>Ga0137359_10005979_pt1 | contig 10074 bp, 9 predicted proteins | sample Mad1_40_16metaG_FD_108281 | JGI IMG/M metagenome (GOLD analysis project Ga0137359, IMG submission 108281) | Vadose zone soil microbial communities from Angelo Coast Range Reserve, California, USA - Mad1_40_16 metaG | ecosystem: Environmental > Terrestrial > Soil > Vadose zone | place: USA...
CGATCCTCTTATTGTCGTCGGACCCGCGTCTCGCGGGCAGCTCCTTCAAAAACAAACCCGCATGACTTACCGTTTGCCCATGATCAGAAGGAGCTGCGCGACCCAGCTGATTGGAACAATCGGCTGCCTTCTGGCATTAAACGGGTCCATCTTGCCGGTGGCGACCCTGGCAAAGGAAAAAGCGAAAGGGAAGCTGGATTCGCCTTTACCGAGCGCTTCTCCCGGCGAACAAAGTTTAAGCAACATTCCGTTGGTGGTCGGACACGAAGCCAAAGGATTGGTCCTGCCCGACTTCGATCTTGACGGTCATCTGCGCGGAAAATTTGAAGCAGGAACGGCGCGCCGCATTGACGATGATCATGTCGGCTTTGGAAGTTTGAAAATTACTACTTACACACCAGAGAACACGGCCGACCTCACTATTGAAATGAACGATTCCGTGTTCGATTTGAAAACACGCGTGCTCAGTTCGAGGGAACGCACGTCGATCAAACGCGCGGACTTCAATATCACGGGCGATTCGGTCGAGTTCGATACGAATGCGCGGACGGGGAAACTCATTGGTAACGTCAAGATGGTGATCACCGATCAAACGCATTTCACTCCCAAAACAAGCGAATGAGAAGATTGACGACATTGGCCTGGCTGATTTTCTGGTTCGCGATCGTGCCGTTGTCGGGACAAGGCGTGGTCGCGCCGAACGAACCAAAGAAAGAGAAAGCTTCCGTGCTGGAAAAAACGGCGAACAATATTTTGGGAGTTGATCCAAGCCTGAAAGCGCGCGAGCCGATCACGACCGAGGTTTATGCGGACGAGGCCTTTTTCGATTCCACTAAAAACATCGCGACCTTCAGGGGTCATGTAAAGGTGAGCGATCCGCGTTTTAATGTTCAGTCGGACAAGTTGACGATTTACGTGAGCAAGGGCGCAAATCAAGGCCTGGAGAAAGCAGTGGCGGAGGGAAATGTGGGCGTGGTGCGCGATCGGCCGGATCCGAACGGTGGAGCGGCGACGCGCGCGGTCGGTCGATCCGAAAGCGCGACTTATGTTGCGGCGACGGGCGAGGTGGAACTGAAAGGATCGCCGCGCGTGCAGCAAGGCGTGAACACACACGTGGCGACAAGTCCGGATACCGTCATGATTATTAACCAGAACGGTCAGCTCACGACCCATGGCCCAAGCCGCACGGATATTCGCCAGGAACCGAACAACATCGAAAAGAAGACGGAGGCGCCGCCCGGCCAATGATTAGCCAAACCGCTTCGTCTTCGAAACAAAACGTCGTTTTGCCGCCAGCCGCGAAGATCGACAAGGTCCTTTGCACCGACCAGCTCGTGAAGATTTATGGCGGTCGCGCCGTGGTGGACGGGATCGATATCTACGTGAACGCCGGGGAGATTGTCGGCTTGCTCGGGCCGAACGGCGCCGGAAAGACGACGAGCTTTTACATGATTGTCGGTCTGGTTCGGCCAAATAGCGGGCGCGTCATTTTCAGGGACAAAGACGTGACAAATTATCCAATGCACAAACGCGCGCGCCTCGGCATGGGCTATTTGCCGCAGGAAGAATCGATCTTTCGCAAGTTAACGGTCGAGCAAAACATTCTCGCCATTTTGGAAACCCTGCCACTGAGCAAAGCGGAGCGGAAAAATCGGTGCGAACAGTTGCTGCATCAATTCGGGATTGAGCGGATCGCCAAAAACATCGCGCTGACTTTGAGCGGCGGCGAGAAAAGGCGACTGACGATCGCGCGTTCGCTCGTGACAAAGCCGAAGCTGTTGATGCTGGACGAACCATTCAGCGGCGTCGACCCGATCGCGGTTTACGATGTGCAGCAGATCATTGTCAATCTGCGCAAGTCGGGCCTCGCCATCATGATTACCGACCACAACGTGCGTGAGACGTTGTCGATCGTGGACCGCGCCTATTTGATCTACGAAGGCCGGGTGGAGAGCGAAGGCACGAAAGATTTCCTGATCAACGATCCGATTAGCCGGCAGTTGTATCTCGGCGAACGGTTCAAGATGTGACTTTGTCATCCCGACCGAAGTGGAGGGATCTCTTTGGCCTCAATGACGAATGACGAAGGAATGACAAAACCACAGTGAGGAACAGCGCCCTGGTCTTCGTTACTTCGACATTCCGTTATCGAATTCCGTCATTTAAAGGTCGCCGCTGCTCTTCAGCGTTCAAGCATTCGAGCTTCGTCACTTTTGACATGCCTCTCCCAGCGCCAGACCGGATTATTTTCCGCATCGATTAGTTCGCCGGTTTTTCTAAAGCCACATTTTTCGAGAACGTGGGTTGAAGCGTTGATTTCACGAAGAGTGTACGCGGAGATAGTTCGAACCCGGCTGCTTTGCGATGCGAATTCAATGAGCGCGCCGGCGGCTTCGGTAGCGTAACCCCTTCCCTCATAATCGGGTGCAATACTGTAGGCAATTTCGACAACGCCATCGGAATCTGGTGGGCCGGCGAATCCGCACATCCCGATCACGACATTGTCGATCTTGTGGATGGTGGCGAAACCGAATTTCCATGGATCGGGTTCGGCCGGACTTTGAAGTTGAGCAATGAAATCGGGTGAAGCCGCGAGCAGGAAATCGCGCACGCCATCCGCGATGCGCATGCCGGAGATTTCTTCGTAAGCATCCACGTTTTCCATGAGCGCAAGCAATTGTGCGGGAACATGCGGGACGAGTGTGAGGTTTTTTGTGTTCAACGGATCGTCGATCTTACGGTAGACGCTTCGCTCTGCGAAGCGCGAAGCAGATGTCATACGGACGCGCGCCGCGTCGCTCAGCCTCCTGCGCGCCAAAGCGCTTCGGCGGAGGCGCGAGAGCGACGGCTATAGCAATAGTCGATGCGGGTTGGAAATCGCGCGGTTCCCGCGCTAGAAGTTAGACGCTTATGGCGCAACGAGCGGCGACGCAAACAATCACTTCGGCGAGCGATCAGCGGAAGAGTGTTCCCGTGGTTACGGTGGAGAGCTTTTACACCTCGCACGCGGAAAAGTTGCAGATGAAGCTGGATGGGCCGCGCGTCGGATTTCATCGCAAGATCCGCGAACCCACGATCAATCGCCCCGGTCTGGCGTTGTCCGGGTTCTACAGCTACTTCGCAGACAAACGTGTGCAGGTGCTGGGCGCGGCCGAGAACACCTACCTGAAAAGTTTGAAACCAAACGTGCGAATTAAACGATTCCGCGGTCTGTGCGCGCAAAAAATTCCATGCATCGTGGTGTCGCGAGGTGCGCATCTCGACCCGGAATTGCTGGCCGTCGCGGCCAAGGAGACGATCGCTGTTTTTCGCACGCCCATGATCACGATGAAATTCATCAACGCAGCCACGATCGCACTCGAAGTCGATTTCTCGCCAACCGTGACGGAGTTCGGCAGCATGGTCGACATTCTTGGCGTCGGCGTCCTGATTCGCGGGCAAAGCGGCATTGGCAAGAGCGAATGTGTGCTCGGTTTGATCGAGCGCGGCTACAGCCTGGTGGCCGACGATGTCACGCGTATCACATCGTTGGAAGGACGCGAGCTGATGGCGACGGCGCCGGATCTCACGCGTAATCACATGGAGGTGCGCGGCATCGGCATCATTAACGTTGCGTCCGTGTTCGGCATCGGCGCGATTCGCATCGAAAAGCGACTCGATTTGGTGGTGACGTTAAAAGATTGGCAGGACCTGGAGGAGGTCGATCGGATCGGCCTCGATCGTGAGTATTACGAAATCCTTGGTCTGGGGGTTCCGCACGTTACCATCCCGGTGCGACCGGGCCGGGACATCGCGCGTTTGATCGAAGTGGCGGCGATGGACCAAAAACTAAAAGGACTCGGCCGAAACACGGCGGTGGAATTTAACACCAAACTGCTCAGCTTGATGGAAACGCAGGATAAAAAGTGATGGGCTTGTTGAATCGAAGATCAAGCGGCACAGCGCGCGAGCTCAAGATTGAGAAGGACGTTACGATTGTGAATCGGCTCGGTCTGCACGCGCGTCCGGCGGCAATGTTTGTGCGAATTTCGAGCCGTTATCGTGCCGAAGTATGGGTTTCAAAGGAAGGCGAAGAGGTCAATGGCAAGAGCATCATGGGTTTGATGATGCTGGCGGCGGGGCAGGGCTCGAAGTTACACATCCGCTGTGAAGGACCCGACGCCGACAAGGCAATCAAAGAGCTGGAAGAGTTAATCAAAGCGCGCTTCAACGAAGATTGAAGCGAAAGTCCCGCAACCCGGGACGAGTTGACATCCGCATTAAGCTCGCAAGTGGATGACCAACGATCGCGCGCGAAAAGAAATTCGGTTTCAGGGAGCAGGCGTATCCCCGGGGATCGCGCATGGGAAAATCCATGTTGTGCGCGACGACATGGACGACGTGGTGCGGCATTCCATCGAGCGTTCGCAGATTCCCGATGAAATCGCCCGGTTCGAGACCGCGCTCATCCAGACGCGCATGCAGATTCTGGAGATGCAGCAGAAGATCGCCGAAGCAATCGGCGCGAAGGACGCCGGCATTTTCGATGCGCACCTTCTGGTCATCGAAGACCGCACATTGATCGACGAAGTGCTGCGCAAACTGGAGAGCGACCTTTGTAATGTCGAGTGGGTGTTTCAAGAAGTCGCGGCCAGCTATTCCGAGACGCTAAACAAGATCGACGATCCCTATTTGCGCGAACGCGCGCTCGACATCCAGGATGTGACCAAGCGCGTCATCCGCAATTTACAGGGCAAAGCCCCGAAGCCCTTTCTGGCTGTGACCGAGCCGCACATTCTCGTCGCGCACAATATCACGCCATCGGATATGGCCACGATGGACCGCCACCGTGTCCTGGGCATTGCCACCGATCTGGGCAGCCGCACTTCGCACACCGCCATCATTTCGCGCTCGCTCGAGATTCCCGCCGTGGTCGGTTTGCACAACGCCACGGAAAAGCTCGAGACCGATCAGTACGTATTGCTCGATGGTTCAGCCGGCTTGGTCATTGTCGATCCAACAAAAGAAACCCTGGCGCGCTACAGCGAGCTCGAAGCCAAACGAGTTAAAGTCGCGACTGCGCTCAAGGAACTGCGTGAGACAAAATCGACCACGCGCGATGGCCGGCATATTGTCCTCTCGGCCAACATCGAACTGCAGGAAGATGTCGATGCGGTGGCGACCCATGGCGCGGAAGGGATCGGCCTTTACCGGACCGAGTTTCTTTATTTGAACCGCGACACTCTGCCAAGCGAAGAGGAACAATACGAAGTCTATCACAAGGTGGCTGAGACGGTGCGCCCCGACCCGCTCATTATTAGAACGTTCGATCTCGGCGGGGACAAACTCGCGCCCGGCACGGTCGATGTAGGCGACGAAATGAATCCGTTTCTCGGCTGGCGCGCCATTCGTTTTTGTCTTGAGAACGTCGACCTCTTCAAAACGCAATTGCGCGCCATCCTTCGCGCCAGCGCGGTTGGCAACGTCAAGATCATGTTCCCGATGATCTCAGGATTGGAAGAGCTGCGCAGTGCGATCGCGATCTTGCAAGAATGCAAAGACGAGCTCGGCAAATCCGGAATTGAGTTTGCCGAAGACACCGAAGTCGGCGCCATGATCGAAGTGCCGAGCGCGGCGATCTCCGCGGACATTCTGGCGGGCGAAGTTGATTTCTTCAGTATCGGCACAAACGATTTGATTCAATACGCCCTCGCGGTCGATCGCGTGAACGAGCGCATCGCGCATCTCTACGAACCGACGCATCCCTCCGTCTTGCGTTTGCTCAAGATGATCGCGGACGCCGGACATGCTCATGATCTTTGGGTTGGTGTGTGCGGCGAAATGGCGGGAGATATCGCGCTCATTCCACTGTTGCTCGGTCTCGGCGTGGATGAGTTGAGCGCGAGTGCCGTGCTCGTGCCGCGGGTGAAACGCGCCGTGCAAAGCTTGTCGATCCCGGAATGCAAACAGCTGGTCGACGAAGCGCTTAAGCTACAGACCGCGCCCGATATTCTGGCGCGCTGCCTGGAGTTAGCGAACGCGCGCTACGGCGATCTGCTCGGCTAGCGTAGACGTTGAAGCGTTAAAGAGTTGAAGGGTTGAAGCGGCCGAGACCTGCCTTGCGCTTTAACGCTTTATCGTTTCAACGCTTCAACGCGCGCTCGCCGAGCGCGTCACTCTTCCTCGCTCGATTCCGTTTCCGGGTCGGGCCGAAGCCCCTCTTCTTCCATCTTGCGCAGGACGTCGCTCATGTCGTCCACTTCGTCCCAGACTTCCTGGCTCACGTAGATGGGCGCCTTCTGCTGTGTGGCCATGGCGATGCAATCGCTCGGCCGCGCATCGAGCTCGACGATCTTCTTCTGCTGCACTTCGTTTTCTGCGCGAATGATCATGCGCGCGTAGTAGGTCGCGTTCTTCAGATCGTTGATGATGACACGTTCAACTTTCGCGCCCAGCGCAGTCATCAAATGTCCGACCAAGTCGTGGGTAAGGGGGCGCTCCTTGGAAATCTCGCGCATGAACATCGTGATCGCACTGCCGACCGTTTGATCGACATATATAATGAAGACTTTGTCGTTGTTTCCCAGAAAGACAGCGCAGCCGCCGCTCGTTGGCAAAACCGCGCGCACTTGCACCTCGATCACCGTTTTGTTCATCCCGGCACACCGTATCCGCCCGAGACGGAAAAACAAGCGACGCGCTTTTTTGTGAATAACTTGGCGCGAAAAATTCTCTGAAGCTGCTTGCATGTTCGCCGACGTGATTGATTATGCGCATTACCTCCAGTGTCGGCGCCCGAAAAAATGAAGAACGAATGGGACGTTGATGCAGCTATTGCGACTTACAATGTCGATGGCTGGGGCGGCGGATATTTCACGATCAACGAAAAGGGCAACGTGGTCGCGCAGCCCGCCCAAGAGCTTGGCGGCAAGATCGACATCCTCGAAGTCGTGAACGAAGCGCGCGCCCGCGGGCTCGGTTTTCCGCTCGTCATCCGCTTTCAGGATCTGCTGCGGCATCGCGTCGAATCGGTCAATCGCGCGTTTCAATCCGCCATGGGCGAGTTCAACTATCGAGGAAATTATCGCGGTGTCTTTCCGATCAAGGTCAATCAACTGCGCGAAGTGATCGAAGAGATTGTCGACGCCGGGCAGCAATTTCATTTCGGTCTCGAGGCTGGGAGCAAACCGGAGTTGGTCGCCGCGCTCGCCATGCACAAGGACCCGGAGAGCCTTATTATTTGCAACGGCTACAAAGATCCCGCTTATATTCGCATCGCCTTACTCGGTCGAAAACTCGGCAAGTCGGTCGTCATTGTTGTCGAGAAGCTCGAGGAGCTGGAGCAAACGATTCGCGCGGCCAAAGAAGTCGGCGTCGAGCCGTACATCGGCATTCGCGTTCGTCTCTACAGCAAAGGCGCCGGCAAATGGGCCCCGAGTGGCGGTGAAAATGCGAAGTTCGGTCTCGATACCACTGGTCTGATCGCGGCGAGCGAAATGTTAAAAGCGGCCGGGCTGGCGCATTGTCTCAAACTCATTCACTTCCACGTCGGGTCGCAGGTGCCGGACATTTCGACGATCAAACGCGCTGTGCGCGAAGCCGCGCGTTATTACGCAAAGATGTGCAAACTTGGGCACGAGCTCGGTTATCTCGATGTCGGCGGCGGACTCGGTGTCGATTACGATGGGTCGCGCAGTGATTTCGACAGCTCGGCCAACTATTCTCTCCAGGAATATGCCAACGACGTCGTTTGGAACATTGCCGACGTTTGCGATTCCGAAGGCGTTCAGCATCCGGCCATCGTCAATGAAGGCGGACGCGCCATTGTCGCGCATCATTCCGTGCTCGTGGTCGAGGCATTCAGTTCCATCGAAAAGACCGCCCCAAAAGTGAAAGTCACGCCTGGCGAAAAGGATCACAAACTCGTGAACGACATTCTCGACGTGAAACAGCGCCTCAAACGCGGCAATCGCATTGAGAGTTTGCACGACATCCAGCAGATCAAGGAAGAATCGCAAGAGACGTTTAACCTCGGCCTGCTCGATCTCGAATCGAAAGCCAAGATCGACACGGTCTATTGGCAGCTTGCCCAGCAGATTGTGAACATGCACCGCGGTCTGCGTTTCGTTCCGGAGGAAGTGAAACAGCTCGAGACATCGCTCGGCGATCAATACATCTGCAACTTCTCCGTGTTCCAATCGCTGCTCGATCATTGGGCGCTCGGCCAATTGTTTCCGATCATGCCGATCCATCGGCTGAACACGCCACCCGATCGCAACGGCATGATCGTCGATATCACCTGCGATTCGGACGGCAAAGTCTCCAAGTTCACCGACTTGCAGGATGTGCGCGACACGCTGCCCCTGCATCGCATTGTTCCCGGTGAAATTTATTATCTCGGCGTCTTTATGGTCGGCGCTTACCAGGACATCATGGGCGATCTGCACAATTTGTTTGGTCGCGTCACCGAAGCGCATGTCTTTCTCGATCCGGACGAAGAATCCGGTTGGTACATCGAGGAAGTGATCGAAGGCAGCACGATCGGCGAAGTGCTCGCCATGACGCAGTGGGACAAAGTCGAGTTGATGCGGCTTTTGAAAACGCAAGTGGATGCGGCGATTAAGACCGACTTCATGAAGCCGAACGACGCCATGAAACTTCTCTCTGATTACGAGCGGCTCCTCCAGGAGTACACTTACCTCTCGCTCAATGGCACCAAACAACCGCCCCAGCCCGGTAACTGGCTGCCGCTGAGTTGAGGTCGAATTTGCGCTGAGCTTTTAGTCGCCTTGGCCGACTGCGTCGGCGAAGGCGAGATCGCCGGATTTCAAATCGAGCTCGACTTCTTGCGGTGTGCCGAAGACGCGCGCGCGAATGTCGTCAAACTCGCCTTCCCAACGAGCGACCACAACGGTGGCGAGACAATTGCCGATCAGATTCACGCAGGTGCGTCCCATGTCCATCAGTTCGTCGACGCCAAAAATCACCGCCACACCGATCGGTCCGAGACCGGCCGGCAGGAACGTGTTCAACGTTGCCAGCAAAATGACGAGCGACGCGCGCGGTACCGCTGCCACACCTTTAGACGTAAGCATTAACGTCAGCATCATAGTGATCTGTTGGGCGAGACCCATGTGCCAGCCCATGGTGGTTTCGGCCGCTTGCGCGACGAAGACCGAAGCCATCGCCAGATAAAGGGTCGAGCCGTCGAGGTTTAATGAATACCCAGTCGGCATAACAAACCCGACGATGTGTCGCGGCACGCCGAACCGTTCCATCGCCTGCATCGCTTTGGGCAAAGCTGATTCGCTGCTCGTCGTGGCGAAAGCCAGTGCCGCCGGCTCGCGCACCGCCCGGAAAAATTGTCGCAGCGGTATGCGCGTGATGAAGACGACGAGTCCAAAAACCAGGACGATGAAAATAATCAGAGCGAGATAGAGAGAGAGAATTAGTTTGCCGAGATAAAGGAGTACGCCGAGACCTTGCGTGCCGACGGTGTGCGCCATGGCCGCGGCCACACCGATGGGCGCAAACATCATGACGTAATTGGTGAATTTGAACATGACCTGCGAAAGACTCTCCATCCCCCGCACGATTGGCTTTCCTTTTTCCCCAATCGCTGACACGGCCAGGGCAAAGAGCACACTGAAGGCAACGATTTGCAGAACGTCGCCGTGCACCATTGCCTCTACGATGCTCGACGGAAATGCGTGCACCAGGGTTTCGATCAGCGTCTTCGGGTGACTTTGCCCGATCGACTTAATGACATCGGTATTCGTCGTCGCCAGGGTTACGCCTACGCCTGGCTTCATGAAGTTGACCACCGCGAGGCCGATGAAGAGGGCGGCGGTCGTGGCGATCTCAAAATAGACCAACGCCTTCACACCCATGCGCCCGACCTTTCGCAACGCGCCGGCGCCTGCGATTCCAACCACGATGGTTGAGAAGACAAGCGGCGCGATGATCGATTTAATGAGGTTAAGAAAAATGTCGCGCAGAAAGAAAACCGCGTTTCCCCAATCGGGCCGCAACCCGCCGACGGTTGCACCTACGATCAAACCGATCATGATCTGCACGGTGAGCGAAGGGCGGTAC
>Ga0137359_10005981_pt1 | contig 10073 bp, 8 predicted proteins | sample Mad1_40_16metaG_FD_108281 | JGI IMG/M metagenome (GOLD analysis project Ga0137359, IMG submission 108281) | Vadose zone soil microbial communities from Angelo Coast Range Reserve, California, USA - Mad1_40_16 metaG | ecosystem: Environmental > Terrestrial > Soil > Vadose zone | place: USA...
CACGCGGTATGAGGGCAGAGGCCCGTGTACTGGGAAAATTATTTCTCATTATAAAAGCAGCTCGCAACTGTGTGCACAGGTAAAAGCGGGGATTTAATTCAACGTCACAACCAAAGTGCTGGAGAACTCGCGACGGTCCGTTTGATCCGGATTATTGATCCGAGAAGTCTTTCAGCAGTTCCCGTTTTTCATCCATAGCCACATTCAACATTTCCTCCGAGATCTCGTCATGCGGGTTCTGAACCAACTGCTGCCGAGATTCGTTGACCGCCCTGTCAATTACCATAAGATTCTTTTCAAAGGCACTACGAATCTGCGGGCTCCACTGTGCTTTCCGCTGTTCGATGCGCTGATTAAGGTAATTGATATCGAGCTGTTGCTGGCTGATCCTGCGATCTAAATCCGCACCCGAATTTCGAGTTACTGGGGCGCTCCGTACGTCCGGCCCCGAGATGGCCGTTTCCGAACCCGTCGACACGTTCCCAAGCTTACGTAAGCTTGCTGTTGTAATTATCGAAACCGCAATCGCAATCGCAGAGACGGTTGCAATCAACTGTGGAAAAGTAAGCTGCCATTTTGTCATCCCCAAACGAGCCCAGATTCCCGTACCAGGCTCAACCGTTTGAACGGATTGTCCTTGTACAGCTTCGCGATCCGCGTCGATCGTATTCCGGATCCGAATCCACATTGCGCGTGAGTTTGGGACGGGATCATACTCTCCGCGGTGATCCCTGCAAAAACTTACGATTGCGTCGATATCCTCGCTGACGGAAAAACAAGGTACACAGTCATCAAGATGGGCAGCCAGTTGGCGACGGTCTTCGATGGACAAATCTCCATCGACATAGTCGCTCAGGAGTTCCTGGCATTTCTCGCAATTCATTTTCCTAACCTCTAGCATATCGCGCCCGGCTCTCCCGTGAGGAAAAGCTTAATTTACAAGCGCAACTCAATTAAAGTCTTTAGTAATCCTGGGGAGACTAAAGTCTTTAGCAATCCTGGGGAGACTGCAATCCGAACAAAAACCCAAGCTTCGAACGTTCAACAGGTTCCCCAACCGCAGCATCATCCGCACAACCTTGTGGCCTCAGCTCGTAAAGAAAGCGGACGTAATATGAAGCTATTGCGGCTCATTCTGTTGCCTAAGCAATGTACGCAATTTCATCCTGGCTTTATGCAATTGAGATTTGCTTGTGCCAACGGAACACCCAAGCATCCGAGCGATTTCTTCGTGCTCGTGCCCTTCTATATCGTGAAGTGTGAAGACCATCTTATAGCCTGGCGGCAATTGCTCGATCGCCTTGTCCAACGCTATCCTGTCCACGACCGGCATCTGATTAGGGTTTTCAGTCCCTTTAACGATTTGTACCGGTGTTTCGCCTTCTTCGGTCGTTTGCTCAAGCTTTACACTTCGTTTGCGGAAGTGCATCAACACCTGATTTACCGTCAACCGGTGCAGCCAGGTCGTAAAGGCGGACTCGCCGCGAAAGCTTGATATCTTTCTAAAAAGCTGGATGAAAACTTCCTGTGCCAGATCTTCGGCTTCCGAGGCGTTCTGGGTCATTCTCAGACACAAACTATAAACCCGCCTGCTATGCCGACCATACAAGTCCTCGAACGCTTCCATGTCTCCGACTGCTGCTCGCTGTGCCAGGTCAAGGTCGGACGAATGAAGATTGTCAGTCTCGGGTGCAGTCACGTGTCCGTTCGTATGGGCCAGCAGTAGGGCTGTCATATTTTGCTGTTACTCCCTCTGCTTTGAAACTGCATCCTTCGCGCCTGCCCTCGATGGCATTCGGCGCAACCCTGGGCCGTTCCGGCTGGAGACAGGGCTACCCCCAAATATCCTACGTAGCTTATGATGCAATGCTTTAAGCGCGTCGTTGCCTAGCCCTGGAAACCAATGTCTTCTTTTATTTGTTTACGACATCGGCCTCTCTTGTAGTTCCGGCGCTGAGGCCACATATTCATATCGTATTCCGACATAAAAATCAAAATCAGACGTACCCGGAATTGGCACGAGCGCAAAGGGTTAACCTTGGATACCCCTTTTGTTTGCATGGGCGCTTTTAAGCCTTTGCGGCAACCGTGAGACTGGACCTTTGAATACCCCTTTACTCCCTGCAAGCCGGTTCGGATCTGCTTCGATTGGCTATCCGATTTTTTGTATGAGCAAGCGTTTGGATAAGTTGGCTGCTCGGGGATATTTGGAATTGCCAGAGAAGCTTTTCAAGGCTGCCACCTGGGGCTATTACAATCTTATTACAATCCTTACCGGCCGGTTTTGACCCGTTGGATGGACAATAACTTGAACAACAAGTACCTTGTAATTCCCTCCGTCAATTGGGCGTTCAAACGAGCCCGGGCGCGGGAACGTGAGCCTGGATCGGCCGTAATGCCGAATAACCGCGCGAACTAACTCCGCAATTTAAAGGTTTCCTGCGGCGATCGAATAAATACCGCACAACTGCGTGGTCAAAAAGTAATAATTGAGATGAGCCAAACACTTTATCCGGAAACATCGCGACACTCCGGATTTATAAAAATAATAAACAAATCATTGGCTGATTTATGGTTTTTCCTTAGAACAAACAGGTGGACCAGTTTCACTTCGGAAACCGTCCGTCCGATGTTGATTCTTATTCATGCATTGGCACTGTGCGCCGTTTTTGTGCGACCGACGTGGAAAGACCTGGCCCTGTTTATCTCTCTGTACCTCGCTACAGGATTTGGCATTACCGTGGGATTTCATCGGCTACTAACGCACAAAGGGTTTGATTCGCCAGGTTGGATCACTGCGCTACTGGCATTCCTTGGAACGGCTTCTATGCAGGGCGGGCCCCTGTGGTGGGTAAGTGTTCATCGCAAGCACCATCAGCAAAGTGACCGCGATGCCGACCCCCATTCGCCGCAGTACGGTTTTATGCACGGCCATATGGGTTGGATGTTTAAGAAGGGCGGTCTCGAATCCTATCCGAAGCTTGTGCGCGATCTGGCGACAAACAAGTTTTTGGTGTTATTGGACAGCGGCCCCTTGAGCATTGTGCCCTGGCTGACCACGATTATTGCCTGTTATCTGATCGACGGCTTTCGCGGGATTGTTTGGGGCGTCGGCGTAAGGACCGTTTTCGTCTGGCACGCGACGTGGTGTGTGAACAGCGTCTGTCATCGATTGGGCAGCAAACCGCACAAATTAAGAGACAACAGCGGCAATGTTTGGTGGGTGGGACTGTGGGCACTCGGCGAGGGGTGGCACAACAATCATCATGCACACCCGCGCGCGGCGATCCACGAATTTCACTGGTGGGAAGTTGATCTTTCCGCGTATTTTCTTAGAATTCTGGAGAGTGTCGGGTTGATTCGCAATGTTGTCAGAGCAGGCCCGGAGACCGAAATTCAAAAAGGCTAGCTCCTTCGAAGCTGAGGAATTTTCGTGCCCAACGGGATTTCTAAACTTCTCGACGATTTGGAAGCACTGAAACTCGATTTCCAGGCGCGTCGACAATCCAAACTTGAAGCCACGCTGGATAAGTTAAACGCCTCCAGGTTCACGGATGCGGCACAACTTATTCGCTTTCACGAAATACTGCTATTCCTTCGCGCTTACCCTCGATCAAGCCAATTCCTGCAGCGGTCTGAAAATATCCTGGCGTCGTTCGCGAATCGTGTCCGGTTGCTTCGTGAACAGGACATCGAACTCTTTCCCCTTACGCAACCGCAAGTCTCCGGAATATCCGGGGCCGAGTTGACCGGAGTCTTTACTTACAACATCGCCCGATATTTGGCGCATGCCTATCCTTCCCAGGTTTCGATCGACTGGAACGAATACGACCGTGGCGACCAATTTGCCCTGGTAATGCGCAGATTCCTGCCTCTCCTTGAAGAGGACTCGTATGTAGAAACATATTATTCCTGCGTAGAATGGCTTAGGGCGGCGATGGGGAGAAACAAGAATGACCTCGTCTGGATCATCAACCGATTTGAACGTTTACAGGCACCGGAACGGGAAAAAGGCGAACTGTTCGATTCGTTGAAATTGTGGATACGCTGGCAATTCCATCCGTCTTCAGATTCCAGAACCAATCTAAGATGGCCATCGAACAAGACCTTCTACCACGATGCGCCGTTGATTGGTCGAAAGGAAGTGTCCCTGGCAAGTGAACTTGAAGGTCCGTCGATGCCCATAAAAAAACTCAAACAGACGACGGGCCTTCGACTTCTTGACAAGGGCCGCGCCACAATGTCGATGCGATACAGAGAGCTTCACGGTTTTACCTATGGCGATTCGCGACAGGTATGGCGTGCCGATGCCGGCAGAGGTCTGGAGATCTTTGTATGGGGTGTCCCGCCTGAAAACAGACTGCCGATTCTTGCATACCACTCTGTTTTGATTGTGAAGAATGAGGTGCCTGTTGGATATGCCGAAGCTCTTTCGCTTTGCGAGAGGACCGAAGTAGGACTGAACTTGTTCTACACATTCCGTGATGGAGAATCTGCCTGGATTTATGCCCGCATTTTGAAGATGCTTCAGCAACTACTTGGAATTACCGTCTTTTCGGTTGATCCATATCAGCTCGGCTATCTGAACTCGGAAGGATTGAAGTCGGGTGCGTTCTGGTTTTACCGCAAACTCGGATTTCGCCCAATCGATCCGGAACTGGGGAAACTGGTCGAAGCGGAGGAACGCAGGATTGCCGCCCGACCAGGTTATCGTACTCCGGCTTCAAGGCTAGCTAAGCTTTCCTCGGGTCATTTGCTGTTTGAACATCCAGGCTCAGTACCTGGTTGGGACAGTTTTCACATTCGCAATATTGGGCTGGCAGTTCAGCGACAGATGGCTGCCCGGTTTGGTGGTGACGAGTGTCGCATGCGAAAGGCATGTGTTGCGTTGGTGGTTCGTGCCCTGGGAATTGATACGACGAATTGGGGTGACAGCGAATTGAACACGCTGTCCAACCTGGCGCTGGTCCTGGCCACGCTTTCTGACCTTGAGAAATGGTCGCCCCCTGAAAAGCTGGAACTCGTTCAGCTGATAAGAGCAAAGGGCGCAGCGGATGAGTTGGATTACCTGAATCGCATGCAACGTCATCCTCGACTGCGAGCCGCGTTGATCAGAGTTGGGTCAGAAAGCCAGACCGATTGAGACTGCCTACTGCATGCAGTCTCGATTGCTGTAAGGCACAACCGAGCTGAATCGCTGTTGGTACTCGGTACTGGTTATGAACGAGCAAACCATACCGCGATAGTTGTTCGGTTCGCGATTATTTAATACATTCAACCAGAAATCATATCCTTCCTGATCCGGATTGCGTTTTAGATAACCGAAATACTGCATGAGCACGAACGCCGGGTTGTATTCAGACGTGTAGAAAGCGGGGCTGTCGACGACAAGGCGCAACACCCGCGCTCGGCTTTGATGTATCTGGTAATCGTTGATCAGGTCATTCCGCAGGGCGGACAAATCTACCCCGGATCCCTTTTTGACCTTGGCGATGATTCCGTCTATGAATTCCGCCCCGCCCAGACTTTCTGGATAGCTAGCAATGAACGAGGGACGCGCTACCCACTCTTCAGCAAAGCTTAGTTTGCTGGCTTCGAGGCTTGCACCACCGACAACCTTTCCACGATCTGCAGCGAATTGAGCAAAGGTTGGTTGAACGCCGAAAGACGCCTTGTTCAGGAGATAGACGAAGCTGCCCGATTGTTGAAATTCCTGTTCGATGTAAAACGCCGCGCTCGCAGCGGTACGACGATTTACCACGCAATTCCGGTCTGCATCAGCACAAGGGGCAGGCTGATTGCTGCTGGTGCCGGCGATTTGATTTGTCCAATAGTCCCACCCTGCCTGGTCGGGTTCTCTGCTTAGAAAATCCCGATAGTGCTGGCGAACAAAGAACCCGGGATCCCCGATGGGAGATGCATCGCTTGCCGTAGAGAGGAAAGCGTCATAATCATTGTTCGTATCGCCAATCACAAGATTCGAGTAAAGGCTCGAATATCCAACAAATTGTCCTCCTGGGGTAATGACTAGTTGCGAAAAGGCTCCAGGCGAATCGCTTGGAATATCGAGCTTTTGGGTAAGTAACCTTGTCTTGTTCTGCTGAACGTCGTGGACGAAGACATTAAGGCCGACTGTATCCTGGTCGACAAGATCGGTCGCCGTACTTATAAACGCCAAATATCGCCCGTCCGCGCTCAATGCCTGTTCGAAATACGAATCCCAACCCGTACTCCCGGTTCCATATCGATTAGTAGTTATAAGTTGCGTTGTATTGGCGCGTAAATCACGTAAAAAGACATCGCCATTGAAAAATCCTGCTTTGTCATTGGAAACAAGATTGTCGGCGTTGCTGACAAAGGATACATAGTGCCCATCACTGCTAATCGTCGGAAAATCTGAAAAATTGTTACCACTCGCGGTTCCATCGAGGTTGACACTAACCAACGACGTCGACCCGGCTTGCAAATCGCGGACGAAAACGTCCTGGGCGTCGTTGTTATCTGGTATAGAGGTCAGATCCGTCGCCGAGCTCAGGAATACCACATAATGGCCGTCGGGAGTTATCCTGGGCTTTAGTAGCGACGCATGATTCCCGGTTGCAGTTCCATTATAGTTAACACTGACAAGCGACGTAGTCCCTAAAACTGTGTCACGCACAAATAAATCTGCATCGTTGTTGCGGTCTGGCTGCGATACCAGATTTGTTGCATAACTTGCAAACACGACGAATCGCCCGTCAGGCGTACAGGCGAGATTGAATGACAAGTCGTTTCCTCCGCCTGAACCGTCCGAATTTACGCTAACCAACGTCGTCTGTCCGGTCTGTAAATCGCGCTTGAATACGTCTCTTGTGAAGTTTGTATCGTTTGGCACAAGGTCGGTTGCGTCACTGTAAAACACCACGAACCGGCCGTCATCGCTGATCATCGGGTTCGAGGAATTGAAGTTGCCACTTCCTGTGCCCGAGTAATTGGCGCTGACCAGTGTAGTGGTGTTGGTCTGTAGGTCGCGCACAAAAACGTCGTTGTAATTTCCGTTTGTATCCCCAGCCACAAGATCGCTTGCACGGCTTTGAAACGCGACAAATCGCCCATCGGCGGTAATGGCAGCAGCCGATGAACTACCGTTTCCCGAGGAAGTTCCACTTGAATTAACGCTGACAAGCCGAGTAACGCTGGTCCAGCGGTCACGCGCAAAGACATCATGAGCTAAGTCGTCTCCGCGATCATTGTTGTCAGAAATGTTTACCAGGTCAGAAGCATCGCTTGTAAATACAACCCATCTGCCGTTTGCTGAAACTGCGCTAAGGTAAGACGCATCGTTCCCGCTCGCAGTGCCGGCGCGATTAATGCTTATCAACTCGGCAGGCACCTGTGCATCGGATCTGGCATGTGTGAATACGACCAGAACTAACAAGAGGAGCGTGAACGTATGAAATTTCAAACACGCAAATCCATAATTACGGATAAAATCGATTTCCAATCTTCGTATGTATCCGGCAAGAACTCGGTAATTCATGTGAGAATCAACCTTCCTGAAAAGTTTCCGTGAGTAAGCGAATTCAATAAGGCAACTCGGATGCCGCAATTCTTACTCCATTTCGCCGTAAAATGAAGTTCGCCGATAAAACCGCCAATACATATCGGAATAGAATGGACAGAGGTCAAGCGCCCTCAAAAGGTCTAACACCCTCATCCACCATACTCCATATCATTGATTCCGGAACGAAGAAGGGTTTTTTGGCAATCGAAACTTTTAGCATCTCACCGGCTGAATCGTACGAAAGCTGGAGTTGCACTCCATACGGACCCTCAACAAGAACATCATCTCCTTCCGGCACCTTCACACCCTGTTTTTCGAGGGTGGATCGAAGGATGTTCAATTCCTCCCGCGTAATACCTTCGTACAATTTTGAGTCGGACATGTTCAGTCACCTCTGTTGGGTTGGCAAATCCTTGTGATGCTACTTCTATTCGTTATAGCCCTCAACTGTAAATGACTCTGCCCGGGATGCAGACAAACATGAACGGTCTCGAATGCATCTCGGGCAGAGTTATTTAGCTTCTTCCAACTAATCTAAGACTTCGGAATACGGAGAGTTTGTCCGGGATGGATCAGGTTCGGATCTTTGACCTGGTCACGATTTGCATCCCAGATCTCTTTCCAATTTACGCCCCAGTGCGACGCGATTTTGCTTAACGAATCCCCCGGTTGAACGGTATATTCTTCGTATCCGCCGCCCTCGACTTCGATGTTAAGAACCAGATCGCCCGATCGGTATTCCGGATCAAGGCGGTTGTATTCGTCCCACAGCTGCTGTTTTACGTCGCCGCTGTTTGTGGTTCCAGTGATATACAGAACTTCGTCCTGTTCAGCTATCTGGAGATTGCTGACGCCATTTTGATTGGCTAAATCTATCAATGACTGATATTTATCAGTTACTGCCATGATGGTACTCCTTACTTGGCATTTAACTTGTTAACGACTTTCCTGGGATGGGCCTCATTCGCAGCTTTGACTGCATCCTGCAACTTCGCCTTGGGAATATCACCTGTTAAGGTGACTTCACCACCTGCCACTGAAACGGTAACACCGGTAATCCCGTATTTCGCCAACGCCGCGGTGACATCTGACTTCAACTTTGTATCTTCCGTGACCGGTGGAGGTGTTGCGTTAACAACGGGCGCTCTTACCGTCAAGCTGTTGGTGACGGATTTCACACCTTCAACACCTTTGGCTATAGTCTCAGCCTTGGCTTTATCTGCCTCCGACGGTACGGTTCCAGTCAAGGTTACCGCGCCCGACTTGGCGTCAACGTTTATGTTGGATCTGGCAAGCGATGTATCAGCATACAGCTTTGCCTTCACATTTGACGCAAGTGTAGCGTCATCCGGCCCACGACTACATCCAAGCAAAGCAATACTGAACAAAAGCACGGTTCCAAGCTTCGATAAGGTTTCGTTTCGTTTCATGATTATTGTTCCTCTCAAAGAGAACACTTATCCTTGTTTAGTCATGTGGGACATGACCAGCCCAATTGCCGCAACGCCAATGGTTTATCCACCGTAACCGAATGTTTTCGGGAACAGATGATTCGGTGTTGATCCCCTGTCGTGAGCAACAGGGTACTTTCCATTTCTGATCAACGGTATTCTCAGTTACGCCGAATGCAAATTTAAGAAGAAAGATCGTTGGTTTTGCGATGATATCGAAATAATCGCAAACCCACGAAACGCTGGGGGGCTGTGCTGTATTGTCTGCTTTCGGCACCTTACATCATCTTTCAAAAAACATCAAAATAAAAATTTTGTGGCGGGAATCTGAAAGCATTGGCCGGAGTCCATCGAGAGGATTGTGCTGGCGGTATTCTGATTTGTAGGTTTACGTTACAGGGGATGTCATCGCGATAGCGAGTATATTTCGGAAGTCAAACACTGGAGTCGGACCGTCAAAGCTCCTAAAAGTCTTCGACCATAGCTCGAAAAAAGTGAAGGCTCCAGCAGTTACACGGGAGCCTTCGTTGTTCAAACAAGAGGGTAATTTCTACCGGATAATCAGAGTCAGACGAGGAACAGCTCGTCACTTACAGAGTTCAGCTCCGGATCGGCGTGCCCAAATACCAGGTATTCCCATAAGGGTCAGTAACACTCCCAACCCTGTCGCCATAGTTCTGATTCGCGGGCGCGGCGGCGGGCTCTGCACCTGCTTCCACCGCGCGTTCAAACCAACTGTCAACATCGTCAACGTAGAGAAAAAATGTCCGAGGTGCCGGCTGGTAAGGGCCATGTGCTTCGCTTAAGGCAAATAACGAGTCACCAATCCTGATTTTGGCATGTACCACGGTACCGTCAGGAGACTCTGCCCGGTAAACCTGTTCAGCCCCGAACGCCTGCTTGAAGAAATCAATCGCCTGAGACGCGCCTTTGAAATTTTGTATCGGAGTTATTGTTCGAAGATCCGAGGGATTATGCTCCAGTGGTCTTTTGGTTGTGATATACCAGATGTTTCCAAACCGATCACTGACACCCGCATCACGGTCACCGTATTCCTGTTCCTTTGGAGCATTTGTTGA
>Ga0137359_10005983_pt1 | contig 10069 bp, 10 predicted proteins | sample Mad1_40_16metaG_FD_108281 | JGI IMG/M metagenome (GOLD analysis project Ga0137359, IMG submission 108281) | Vadose zone soil microbial communities from Angelo Coast Range Reserve, California, USA - Mad1_40_16 metaG | ecosystem: Environmental > Terrestrial > Soil > Vadose zone | place: USA...
ACCTCCATGAGCGGGTTCAAGCGCATCGCGGAGCTGGCTGGGGGCGCGCGCTTCCCGGCCAAGCTTCTGCGTGCTCTTCAACGATGCGAAAACGATCCTGAAGCGGTAAGACGCGTCGGCGTTCACTTCGCTTTGGAACAATGTCACGATCTTTTGGATAACAACGTGGCCGGCGTTCATTTTTACACACTCAATCGCTCCGACGCCACGCGGGTAATTTTTGACAGTCTCGGCATTCCGCGGCGGCAGAGCGCACAGGCCCCCACCGTTTAATTGAGCGACGAGATTCGCAAGATCATCGCGGTCGCGTTCGGGCATTTCCCGGCGTCTATTTAATCACGCCATTCCTCTATTACGAGACGACGACAAAACTGGCCGAATTTGCGCGAAGTCTGTGAAACGCGCAGAATCTGGGATGTTCGAAGGCCGACGTGCCCTCTATCTTCAACTCGCACTGTTTGCAATAGCGATTGGGCTAGTGCTGCTGCTGTCGTGCTTTTTCCCGCTTGTCGATCTTGTCGATGCGGCGCAACACCGCGTGATGAATTGGGGCGCGTGGAGCGGGGTATGTTATCCGCTGCTTTTTGCCTTTTGTAATGTCCTGCTTCTTCCCGGCGGCTTATTAAGTGTCGGCGGCGGTTTTTTCTTTGGACTTTGGTGGGGCTTTTTCATCGTGCTTTTCGGCAACGCCATCGCCGCAGCGATTGCATTTGCGCTCAGCCGATGGGCAGGGCGGCGGTGGCTGAGCCGAAAGCTCTTGCGAAGTTCGACGCTCCGGGCGTTAGAGCCGGCAGTTGAGCGCGAAGGATGGAAGATTATATTTCTGAGCCAATTACACCCGCTTTTCCCAACAAGCCTTCTGAACTACGTATATGGTCTAACAAGAATTCGATTCCGAACGTACATGCTCTGGACCTCGATCGGCCGCGCTCCAGGGCTCTTTTTGTATGTGTACCTTGGAACGCTCGGTCAGCTCGGATTGAATCTAGCGCGGGGGAGAAGCCATCCGCGACTGGTTGAGTACTGGACTTGGGGCGGTGCGTTTCTTACCACTGCCCTCCTGTTTATTTTGTTGACACGAATCGCACTCCGCACACTTCAAAGAGCGGAGGAATTGCTGCTTGAAAAACCAGAGCATTCGATCGAATCAAACATATTATCTAGATAATATCAACAACAACATCAAGTATTTATGTATATAACTAAATCTCTAGAGACTGCAGCACAGGCGCCAGCGTGCGCCCATGGCGGGAAGGATCTAGTTGGAGTGGCCAATAGGATGCCGATTCGGACGAACCGGCCGTGCAACGCAGAACCCGTCGCCGACGTCGGTGGCTGGTTTAATTGACGATGAAAATCATTGCATCGACCATCAGCTGCAAGAGCCAGGAGTCTAGCGTGACTGATCTGGGGCCCTTTCGCAATGTTTAAGCTTCCCACAGAATACGATGTCGTAGTCGTGGGTAGTGGGCATGCCGGAATCGAAGCAGCTCTGGCAGCAGCCCGCATTGGCTGCCGGACTTTGATGTTGACGCAGAATCTAGACACGATCGGGCAAATGTCGTGCAATCCAGCAGTTGGCGGTTTGGCAAAAGGTCATATTGTTCGCGAAATCGACGCCATGGGCGGTGTAATCGGGATAAACACGGACGCCACTGGCATTCAATTTCGGATGCTTAACAGGGCAAAGGGACCTTCAGTGCGAGCACCGCGTGCCCAGTGCGACAAAAAAGCCTACCAGTTTCGGATGAAAGCCATCCTGGAAACCAAGGATAATTTGGACTTAAAACAGGCGACAGTTTCGAGTGTTCTTGTCGAAAACCGGACAGTGCGTGGCGTTGGGACAGATCTTGGCATAAAGATTATGGCGCGCAGTGTTGTAATCACATCGGGTACTTTTTTGCGCGGGCTTTTGCACATAGGTGAGAACACTAAGCCGGGTGGACGCATGGCCGATGCTAGTTCGGCGTTAAGCGAAGATCTTCGACAATTGGGTTTTACAGTCGGGCGGTTCAAGACCGGCACCCCTTGTCGGCTCAATGGTCGGTCGATCGACTTCTCGCAATGCCACGTCCAACTCGGAGACGAACCACCTCCGCGATTCGCGTTTTGTGACGACGTAGGGAAACTCAAGAACGAGGTTTTTACCCTCAATTTTAACGACCGAGGAGAGTTCCACGTGGAACAAATGCCGTGCTGGATTACTCATACTACCCAGCAGACGCACGATATCATTGGGGCCAATCTCCACCGATCCCCCCTCTATTCGGGTCAAATAAAAGGAACCGGGCCGCGGTACTGTCCCTCAATCGAGGACAAGGTCGTTAAGTTTGTCGACAAAGTGAGTCACCAGCTCTTTTTAGAACCGGAAGGTCGCCATACCGAGGAATATTATGTAAACGGAATTTCTACGAGTCTGCCATACGATGTGCAACTGGAGTTTTTGCATTCGATTCCGGGCTTGCAGCGGGCTGAAATCATGCGGCCGGGTTACGCGGTGGAATATGATTTTTTCCCTCCCACTCAGCTTTTTCCGACCTTGGAAACGAGGTTGATTAAGGGGCTTTATTTTGCTGGACAGGTTAATGGCACTTCAGGCTACGAAGAAGCGGCGGCGCAAGGCTTGATCGCCGGGACAAACGCGGCCCTAAAAACGCAGGGTCGTTCACCGATCGTTTTGGATAGAAGCGAAGCGTATATCGGAGTTCTTGTCGACGATTTAGTCACAAGGGGCACCGAGGAGCCGTACCGCATGTTCACTAGTCGAGCCGAAGATCGCTTGTTTCTTCGGCATGATAATGCCGATCAAAGATTGACCAAACTGGCATTTGACGCAGGCCTCATCTCAAAGGACCGCTGGGCACACTTTCAGCAGAAACTGGAGCTTCTCGGCTGTGTTCGACAACTGGCAATCGACACGAAGCTCGGTGGCGTCCCCCTGTGCCAACTATTGAAGCGGCCGGATTTTGGCATTCCGAATTTACCAGAGGAAATCCGGACCGTGGCACCAGCCGAAATTTGGGAAACGGTTGGGACGGACGTGAAGTATGAAGGATATGTCAATCGACAAGCTGAGCAGAATCGAAGAGTAGCCAGCCGAAACTTGCAGCCCATACCTGAGGGACTGGACTATGGAAAAATAGTCGGCTTACGTTCCGAGACCCGACAGAAGTTAACAGCTGTTCGACCTGTCTCGCTGGGTCAGGCGGCCCGCATTAGCGGCATAACCCCAGCTGACATTGCAATAATATCTATCTGGCTTACCAAGAATCCCTTGCAATGCCAACCTAGTGCTAATGGTGTCGCGATTTTTCGTGACAAGGATCAAAAGGCCGTTAGCTCCAACGCTTAGCAATGCTTATTTTTGCTACTGTCGCGCTCGTCAGCTACCTGCTCGGGTCGATCCCTGCCGGCTATCTCGCCGGCCGTGTGGCAGGGATTGACATTCGCCACGCTGGCAGCGGCAACATTGGCGCGACGAATGTAATGCGGGTTCTCGGAAAGCGTTACGGCTATCCGGTTTTCATCGTCGATTTCCTGAAGGGCTTGATAGCAGTTAGTCTGTCGATTTTGATAGAAAAGCGTGCGCAGCCACTATCGGTTCCGACTGAGCTAATCGGGATCATCGCGGCTATTTCCTGCGTGATCGGACACTCCTTTCCGGTGTGGTTGAGCTTTAAAGGAGGCAAAGGGGTCGCGACTTCGATGGGGGGGCTTTTTGGACTGATGCCTTTTGTGGCCTTAATCGGGGTCGCGGTCTGGGTCATCACGTTCCAAGTGACACGCTACGTTTCAGTTGCCTCGATGACCGCCACACTGGCGGTGCCAATCAGCATTTTGATCCTGATGCCTCTAAAACAAACGGGCGAGGCAGCTCTTCTGTACTTTTCCATTGGGCTAGCCGCGCTTGTAATTTTTCGGCATCGCTCGAATCTTTGCCGGTTGGTGCGAGGGACCGAACCGCGGTTCAAGCGGAAGTGAAGATCGACAAAATAGCAATCTTGGGCGCCGGGAGCTGGGGAACCGCCTTGGCGTGGTTGTGGGCGAAACATGGGCGACGAATTTGTCTTTGGGGAAACAGCGCAGATCGGGTCGAGCGCGTGCAAAGAACGCGTGAGAACAGCGATTACATTCCAGGGTTACAATTACCTGATTCGGTAAATGTTACGCATGAGCTGCGCGACTGCGCCGAGGCAAACCTCGTCGTATTTGTCACGCCATCGACCGCTCTGCGCGGAATTGCCATGCGTTTACGGGAAGTAATCCGCGAGGGGCGCACCATGTTGCTCAGTTGCACAAAAGGAATTGAGCACGGCAGCGGAATGCGGATGAGCCAAATTTTGAATGACATTTTTCCGCGGCATGAACTCGCGGTGTTGTCGGGACCAAACCTTGCAGCTGAAGTAGTTCGCGGTCTGCCTACTGCGACTGTAATAGGCTGCCGAGACCTTAAGTGCGCCGCGAATTTGCAAGACTTTCTTGGCAGTTCGCGTTTCCGCATTTACACGAGTGACGACGTCACCAGTATTGAATTGGGTGGCGCCTTGAAAAATGTCTTCGCGATCGCGGCTGGCGCGAGCGATGGGCTTGGTTTAGGTGATAATACGAAGGCAGCGCTGGTCACGCGCTCGCTCGCCGAGATGATTCGGCTCGGCACGGCGATGGGCGGAAACTTAAAAACCTTCTATGGACTGAGCGGCGCTGGCGATTTGATCGCGACCTGCTTTAGCGAGCACAGCCGTAATCGGCGCGTCGGCGAGCAGCTCGGTCGCGGGCAAACGCTAAAGCAAATCGCTTCATCAATGCAAATGGTGGCCGAAGGAATTCCAACGACAAAAAGCGCTCACGAATGCGCGCGCAGACTCAACATCGAGACGCCGATTATCGATCAGGTCAACGGTTTGCTTTACGAGGGGAAAGTGCCAATTCGGGCGATGCAGGAATTACTCGAGCGCGATCAGAAAGCGGAGCAAATCTAACTAGTCAGGTAACTTGCGGCAGACCTCATTAATGGCGGCTGGATATAACTGGTGCTCTGCAATCTGAATTCGAGCATGGAGGCCTTCTGGTGTGTCGTTAGGCAGAATCGGCACTTCGCGTTGCGCAATGATATCTCCATGATCGATTTTTTCATCGACGTAGTGAACGGTGCAGCCGGTCACTGTTTCGCCAGCGACAAGTGCCTGTTTCCACGCCTCGAGCCCGGGAAATTTAGGCAGCAGCGATGGATGAATATTTAAAATTCGACGCGAAAACGCGGCGAGCATCGGCGACTTGAGAACCCGCATGAAGCCGGCCAGAATTACAAGTTGGACGCCGGCATCACGAAACATTCGCACAAGATCGACTTCGGCTTGCGGCTCCAGTCGCGTGTGGAACCTACCGGGCGGCAAATAGGCGTTGGGAATCGAAAATTCCCGCGCGATGTCGAGGATCGGCGCGTCGAACACATCTGAGATGACAACGCGGACCTCGGCTGCGAGAACGCCGCTCCTATTGCTCTCAAGGATCGCGCGGCAGTTCGTTCCCTTGCCTGATCCGAGAATGCCGAGCGGAACATCTTTCATTTAATGATCTTTCGCAGTTTTTCCAGCAAATCGGAGGTCGAATGCCCATGCACAAATGGGAGGATGCGGACCTCTACTCCGATTTCCCGCATTACGGCCTGTTCTTCAGCATCCAGCGTTTCGGAAGTGTAATCCCCACCCTTGGCATAAATGGCTGGTCTCGCCGCTTCGATGAATCGGGTCGCGCGCATTTCGGGAAAAATCGTGACGAAATCGACGCACTTGAGTGCAGCAAGCATTTCCGCGCGGTCACTTTCGTTGTTCACCGGACGCCCGGCTCCTTTCAGTTCTCGAACTGATTGATCACCATTCAAGCCGATTGCCAAAGCGTCACCCAGCGCACGCGCGGCTTGCAAATAGCGCACATGACCCACATGCAGCAAATCAAAACATCCGTTCGTGGCGACCAGTCTTTTCCTAGCCCCGCGCAACTCTCTTGCCCGCTCCGCCAATTGATCGATATCGATGATCTTGACGTTCATCGTTTGCTGATCACAAATTCTAATCCGCGGGGAACGATTTGAAAAATGGCCGGCTCATTTCCGACCAGTTCACCATCGACATTGAACCACATTCCGGGCTGCGAACGCACCGAGATCTTTTTTGCGCGTCGAAAAATAACCGCATTACTGGAGAGATGATTGCCTAAGAGCATTTCAGCGGCCAGCAACACCATTTTCGCTGGTGGACGTTTGGGGACGAGTACAACATCGAGTAATCCGTCGCGAAGATCGGCCTGACGGGCGATTGGCAATCCGCCGGCAACAAATTGCCCGTTCGCAACGACGACGTTGTAAAGCTCGATCATTAATCTCTCCACATCATCGAAAACGATGCTCGTCTGGTATGCGTGCAATTCCGGCAGAGCTGCCGCAGCGCTGCGCAGATAAGCGAGCGGCCCCCAGGTGGATTTAATTTCGGGCGTCAATTTCTCATCGACGAGACCGCTGAAGCCCCCGGCAGACACGTTCACGAAGTAACGCGTGCGGTCACTCGTCACGCGGACGAGATCAATCGGATCTGTTTGTTTGGCGCGCAGGATATCGATGTTGTCCTCGACGCTTGCAGGCAATCCAATTGATCGCGCAAAATCATTTGCCGTGCCGAGTGGCACAAGGCCCACGCAAACCCCTCGCGTGCGATGGGGCGTCGCAATTCCATTAATGACCTCATTCAACGTCCCATCGCCGCCCGCCGCAATAACGTAATCACATCTGGCACGAATCGCGTCGCGCGCGTAAGTTTCTGCCTCGCCTGCACGTTGCGTTAGACGCAGTTTCCTCGGATTGAGTCGGCGAAGCTGTTTTAGAAGACGGCTTCGATTAACAATCGACCCCGCGATCGGATTAAAAATGATATATGGTTTCACGCTACGATAATCAAACTTGCTCCCTAAGCGCGAGTTTCAGTTTTCGCTTTCGCTAATTTGGATCAAACTAGGAGAGAATCCCCACATGGCTATCAAGAGTCGCAAACCAAGTAAGAGCAAATCTATGACGGATGGCTTCCGCATTTCCAATGGACCGGTCATACGCCCGACAAAGGTGGCCAAAAGAGAGGACGACGATTTGGGTGATATGGTCGAGCTCCCGCGAGCTTTTGCCGCGCCGATTTTATTCGCCATCGCCCGCGATCCACAGACCATCTTCACCTATTGGAGCATCGATTGGTCAACCATCTTCGCTCAAGCGATGCCCGTGGACCGGCAAGTCCACTTGCGCGTTTACACGGTTGACGGGGCACAGGAGACGAGCGCTGCGGTCGAACCGATGGCTGGGAATTCCTACCTGCCGGTTTCACAGCCGCGCGGCGTTTATCGTGTTGAGATCGGATATTATCAGCCTGAAGACGTTTGGAATTCGGTCGCGGTCTCCGACGAAGTAACGATGCCGCCTGACAACGTGGCGACCGATATAGATATCGATGTTGCTACGATCCCACTTCATCTCAGTTTTCAACAGCTCCTTGATTTATTTCGGGTGTCGAATGGCGCCGCCTTGACGGAAATTATTTCTCAGTTCCAGAAGCGCGCTTTGAATGAGAAAGAGCGCGAGTTACTGAGCCTGGAAGAGCAGACAATTCTTCGCGCGATGGACCTTTCGTTATTAAACACCGCGGTCGCTTGGCGGGCGTTTCTGAATCAGGCCGACTACGAGACGCTACGCAGACGCGCGGAATCGATTCTCAGTTCCGGCTCGGCCAGCCCGCGCGGTGGATTTGGCGAAAGTAGTTGGGCCTCAGCGGCCTCCTAAGTACGCGCTTTTCACGCGCTCGTTCGCGCGCAAGGCGCTGGAACGGTCATGCAGGAGAATTCGACCGGTTTCGAGGACGTAACCGTAATGCGAGATTTCCAGCGCGAGGTTCGCGTTTTGCTCAACCAGCAGAATGGTGATGCCCAACGACTGATTGATCTCGACGATCTTTTCGAAAATCGTTTTTGTAAGAATCGGGGCGATCCCGAGGGATGGTTCGTCCAGCATTAAACAACGCGGCCTGCTCATGAGCGCACGGCTGATCGCCAGCATTTGTTGCTCACCTCCGGACAGTGTACCTGCGACTTGGCGCGATCTTTCTTTCAATCGCGGGAAGATTTCAAAAACAAAATCGAATTCCGCGCTGAGTTTGTGTCGATCTTTGCGAAGGTAGGCGCCCATTAGTAGATTTTCGCGCACGGTGAGATTGGCGAAGATCATCCGACCCTCCGGCACCTGCGAAATGCCGCGTTCGACGATCCGATGCGGCGGAAGATTGCCAATCTCTTCGCCTTCGTAGCGAATGTTTCCGTGGCGCGCCTTGAGCAGGCCGGAAACTGTGCGCAGCGTTGTCGATTTCCCGGCGCCGTTTGCGCCGATCAAAGTTACGATTGCGCCTTTTTCAACTTTCAGGGACACGTCGTGCAGTGCAATAATCGATCCGTAGTTAACTGCGAGATTGCTTAACTCAAGCATGTTTGGTGTGGCCAGAAGTTAAATGATTCTGAATTGTGAGATCTTCGAGTTCGCTGCGCTCCGTCCGGCATTACGAGAATCCAAAACATGTCGACCTTACGCTTTCTTCGTTTCTTCTCCCAGATATGCTTCGATGACCTTCGGATTCGCCTGCACTTGCGCCGGGGTTCCCTCCGCGATTTTGATTCCATAATCCAGTACGGTTACGCGCTGACAAATTCCCATGACTACTCTCATGTCGTGCTCGACCAGTAGGACGGCGATCTGAAATTTCTTTTTCACAAATTGGATCAGCTCCATTAGTTTTTCTTTTTCTCGTGGGTTCATCCCCGCAGCGGGCTCATCCAGCAGCAAAAGCTTTGGCCGCGTCGCGAGTGCGCGCACAATTTCCAAGCGCCGCTGATCCCCGTAGGAGAGACTTCCGCAAAGGGCATCGCGAAATTTGCCAAGGTCAAAGATCTCCAAAAGCTCGTCCACCTGACGCGCGACCTCGTTTTCTTCGCGGTAAAATGTGCCCATCCGCCAAAGCGCGTGCGCGAGGCCGTGACGCAAGCGCAAATTGAATCCCGCACGCACATTGTCGAATACGGTCAGCGTGGGAAACAAACGAATATTTTGAAAAGTGCGCGCAACACCGCGCCGGGCGATCGTATTTGGCCTGAGACCAGCGATCGGCTTATTCTCGAAAATAATTGTCCCACTTGTCGGCCGATAAACCCCGGTGACAACGTTAAAGATAGTAGTTTTCCCCGCCCCGTTCGGGCCAATCAGGCCGATGAGCTCGTCCGCGCCAATTTGCAGATCAAATGCCGACACGGCAGTGAGGCCACCGAACCTGATAGTGCATTGCCGAAGGTCGAGGAGCGGAGACGGCATGTAGATCTAAGCGGAATGGGCCGGCAATTTCGCTCGTTTCGTCGCGCCGCCAATTGGAATTCCTCTTCGCGGCAACCGGCCGAAAAGTCCTTGCGGACGCAACAACATGAGGGCGATCAACACGAGCGAATAAATGATGACGCGATTCGCCGCAATGCGCCGGATGATTTCGGGAAGCCATTGGTAGCCGGAGACGAAACGCAAATACTCAAGTAAGAGCGTCAAAAGAATAGCGGCGAAAGCCACGCCGGCGGTGCTGCCCATGCCACCGAGGATTACCATGACGACAATCTCGATCGACCGTTGGAAATCAAAACCACTCGGATTGATGTAAGTCGTGCTGTGCGCATAAAGTCCGCCGGCAACGCCTGCAAAAAACGCGCCAAGCACAAAGGCGGTGACTTTGTAGCGCGTCGTACTAATTCCAACGGCTTCAGATGCAACCTCGTCATCCCGCACCGTAAGAAATCCCCGACCGTAAGTGGAGTCGATCAAACTCACAACGACGTAGATCGTGATCGCCGCTACCGAATACGTCCAAAACAGAGTCGTGTAATTCGCGATCCCGCTGTAGCCACGCGGTCCGCCGACGGCATCGGTATTTTGGATCACGACTCGAATGATTTCGCCGAAGCCAAGGGTAACGATTGCAAGGTAATCGCCCTTCAATCGCAACGA
>Ga0137359_10005988_pt1 | contig 10067 bp, 7 predicted proteins | sample Mad1_40_16metaG_FD_108281 | JGI IMG/M metagenome (GOLD analysis project Ga0137359, IMG submission 108281) | Vadose zone soil microbial communities from Angelo Coast Range Reserve, California, USA - Mad1_40_16 metaG | ecosystem: Environmental > Terrestrial > Soil > Vadose zone | place: USA...
ACCGCCCATTCCCTGAACTTGGGTGCTTGGATCGAGACCCCTTGCCAAAAGAAACTCGACGACGCTGGTTTGACCAAACTCGCAAGCCCACATAAAGCCTGCTTCCATCAGAGCTCTTGTCGCAGGTGGTTTCAGGCTGCCGTCTTCATTGAAAAAGCTCTTCACCACATCCAGATGTCCCACACCGGCTGCGGCCTCGAGATCCAAACTCGCGCCGTGCTTTGCAAGGATCGCGGCCCCCTGCGGACGTCCGTTGTGTAGACAAGCGTTAACGGCACCGCCTCGACTGCCGCCGCCATCAACGACTGCGCCCGCGTCAAGCAAGAGATCGATCAATGCGGTCAGTACACCAGCCTTCGCCGGCCAAATGCTGGTAGCCACCAACCCCAGCGTCTTGTCTCGTCCACCGTACATATTTGCCTCGGCGTCGACCTCGGCGCCGGCGTCGAGCAGCCTCTGCGCAACCTCAACGGCGTTCTTCGGAGTCTTTTGGCGATAGTCCTCAACGCCATTGGCCGAGATGTAGTGCAGCAGCGTGGCGCGATGCGTGCGCGTCGAGCGTGCGCGAATGAGTGCCGGGTTCTCGTCGAGCAGGCGCCCGAGAGTGGCCACATCGCCTCCCACGATCGCTTCCACTGCGGCTTCGAATTGTGACACGACCGGGGTATGGCGATTTAGCGCATCGAGGTGTCTTGCAAACTTGGGCCAGTTCTCGAAGCCATGCGCACGCGCAATAAAGAACTGCGCATTGGCGAGAGTAACGATCGCGCTTCGCGTGCCGGAGCTCGCCAGATTGACCTGTTTAACGCGTTCTTCGAGGCACTTGGCTGCCGTCTCGATCGGATTCCGGTGCTCAGCTCCTGGATGACCAATGGTTAGCGCGTGGAGCCGGACGAGCGTTTCGATCCATATTGTTGCCCATGCGCGGACGGCGCCCTGATCCCGCGACTTGCATGCCCTTAGGAGTTCTTTCGCCCGCTTCTTGTACTGTTCGAGGTTGGGGCGAGGCGGGAGCGGAATTGCGTCCATACGAATCTCCTTTCATTGCGTTGCCTGGGGTCCGCACGAATCAGGCTGAAAGAAGGTTCGTAACCCTCGTGGTTCTAGTTAAGGTGGGCACTGCCCTTTCCGCGGACTGGATGCGCCCTTCGCGCTGGCACGCAGTATAGGCCGTTGACGCGACAGTTTCAACGAATCACCCTAGGAGTAGATTTTATTTTGAGGCAATAGGCGTTTCGAATTTGCCGCGCGGTGTCGCTCGCGCTTTACGGGCAACTTCCTGTTCCGCCTAATGATTGAATTCAGCATCCTTTCCCAAAGCGCTCATCCAATCACTTCGCTGTCTTACGAGTGGTTTGTAGAGTTTCTGTCAAACAGCGTCTGACAGTGCGGGTGAGAGTAGTTGGCCTATTCGGGCGAGTCCGACTCAAACAGTGATGTCTTTAGCGAGCGTCCGTCGATTCATAATACGCGCTCATCAAATCCATCGTAGCTCGCCATCGGCGCGCAGAGACATCCGATTGTTGCTCACCAACTGGGAGTCGATCGACGAACTTACTAACGAAAGCAGGGACACCCAATTAGACGGAACCATTCGGAATCCGCCCGCTCCGAAAGAGTGCGGTCCACTGCTCACGAGCGTCCTCACTAAGGACCCCCAGTTCAGCCATGATTTCGCGCGCGAACTCTACATCGGAAAGACCGCTTGCCGTAATGAGGCCGCGGTCGCGGACAGCCGGAGCATCGATGTATGTCGTCGCTTCTGCGTACTCCGAAACCTGTTGGCGCAAATACGCCAACCCGTTGCTTGTATGGCGGCGACCATGAAGCAGCCCGGCGCGAATGACTAATGTTGTAGCAGCGCAGATCGCTGCAATAGGTATCCGACGGAGATCCACTGCATGGAGCACACGCATTAACTCAGGGTGAGTCGATTGTTGTTCCCAATAGTCACCGCCGGGCAGAATCAGCATAGCGATATCATCGAGATCCACATCGGACAGCTTCGATGAAGGCTGGACCAAGATTCCTCCCATCGACTCTACCGGGTCCGAGTTAATGCCTACGACTTCCACTCGATAACCGCCGTGACGCCGAAGTTCCGCGACTGCATGCGCAGCTTCCCAGTCCGCAAATCCGGGAAAGACAAATAGGTAAACAGCTTTTCTCAACATTCAGATTACCGGATCATTGAGCAACGCCAGAGAGTGTCCGCTGGCGGCAATTAACCCAAACTCATTTAGCTCTTTCTCTTTAAAGTCTCTGATCTTACTGCTTGGTCCTGCTCAGCGCTGCAAGCCGAAACGTGATCCGTCCCTTGAAGCCCAACTCCTCGCAGAGTGCGACGCGCACCGTTCTCAGGTCGGACGTGCAGGAAAGGGACGCGCCACGATTCGTAATTCCCAAAGCTCCTCCACAGGCATAGAGACATCTCATACGAAAAAAGATAGGGATAGAGCGCAGGAATTCTTTTTTGTATTGAACGAAGAACAACGCTTTGGCTGGAGCCCTTAAAGAAATGTACAGCCATTGCTCTTACATCCATTACCTCCACATCGACGGCGGCTACTCTATTGAGTAGAGGCGTAGGATCGCCATGGCGCGTTCGCAGGCCTTGTGGCGGAGTTCGACTGGCTCCACGACCTCCGCATCCCCGCCGAAGCTCACGCTGAACTGGAGGGCCTCTGCTTCCGAATCGAACCGCAAGCGAACGCGAATGCGATCGCGTTCGGGTTGCTCTTCTTCTAAACGCCACCCTCGATAACGAATCCAACTCATTATGTTTGGTTTTGCCAAGAACGTCGCTCTGTATTGAGGCAACTTTTCGCGAAATTCTTTTGCCGATCGTTCCCAATAGGTTTCAATATCAAAGTCGATTGGCCTGCGGGCAGCAACTTCCAATATTTCAATCTTCGCTATGCGGGAAACGCGATACGTGCGTAATTCCGATTGCCGATTTGCGATCAGATACCAGACGCTTCCGCGAGCCACCAGTCCCAGCGGATCAACGGTGCGCTCAGTGGCCTGGCCAAAAACTCGTTCATACACAAAGCGTACCTGTCTCTCTCGCCAAAGTGCATCAAGCAACGTAGGTAGACTCGATACTAATTCCGAGCTGGCCCGCCACCCTGTGGGATCGATGAGCAGATGTTGACGGGCAAAGTCAGCGTGTCGCCGTGTATTCTTCGGCAGCGCAGCCTGGAGCTTTGTCCAGGCCGACTCGGATGCTCGCTTGAAGCCCAGGTCCGCAATCAACTTTGGTGTTCTTGAAACGAAGAGTGATTGGATCTCTTCGGGACTCAATCCGGTAAGCTGGGTCTGGTATTCCTCAAGCAAACTCCAGCCGCCGCCAGCTCCGCGCTCCGCAATAACCGGAATGCCAGAACCGCTGAGCGCATCCATGTCACGAAGAATCGTTCGCTCTGAAACCTCCAGCTTTCGAGCCAACTCCCGAGCCGTTACCCGACGGTTTACTTGTAACTGCATCAGGATTGAAATGAGCCTGTGGGCGCGCATCGGGAATACTTTATACCAGAAATATGACACTAGGTGTCATGAATAAGGATCTATTATGCAAGACGGGTTTGTAATGTATTGAGATTAACAATGCGCCGTCTACGGCCCGGCACAAGTTCCGCGCTGTAAGCGGCTTAAAAAGGAGTCGGTCATGAAAGCTTCTGTTTTCGTTGGCACCAGCGTCGACGGCTTTATTGCTCGCCTCGATGGTGCGCTGGATTTCTTGCCGCCTGGTGGAGGTGAGCCTCATGGTTACGACGAGTTCATGGAAACGGTGGACGCGCTTATCATTGGTCGCAAGACGTTCGACACTGTGTTGGCCTTCGACTCATGGCCGTATGGCAAAAAGCCGGTCTTCGTTCTCAGCAGCAGCGCGCTCGCATCGGCCCCAGCTGGTGCTGTGGTCGAACGCATGTCAGGCGAGCCAACCGAGATCCTATCTCGGCTTGAGGCTCGCGGCATCCAGCAAGTTTATGTGGACGGCGGGATTACAATTCAGCGGTTTCTCGGAGCCGGGTTGATCCAGCGTCTGGTCATTACGCGTGTTCCTGTGCTCATTGGTGAGGGAGTTCCGCTTTTCGGTACACTGCCTCGCGACGTCCGACTGCATCACGTGGCAACGCGGTCATATGCAAGCGGCCTGGTTCAGAGCGAGTATGAGGTAAAGACTCTATCGAGCTAGCGAAGTGTTTTCCCAGGACCTAAGCAGATGTCAATAATTGGCAAGACGACAAATTCGCGCCTTTCTGTGGAGAAGATCGAACGGTCTTTGCAAGTGATCGACCCTGTTTTTCTGAATACGCCGCAGTTTTATAGCGACACGTTGAGCCGCCGGCTGGGCATAGAGTTGTTTCTGAAAATTGAAACTGTAAATCCGATTCGCTCCTTCAAAGGACGAGGCGCGGAGTTTCTTGTCGCATGCCTGCCTAAAGGGACCGAGACTCTGGTTTGCGCATCGGCCGGCAATTTCGGCCAAGGCGTGGCGTATGCAGCTAGAAAACGAGGTTTTCGCGCCGTGGTCTTTGTTGCGCAGGGCGCGAACCAATTGAAGATAGCGCGCATGCGTGAACTCGGAGCGGACGTCCAGCTGTTTGGTTCAGACTTCGATCAGGCCAAAGACGAAGCACGTCGGTATGCCGGACGCACAGGCGCGCGATTCATCGAGGATGGGAGAGAACCGGAAGTCGCCGAGGGCGCAGGCACGATAGCACTTGAATTGTGTCGTTTAGAGAAGCCATTTGATGCATTGCTCATTTCATTAGGGGATGGCGCCTTGGTCGCAGGAATCGGTCGATGGATGAAAGCACATTCACGTGCTACCCGCATCATTGGCGTTTGCGCCGCCGGCGCGCCCGCAATGGCGATCTCATGGCGAGAGGGAAAACCTCATTCCACTGAAACCTCCTCGACGATTGCCGATGGCATTGACGTCCGCGTGCCTGTTCCGGAGTCGCTGCTCACTCTAACTGGACTCATGGATGAAGTCTTGATGGTGGAAGATCAATCGATGATCGAGGCCATACGCCTGGCATTCAACTATCACGGTTTGGTCATAGAACCCTCGGGTGCAGCGGGCCTCGCCGCAGCGATTAAGTACGGCGAGCGTTTTCGCGGCGCAAGAGTGGCAACTCCCCTATGCGGTGGAAATCTGACGCCGAATCAGATTCAGAGTTGGCTATCATCCGATCCGTAGCGCCCTTTCCGCCTTTAAATATTGGCACAAGAGATTCATGGCATACGATCGGGCGGGGCTCTGCTGTGATCGAATTTCCAAACCGCTGAACACTTCAGGGACCGCTCTCTTATTTCGCGTGGTTGTGAGTCCACCTCGCATTACTCAGCGGAGTGCGAAACAGGATCGAGACGCTATGGAACTGGGGCTGGTCCGCTGTGACTCACGATCGCTTCGCTCGAATCATCATTGAGGGAGGGCTCACTAGCGATCAATGGGTGATTTATACCGGCTCATTCAGCAAGGTGCTATTCCCTTCCCTGCGGATTGGGTATCTGGTTTTGCCGGAGAGCCTCGTGCCCCTTTTTCGCAAGAGTACGAAGGTTCAAGATGCGGGGTCATCGACCTTGACCAGGCTACCGCAGCAGTCTTTATCGAAGATGGCTTCTTTGCGACGCATGTGCGACGCATGCGAAAACTTTATAAGGAGCGACTTGAGATCTTCTCAGACGAAGCAAAGAAACACAGGTCGGGTTGGCTCAAGTTTCCTGCTATCGAAGCAGGCATGGACGCAACCGGATTGCTGAAGCCGGCAGCAATGACGCATACATCTCAAAGAAACTGGCCGCCGCAGGCATAGATGTACCGTCCTTGTCTGCCTATTCACTTAATCCCAGTCCGCCAGGATTAGTGTTCGGCTTCGCCGCATTTTCTTCATCTCCGATCCGATCGGGGATGGCGCTGGCAGCCAGTACGATGAGACTGTGAACGAATTCTATCGGGCTGGCGCTACACACGAAAAAGAAGCAAGCGCGCCACCTGCGGAGGCTGAGACTCACGGAGAAAGAGTTTCCAGGGCGGTCGCGAGACGGTTCTAAAGTTTCTCTGGCTTTTGAAATTGAGTCTAAGAATTATTGAGAGAAAATGGAGCGGGCGACGGGAATCGAACCCGTATTACCAACTTGGGAATTAAATCCTGTAGGGACCGACGATGGATGTGGTGCGCTAACAACTTAGTTAACGTCGTATCATTGGTACCTCTCGGACGTAGCGTGCCATGAGACCCTCAGGCTCATCGAACAAGCCACGAAAAGTAAAGCCGGCCTTTACCGCAAGCTTGAGCGATGCTGTGTTCTCGGGCGCAATTCTGAGGACGATCTGGCGGGCTTCTGTTGCCGTTCGCAAATACTTATCCATGAGGTCTAGGGCACGTAAGGCCAAGCCTTGGCGTCGCCATTGCGGGAACACTCCATAAGAAACGTTTACCTGACCTGGCTCGATAAGACGCGCCAAGTTCGCCTCAATACAGCCGACTAATCGATTGGTCGCACAATCAAATACGCCAAAACGGCGGCGTGGCCCGCCGCTTCGCCAGGTCTCCTGGCTGTTTTGGATCATCGCTTCAACGGTGGCCATCGTACTCCGCCCGCCACTTAGCCACTTCGCCATATCTTCATCTTCCCCGGCGAGGTGGTCGGTTGCATCCTCCTCGGTTAAGGGTCGGAGGAAAATTACTCCATCCGTCAATTCTTGGGGTTGAACCGAATTCATCGTCAAACTAACCCTCACATCACACTGTCCTAATGGCAAATCAAACCAAATCACTGGGGCAGCTACCCCCCTCGTGCCTAATGGCTCCGTTGGATTGATGGGCTTGTAGGTCTCCCGAGTGGATGGCGGGCTTCCCTGAAGTGATACTGCGGCGCTCTTTTCTTCTCCTCGCGTTGGATCATGACTATGTCAAAACGATCGACTTTTGTCCTTGTCGCAAGAAAGAGATAGTACCGTTTAGCGTAAACCACGAGTGACAAGAGAAGATACATCACTCATACGCAAGTGCCTCCCTCACCGTGATTCGTGATGCCGACCACGCGGGCAGAAAACTGGCAAGCGCAGAGAAGAAGACGGACACGGCAAGCCAAATGAACAAGCCCTGAACTTGAAACGAGAAGACCAGTTTACTGTGGAAGGCCATGCCGACCAGCGCGTCGCCCAGGTATTTGCTGACCGGCCAAGCCGCAAGCGCGGCTAACGCCCAGCTCAGCACCCCGATCGCTACACCCTCTGTGACAACGATGAGCCAAACAGTCGAGGGCTTGGCGCCAATTGCGCGTATCACCCCCATTTCCCGGCGACGTTCCATCACGTTAAGGCTCATGGTAGTTGCCAGCCCCAGCCCACCGACTACCACGATGATGCCAGCCATGACCATCAAGAACACATAGATCACAAGCATGTGCTGGTCGACACCAAAACGGAAATCGGTTTTGCTGGTGCTGCCCAGAATGCGCACACCTTCTTGTTGGAGACTGCGTTCAAGATCATCCTTTACGGAGTTGATTGAGGCGGGAGCGGTATTGTCAAGGACCAAATAGGCGTCGGTACGCATTCCCGGATGAAGTTTGTCCATGAAAGACTGCGGGATATAAGCGGCCGCAGAAGAGAGAAAGAACTCCCGCGCAATGCCGACCACATGCCACGAGGTCAGCGACGATCCCATGCGGAAAGATACGGTCCTCCCTACTTTCAGCTGGGAGGATTTTGCTGCCAAGGCCGTGTTGATGACAACGGCATCAACGTCGGTGGGCAGCAGATCACGCCCTTCGATAATCTCCAGACTGATCATCTTTGTGCCGGAGGGCACGGCCATCACAGCGAAGCGATCACCGCCGAGTGGGCTAGCTTCAAGCTGGCTCCCTACAGGACGAGCCTCGGAATTCTTGCCAGGGTTGCTAGGAGTGTCTTCCGGACGAGGAAGTGATCCCTGGGAGATGAACCAAGTTTCACGTCGGACTACTCCGGGTGTGTTCTTGATGGCACGTTCGACCCGGTCCGCTGGGTAGGCGTCTTCGAAAGCAACCGATAAGTCGTACTTTTTGGAAGCGAACCAGTGGTCAAGCGTTCTGATCATCGAGGCCCGGATGTTGATTGCTGACATGAAGAAGACGCCCCCCGCGGCCAGAGTCATCAACGTCAACGCCAATCGTGTGCGCCGCCGGAAACTATTGCGAATGGCAAACAGGAGTGGGCGAGACTTTCCTCCGATCCCCGCCAACATGCGGTCGAACATGCTGGAGCCGAACGCGTGGGGCGACACGCCAAAGTCAGCGAGCGCTTCCCGAACGGAAATCGCGCTGCCTTTCCACACGGGGTAGACCGCAGCTATAAGCGGGACTGCCAGGCCCACAGTGACGGCCCACAGGTATACCCATAGCGGCACGGCGAAGCTAGTGATATCGAAATTGAGTAGAACGGCCAAGGGCCGGCACAGGGCGCCGCCACCTAAGATGCCCATTGGAAGAGCAAATGAAAGCGCGGCGATCCCCAGCAGCAGCGCTTGGCCAAAGTAAATCCGGGCAATCTGCCAGCGTGTCCCGCCAATCGCTTTCATCGCTCCGATTTGCCGGACCTGTGAAGCCATCATGCCCATGAGCAGATTCACTACAAGAATTCCGCTCAGAATCAACACAAGGAAACCGAAGCTGCACATGACCAGCAGCAAGAGCCCCATGAGGTCAGCATGCGGATGCTTGCCCGGACGAGGAATATCCACGCGGCGAACGGTGTGGCCGCGACTTTCAACCTGCGTCTTTACGTCCTGGGCGACAGAGCGAATGTGATGCTCATCAAGCCGGTTTTGCGCGACCAGGATGTTCAACTGATCCAGATATGGTTGTTGTCCCAGTCTCGCAAGCGTATCCAATGTGATGTAGCCGTAAACGCTGTTCTCCATGCGCGCCTGGGGCTGGCCCACATCATGCACGCGGCCACTCACATGCAATGTCTGCTCCTCCCCTTGACCAACCCTAATTGTGACGGTGTCGCCGATCTTCGCATGCGCCACCGGGAAGGCATCTCTCTCAATCAATATCTCTCCGGTGGCTGGAGGCCACGCGCCCTGCTCTGGTACGAGCTTGTTGAGATGGATATTTCCGTAGTCCTTCACCACAAAGATCAACAGATTGCGCCACTCGGCGGGGCCAGTTTTGATCCGGCCGGCCAGAACTCTTCGTGGCTCTGCATCGCTGACATCTCGGTCGGCGAGCACCGCGGAGATTAGAGTTTCATCAATTGCGTCCGTCTGCAGAGTAGCTGAGGCCGGATTGGTTGCGAGATATCCTTTTTCCAATTCACGCGTGAGTACTGCGTACGCAGAAAGAACAGCCGTAAAGCCCGAGATTCCAATTGCGATAGCCAGCACCACCAGCGTGGTTCGAGTGCGTTCCTGCCAGAAATCACGAATTGCTTTTTGCCAGGGTGCGGTCATCAGAGGGCCTCCGGCGCTTGGGTAGGAGGGGGCGCCGTGGCGGCTACCAGAAGGCCGTCCGCCACTTCGACTTTCCGGTCAACTAGGCGAGTGATATCGCGTTCGTGTGTGGCAATCACCACCGTTGTGCCCGAACGCGCCATCGTCCGAAAGAGGTCAACCACGGCTCCGGCTGTCACTGAGTCAAGGTTGCCGGTGGGCTCGTCAGCCAGAATCACGGGTGGATCGTTAGCGAGAGCGCGCGCAATTGCGGCCCGCTGCTGCTCGCCCCCGGAGAGGGCGGACGGCAGTTTGTTAGCCTGCGGCGCCACACCCACGCGGTCCAGGAGATCCAGCGCACGTTTGCGGCGCTCGCGTACGGGATAAGTCCGGCAGAAATCCATTGGCAGCATGACGTTCTCCGCCACCGTCAATGTGGGGAGCAACTGAAAGAACTGAAACACAAACCCCACATTGCGGCCGCGCCAGGCAGCCAGATGGTTCTGAGCCAGACCCTGAATGGCTTTTCCACCAACCTCCACCGTGCCCGAGGTTGGGGAGTCAATTCCGCCTACCAGGTTGAGTAGCGTTGACTTACCACTCCCCGATTTGCCAACGATGGCCACAAACTCG
>Ga0137359_10005989_pt1 | contig 10067 bp, 6 predicted proteins | sample Mad1_40_16metaG_FD_108281 | JGI IMG/M metagenome (GOLD analysis project Ga0137359, IMG submission 108281) | Vadose zone soil microbial communities from Angelo Coast Range Reserve, California, USA - Mad1_40_16 metaG | ecosystem: Environmental > Terrestrial > Soil > Vadose zone | place: USA...
AAAAGCATGTAATGTAAGCTCACAGAGAAAGGGGTCTCGGCATAATAGATCCGTGTCCCGTCTTTCACCCCATCATGTCTGTCTTAACACCTCTCGACTGCCATCCTAGCCACTGCCGGAGTCTCAGATATTCATAATCTCAACAAGTTAGGTTTATTCGAGTTGTTTAGCAGAAGTTGTCCGGCTAACATGTTCAAGTTCTCGTGACAGAACGAGAGCGCAGAGATGTCTCACCTATATACATATGTATACTTTACACTTCCGACATACATATATATACTCTATGTTACACTTCCGACTTCACTTCGCGCCTTAACCTCGATCAAATAGCTTCAACTTGAATAGAATGGCTTAGTACATGATACCAACGTGGTGTTGCGTCGCCAGGAATGGGTCCGAGTCGAAAGCGCGGCTTGCGGCACATCGTAGGTGCCTCTTTGTGGACTTTAAAATACTCCCCCAAAAAGGAAAGACATTTCAGGAATGATTGAGCGACCGGGCGGAGTATGGCGCGCAACGTCGCGTGCAACGCTGGCGCAACAGATGCGGTGGTGCATCAATGCTTAATAGGACAATCAGACTTAAAGAAAGTTCGCAACTCGAAAGTCGAAGGACGTCATTGCATCCCAATTTTGGTGATACCGATCGTTCTCTTTGAAGTATCAAACATCTCACTCTAATAGATACTCGGACTTTGCCTGTGTTACTAGATGGGCTGCTCCTTTCTCCGCCTTCTACTACTTAAACAGTTCCCCTCGTCGTACTATGCCCACTCGTCAGTCTGTCGGAACGGAGATGAGTCGAAAACTAATCGCAGTGAAAAGAGGCGACTCGGAATACTTACAGAAGGTGATACAGGGTCAGAATTCGGGGGCTCAATGCGAAATGAAAAAGGCCTATTCCATGCCTGCGTTAAATGGCTCTCTATCTCTTCGCAAAATTCTTTTCCCTTCAGTGTGTGGGTTTTCGGGCAAACCGAACAGTCTGTTTTACTGACATGGTCGCGGAGAGCTTTCAGGTATTCTTCACGAAAGTTCGTCGGAGTGACGAGTGGTAATGTAAATGTCTTCTTTCGGACGATTATTCCGAAAACCTCATCAAGCCAGTCAAGAATACATCCGACATCGTTTTTGCCTTCGGGTTGGAATGGGGTTAGTTTCTGAGTGGGAAAGCCAAACCGACCGCGCACGCCCCAAGGAACATCAAAGTATACACTAATGTGGCGCCTGCGGCTCCGATGAAAGTTGGCAAGGTCGAACAGTGCAGAGCCCTCGAAAGATCTCAGAGCTTCTCCAAGATACTCAAACGTCAGTGGATAACCCAACGTGAGACGCGCCATTGCTCTCGTCTCTGGAATAAGCCTCTTGCTGTAGGCGATGAAAAATAAGCGGAAGGATTCGGCGCCTGTTGGTGAAAGTGACCCCCTACGACTAACCTCCGCACGGATGGAGGATTGGATTGTCGTCATGTCATATTTCTGGCAGGCAGCAAGGAGAGTCAAGATCTTGTCGTCGGAGTCAGGTAATTCGGACGGGACTGGGTACAAGAAAGTGACAAGGCAGTTCAAAATTTCTGCGACCTCTGAGACACGCACGACAGGAAGACCATCGACGGCTTCAGAGTCTGGCGGCTGGGGAAGTGAGAACATGTCGCGGAAAAAAGGTGAGGCTGTAGCAAGTATTGGCTTATGGAGGCGGAAGTCGACAAGATCAGATGACTTGAGTATTACGTCCGCATTGGACATATCGGCGTATCGAGGTCGGGATGGGCACTCTCTCGGGATCATAACGCGACCCTCAGCCTTTGTTCCTCTCTCCAAATCAACGAGTAGGAAATCTGATTCTGCCTGTCAAAGCGTTCAAACTGTTAACCCAGCTCGATAAGATTGCTTCCTCGTACCTCGGTTACGCTTTCATTATAAACCGTTGATAAAGAAGCCCAGAAAGCCAAGACGATCTTGCTAGGGATGGCCGCGCAAGCGCGGCATCCTCCCGATCCACGTCGCGATTTGCTTGGTGGCTGAACTTGAACGTGAAGTGCCAACTTCATATGAAATGTAGAAAGATCAAATAGAGACGGGCATCCTCCGATGGACGAGATATAGATATCCAGCCAACTTGGGGCTCCCGAGTCGGTCGGATTTGCGAGACATGAGGCACTGAATATCCCGTGATGTTGAAGACGTGAAAGAAAGTCCTTAAAGCCTGATGTAAGATTCGCTCGAACTCTCTGGTGGTACTTCCAGAGTTCGTGAAGATAGGCGCCCGGCATCAGCTCGAGCTTCTCACCTAGATCCTCGATCGTCAAAGTTGGCAGTCTCAATGTGCATCGTGCAGCCTTGAGCAGTTCTTGACGAAGCCCATATTTCTGAGCAAGTGAATAAATATAAAGCGAATTCTCTTCGCGGATGAATGGTGGGTGCTGCTGGGCGATGTGGTTCCGGATGTGGGTCAGTACGGCGTCCATCTTGTACTTCTGGGCGGCCGATAGTAGCTCCATGGTCTTCTCCACGATCGAAGGAAGAATGGGTTGTACGGGAAAGACGTAGGTGAGAAGACTGAAAAGAACGGCACCACTGTCCGGAAGTTGGACAACCGGAAGTGAGGCGGTCGCTGTCTCTGTGAAAATGATCGGGGAACCAGACTTGGCATGGTCTGCAGCCAACACCCGCTCTCCGAGTACGGGAGACGCATGGAAGATGTACATCTTTAGGACGCGAAAGTCATATAAGTCAAAAGATCGAAGGATGATGTCCCCTCCGGGGTAGTCAAAGAGTAAGTCCTCGAGAGATACCGCTGGACCTCGAGGGGGACCTCCATGAGCGGTTGACGACTCGGACATGGAATGGAAATGATAATAAGCTTTATCGGCTTGAAAAGTTATGGCGATATGAGTTCAAGTTGAAGACGCAGATAAGTGATAGAGTAATGTGGCATGTGGCACTGGTTTACACGTGCAGGAGGGTCACGAGACGACGCTTCTGAAGAGGACCGAGAACTTGAGGGGTGATGATGAAAAACGAAGGAGCGCGAGAAATAGCAGACGTTGCCTCTGATTTTCAAGTTCTTTTGCAGCTATGAAAGTATGGCTTAGTGCGTGGCGCCAATGACGATGTGTCCCGTCCCGTCGCCATGGCCAGGAATCTGGACCAAAATATTATTTATGTGTCCGTCCGGCCGGCCCGGGGCACACTCCAACCACCAACCACATCGAGGACCCATTCATTTCACCATCGTCGCCACGACTCGGACTCAGACTTGCTGCATCCACCGTATTTCTGCACCCACAGTATTTGCATTAACTCCTTTTGCGCACCCTCTCCGTTTCTGAGAAACTTGCGAGCGATCTAGATTCGATGTGTTTAGGTATGAATGACCGTGCTTGGCGCGGGTAAAAAGCTCACGGGCGGCCGCCGGGGGCGAGAACAGCTTAAACCCCACTGGATGTCGCGTATTTACTTAAACATCGGACTTCACACTGCTTCTCCCTCTAAATAGCTATCCCTCTGCCTCTTCCCTCCCGGCTACCTGGATGCTGAGTAGAGCTCGTATGATCCGTGCCCGCGTTAGCCCTGCGTTTTCCTTTGCGTTACTTTTGTGTTTATCTTATCTATCTCCTTCCTACAACAGTCCTGCTGACCTAAGTTGCGGCTTCATGCATTTGCGTCTTGCAAACGCTACACGAAGGCGGGCATGCTGTTGCAAGCTCGAGGCGGTGCGGCCTAGTAGTGGGAAAATGATACTGGTAGCATACTAGGAATTGTAAGAAACAAGACGCGGTACCAGTTGAGTTGGTCCTATTCACGATAACTAGGGCCTCAGACCACGTTCAAGTTGGAGAGGGGATACGGATTGAGTAGGAAAAAGGTGCAGTAGCAGGTCGTCGACGGGATGGGGGAGGCAGTATGAGAAGCTCTCGCTGGTGAGTGGATGCTGCACAATTTATCAAGGAGGACGAGAAGCGATCGCGTTTTTTTGTCGAGCCAGTCCGATGACTGGTAGCAGCACGCCTTGCCCTACTACATAAGCAACAAACGAAGGCCCACAGCGCAATTCTATCACGAGCGAAGGGAATACAGTGTGTCGCCCGTCGCACTAGATGCGCTCCTTGAACGAACTACGCATATATCTACTGTTCCGCTATTATCTGACGATATCCTTGGAGTGACCCGGCGCTGATGTAGGTGTCGATTGTGCCAGTGAAGGATCAAGCAGCTCGAGAGGGAAAGGGCGGGGCTGTCCTTTATATATGCGGATAGCTTGCGAGCCGTGATGGAAAGAGATCAGACGTGGGGTACTACTTGTCTTCGGCACAGGTTGTCTCTTGTTGACATGCTGCTCGACACAAGCAGCTGATTTGACGGCGACTGTCAGCCAAGGATGACTCGGAAGTCTTGAAAAAACTTGAATCAAAAATGACTAGCATCGCAGGCATATAAAACTGAGGTGTGATAAATTAATGTATTGAATCCAAGTTGACAAAATCCCGAGGTGATGCATGATGTGCAGTACCAGACCCGATGCCGAGATACGCAACCATATCCAGACCTCGAAAGACGTCGGCCTCGGCTGGTGGATGAACATGCTGACAGAGCAGATGGGGAGAAGCGGTCGCTGTCAGTGAATACAACGGCGGAGGCTGTGAAAGCCGTGGAAAGCACGCGGTGTGCAACCATATCCAGACCTCGAAAAGACGTCGGTATCGGCTCGTGGATGAACACGCTGACAGAGCAGATGGGGAGAAGCGGTCACTGTCAGTGAATACAGCGACGGAGGCTGTGAAAGCCGTGGAAAGCACGTGGTGGACACCGCTCTGGCCATCTTACTGGCGTAGGCCTAAACAGACCACTGGTTCTATCTGTATGGGCGTCGCCACTGGCAGTACCATATGACATGTGACAGATCAAATAACTTAGGACATCCGTTGTAGACGCATCAGACATACATATTGTTTTCCGGCCCATTTGAAGTTAATTAGTAGGCCCCATCGGGCCTCGGAACAGATAAGACCTTCAGAGTATGAGAGGGAGAACCAAGGGGAGAGCGCGAGACCAAGATGTAGAAGCAGAAGCAATGGAACCAAGTGGGTCGAAAATTTGAATAAGTGCTTGAAGGTAAAGACTTGAACTTCCCGGAGACTGAACTTCCCGGAGATTGGGAGCGTTCAGCGTTCACTATCCTGACTAATGAGGTCGTTCCTTGTGCTACATCGTTTAAGTTGTCGCCAGCCTGCATCTTCGCGCAGCACATCAACTTTCACTCGACTCTCTTCAGTGATGGTCTATCTGTGAACGATGGAATGAGAGGGATGCAATGATAGAACATTGAATGGCTGTAGTTTGAAGTGGGTTCAAGCAAAGGACGACAAGGACCACATTACGTACACGCTCGGCATTCTCGCCAAATATCGCCAAATATCGGGCTTGCAGAGGCCGAGCACCTTTGCTCACTGTCCACCGGCCCGCGGGCCGGCAGCTTGTAGAACTCCTGCGTGGTTCGCATTGTATGCGTGCTTATCGGCACGGCTGTTGGCGGTAGCCCTTGGGTTTCCACTTGCATTCAGCTGACCCTCTACTCATTTTTATTATAGAATCCCTCCGAAGGGATCGAAGACGTCAGTTAATCAATGACAACAAGACTTGGATGACCCGTTCCAACAGCATTGCCTATTTGACCCACGTGGAATGGATCATTCTTTAGCTGATTGTAAACTTGAAACCAGCTCAAAGCGCGCTCCGAGCTCCACCTGCGATGACGGAATCACTTCCGTCCATCCAACGGACAGTTGGCTACCTGGATTCGCCCCGGATTTCTCAGCCTAGGGCCTAAGGTATTCGGGAATGGCAGTCTATTTAGGCACAACCCAACTGTTGGGCGTTAATATTACCTACTTAAATGCTGTTTTCGACGCCAAGAGCCCCTCGTCAATTATTCTCTCTTGCTTTTATGATCTTCCTTCTGACGTCGCTTGTCGCAATCTGTGCCGCGGCTTCTACACTCTCCGTCACTCTTCCAGCGTTCAATGCATCTCCTATCGTCGCGCTTGACAAGGGCAAGTTCATTGGAACAACAGTAAACGGGATAAACCAGTTCCTCGGCATCCCGTTTGCGCGACCACCGTCTGTACCAGTTTGACTTTTTCTTCCACCCGACTGACCTGCAGAATCGGCCTTCACCAATAGAGTTGGCGATCTGCGCCTCCGTCTTCCCCGGGCGCTTGGGTCTTACTCTGGGACACATAATGCAACCGCGTTCGGTCTCGCGTGCCCACAACAAGCAATTGAGCTTGCTATTCCGAGTGGGCTACCCCAAGAGGCAGCCAATGTCATCACGGGTTTCACCGGAGTCAATCTTACTGCCGGTGAAGATTGTAAGTAGGGTCGTTGCGGAGGCGGCCCGCGGAACTAGTTCTCATGGTCAATACTAGGTCTGACGCTCAATGTCATTGGACCCGCCGACGCTAGAAAGGGTTCAAACCTCCCTGTTGTGGTGGTGTGTATTTTGTTATACTGCCTCCTGCAATTCGTAATAATAATCCACTTGGTAGTGGATATACGGAGGTGAGGAGTACGCAACGCACTTGGCCCGTTGCTCTCACTGACCTAATTTCTCACCTTACAGGCGGGTTCGAGACCGGGTCGCCAAGCCTGTATGCTCAATTTTATTTTTTCGTCATCCGCGTCCCGGGTATTCAAGGACATCTGTAGGTACAATGGTAGCGCTATAGTGGATCGCTCGATTGCGCTCGAAGAACCCGTGATTTACGTCAGTATGAACTATCGGTGAGCATAGCTTTAGATTGTTCTTTGTAAGAATCATAACTCTGCGGGACGCTGGTCTATCTTTCAGCCTTTCAGGTGCGTCCGCACCTCCTCTGGATTCCGTATACCGTCTCTAACAAGGTTAACGCTCTGCCAGCCTTTGGATTCCTTGCCAGTCAAGAAGTCAAAGAAGCTGGTATAGGCAATATCGGGCTGCATGATCGTAAGCGACCAGGAAGTCAGCAGGATTCACGTTGTAACATCTTGCTTGACAGAGCGTATGGCACTTCGTTGGATACAAAAGTATATTCACGCATTCGGTGGCGATCCATCGAAAGTGACGATGTAAGTGACGTGACCACCCCCATAATACGAAATCTGCTGATGTCATTAAAGCTGGGGCCAGAGTGCCGGGTCAGTCTCAGTGGGGCTCCAAATGTTGGCATATGGCGGGAACACCGAGGGCCTGTTCCGTGCAGGATTCATGCAGTCTGGGTCGTTTTGGTCGACCGGAGATCTCACTCACGTATGGATGGATATATGCTCTGAGTTTACTGGATTCTGAGCAAATCTTGTAGGGTCAAAAGTATTATGACGACCTCGTTGAGCGCACCGGTTGCTCGGGATCTTCTGACACTCTAGCGTGTCTGCGCGTTGCGCCTTATGAAGCGTTCAAAGCCGCCATGGATAGCACTCCCTCGTTCTTCTCATATCAGGTGTGTGGTCGTCCGAGTTTTCCAGCAGCCAACACACTCGAATTGCCCGACAGTCTGCCGCGCTCGCCTGGCTCCCCCGTGTCGACGGTATTTTTCTGGAGGACAATCCCGAGAAACTCGTTCAACAAGGGAAAGTTGCGCGCATCCCCTTTGTCACAGGGGATTGCGATGATGAAGGGACTCTTAATTCCTTTCCTCAACTCAACATCACGTAAATTTGTACTTGTTTAGCACGTTCGGGGTTGCGCTGATAACGTTGTGTCTGCAGGACCGATGGGGAGCTACGTGATTACTTGGCTGAATTCTACTTCACGGGCGCGACGAGTGCAGAGCTGGACAAGCTGCTTACCCTGTATCCTCAGAATGTCACTCAGGGCTCACCATACGACACCGGCACCCAAAATGCGTTAACCCCACAGTTCAAGCGCATAGCTTCGTTCTTGGGCGATTTCACGTTCCAAGCACCACGGCGGGTTTTCCTTGACAAGGTATCTGAAAGGCAGAATACATGGTCGTATTGTACGTGGCCCGTCTTTTTCTTTTTCTTTTTTCCCTTTCGCTTACGCGTACATTTCCGACACAGTAAACAAGCGCCTGAAGTCGATGCCTATCCTCGGCTCGTACCATGGGTCCGATCTTCTAAACATCTATGGCCCGGGTGAATTGACGGATTATCTTATCCACTTTGCGACGAAGCTGGATCCCAATGGCGGATCGAGCCCGCAGTGGCCGCCGTATACCACCTCGTCGCGGGAATTGTTGACACTTCTGGACAATCCAACCGCAAATATCACGATAACACAAGACACGTACCGCACTGAAGGGATGGAAATCATTACGGAACTCTCGCTCGCTCATCCATTGTAGGCTACTTAATTGTACAGCTACGCATGCAATAATTTTGAACGACTTTAAATCATTCGCCTTGTAATTCTATAAAGAACTTGGGTCGGGTTTTCTCTTGTCAACCAACGTGAGCCCTACATCGACTACCGTGTTGATTTGGCGCGCGTGCCAGTGAGGGCACCGTTCTTGGTGCCTGCACTGTGAGAATTTATTCATGTGGGCACTCCCGATCATAGTGTGCCGCTTTGGTGCGGGCACAGTGCCCTCTGATGGTATGAAAGGCTGCCGAACCGTCTGCGAGCCTGAACGTTTAAATTGGCACTCGTGACTGTTCGGCTTCTGGCGGAGATACGACCCTGCTCTCCTGTAAATATATAAATCACCGTTCCCAACATTGTCCAACTCCATAACCAAATCCCATCTTCACATCCTGTTCTCAGACATGCACCTCCCCAACGTCTTTCAAGCAAGCTTTCCAAATAAACAAGTCGAAAACAGCGACCACCTATCACAGCACGCTCAGTCGTTATTCGATGACCATCAAGGTGCGATGGACGCACACGATAAAAACTTAGCTCAGAGCCTGCTGCAGTAGTATGCAAACCTCTTATCGATTAACACGACATGTTCTAATATCGAGAAGCTCCAAAGACCTTCGACAAGACCTCGAAACCAAGTCTCTACTCTCTCAAAGGAACCAAGCACAAATGTACTGCGCACGCGTGGAAGAGGCACTGGAAAAGATTCAGGTGCTGTCGTCATGAGCATGGCTCTTCGAATGCGTGCTGATGGTGTCTCATGCCAGGCCATCGTGGAAAAATAGAGACGCGCAAGCCACAGGCGTGAAGGCGGCGGACTGGGGTGTGTTGATGCGTCCATCGTCGTCGGCGCTCTGGGGGCTTCGCCGAACCGAATGTCGATCCGTCTCGGGTAATATTTACGATAAAATTTTAAGCACTTCTTCTGGAAAGCGTAGCGAAGCATCGCCCGTACGACGCAAGGTCGACCATGAAAGAGAGAACTTGAATAGAGATGCGAGAACTTATGGCCATAAAGAAAGAAAGAGATTTTCGGCAGATCGAAAAGTTTTGGGGGAGGCTCGAGAAGGCCCTCGAGGAGGGAGGTCTTGCGAAGTGAGAAGTGAACTGGTCGCGCCGTCGGAAAGGGTCGGAAAAGTCGTTTGGTGCCAATCCTGTTACCGCTCCGGCTGTTACCGCTCTGGTGCCTTTCCGTTCTCACGGCTCCTGCGACGGTATTCACTTTTCCTTCTGCCATCCGCTCCTTGAATCTGTATAATACACGAGCTTAATTTTACACCCTCCACCAGCCTTGGGCTCACCTGCGATTGACACGGCGCCATCTCCGTCCGCAACGCCGTGCTCTTCTGCAGCGACGATGATCAGGATATCGTCGTATTACGTGCGCGGCTGGCAAATCGAGAGAGTTACAGTAAAGTGCCGCCATACCAACCCGAGTGGTGTTCTGGACGCGCTACGGCCGTGGCACCCGAGCACGCTGCGCCAGATCCAGGGGTTAGATTGAACGTCTGTTCGAGGGCGTTGTCCTGCGAGGCACCGGGCACGTGCCGCGTTCTAGTTCTACCCCTATCAAACCTTGCATGCCTTGGGGCCTTCTTTTGTTGGGTACTTAGACGATGATTGACATTTTCTTTTCGCAGCGTGGGTGTCCGTGCCATCGTCGACTGGCTCATTCAGCACAGGGTAAATGCATCAGCATCCGAAAAC
>Ga0137359_10005990_pt1 | contig 10067 bp, 6 predicted proteins | sample Mad1_40_16metaG_FD_108281 | JGI IMG/M metagenome (GOLD analysis project Ga0137359, IMG submission 108281) | Vadose zone soil microbial communities from Angelo Coast Range Reserve, California, USA - Mad1_40_16 metaG | ecosystem: Environmental > Terrestrial > Soil > Vadose zone | place: USA...
CGAAAAAAAATTCACGGTCGCCGACGGATTGCGGACGAACGTGGGCGCGCCGAATTTTCCGATCATTCAGCGCCACGTGGACGACATCGTAACCGTGGGCGAAGAAGCGATCGTCACCGCGATGCGCACGATTTGGGAGACGATGAAAATCGTCATCGAACCATCAGCAGCCGTTCCTTACGCCGCGATCGTTGACAAGAAGATCCACATCGGCCGAAAGGGCGTCGGCATCATTCTCTCCGGCGGCAACGTCGATCTCGACGCATTGCCGTGGAAGTAAATCAGAGGACAGAGGTCAGAGGTCAGACGTCAGCTACTTCAAGGTAATCTCGCGCATCGTTTTGATGCCGAGGATCTCGCGGATGTCCAAACGCTTCACGGCCAGGTCGCGCTGTTGCTCTTCGGAGCCCATCACCTTCGCGATAACGGGATCCATTTTGTCGCGCAAGCTGTCGAACGCAGCCATGTTCGGATATTCAACCAGAATGAGAATGTTGAAATCGTGCGGGTCGGACGCTTCGCCGTTCAGGATTTTGTAATCGAGAATGATCTTTTGCTTTTTCTCTTCGTCGTAAACCGGCTTCACGGTTCCGGTGATCTGTTTGATGTATTCGTCGGAGAGTCCGGTCTTGGTCTTGATCATTGTGAGCGTCCAAACCGGACCTTCATTGTAGGGCGCGCTACTGCCTTTAGAAACCGTCGCGCTGGTTGGACTAGTTGGACTAGTAGTCGTTTGCGCGAAGCAAACAGACACGACGCCTAAAGTTAACGCAGCGATTAGAGAGAATTTCGTTATCATGATAGGCGCAGCTTGATCAGCGCGCAGTGAACACGCGAGAATAATTTGCCGCGAGGAAGAGCGGCAACTAGCTCAATGCGCGAACCGCGGCAGTGAGCGTTGCTGCTTGGAGCGGGATGGTTTGCCCGCTTTAAGAAAACCGCAGCCACGGACGGATCGAGTTTCAGTTTCGGAGTCTCCAACAGTCACGCGGACACTGACGCATGCGTCGCTCGGATCTTTGCCGGCGAACAAGCGTTCCCAGTCAGCCCGCGCCGTTTGGAGCACTCGCCGGTAATTCCGATCCAAAGCGTGCCTTAATCCCTCGATCATCTCTAATTTGGTCATCTCCTCGTGAACGGCGGCGTTCTTCTCCAACTCGGTGCGCATGAGGACTCATTAATGAGCAAGAATTAGACCGGAACTGTAGGGGAAGCGGCTCGCTTCCCATAGGGGCTCAGTCGTGAAATTCGTGCTTTGTCCGGGAGAAGTTCCCGACATGGGTGAGCGCACCGGCACGATAGACGTAGCCGCGCAGTTTTTCCGGATTGCGTTTGCTCACAAAAATGCCGCCGTTGCGCCAAACGGAACCCGCGCCGATGTGCTCGGCGATTTTGCGCGGGGCGCGGTAGTAGTAACCAATTTTATCAGCCGCGTTTAAAGTATATACACCAGCCGGAAAATGCAGCGTGGCCGCGTGAACGTCGGAATAAAGCTCGAGATACTGTCGGTTCGGCGGGCCTTCGCTCGGAGGAATGACGCGCGGATGACTGCTGCCGGCGCAGCCGAAAAGTAGAAAGGCGAGGAGAACGTTGAGGAGTTGAGGTCCGAGCCGGACTGGCATTGTTGAGAAGTTGAGACGAACTGGAGTCGTTCTAATCTCGTCACTGGCCTGCCGCGCCGTAGCTTTGCGAAGGCGGGTCACTTGTCACTCATCACTTTTCTTATCGACGAATCATCGTCGAGCAAAATCCATTCGATAATTGAAACGGGCAGACTGCCGTTCTTGATCAAGTCGTCGTGAAATTGGCCAAGCCTGAAATTGTCGCCTTGTCGATCTTTGTAACGGCCAAGCAAATTCATGATCTGCCATTTGCCCGTGATGTAACTGATCTTTTGGGTCGGGCTCGAGGCCGCGCCCGCCGCTTCGCCTTCAGCGGCCTCGCGATCCAACCCGCCTGCTTCCATGAAATATTTTACGGCTTGTTCGAAGCTCCACCGGCCGGTGTGTAGATTCACGTCGACACCGATGCGCGCGGAACGGTAACGCGACAGTCGCAAGATTTGTCCCTGCGCCGGCGAATTGTTTGGATAGAGACCGGTGCGCATCAACATTTCTTCGCCGTAAAGCGCCCACCCTTCGACAAAGACGGTGTCTTCATGCTGACGGCGAATCTCGTCATTTAAATGATTGGCGATCGACAGTTGAAGGAAATGGCCGGGGATCCCTTCGTGTCCGAGAATCGGCCGCGGATCTTCAATCGCGGCGCGAATGTAAAAATTCTTCGACTGCGGATTGTAAGTCGGAATGAAATAAAAACCGGCCGGGTCTTTGTCGTAAACGCCGGGCGGATTCATAAAGCCGCCGGGACTGGTCGGCTTAAACGCTTCCGGCAATTGTTTGATTTGAAACGGGCCGAGATAATCAGGCAACGTGATCAGATTGTGTTCCTTCAGGAAATTGATCATCTCCTGTTCGCGGCTCTCGTACGCTTTTAGAAACGAGGCCTGATCGGGCGGAATATTTGCGCTGCGCTTCGGATCGGGATCGGCCAACTTCGGATCGGGTAGGAGCGCTTCCAGCGCCCGATAACGCGCCAGTTCTGCGCGGGCGATCATTTCAATCTCGCGCGCATCGACCGGTAACAGCAGAACGTGCTTGAGATAGTAATTGTAATTGGCTTCGCCCATTGGCGCGAACTCCACCATTTTCGGCAAACGCTTCTCCAATTCGTCGGCGTAGCTGTGGGCCGCGGTGAGCGCGGTATCTCGCGCCTTGATTAATTCATCGTGCTCGTTAGGCGCAAGATCGACATCGAGCGCCATCAAGCTTTGGGTCAAAAGCGGATCGATCGACCGCGCGGATTGAATGGCCAGTTTCGCATAAAGTCTTACCGGGCTTTGCAGATTCGTTAGGCCTTGCTTGAGCAGCGCCGGCATTTGGTTGAGACGCGCTGTGGCTGCGAGCGCGCGCTTGCGCGGCGTGTCGTAATCCTTTTTCAGGAGCGAAAAAATCGCCTCTGCGCACGTGCCGATGTAAATCTGCGGATTCGTCTTTTCGAATTTCAGGATCCGATCCCCGAAGTCGACGCCTTCCAGTTGCGCCCGAAAGAGAATCGCATCGATGCGTTCGTCTTTCGGCCAACTCCGAAGGATTTCGCGAGCCCCGGTTGTCTCGGGGTTGTCGATCTTCATCGCGCGCACTTTTTCCAGCAGTGCGTGGACGTGCTGCGCCCGCTCGGCAATTTTCGCCGGCGAATAATCGGTCAGGCGATCGTCCCAGGTGTGAAGCCCCTGGTCGCTGCTGCGCACCGGGTAATTCTCGTTGCGCCAGTTGTAATAATCCTTGGCAATGCTGTGCAGCGCCGCCGCGGCCATCACTTCGGCGCCGCCCGTGTTGCTAATCAGCGCTTTGTTGGTGACGGGGCTCGGGCTAGCCGCTTGTGGTTGAGCGTGTAATGACGTCCAGGCCATGATCAGTATCGCTACCAAAAAGACTTTTGCTTTCACGATGTCGATCTTAACTGCTGGCTTTCCGCGAGAAAGCTCAATCGATTAAGCTGGATGTAACCGACGGATGTGGTATACACGCCACCGAATCCTTTCGTTGGAAACCGGTAACCTTCCGCTACAAACAAGAACTGCTCAATGAGTTCCTCAAAGAGCATCGGAAAGTGGAGGAACAGGGAGCGACCATAGCCAAACAGCAGAAACAGATTGAAGCTCTGACTACCGGACTGCAGAAGGTGAGCGACGAGCTTGAGTTAAGAAAACCTGCGCCGCAACGGTCGACAATCAGTAAGAGCTGTAGCCGCGGACGCAGTCCTCTACTAGCAATCGCGCCATAAGTTATGGACCGAAAGGCGGTGCAGTAGAGAGCGGTTGCGGATTGGTGGCGCCGGCGCCCGCGAAGGTGCCAGTCCGGCTGCCGTTTCCGCCGAAGCCGGTGTAGTTCGGATGGTTGGTGAAAACTGACGCCGGATTAACGCCACCGATCGTAACAATGACAGTGTTAAAGATGTTTACCGTATCGCCGGCGATTATTTTCGCGCTCGCGCCGCTCAACGTAACGTCGGCGAGGAAATTGATGGTGCCGCTGCTGCCCGGCGCATAAAGCTTCAAGGTCGTGTCGGCGGAAAGTGTGCCGCCGCCGATATTGAGCGTGCCGTTCGAGCCAAACACCCCAACCTTTACAATGTCGGCGCGCACATCGGCATTGGTAAGGTTGATCTGACCGTTATCTCCGGCGTGCTCGATATCGACCGTGCCGCGGTCTGCTTGCACCGTCCCGTTTACATTAATGCTGCTGTTGTTGCCCGTCGCTGTCGTGGCCATGATCGTGATCTTTCCACCCGGACCCGGCGCGGCTGCGTCGAGCAAGGCCAGAAGTTGGGCGCTGCTGGAAACGTTAATCGCGACGCCGGTTGTCTTGCCGCTTGTGATGTTAATATCGCCGCCGCTCGCGCTTTGTCGCTGGGCGGGAGAATCATCGGATGACACTTGAATCGTGTCGTTCACCGTCACCGTCCCGCCGCTTGACTGCAACGCGACCGATCCGCCCGCTCCGTTGAAGACTCCGGCAGCGGAATTCAATCCGGTTGTGGCGGTAATGTTGGCGCCGTTGTTGGCCGTAATGTCGCCGGTCGTGTTGACATTAAACGTCCCGCCGTCGCCCGGCCCAAAAGTAGATGAAGCGTCGGCGCCATTGAGAGTTACGCTTGCGAAAATGCCCGCGCCGATGCTTAATGAATTTGCGTTGATGTCGAGAACACCGCCATTCGTGGCGTGAGAAATCTGTCCACTTGCGATACTAGCGTTGCCAATTAAATCGCCGGCCAGACCTGAGAGCGTGATGGCACCCAGATTCAAATCGTGCGCGACCGACAATGAAACGCTGCCGGCATTTATCGTCACGGGAGAGTTCATGCCGATGTCGAGATCGCCCGCGGCAGTAATACGGAGCGCCTGGCTGCTCAAAGTCGCTCCTTCTATTGAGATAATCGGCACCTGATTTGGCGGGTCCATTTGATCCATCGTGATCGTGCCCTGATCCGCTTGGATCACTGCACCGGGCGAAACCGTAATGTTGGCGCCCATGGTCGAAAGCGTGATCGAACCGCCGGGACCCGGCGCAGTCGTGCTGAGCAACGAGAGCAGTTGCGCATTCGGACCGACGGTGATGCCCGGTCCCGTCGTTAAGTTGCTCTGCAACAAAATTGTGCCGCCGCTGGCGCTTCGTCTTTGGGCCGGACTATCATCCGAGGACACTTGAATTGTGTCGTTCACTGTTACGATCCCGCCGCTTGATTTCAACGTAACCGATCCGCCCGCTCCGCTGAAGACTCCGATATCGGAATTCACTCCCGTTGTGGCGGTAATGTTGGCGCCGTTATTTGCCGTAATATTGCCCGTGGTGTTGACGACGAATATGCCACCATCGCCACCATCGTGAGGAGATCCGGAGCCAAACGCATTTGCATCCGCGCCGTTAAAATTCGCGGAAGCAACCCCGGTCGCCGAATCGAACGTCAACGTGGTCGCGTTGATTGTGAGTCGACCTCCGGAAGATAGGCCATTGATTCCGTTGAACCGGTTTCCGTTGAAATCAATACCCGCGGGCGACACAATCGAGTCGACATTGAACGTGTGTTGCAGAGAGGCGCCAATGGCTTCGTCAGCAAACGGGACAATCCCCCCCTGAACGTTCAGAATCCCAGAAGGAGCATTGACGTTTACCGCCAGAAAGAAACCGCCAACGTTGATGTTGCCTCCGGCGGTCAACGTATCGTCAACGGCGAGAGCTCCACCTACGTCCACAGTCGTCCCAGTTGTGAGAGTGGTTGCCACAACGTCGCCCGACGCGGTGAACGAAGTAGCTGCAGAGATTATTGCATCTACGACGCCGCCTCCGACGGAGCGAACATTAATGCCAGCGCCGGAAAGCAAACTTAAACCACCACCAAGAACGAAATCAATATTGGACGCCTGAATTCCGCCGAATCCGGCAGTGAACGACACGCTGGTCGAATTGGAAAAATCGAATGTCGTTGGCCCGGGGCTTGTGAGATTGATCGTGTTCGCTTGCGCGGTAAGCGTGTCCCAGCCGAAAACTCCGCCGCCGTTAATGGCCAGATTCAAAGTGTTGGCTGCATTAAGGATGAACGAACCACCGCCGCCCGGCGGGTTCGGAAACTTGCTCGAGTCGATGTTAATGTTGGAAAGCGATTCAACGTCGATGTTGAACGCGGTGATCGTTCCCGTTCCAGACAAATAATCGCCCCCGGAAAATGATGTGAAGTCGGAGCTGGCGGTGATGTCGCCATTGATTTGAACGGTTCCCTCGGCATTCACATTCACCACGTCGGCGCCGGAAATTGGACTGGCCAGCGTCAAGTTGGAACCAGCGCCGCGCGCGTAAAAGTCAAAATGTGGAATGCCGGAAAACGCGATATCGGAGCCGAGATTGATCGAGCCGTTTTGCGTTGCGATGAAAAGGCGAGTGATTCCAGCGAAGGTTAAGGTCCCACCGGGCGCACCCGAAGTGATATCCCCAACGCTGACCAAACCGAGGAAGGTTGTGGCGCCGCTCGGGATGGAAATGGTCGGGTCGCCGGTCAGCTGCAGATCTGAGAATTTGAACACCGCTACCGGCACCCCGTTCGCGGGGTGATCGAATACCATCGTATCGAACGAGGTCGTGGAGCCGAAGAGATAATCGGACGGCGAGCCGTCCTGTGCTGGTCCCCGATAAATTTTCCCCTGATCGGTGACGGCGTTTGTCGTGATGGTCGGATCGGTATTGATGGCCGTCCCGCTGCCAATGACGTACGGATCGGGCGACGTGATAGTCGTCAGCGGCCCGAACTTACTGCTGACAGCCGCCGCCGGGGGTGCTGCCACAACTGCTTGGCTGGTCTTGTCGATGGGATCGCTTGGGGGCGGGTTCGAGGGCCCTTGCGATATTTCTGCTTGCTGCTGCTCGATCACCGCCAGAATCAAGTCCGCGTTCGGAAGCGTGGAAAAACTGGTGATCAATTTCGATGTCTTGTAAACCAGGGCCGCATTGAATTTTGTCGGCTGAGTAATTCTTCCGTCTGCGGTTCTCATCGCCATTTCTCCACCGTGGACGATCTCAGCTTCCTCGGGGTGACCGTTTGGATAGAAGCGGCCGATCCCTTCGAGCATAAGAAGTTTTGTGGGGAAACCTTTGTTAGATTCAAAGAGAGCCGTCCCTCCGGTGATCGCGGCGGTGACGGCTGCGGTGGCGACTTTCGCTTCGGCCCCGCCCCGCGGCACTTGCACCAGCACGGCGCCGCCGCCCAGTTCGATCTGACGAGCTCCTTCGTTAAAACTGAAAATCGTATTCGCGCCCAAACGCGTGATCGTCAGATCGGCGAAGGTCAGCTCCGTACGTGACTCTACTCCCGTGCGCACCGCAGTGCCGGTGCCTAATTCCTCGTTTACGGTCACCGCCCGCGCCGCCGCCTGCCCGGGAATCAATTTCACCTCTTTAATTATTTTCGTAACGCGCGCTGCCCGTAACTCTGCCGCGCCCGCCATCGGCGACATGACCGCAAAAGCAAAAAACAAAAACAGAATCGAGCCGGTGCCTGCGTCTGCTCGGAAAGGTTTCATATTCTACCGCGGGACCGGAAGCTAACGGCAAACACAAATGACGTCGCCGAAATGACACAAAAATGAATTCTCAAACCCGCCTGAAATTGAAGAAGCATTTGCCGGGGCGCCAGTTATAGAGGTTCACCGCCTCTCAGGTCAAGTTGTTACGCAACAAGCCGGACATGTTCGCGCTTCAGAGTGCGCCGTGACCGTTGGAGCCAAAATCTGAGCAACAAACCAGAGCAGCAACCGCGACTGGTCGACGTCGGTGTTCACGGTGTGCGGATTCATCTTTTAGCTCTGGCGATTTGACTGTAGATCGATGCGGATGACCGAAGCCATGTCCGCACTGCGTGGCAAGAGTTGCGTTGCGTTGGGCGCCGCGCTGCTGCTGGTCGCCCTGGTCGCGGCTTACGCAAACCATTTTCACAACAGCTTCCATTTCGACGACGCACACACGATCGAAAACAACGCCGCCATCCGCGAGCTGAGCAACATTCCGCTCTTTTTTCGCGACGCCACTACCTTTAGTTCGCTGCCGAGCAATCAATCGTATCGTCCACTCGTCTCGACGCTGCTCGCGATCGACTACCGTCTCGGCGGCGGACCGCAACCGTTCTGGTTTCACATGTCGATTTTCGCGCTCTTCGTCGCGCTCATCCTTCTCCTGGCATTTGTCGTTCATCGCTTGCTCGATCAAACGACGAGTTCGGTACGAAATAGCTGGATCGCGCTCGTCGCCGCTGGGTGGTACGGACTGCACCCGGCGAATGCAGACACAGTTAACTACATCATCGCGTCGGCTGAGGTAATCTCTACGCTCGGCGTGATCGCGTCGTTCGCCGTTTACTTCGCCTTTCCCGGATTACGGCGGTATTACCTCTACGTTCTCCCGGCCGCGGTCGCCATTCTAGCAAAACCAACTGCCGCGATCTTTGCAGTGCTGTTCGCGATTTTTCGTTTGCTGTTCCCGGGCGAAAAAATCAAACGCAACAGCTTTGCTTGTTTCCTGGAGATCGTCGCCTCGCTCCTGATCTGTGTAGCGATGTTGTTGTTCGTGCAGCACATGACCCCGCGCACGTGGGTCGCCGGTGCGGCGAATACGCGCAATTACCTTATCACGCAGCCGTATGTTGCGCTGCTCTATTTGAAGACATTCTTCTGGCCGAAAGGTCTCTCAGCCGACTACGACCTCAGTCCCTTTACAACAACAGACGATCCGCGCTTCTGGGCGGGCTTCGCGTTCATTATTTTCTTCACGGCGTGTGCGATCGGGGCTGCTTTTTTCAAGAAGACACGGCTAATCGGCTTCGGTTTGCTTTGGTTTCTGATCGCACTTCTGACGACTTCGCTATTCCCGCTGGCGGAGGTGATGAACGATCACCGGACATTCCTTCCTTATGTCGGGCTCGCAATTGCGGTCGCCGGCGCAGTGGCGTTGCTTATGGCTCGGCTAGATCGACAACGGAGTTGGACAAGAATCGCGGCCATTTGCGCGGTCGCACTGTTCCTTTGCGCAAACGGCTACGCCACGTTTCAGAGGAACAAGGCTTGGAAAAGTGAGGAAACTCTCTGGCGTGATGTCGCATTAAAGAGCCCGGGCAACGGACGCGGCTTAATGAACTATGGCAACACCTTGATGGCGAAAGGCGATTACGAAGGAGCACTCGATTACTTCCACCGTGCCCAGGTTCTGGCGCCGTTCTATCCGGTGCTCTTTATTAATCTTGCCATTGCCGAAGATGCGACGAAGCAGAGCGCGGCAGCCGAGCAACATTTCAAGGACGCGCTGCGACTCGCGCCGGCGAGCCCCGACAGCTATACCTACTATGCGCGTTACTTGCTCTCGCACTCGCGCGCCGATGAGGCGCGGGCGTTCGTGCAAAGCGCACTGGCGCTGAGCCCAACTGACCTGACCGCGCGCGATCTTCTTGCGAAAGCGAATGCCCAGGCCGTCAATCAACCGGCAGTACAAACTCCGGAGTATTACCTCGCACTTAGCCTTCGGTTGTATGGCGAACAGCGCTACGTCGAATCAATCGCCGCTAGCCAGCGCGCCCTCGACCTTCGATCCGGCTACGCCGAAGCATGGAACAACATCGGCGCTGCTTACAATAAGCTCGGTCGCTACGAGGAAGCGGCCGCTGCTTGCCAGCAGGCACTGCGTTATAAACCAGACTTTGAATTGGCGCGAAACAACCTGCAATACGCCCGCGCAAAATTAAAGGCGGCGGGAAGATAGACAAGCCGCTCAATGAGGAGGTGTAATCGAAAGCAATGAAGATCCTTAGAATGATCGGCGGCCTCGGGCCGGAAAGTACGATCGAATATTACCGGAGCATTATCGCGCTTTATCGCGAACGAAAGCCGGACGGCAGTTATCCGCAATTCATCATTAATAGTGTCGATCTAAAGAAGGGATTGGATTTCATGGCCGTGAACGATCTCGCCG
>Ga0137359_10005992_pt1 | contig 10065 bp, 9 predicted proteins | sample Mad1_40_16metaG_FD_108281 | JGI IMG/M metagenome (GOLD analysis project Ga0137359, IMG submission 108281) | Vadose zone soil microbial communities from Angelo Coast Range Reserve, California, USA - Mad1_40_16 metaG | ecosystem: Environmental > Terrestrial > Soil > Vadose zone | place: USA...
AAAAAAGTCGATCTGGAGATGATTCACTCAGCCGTCGGACCGATTTCGGAATCCGACATTCTTCTGGCCAGCGCGTCCGACGCAGTGGTGATCGGTTTTAACGTTAAGGTTGAAAGCATGGCAGTCCCGGCGGCGAAACGGGAAGGAGTGCAAACCAAGCTTTACAGCATTATCTATGAGCTGCTCGATCAAATCAAAGATGCCATGGCCGGTCTGCTCGAACCGGAGTTGCGTGAAACCGTCATCGGACACGCGGAGGTGAAACAGGTTTTCCAATTGAGCAGAGGCATTGTCGCTGGTTGCCTCGTGACCGATGGCCGCATCGCGCGTGTTGCGCGCGCTCGCATCCTACGAAAGCGCCAGCCGGTTTATGACGGTGGGCTTTCGACGTTGCGCCGTTTCCAAGACGACGTAAAAGAAGTCCGTTCCGGCCTCGAATGCGGAATCAAGCTTGGCGATTTTAGCGAATATCAGGTGGGTGACGTAATCGAGTGTTATCAACTCGAGCAAATCGCCCAAAAACTGTGAGGCTAGTCATTGCGAGCGAAGTCGGGGCAGCAACGCAGCGGACCAAACCCGCAAGACCACGCTTTCAATCCCGCGAGTAGATCCTAACGATAACTCTGCTTCGCTCCGTTCAGATGACAGGAAAGGGCAATGAAACATCGGAAACACCGCGTGAACGAACTCGTGAAACGTGAACTCAGCGGCATTATTGTGCGGGAAATTAATTTTGAAGGCGCGCTCGTCAGCATTAACGCGGTCGATGTGGCGCCCGATCTTAAGAGCGCGCACGTTTTCGTAAGCACTCTCGGGACAGAAAATGGAGCCAGCGTGATCGCCAAACTGGAAGTGCATCGCCCCGCGCTACAGGCCGAACTCTCGCGCCACGTGGTATTGAAATACACGCCGCATCTCATTTTTCATCTGGACGAATCCATCAAACGCGGTGCCCGAGTGCTTGAAATTCTGGACGACCTCGGAAAACGCGGTGGCCAAGACGAGTGAGTAACACGACGTTCGAAGAAGTTGGCCGCGTTCTAAGCGAACACCAGCAGTTCGCGGTGCTCGGTCACGTTCGTCCTGACGGCGATGCGCTTGGGAGCCAGCTCGCGCTCGGCCTCTCACTCCGCAAACTCGGCAAGAACGTGCGCATCTGGAATGAAGAAGGCATGCTGGAAAAATATTCGTTCCTTCCCCGTGGAGAATTGCTGACGAAACCGCCTGCAACGGCGGAGCACGTGGATGTTGCGATCGCGCTGGACACCGCAATTCAAAATCGGTTGGGCACCCCACTCGCCGCGATTGGCTCGGCGAAAGTCTGGATCAACATCGACCATCACCTTACAAATCCTGGCTATGGCGATTTGGTGATTATCGATCCGAGCGCACCGGCCACGGCAGAGATCATTTTTCGACTAATCAAGAGTCAGCGCCTGCCGTTCGATCACGATATCGCGGAGAATCTCTTCGCCGCGATCTCCAGTGATACTGGCTCGTTCCAATATCCCAAAACCAGCGCGCGCACACTTGAGATTGCCGCCGAGTTGGTGCGGGCCGGCGATCTCGACGTTGGAAAAATTAGCCAGCAGTTGTACGAAAACTATCCTCGCCGCAGGTTGGAGTTATTGCGTGAGCTGCTGCGAACGATGCGATTTAGTGAATCGGGCCGGGTGGCAACATTTGGCCTTAGCCTCAGGACCGCCGGAGAACTCGGAGTCATTCCTGAAGACAACGAAGGCTTGATCGATCATCTTCGGGCAGTTCGCGGCGTCATCGTCGCAGTCTTTTTCGAAGAACTCCCCGACGGAAAGGTCCGCATCAGCATGCGTTCGAAAGATGAACGGGTCGATGTCTCCGCGATTTGCCAGACGTTTGGTGGCGGCGGACACACGCTCGCTGCCGGTGCGCGCGTTTTGGGGACGCTGGCCCAAGTCGAACAAAAAGTCCTGGAGGAAATTGATGAAGCCGTTAAGCGCGCTGGGCTCTCCTGATGGCGTCCTGCTCGTCGATAAAGCCGAAGGAATGACGTCGCACGACGTCGTGGCGCTGGCGCGACGAAAACTTGGAACCAAGAAAATCGGCCATTGCGGCACCCTCGACCCGATCGCCACCGGTCTGCTTCTGCTCACGGTGGGACGCGGCACAAAGGTGCAAGATCTGCTCATGAGTGAGGACAAGGAATATGCCGGCACGTTCGTGCTCGGCGTGACCACCGATACACAGGACCGCGCAGGCGAAGTGATTCAGCAGCGACCTGTGCCCACGCTGGATGAGCATCAAATCCGGGCCGCTTTCGAAAAATTCCGCGGCGACTTTTACCAGCTGCCGCCGATGGTCTCCGCAAAAAAGCAGGGCGGTGTGCCGCTCTATAAATTAGCCCGTCAGGGAAAGGTAGTTGAGCGCGAGCCGCGCCTCGTCCACGTCTATCGCTACACAATCTGCCGAATCGCCTTACCAGAAATCGACTTCAGCGTGCTGTGCAGCAAAGGCTTTTATGTTCGCACGTACGTTCACGACATCGGCGAAGTGCTTGGTTGCGGCGCCCATTTAAAATCGCTGCGCCGGATGAGGTCGGGCCGCTTCGACATAGCCAACGCGCTCAGTGTCGACGAAATGAAAAACGCGACGCGAGAGGAAATTCTCAACCGGATGCTCAGTCTGCCGGAAGTGTCCAAGATGCGCGGAGCGTGAGGCAAATGAGGAGTGATTCGTTACAGTGTTACATCCCTTGCGACCTTGGCTCCTGTTGTGACCGTTTAACGCTTCAACTGTTTAACGGTTCAACGCGGCGAGGCCATTCTTAATTCACATGATGCAAATCCTTCGCTCGGTTCCGGAGCTCTCGCCCTTACCCGGACCGCTCTTTCTCGCCATCGGCGTCTTCGACGGTGTTCATCTCGGTCATCAGGCGGTTATCTCCACTTCTGCCGAGCACGCGCGGGCGGAAAACGGAACGCCCGTCGTAGTCACGTTTGATCCCCACCCGGAGAAAGTCTTGCGGCCGGAGAAAGCGCCGCATTTGCTTACCGCCACGGCGCACAAGATCGCCCTGATTCGGACGCTTGGGGTGAGGCATCTTCTCATCATTGCATTCGATAAACAGTTCGCCGCAACCGAGCCGGAGGACTTTGTGCAGCAGTTGGTTCAACATTCCAAACCTCTGCGTGAAATTTGCGTCGGGCACGAATGGTCGTTTGGGAAAAATCGACGCGGCAACCTTCAGTTGCTCACCAAGCTCGGCGCAAACTTCGACTTCAACGTAGTTGGAATTCGGCCTGTGACCGTTAACGGCGAAATCGTAAGTAGCACGACGATCCGCCGTGCTGTGGAAGCCGGCGATTTTAAAAAAGCCGCGGTGATGCTTGGCCGTGAATACACGATTCTGGGAACGGTTGTCCACGGCGATGATTTGGGAAAGAAAATCGGATTTCAGACAGCAAATCTGAGTGCTCATAGCGAACAGTTTCCACCGAACGGCGTTTATTTTGCCGAGGCAAAGCTGGAAGGTGTTGTCTATCCCGGCGTTGTGAACCTCGGTTATCGACCCACCATCAGCAGCGGCAAATCGGACCGTGTTCTTGAAATTCATCTGCTTGATTTCAAGCGCGAAATTTACGGCCGAAAATTGGAACTGCGTTTCGTCCGTTATCTCAGGCCCGAAAAGAAGTTCGAGAACGTTGACGCGCTCGTGAGGCAGATCGAATGTGATGTGCAGCAGGCGCGCGGGTTTTGCGCCCAATAACCGAGACGCCGCTTCAAAACTCCAAGCGCGTTAGGTCCCGCACTTCGGGCGTCTTGCGTATCGCAAAAATGACCGCAAAAGCACCCACCACGAGACCGCAGCCGAACGCAAACGCAAGCAACAGCCAGATTGGGAAGGTAGCCAATTCTATTATCCCTTCGCGCACTACCTGACCGGCACCGATCAAGCAAGCCACTCCGCTTCCAATTAGCGCCAGGCCAAGGAGAATTACTGCACGTAACCATCGTGACTCTGGTCGCGCTGCGGGCAAGCTCGCCATGACACGCGCGGTGAAGCCATCGTCATCAATGTACGGCACAGTCTCACGCAATTGCCGATCCAGCGTCTCGTCGTCGATCATTAGATGCATTGTATCAATTTGGCGCCCACGCCGCCAGCGTTCGTTTCAGTTTTTCGCGGCCACGCAGGACGTTGGTTTTTACAGTTCCAAGCGGGATGTCCAAAACGCGCGCGGCCTCGTCATGCGAAAGACCGTTTTGGCAGCAAAGCACAACGGCAGTGCGTTCGTTTAACGGGAGCAAACTGAGCGCGTGCATTAGATCATGTCTCAAACCCGGATCGATAGTCTGCGGATCCTGTTCGGCCTGCCACTGCTCCTCATCCACGCCGACCAACTCCTTGCGACGGCGCGCGTCCTCGCGAAAACAGTTGTACGCGATTCGATAAAGCCACGTGGAAAATCGCGCTTCACCCCGAAAGCTTCGAATATTCTTGTAAGCTCGGAGAAAAGCTTCTTGTGCAAGGTCATCGGCCAGAGCGAGGTCTGTGCGGGTGAGTTGCCGCAGCAGACCGCGCACGCTGGATTGATGGCGGCGCACAAGTTCGCCGAACGCGTGCTGATCGTCGTCGGCAAGAACTCGCGCAATGAGGTCCGCATCCGTAAGCTCCACAGCCGCAATATTACGGTCTCGGTGGCGGAGGAGGAATTTCCTTTTTGCCTTCTAATTTCCATACAATTAGATAGCCGAGTCCGATCAGAAACGGTATCAGACCGAACGACCATACGCCGCCTTCCCAGTCATTGACTGCCGCAAGCCAAACCATTAGGCCCAAGCCCACCATCGTCCAAATAACACCGCGCCGCACATCCGAGCGCCGGCGGACGCGTCGCACCTCAGGTGCCAGCAGTTCCGCGGGGACCGGCTGACCTTTCTCCACCATCATCCGGATCGTGCGCTGGCGCATGCGGTTCCCAATAAGCGCGACGATCCCTATCGTAAGGACGATCAGCACGGGCGCGCCGAAAATCGTCATGAAAACGATCCCAACGAGTGGAATCACCATCGCTGGAATATCGTCGCTGGACTTCTCATGATCTCCATTTTCATCGCCGCCATCGATCATAATGCCATGCTTGTGACCAAGCTTTTTCTCCAGCTTCCGGTGAATTCTATCCGCGAGATCCGATGAAGCGGAACTCCCAGTAGCCGTTGGCGTTAATGCAGGCGCTGCGATTGACGTTGCTGACGTGGTGGCTGTTACAGCTGCCGTTGTTGTCGGGCTGGCAATGGGTGTTTCGGTTGGAGCCTGCCCAAACAAGCTGCCAGCCAGGGCTATTGAGCAAATGCAGAGGAGGAATAATTTTTTCATAATGTCTTTGATCGTAGGATGCAGCAAATGCCCCATTTGGATTCAACGACTTTGCGTCTCCCGAGGCAATTAAAAGGTTGCGTGCCGCGGCCGACTGGACATTATTGTTCCCTCGCAAAACTGCGGGTGTAGCTCAGTTGGTAGAGCACCACCTTGCCAAGGTGGACGTCGCGAGTTCGAGCCTCGTCACCCGCTCCAACTTTTCGCGTGTATTTGTGGCGGAGAACAGCCGAACCCCGATGGGTTAAAGCACACGAACATCGCCTTCAAGCCCAAGCTCACGGCGATCTTGTGATCGTACACAGACCCGGGCGCAAGCGTTTTGAGCTTGAAATTGTCTGCAGGTTCCGACGCACGGCACGAGCAGTAGTCAGAAAGTTTGGCGGACGCATCGAGCAATTACCGCCTGATTGGTTGGAGCGATTCACGGCTCGCAACCCGAACCCAATCCTGATCGGAAAGCGCTTGGTCGTCGCCACCTCCATCGAAGCGTTGCAGGGCTGTAGTGTCCGCTGTCCTGAGTGGATTCCCCTTCGCCTCTCCAGGCCGCATGCGCCGGGGATAGCAAACCCTACAGCATACGACGCCAAACCGCCGCTCCTTGTCATTCCTGCCTCGTTAGCATTTGGAACCGGTGAGCACGCCACGACGGCAATGTCGCTTCGGTTCTTGGAAGAACTGAGTCGCTGGTGGAAGCGCGGCTGGTCGCTCGTCGATCTTGGCACTGGGAGTGGAATCCTCGCTCTGGCGGCTAAACGTTTCGGCGCGGGGCGCGTCACAGCCATTGATGTCGATCCCACGGCGATTTCCATCGCCGAATCAAACGCCCGGCTGAACCAAATTCATGGCGTCACTTTTCGATTGAGCGATGTCCACAAATGGAGATGGACGCACGAGACCGACGTCACCACCGCAAATTTATATAGCGAACTGCTGATAGAAATCCTTTCGAAATTAAAACGCGGCGGACGGCTGATTCTGTCAGGGATCTTGCACCGCGATGAAGCTGAGTTTCTGCATGCCCTCTCCCGAAACAACCTCGAGATAATCAGAATTAAGCGTCGCGGGAAATGGATTGCCATCCACGCCCGTTGTAGCGGCACTTTGCGAGCAGCGGACTTGGCCTGTGGCAAATTTTTGCGGCGGTCACAGACCGCCGCTACAGTAGAACGAAATGCAAACTGAACAGCTTGCCTACGTTATCGTCACGCCCTATTCGATGCGAAAATCGCGCACCGGTGGCATCGTTGGCCGGTTGATTTCCCGCACCGGACTCGACTTGGTCGGAGGGCGAATGTTCGCTCCTGGCGCGGAACTGGCCAAGCGCTACGTGGACACAATTGTGACCGAAACCGATCCTCGCCACCGCGCTACGCAGGAATTGATTCGCGATTACGTACTGAAAAATTTCACCGGCGAAAAGAACCATCAACGTCCCCGTGCCCTGTTTCTCATTTTCCGCGGCCCGAACGCCATGGAAAGGATTCATGAAGTCGTGGGCCATATCGTGCACGAGCGCACCAGCGGCGAAACGATTCGCGACACCTATGGCGATTACCTTACCGACGACTCAGACAATGTCGTTTACTTCGAACCAGCAGTCGTTACAGCTTTCGAACCCAGCGCAGTCGAGCGTGATTTAAGACTTTGGGCGGAATTTTCTGATTCCGACGGCGGAATCCTCGACGGCGCCGTGCCCCGTCCGCCCGACACCCTAATCGAAAAAACGCTAGTTTTAATCAAACCGGACAATTTCCGATTCCCGAACCTGCGCCCAGGCGGTGTGATTGAAGTGTTCTCACGCTCCGGCCTTTCAATCATCGGCTTCAAGGTTCATCAAATGAGCGTAGCGCAGGCGGAGGAGTTTTATGGACCAGTGCTACCGGTGCTTGAGAAAAAGCTCGGAGCGAAAAGCGGCCGTGAAAACTGGGAGTGCATTGTCGAGTTCATGGCTGGCAAAAAACCGAGTGAATGTCCTGTCGAGGAACGCGAAGCGCCGGGCACGGAAAAATCGATCGCAATTGTTTACCAGGGAGTGGACGCAGTGCGAAAAATTCGCGACGTGCTGGGGCCGACCGATCCAGCAAAAGCGCCGCCGGGCTCGATTCGAAAGGAGTTCGGCCAAACCATCATGATCAACGCTGCGCACGCATCAGATTCCGTCGAAAACGCGAGGCGCGAGATGGCGATCATCCGAATTGAAGAAAATAATTTCAAACCTCTGATTGAAAACTTCTATCGCCACCAATAGTTTGCGCTCCCATTTTGGATCACATCATTGCCATGGAAATCTCCGAACGCGCCGCTCAACTGACTCCCTCGCTAACTCTCTCGATCGACAGCAAGGCGAAAGCCATGAAGGCCGAAGGCATCGACGTCTGCGGCTTCGGTGCGGGCGAGCCGGATTTCGACACACCTGAGCACATCAAAAGGGCCGCAATCGAAGCGTTGGAGGCGGGCTTTACGAAATACACGCCCAGTGCTGGCATCCCCGAACTGCGGCAGGCGATTGCAGACAAATTTGCGGCAGATAACGGACTCAATTATCGCGCGGCACAGGTCATCGTCAGCAACGGCGCAAAGCACGCGTGCTACAACGCGATCCTCGCCACTTGTCAGCCGGGCGATGAAGTCATTATTCCAGCGCCGTATTGGGTCAGTTACCCCGACATGGTGCGGCTCGTCGGCGCCGAGCCGGTGATCGTGCCTACCAGTGAGCGCAACTCCTGGAAAATGCGCGCTGAAGATTTTGAAAATGCAATGACTCCGCGGACAAAGATGCTGATCATGAATAGCCCCGGCAACCCAACTGGTTCCGTTTATACGCGCGAGGAATTAGAAGCGATCGTCAATGTCGCCGCCGAAGAAGACATTTACATCCTGTCCGACGAAATTTACGAGAAGCTCCTGTACGACGACGTCAAACATGTGAGCATCGCGTCGCTCTCCAAGGAAGCGTACGACCTCGCAATTACGATTAACGGGTTTAGTAAATCTTATGCGATGACGGGATGGCGACTCGGTTATCTCGCCGCGCCCGACCAGGTGGCGAAAGCTGTCGATTCAATCCAAAGCCATACCAGCTCAAATCCGTCTTCCTTTTCGCAATACGGTGCCCTTGCCGCCCTAAAAGGCGATCAACAACCCCTCGCCGATATGCGCGAGGAATTCGATATGCGTCGCAACTATATGTTTGACCGTCTCTCGAAGATCTCCAATGTAACTGCCGTCAAGCCACAGGGCGCGTTTTACGTGCTGGTAAACATTAGCCAGCTTGGACTCACTTCGCAGAATTTCGCCGATCGTTTGCTGAGCAAAGCCAATGTTGCCGTGGTGCCGGGAGCTGCCTTCGGCGACGATCGCACCGTACGGTTCAGCTACGCCACCAGCCTTGATGTGATTAAAAAGGGCCTAGACCGATTCCAGGACTTTTGCCGTACGCTGTAGTCTGTCACCCCAAACGAAGCAAAACGAACTGAGAGAGCCAGCGGCGCACACTGAAGTCATCGGATCGGGCTTCCTCGACTTCGCTCGGAATGACAATGTAAATCTTTCGGATGCGCGGCCATCTCGCCCTCATTCTCCACGCGCATCTCCCTTTCGTACGCCATCCTGAGCACGAGCATTTCCTCGAGGAAGAGTGGTTTTTCGAGGCGATGACAGAAGCCTACATCCCGTTGCTGCGCATGATGCAACGACTCCTGGCCGATCGTGTGCCGTTCAGACTCACGATGTCTATCACGCCAACGCTCTGCGCGATGCTTCAAGATCAGCTCTTACGCGAGCGCTACGTGCGGCACCTCGAATTGTTGATCGACCTGGCTGAGCGCGAACAAAAGCGAACTCGTAAAGATCCGCAGCTGCATCGGTTGGCGAACTTTTATTTCGGACTGTTCTCAGAAAATCGCCGCTTCTTTGTTGAGGAATGTAAATACGATCTGCTCAGCGTATTTCAGAGGTTGGCACAGACCGGCGCCCTCGAAATCATTGCCAGTGCCGCAACGCATGGCTTGCTTCCAATTGTTCAACAGCAATCGCGTCAGGCAGCGCGTGCACAGGTTTTGATCGGACGCGATATGCATGTCGACGTATTCGGTGCAGAGCCCACCGGATTTTGGTTACCCGAATGCGGCTACGCACCTGGTCTCGAATGTACTCTACAGGAAGCCAATCTCCGATGGTTTGTGCTCGATGCACACGGATTGCTCTTTGCAAAACCGCGCCCGTGCCGTTCTATCTATGCGCCCTGTTATACACCACCGGGACCGGCCGCCTTCGCCCGGGATCCCCATGCAGGCCGACAAGTGTGGAGCGCAAACGAAGGTTATCCGGGTGATCCAGCTTACCGGGAATTTTATCGCGACATCGGTTTTGATCTGTCAACGGAATATTTGGGATCCATTGCACGCGGAAGCCGAAAATTCTCCGGCGTGAAGTATCATCGGATCACTGGACCGGGTAACGAAAAACAGTTGTATGATCGGACGCCCGCGGCGAACGCGGCGGTAAAACATGCGATTCACTTTCTGGAACAACGCCGCGAGCAGATTCTTGGAATCGGCGAATTGGGCTTTACCCCGATCATTATCGCTCCGTTCGACGCAGAATTATTTGGGCACTGGTGGTTCGAAGGACCGATCTTCCTTGAACAATTCATACGCCGCACCGCAAAACAACCCGATTTACACCTGACCACGCCGAGTGAATAT
>Ga0137359_10006000_pt1 | contig 10056 bp, 14 predicted proteins | sample Mad1_40_16metaG_FD_108281 | JGI IMG/M metagenome (GOLD analysis project Ga0137359, IMG submission 108281) | Vadose zone soil microbial communities from Angelo Coast Range Reserve, California, USA - Mad1_40_16 metaG | ecosystem: Environmental > Terrestrial > Soil > Vadose zone | place: USA...
TCGATCAACGTCGGAAGTCCAAGCGATTTGAAGTAGGCGTTGGAAAGCCCCACAGAGAGGGCTTTTGCCCGAGCGAGGTACCAAGGGCCGCGTCCGCTGCCACTCTAGTTGTTTGGCCTCGTAGCTTCTCCCTGGCATAGTATGTCTAATTTCAAGGAGTAGGGCTACTGAAGACGAACTCTGGGTCGGAAGGAGCAAAGCGATTTTGCTAGAGACGCAAGCCCGTGGCGCACGCTACGCATAGGGTTTGGGCCTGTACTGCAACTTCCGTCGCCTGAGCAGACTCACCTCGTATCGAGATATTACTCAGAGTGTCGCGGATGCCTGCGCAACTGGATGTCGATCCCAACCATCGGCCCGTAAACATTGATGCCATAGTTTCGGACACCCCAGTTCGGCTTACCGTTGCCTTGGGATAAATCAAGGTTCGATATGTGCATGAAACGCACACCGGCCGAAATTGCGTAGCGAGGATTGAGGTTATATCGCACTCCACTGCTCATGTTCACAGTAAACGTGAAGTCCTGTCCTTGCGCATATTGCACCCCTTCGGGTCCCTTAGCGTCAATATTCCCGAGGCCAAGGCATGTATCGAAGTAGGGCACGGTCCTCCAGTTACGCGGGACAAAATTACGTCGAATACCCATGATGTAAGAGAAATACCGGCTCTCAGGTCCCCTCGGAATCGCGGTAACAGACCCGCTGAACGTAAGGTCCCAATTGCCGCGTAAAATTCGAGGACCTTCTACGTCGCTCATATGCCAGCGGAGAGAAACAGCGATGGGGACGAGCGTGTACTTAAGGGGATATGTGTTGTAGACATCGCCTACGAAAACGTCAAGAGGAAACGGGATGTTGATGGGAAGCCATCCACCGTCCAGGGAGAATTCGAGCTTGTTTTTGTAATAGATGTCTCGGTTGAAGTCAGCCGGTTTGGAGGGCGGTAATCTTTCAAACGACCCTGGGTTAATTGAATCTCCTCCATTGATGTTACCGAGCGTTGCCGGTGACTCCTCGAGGGATGCTTCCGGCTGCGGCAAGCGTTCCGAAGCGGAGAACGAGCCGTCCCAGGGGGCTGGCGTCGCAGCATGGTCGGCAAAGTATTCGAAAGGGGTAAAAGTTGACACGGCGAGAACCTGCTTTTGACGAACCAGATGGATCGTCTCTTCCCCGGGTCGGCTGGCGTTATCAATGGAGCCAGCGGCGGATTGGGGAAACGCGGAAAGTGCACAGAGGAGCGGAGCCAAACTAAAAATAACCGATCGTTTGCTTGTGTACATTAAAAGCCTTGGTGTGCGCAATGTCACTGAGCGCAGGACGGCCTCTAGGACTGCCAAAGTTCGGCTAACATACGTGAGAATGCTTTCGTATTTACAAATCAAGACGGATTGGCCCATCTGGAAGAACAAGTTCGATTCGTGAGGGGAGAACAAACCGAGGTGTGACGACTACTTGCCATGGATGGCTCCTCCTCACCTCTAGTGAGCATGCCTTCAATGTTTCCCGGGCACAATCTAACTTTGGTAATTAGCGCGGCCATGCTACCCATGAAATCGGCGTGGGACAATGGTTTGGGTATGATGTCGAACCAAAAGAATGCTGCAAATGCGGAGATCGATGTTATTTAACAACGGGGAAAACAATTGAAGAGAAATTTGCGGCTCAAATAATCGGGTGGGTTTTTACTTATGTCAGCGCGCTAGTACGGAGTGAAAACCACAAGCAGGCCGGCTCAACGAGCACACATAACTTCAAGCGAATTGTAGGCATCACCTCGGCTCGGCGGCAAATCAATATCCAATCAGTCTGGAATAGAACGACTGCGGTGCATCCGTTGGCTGTGCAGTTTTGTTCCACGCAGTGCAAGGACGAATACATGGCTCGGCTCTTCGCCCCAGAAGCACCTGCAACAAGTGGCGGTACAGCGAGCGGTTCCAGCCGAGGTCGTGGTCGAACGAACAGTTCCTGAAACTGAGAGTGTGGTCACGAAAATACGGAAAGTGCGCCGCAGAAAACGTGCTGCGTAAGAAATGCGTAAGAAAGAAGACGAGAGCGAGTGCAGGAGTGGGTCCTGTTCGTAACAGGAAGACTTACGCAGCATGCTGGCATGAAGTAAATCCCGTTTCGCAATATTCGCCACGCCGGAACCTAGGTCTCAGGCTCCGGCGGGAATTAGACTACCTTGCATTTACGTTGCATTAGGCTGACATTGCCCTGCTCTTTCCGCCCCGGTTCTCGCGGATCGAAGAAACGCCGCGGCGGAGGTTAAGCCAACCCTGTTCCTGAAAGAGCCGGAACAGATCATAGGCGTATGGGATGTCGCCGGTGATGATCTTTTTTTTTCCCTGCTCAGCGATCACCGAGAATGCGACCTGCACCGCCTCATCTGGTGAATTCTGTTTGGTGAAATGGACAAGTTTCACATTGAGCGTTTCTTGCTCTTGCGCTTGCAATGGCATTTCTCTCTCCGGTCCCTGGTTGGGAACAGACGGGGATTCTAGGAAACAGCCAGAGTACACTCAACCGCAAATCCAGAGCACACAGTAAAAAGTTGTGGATATTGAGGGATGTGATTCGAAACAATCGGCTTATAACTAAAAAGGTGAGCCAGCGCTGAGTTCCTTTATCTCCCAGCAGCAGCTGGCTCAAAGACCAGTGTGAAGGCATAGCGCCGGTGTAACGGATCTACCTGCGGCACGATCATCGGAAGTAGTGACGCGTGGCTGTGCGCGAGATGGCTCATGTGCGTGTCATAGACGTAGCGCCCAATAAACCAACCCATCACGCCACCGGCGACCACATCCGAAGCGAAATGTTTTTGGGCCGCGATTCGTGCCGCACTTACTATCCCGGCCAGGCTGTACGCAGTTATACCAATGATTTTCTTGTGCTTGTACTCATGATCCAGCAAAGAGGCGATCGCCCAGATCTGAATCGCATGGCCGGACGGGAATGAAGTTCCTCCGCCCCAAAACTCGCCGGGATTGTTTTCGTCAGGACGATTACGCCGAAACACCTCCTTCAAAACTCCGGCCACAATCAGGCTGTCGAGCAGCGACTCCGTTCCGAGAACACCAATTTCTCGTCCTTTCGGGTTGTCCCGCCATGCTCCATAGATATACGAGCCGGCGACGATAGGGATCAATGTGTACGACGCGCCAATATTGGAAATCCGGCCACCCCAGCGAACCTGCCCACGGCTGTTTTCAAAAGCATTCGCGATGTGGGTATCGCTCGCAATCAATGCTCCCGTTGCCGCCATTGGCACCAACCATTCCAAAGCATTGTGTCGATTTACGTGAAAGGGGCTGGTGAAAATGTCTTTCTGATCGAACGCAATGTTCAGGAACAGCTTTCGCAAGAGTGGTTTAGGCCGCTCCGTGTCGCCGGGATAAAAGATGCGGTCACGACGGTCTAAGACCGGCGGTGGTTGGCTTCCCGAGTCGTCTCTTCTGGCGTCGGTTTCGACGGTATCGGATGCTGCGACAACAGGGTGATTGGCGGCCGGTTGCGCACAGGAAAACAAATCATCGCTTGCGCTTGCCGCAGTTGCGAGAGTCCCAAGAATGACGACTATTTGCAGTAACCGGGTTGCTTTCATCGTATTTCCTGAGTTACCTCGTGTGTTTTCGATGCGGTTTCGGCTTGTGTGTCGTGCGTCATCTCCTCTGAAAGCTCGATCAATTATCCTTGTTGACCTTTTCCCATCCATCAATCAGCAGTCACTTGGAGGTCGCCCGGGCCAAAAACAAGAAAACGGCAGCGCGCAGTGCCATACTCGAGTCTTGTTCGCATTGCCGGACATTGAGATCAAATGTCCGATTAGCCCCTCTCTTGTATTCCCCAATCAGGTCAAATCTTCGTACAGGGCCTCTCGCAGGTATCTAAGGTGTATTCCCAAGTCCTGTCTTTCCAAAGGTTCGAGAGTGGAAAAGGGGTTGCAATTTGGCGATGCAGTTGCTTCATTGCGTAAGTTACTGCGGGATGTAGCTGCTGCTGATCCACTGGAAAGTGGGATCAATGGAGAGAAGCTTGCAGGAACACATCGGGGCTCTTGAACAAAGGCTGAAGTTTATCAGCACACAAATTATGCAAGAGGACAATACACGTAGGCGCAACCAGCTTGAATCCGAGCTGCGAGCTGCGAGCTGTGGAGTCGGCGCTCGCCCATTATCGTTCAGCCTTTGAAATTGAGAGCCGTCTTTCCACGAGATCAATTTCCTGACAATTCGAAGGTTTGTTCGCGGGATGCTTGCTAGGACATCTCTTTCACTTTATGCTTTCGAGATCCCGTCAGTTCTTCTCCCTTATCTTCTTCAGCGCATCCGATACGATCTGCTTATCTCGCTCATTCCCGCGCGGCGTGCTTCAACATCACAGAGAGGACATGCCAAGGCCATCTTACCGGTCTTCGTGTTCTGCCGCCGGAGCAGTGTTCCATTTTCGTAACAAATATTGAGTAGTCACACGGAATCGGGATTGTAATGCCACAGTGTCATAAAGGCTGACCAATTAGGGAGCGGCTTTCTTTTCATCCCATAGTCCCCTCGAAGGACGCTGCTCCCTTGCCTTGAGGAGAAACTACGACAATTAAGCAAACCTCAGATATCCCCGATGATCCTATGCGCCTGGAGCGCAGACGCTACTTCCGATGTGCCGCTGAGTTGCCAGTTGTGTTGATGTTCACTAATTTAAAGAGCACTTTTCAATGCTTGACGACGAATGTCAGCAGCAATGGAATGGCGGTCAAGACTCCATTTCCACTGAGACTTGCCGAGACGATGGACTTTGCCCTTTTCCTACCGGAGACAAGCGCAGTCCGCGCCAGTGGAATCGTCATCTGGGATGATAAACACGGGAAATGCGGTCTGAGAGTGCAATGCAGTGGCCCCGAAATGCAGGAGGAACTAGATTCGTGGCTCGACTCTCAGTTTGCCACTGTGAAGTAGAAATCCGCGCTGATCGGTTTTCTTTTTAAGTTATTTGTTGGAGTCGCCGGATATGCTCCATAAATTCGCTTCCCTGAATTGGAGCACCGAACGTAATTGGAATTTTAGCGATGGCATTGAAGAGCAACTCGCATGGTTCACCGTCGTGAATGAACGCTTCCAATCCCTCGGGTGCTACTTGAACCAAGAAAGCTAATGCACTAGCACGAAATGCGGCGGCTCTAACGTCTACTCCCGGCTTGCACACCCGACGATAAATTTCTTCATCAATCGAGCCGCCGATAAGTTTGCGTTGAAGCATCCAAGCCGTTTTCAGATCGTCAATGTCTACCGCCGCAATTTCGTTTTTCATTGTTCTGTGCCTCTACGGATTATAGGTGCAAGTCTCCGGCTGCATATCCGTGCAAGTTACCGCATCATGAATCCGGCTAGAACCTAGCGATTGGGCCGCGCGGATAGAGTCAAAGCCGGCGCAGTGCGAAGTTGCTGTCAGGAAAATTTCGTTTGCGGAGACGCAGAAAATGGAAAAGAAGCAATCGAGAAAGCTCAGGACCTGCATCCTGACCTGATCCTCCTAGATCTCTCGATGCCAGTGATGAACGGGCTCGACGCGCACCTGTTCTGAAGCGGATGGGATATGAGCAAGTGGAAGACGGAACACCATTTTGTTTCCTGGCTGGGGCTGTGTCCAGACAATCGGATCAGCGGAGACAAAATCATCGGGAAAGGCCGATTGCCAACCAACAATCGAGTCACCAATGCATTGCGGATGGCAGCCAGCACCCTACGTCTAAGCAACACCTATCTTGGCGCGCAGTTTCGCAGACTGAGAACTAGGCTCGGGGCTCCCGTTGCCCTTAAGGCTATGGCGGCGAAGCTGGCTCGATTGGTCTACCGCATGCTGCGCTATGGCATGCCATTCATCGACCGAGGAGAGGCGGTGCTAGAGCAGTACCAAGGACATCCGCAGCGGAGTTTTACGAGGCCCAGCACCGCAAACTGCAAATTAACTATCTCAAGCGCAAAGCCGCCAATCTCGGATTCCAAATCCTCGAAGCTCCGGCAGCGTAGTTTCTGGAGAGCCGAACAATGATCATTATAGGAGTAGATTTCCATCCCGAGTTTCAGCAAATTGCATCGGTTGATACAAACACCGGGGAGTTCCAGGAACGACGGTTGCAGCGTCGCGAGGGAGCAGAGACGTTCTATCGAGAACTTGCGGTACGGCGCTGCTTGCGCAATTCCATGTGAAATGTGTCGGACGGAAGTTCTGCGCCGGTGCGAAACAGGGAAAGCAATGGATCATCACACTCGCCTTCCGTGTGCTGAGCAGAGAATGCGTTGGGGCTGTTGTCAATGCTCTCCGGTCGGACTTCGATATCCGGGACCGGGCCTTCGGTATTTACCAGAGTTTGGATGAAGTCTTCCAGTCTCTTCTTTTCTTCGGGTGTCTGACGGACGAATTGCGCTCCCATTCCAGCTCCGGGGTGCATTACTCGAACCATGCCTTCGATCGGTAACTTCAGCTCTCGTACTTTCATTGTGATTTGCAGTCTGGTGCGCGCTGGGAAAGGTGACTCGGTTTCTAAATAACAAGCGCTCAGACTTAGATCGGTTAGCCTGCAGTTCACCGGTGGATCATCGGCGTCGGCCCCAGGCAATTGGCGAGCAATCCAGACTTTTAATCGCGCGCTCGCGTCTTCTGGAAGATCGCAGAAACGAATTCCTTGCAATCGATCGCCGTCCCAGCCCACTTCGCCGCGGCAATCAATCTCGGAGCCTCCTGGTAAAGAAAAGCGCATTCCGAAAGCCTTCGGCAATTTGCTCTTATTCTTGATCGCCATGCCATTTTCGCTGAGATCCGCAGTCACAGCCTCGACCGTGCGGGATGGGTTCTCCGTCACCAGCTTGACCGCCAACTCGATCGGAATACGCGCGTGTCGCCGTCTCTCCCGTTTCATCAAAGCTCGAACTGAGCGAAAGCTCGACTTCGTGTGCTGAAGCGAAATCGGCTTGAACAGAGCAAAATGGGCGCCCAGTTCGAAGGCACTTTTAAGGGCGGATTGCCCATCGATGATGGCTACGGCCAAAGCGCGCTTGTTGACCGGGGCGGAATGAGTGCCCTTCAATATCTTGGCTGCGATTTCAGGCGTGGAGCAATCGACTATGACTGCCTCGAACCGTTGGCGGGTGAGTTTTTGGACCGCGCTGTCGAGATCGGTGCAATGTTCAACTCCGATCTCCAGATCGGCAAGCACACGGCGAAGCACGCGGACGACTTTGTCATCCGAGCACAGCAACAGCGATTGCAGTCCCGGTTTTGCGAAAGAAGACACAAAAAAACAGTTCTAATCGAATGTAGCAGATGTCAATTGTTGTCTAAATACACACGCCGGAGAACCAGGTTACAGGGGTAATGAGTCGGCTCGACAGATTTAGTTCTGGGAGGTCGTCAGAGCTAAAATGGAACGCAGCCCGGCATAGATATAATGGTCACCAAACGCCTTCTTGAGCGCCCTAAAAGCGGGTTCGCCGGTACAGTGTCCGGGTGCCACGTACTTTTACCTAGGGTAAGTCCCGAGGTGCTCCATGCGAGGAAGCTGCCCGCTCCGCATAATCGCGGGCTGCTGTGCTTGTGACTCTTCGAACGCGAAATGCGACTCTGGTCACGAGTGCTCCAACTCCCATGCCAAGCAAGAAGATCCCAACTGGCAGAGACGCATTCATAGCACGGAATATGAATCACCGGCAGCTGTGGAAAAAATGAAACCGCTTTCTGATACGAAAAGGAACGTTTCTTGCTAGGAATGCACCCGTACCCTTAGAGTCCGAGAAACGGTAAGCTTCTTTTAATTGCACTTCAGTTTAAACAGTGTTACTTCAGTGCTCGCGCTGTGTTGCCAATCTTTTCACATCGGCATAAAGTCGTCGCAACAGGGGTGGGCAGCATGTTCAAGCACAGTGAGAGCACTCTAGCACGCGTGAGCCAACAGCTTTCGCGTCTGGAGAAGCGCGATTGGGAGCTGTGGGTGGTTGTGTCGCTCACGGGCATTCTGGTGAGCGTGGGCCTCGTTGTCATGCTCCTCCCCGCAGCCTTCAAAGGCGAAATTATCCATTTCGAAATTGACGTCTCACGGCCTCTTGCAATCGCGCTCTTGGCCATACTCGCATTTCTGAATACCTATCTGGTCACAAAGCGTTTCGAAGTTCGCCGCCTGCGCGAACAGCTCATTTCAAGCACTCTAGAGAACGAACTGACGGAACAGCAGTCGTTCACTGACCCACTGACTGAGATATATAACCGCCGTTCGCTGGATCGCATCGCGGGGCAGTTCATCAGTCAGGCACGACGAGGACGAACTCCATTGGCATTTCTAATGGTCGATGCAGATAAGTTTAAACAGATCAACACCCGCTTCGGACACCTAACCGGCGACTTCGTGCTAGCGGAAATCGCCGCGGTCCTGAAAGTCTCGACACGCGGTTCGGATGCAGTCGTACGTTATGGTGGGGACGAGTTCCTGATCCTGCTCGCAGACACAACACAGGATGGAGCCAAGAATGTGGTGGACCGAATCCAGGTCAAGCTTGAAGAGTGGAATGATGCCGACCACCTCGAAGGCGTTCGCGTGAGCCTCAGCATCGGCATTGCGGAATGGCATGATGGCGAAACGCTGGATGAAGTCTTAGACGCGGCAGACCAGAGAATGTACGGGCAAAAAAATGAATCTTCTGTTTCGGTTCCCTAAAAACGCTCATTTCTCGTCAACCGCAGGATGGTCTCCAAATTAATTTATCCTTACGGAAATGGCCAATCGATCATCAGTAACGGTGAGTTTCAGAGGAGAGAAGTACGTCGGAGAGTACGAAACCGCCAGCCGCATATTGCGGGTGTTCTTCGAGGGCAAGAGCAAGACAGGCGCGATTAGAAGCTCCAACCCAGAGTTCTCAGCACGTCTCCTGCTAATAGAGCTGGTAAGCCGATTGTAAGGCTCAACCTTTACCAGCGCCCGCCGCTACGACTGCCAGCTCTCTTAAACCCTCTGTCCCTTTCCCCACTGCGCTTCCACTTTAGGTCGGGCTTCATTTACGTTGATCGTTCGACCACCCAATTGCGTGCCATTCAGTGCGGCAATAGCTCGCTCGCCGTCCTCCGTGTTCGTCATCTCGAGAAGGCAAACCCGCGAGAACGTCCCGTGTCGCGATCCGTCATAAGAGCGACGCGGTCGACATTGCCATATTTCCCGAACAGCTGACGCAGTTCGTCTTCGCTAATGTTGAAATCGAGATTCCCGACAAACATATTTTTCATGAGATCTACTCCGGTCGTGGGAGCTATTTGAAAGGTAGGCGTCAACTGGCGGAAACTGACCTCCGGTCGGGTCGCCGATCAAATATTGCTTATCGGCTGGGGAACATCAGAAAACAGTGCTGTAATCCATGAAGAAAACTGTGAAGGGGCAGCGTCTCACTCAACCACGGGTTTAGCCGCAATCGGTAGCGGTGGTCCTACAAGCGGTTTCACAAATGCTTCTTCTTGGGCATAACCGTAGTCGTCGATTAGAAGACACGATTTATGCGGTTGCTGCTGGCAAGTTTGCGGCAGAGCTGGCGGATGGGGTTGGGAAAGACACATCTCTGCTGGTGACGTGGAAACGTCGAGACGCTAATTCAGAAAAGCGAGTAGCAGGAAAATTCATCGAACCGAAAGAAATAGAAAAACTACATGAGATTTGGGAAGAATGCGGCAGGCCGAAAGTCCCTTCTTCTCGCTATCAGGATTTAGTTGGTCTGACGAAGGCCGCTCACATTCCAGACGAAGTACGTTCAAAGCACGGAGCCGTTTCCGAGGCCAAATGGGAAGCTTTTGCTGATAAGATTAACCAACTCGGGACACCTGGAGAGAAGATTTCATTTTGAAAAGGCACGGCGCATTAGGCTTCTGTATCCTGCCGCTTGTGCTGGCGTGAGGAACAATGCCTAGGCGCACTGGGTCCCAAGAGCAGCTATTGTCCGTATTGCAAACCGCGAAAAACCGGTTGGAGTACCTCACTCCAAATGACTGGACACTCTTCATTGATCGCGCCAAGCAACTCACCTTCAAGAA
>Ga0137359_10006002_pt1 | contig 10055 bp, 9 predicted proteins | sample Mad1_40_16metaG_FD_108281 | JGI IMG/M metagenome (GOLD analysis project Ga0137359, IMG submission 108281) | Vadose zone soil microbial communities from Angelo Coast Range Reserve, California, USA - Mad1_40_16 metaG | ecosystem: Environmental > Terrestrial > Soil > Vadose zone | place: USA...
AAGAGGGCCTGCTGGAAGTGTTTCGCACACCGAGCGGTTACTCGGGAGCAGACATCGCCGAATACGGTCAGCCTGGCTCGAATGGCCTGACGCTCGATCCGCAAGGGCGACTGACCATCAATCAGCACGGAAACCATCGGGTGGTGCGCGACGAGAAAGACGGAACTCAGACGATTCTCGCCGACAGTTATCAGGGCAAGCGTTTGAATAGTCCCAACGATCTAGTTTATCGATCTGATGGTACGCTCTTCTTCACGGATCCGCCGTTCGGTTTTCCAAAGGCTTTTGAAGATGCACGCAAGCAGTTGCCGTTCAGCGGCGTGTTCTCTATTTACAAAGGCAAACTACGGCTTGTCAGCAAGGACTTCAGCGGCCCGAACGGGATTGCCTTCTCTCCCGACGAGAAGTATCTGTACGTCGGCAACTGGCCACGCGCGTTGACCGGTCAACATGCGCGCGCCGGCGACGATCCAGTCAACGAGATCGGCGAGAAGCACAAGGCGATCGTGCGCTACGAAGTACAGGCTGACGGCACGCTCCGCAATGGCAAACTCTTTTTCGATTTCACGAGCGCGCCTGGCGAAGACGGACTCGACGGCATCAAAGTGGATCAAAAAGGCAATCTGTATGTATCAGCTCCGGGTGGTGTCTGGGTCATCTCGCCGGAAGGTAAACACTTGGGCACGATCATTACCCCTCGGCATACCCATAACATGGCGTGGGGCGATGGCGACGGCAAAACGCTCTATCTTTGCGCGCGCAGCGGGTTGTATCGCATTCGGCTGAATATTCCCGGCGTTCGACCGTGAATCGATTAACTGCGATGACGAATATCAGCGAAGGAATTTAGCTATGGTTAACGAGATGGCTGTCCCGAGAATTGAAAGTGCGATAAAGAAATTCGGCGAATTTCTGATTCGTTATGGTCTGGTGACCGCGACTCTCTGACGGCTGCAAAGCGTCAGCTGTTCGGCCACAATTCAACCAGGCGGGCGATATGGTCAACATGGATGACTTGGTTGCGGGAATTCTGCGCCAACGCGCCGCTCTACCTGAAGCGCGCAGCTTACTCGTAGGCGTGAGCGGCATCGACGGTAGTGGCAAAGGTTACGTCGCTAAGCAGATTGAAGCACGTCTGGCCCAACACTCAATCGGAGCTGCGAATATCAATGTCGATGGATGGCTTAGCCTGCCGGACATTCGCTTCAACGCGATCAATCCGGCGGAACATTTCTACGAGAATGCTATTCGCTTCAACGAACTCTTTGCAAAGTTAGTGCTTCCCTTGCGCGACCACCGCTCAGTCAATCTAGTCGCCGATTTCGCGCAAGAGACGGCCACGAGTTATCGCCAGCATACATACACTTTCAAGAACGTCGGCGTCACGATAGTCGAAGGGATTTTCCTCTTTAAGCGCGAGTATCGAAATCTCTTTGACCTGGCTATCTGGGTCGACTGTTCGTTTCCGACTGCTCTGGCGCGTGCACTCGCACGCGCGCAGGAAGGACTACCGCCGGCGGAAACGATTCGCGCCTATGAGACGATCTATTTTCCGGCCCAAAAGATTCATTTCATGCGCGATAATCCACGTGAAATGGCCAACTTGACCCTCAACAACGATTCGTCTCTGACCCAGTGTGCTTCGTCAATATGTGTCCTGCCGAATCTCCGCGTGAAAAAATCGTTGAGCATGTAAGGATCTCCCCGCTGCGGCGACTAACAGTCGTAAGCAGTTACCTACTAATCGGTTTAAGGAGATCTGTCATGTCGAAAAAGCTAGCAGTCATCATAATAGTCCTGGTAGCAGTCGCCGGCGCCTGGTACGCCTTCCGCCCGGAGCGCCTCTTTATCAACCAGAAAGTCAACGAACAGTTTCCGACCGCGTCCGCTACCAACGTGGCGCCGATGAAACTCGCGGCTGGTGAATTTCATGCGGGGGCCCATGAAACAAAAGGTACGGCTGCGATTTTCAAGCTCGCTGACGGCAAAAGAACGTTGCGTCTGAGCAATTTCGAAACCTCGAACGGACCGGATGTCCACGTCTATCTCGTGGCCGCTGCGGATGCCAAGGACAATGAAACTGTGAAGAGCGCTGGGTTTGTGGAACTAGGCTCTTTGAAAGGAAACATCGGCGACCAGAACTACGATGTTCCTTCGACCGTGGACCTGGCTAAATATCGCGCCGTGACCATCTGGTGCGCACGGTTCAACGTCAACTTTGGCACCGCGCCATTGATGAGTGACTCCATGCAATCGATGAATCATTAATTCTGCAGTCTACCAAACGCGGCAACTCATTCTCGCAACGGTTCAGACGGAGAGAGTCATGTCTAATAGCAATCACTACGACGTAATCATCATCGGTACGGGGGCGGGGGGCGGGACGCTTGCCTATGCTTTGGCGGGCACGGCCAAGCGCATCCTGCTGCTGGAACGCGGTCCCTACGTGAAACGCGAGAAGGACAACTGGAGCACACGCGCGGTTAACCTCGACGCGAAGTACAACACTAAGGAATCGTGGTACGACAAAGATGGCGAGGCACTCCATCCGCATACGAACTATTTCGTCGGAGGCAATACAAAGTTCTACGGCTCCGCGCTTTTTCGCCTCCGCAAGGAAGATTTTGGTGAGATTCGCCACCACGGCGGCATCTCGCCTTCGTGGCCCATCAGTTATGACGAGATGGAGCCCTATTACACCCAGGCCGAGAACCTCTATCACGTGCACGGCAATCGCGGCGAAGATCCGACCGAACCGTGGGCGAGCGCGCCTTATCGTTATCCCGCAGTCAGTCACGAGCCGCGTATTCAACACCTGGCCGAAGATTTCCAGCGCGCCGGTCTAAGACCATTTCATGTGCCGCTCGGAATCATGATCGACGAAAAGAATTCGCAGACCAGTGCATGCATTCGCTGCAACACCTGCGACGGTCATCCATGCTTGATCAATGCGAAAGCAGACGCGCAAGTAGTATGCGTCGATCCAGCACTAAAACACGAGAACGTTTCGCTGCTGACCGACGCACACGTGATGAGATTAGACACAAACGGCAACGCACGCGAAGTCAGCAAGGTCATAGTCAAACGAAATGGCGCTACCGAAGAATATTCAAGTGACATCGTTGTCGTTTCATGTGGTGCAGTGAACTCGGCTGCCTTAATGCTGCGTTCTGCAAATGATTCGCATCCGAACGGTCTGGCCAACGGCTCAGACGTGGTTGGTCGTCACTACATGGGCCACATCAATTCGGTTCTGATGGCGCTTTCAAAATGCCCAAACCCAACCGTCTTCCAAAAGACACTGGCTGTGAATGACTTCTACCTTGGCTCGAAGGATTGGGAGTATCCGATGGGTCACATTTCTTTCGTGGGCAAGCTCGACGCGGACACTCTGCGCGCGGGGGCGCCAAAGATCGCACCGGGCTGGTCACTGGAACTGATGGCAAAACATTCTTTGGATTTTTGGCTCACGTCTGAGGACCTGCCCGATCCGAATAATCGCATCACGCTGAATCGCGACGGCGAGATCGTTGTTAGCTATACGCTCAACAACCTCGAGGGTCACAAGCGGCTCCAGACCCATTTGCAGAAGGCAATGAAACGGGGAACATGCGACGTACATGGCGATGAGTGTCACCAGGGATTGTTTGCGAGGGATCTTTATCTCGGTCAGCGCCTGCCGCTGGCAGCCGTCGCGCACCAGAATGGCACGATGCGATTTGGTAACGACCCAAAGACGTCGGCGCTCGACCGCAATTGCAAAGCACACGAGGTAGATAACCTTTACGTCGTCGATGCGAGTTTCTTTCCGTCGAGCGGCGCAGTCAATCCCGCGTTGACAATCATGGCGAACGCCCTACGTGTCGCCGATCATTTGAAGGAGCGACTGAGATGAAATCGAGCAACGGGATGAAATCGTTGCGCGCAAGCGCGGGGACACAGCGACGCGGAGCTGGCCGGATCATACTTGGATTGTTGCTCGCTCTGTCGCTCTGGCCATCGCTAACTCCCTCGCTAACCAAAGCCCAGGAACAATTCGCGCCGCTAGAATCAATCTCATCGTCCGCGAGGCCTGGCGTTACCGTATCTCCGGCGCCGGTTACTCGCGTCGATGCAGTAGGTATGACCGTAAGCGACATGGATCGGTCGGTTGATTTCTTTTCAAAGATTCTCTCGTTCGAGAAAGTTACTGACGTCGAAGTCGGGGGGGAACCCTATGAGCACCTTGAAGGGTTGTTCGGCCTGCGCATGCGAGTCGTGCGAATGAAGCTCGGCGAAGAGTTCATCTCGCTCACTGAATATCTGGCTCCCAAAGGCCGGCCGATTCCGGTTGATTCGCGGAGCAACGATCGCTGGTTTCAGCATATCGCGATCATCACCAGTGACATGGACAAAGCCTACACGCTGCTGCGGCAGAACAAGGTCGAGCATGCATCTTCGGGCCCACAAAGACTGCCCGATTGGAACAAGAATGCCAGCGGCATCAAGGCGTTCTACTTTCACGATCCCGATGGTCATAATCTGGAGATTCTCCAGTTTCCCGCGGGGAAGGGTGATGCGAAATGGCACCGTCCCGGTGACAAATTGTTTCTCGGCATCGATCACACGGCGATTGTGGTTGGTGATACCGAGGCCAGTTTGAAGTTCTATCGAGACGTGCTCGGGATGCGAATCGCCGGTGAGAGCGAAAACTACGGTACCGAACAGGAGCACTTAAACAATGTCTTCGGCGCGCGCTTGCGGATTACGTCAATGCGGGCGATGGATGGCGGCCCGGGCATCGAATTTCTTGAATACCTGGCGCCGCGCAACGGACGGGCATTTCCGGCGGACGAACGCGCCAGCGACATAGTGCATTGGCAGACGACCTTGACCGTGAACAATGCGGAAGCGGCCTCGCTCAGCTTAAGAGCGAATCGATCGATGTTTGTCTCTCCGGGTCTGGTGCAACTGGGTAACGACGATCTCGGTTTTACAAAGGCGTTGCTGGTGCGCGATCCCGACGGACACGTGATGCAGTTGATTGAACCAAAGACTCAGACGGCTAGGAAGAACTGAATGGACACCAAGCCTATCTTCATTCCCGTAATCCTGGGCACTGTGCGAAAAGGTCGTGCCAGCGAAAACGTGGCGAAGTTTGTCTTTGGTGAAGTTCAAAAGCGCGAAGGAGTAGAAACCGAGCTGATCGACCTACTCGATTTGAAGTTTGTTTCCAACGACGCCGGCGAAGCGATCAAGGAAGCTAGATTCTCCGAGATAGTAGACCGTGCGGATGGATTGGTGTTGGTTGTTCCCGAGTACAACCACGGCTATCCGGGAATCCTCAAGCATATACTCGATTCAAATCTAAAGGAGTACATCCACAAAGCAGTGGGCGTGTGCGGTGTGTCCGCGGGTGGCTTTGGCGGCGTGCGCGTAATCGAGAATCTATTGCCGGTGTTGCGCGAGCTTGGACTCGTAACGATCTTCTGGGACGGTACTTTCTCCGGATCGCAACGTTTGTTCGATGAGAATGGAGACATTACGGATCGCGCAACACACGAAAAGCGCATTGATAAGTTTCTCGGCGAGCTGGTTTGGATGAGCAAGACACTCAGGTACGGACGCGAAAGGATTTCCATCTAAGTGCCGACTTGAGAAGCTGACAGGTTCTTAACCAGGAGCAATTTTATGTCGGAACCTACTAAAGTGATTTGCCCTGACTGTGGCGCAGTTATGAATCATCACGCGGTCAAGGTTGATTACGGTGTTGATGAGTCTGAGCTGAATTCTATCTTTGCCGGCGCACTGAAAGAGGTTCACACATGTCCCAAGTGCGGCCGAGCCGAAATGCGGGCGGCGGCATAGGGGACCGGAACATCGGAGAGGATTACCATGGCTAAAGACAAACCACGGCTAACCGCTGAAGAACGACGGCTGGAAGAATCGCGCGATCGCAAGGCGCACTGGAAACGGTGGGGACCCTACGTGAGCGAACGCGCGTGGGGTACGGTGCGCGAAGACTACAGCGCCGGCGGCACGGCCTGGGATTACTTTTCACACGATCACGCGAGGTCGCGTGCCTATCGCTGGAACGAGGACGGCCTGGCCGGAATTTGCGATCGTCATCAGATGATGTGTTTCGCGCTGGCGCTTTGGAATGGTCGCGATCCGATTTTGAAAGAGCGCATTTTCGGTTTGACCGGCAGCGAAGGCAATCACGGTGAAGACGTCAAAGAGTATTACTTCTATCTCGACTCGACGCCGACGCATTCGTATATGAAATACCTGTACAAGTATCCACAGGCCGAGTTTCCTTACGCGCGTCTGGTCGAAGAGAACCGGAGTCGCGGCAAGCAAGATCCCGAATTCGAGCTGATGGACACCGGCGTGTTCGATGACAATCGCAACTTTGATGTATTTGTCGAATACGCGAAGGCCGACGCTGAAGACATCCTGATAAAGATCACCGCGTCGAATCGTGGACCCAAAGCGGCCCAGATTCATCTGTTGCCGACCGTTTGGTTCCGCAACCGTTGGAGCTGGGGCGACAACGATGATCCGAAGCCGGTCGCGCGTGACGGTTCGTCCACGAGTGGACCGACAACCATCGAACTTGAACATTTTACGTTGGGTCATCGGCGGCTCTACTGCGAAGGATCGCCGGAACTGCTCTTCACCGAAAACGAAACGAACACTCAGCGCCTTTTCAATTCCGCAAACACATCGCCGTACGTCAAGGACGCTTTTCACGAGTACGTTATCCACGGCAAGCAGAACGCAGTGAGTCCTGAACAGACTGGAACGAAAGCCGCCGCACACTACGCGTTCACAGTTGGCCCCGGAGAATCAGCCACGATCCGTCTGCGACTAACGAATCAGGAAATCAAGAGCAACTCGGCTATGTTTGGAAAAGAGTTCGAACAACTTTTTGAAACCAGGCAGCGAGAGGCCGACGATTTCTACGCGAGTGTAATTCCACAAGATTTATCTACTGACGCGCGTAACGTCATGCGCCAGGCGTTCGCGGGAATGCTTTGGTCGAAACAGTTTTATCACTATGTCGTTAAGCAATGGCTCGAAGGTGATCCGAAAACTCCGGCCCCGCCAAAGGACCGGCTGAAGGGTCGCAATCATCAGTGGCCCAACCTTTACAACGCCGACGTCATTTCGATGCCGGACAAGTGGGAATACCCCTGGTACGCCGCCTGGGACCTGGCGTTTCACTGCATTCCGCTGGCACTGATCGATCCGGAGTTTGCGAAGGAACAGCTCGTTTTGATGACCCGCGAGTGGTACATGCATCCGAATGGACAGTTGCCGGCATATGAGTGGGCGCTTGGTGATGTGAACCCGCCCGTGCATGCCTGGGCCGCCTGGCGCGTTTACAAGATCGACAAGAAGCAGCGCGGCGTTGGTGATACGGTTTTTCTTAAGCGCGTCTTCCAGAAACTTCTTTTGAATTTTACGTGGTGGGTCAATCGCAAAGATGCTGATGGGATGAACATCTTTCAGGGAGGCTTTCTAGGTCTGGATAATATTGGGGTTTTCGATCGCAGTGCGCCATTGCCCACCGGAGGTCATATCGCGCAGTCGGATGGCACGAGTTGGATGGCCATGTATGCCCTCAATTTGCTGGCCATCGCGATGGAGTTGGCTAAGGAAGATCCTTCCTACGAAGACGTGGCCAGCAAGTTCTGGGAGCACTTCCTGCAAATCGCGAAGGCGATGAACAATCGCGGCGATGAAGACATAAAGCTATGGGACGAGCAGGACGGGTTTTTTTATGACGTGCTTCATCTGCAAAACGACAAGCCGTTGCCGATGAAGGTCCGTTCGATGGTTGGTTTGATCCCGCTGTTTGCCGTTGAAACTCTGGAACCTGAGCTATTGGGTCAACTGCCTGACTTCAAGCGGAGGATGGAATGGTTCATCAAGAATCGCCCCGACTTAACTCAGAACGTTGCCTGTATGCGCACTCCGGGGAATGCGGAACGACGGCTGCTGTCAATCGTGAGCCCCGATCAGTTGCGCAGCGTCCTGCGGTTCATGCTCGAAGAAAATGAGTTTCTCTCGCCCTACGGCATTCGCGCGATCTCTCGCTACCACAAGGACAATCCATACGTGCTCCAGGTAAATGGGACTCAGCATCGGGTTGATTATGAACCGGGAGAATCGAGCACGGGCTTGTTCGGCGGCAACTCCAACTGGCGCGGCCCAATTTGGTTTCCGTTGAATTTCCTCCTGGTTGAATCGCTGCAAAAGTTTCATCACTATCTCGGTGATGACTTCAAAGTTGAATGCCCCACGGGCTCAGGAAACATGCTGACATTGTGGGAAGTCGCTGCTGAGATTTCGCGCAGACTGGCGCGCCCTTTCGTGCGCAGCGCGGATGGCCGCCGTCCGGTCTATGGCCAGATCGAAAAGTTTCAGAACGATCCGACTTGGCGAGATCTAATCCAGTTCCACGAATACTTCCATGGTGACAACGGTTCTGGCATCGGTGCCAGCCACCAGACGGGATGGACCGGCCTGGTCGCCAAGCTCATGCAACAGAGCGGCGAGCACCGATCGAAGGTGCAAGCGGCAACTGTGGCCAGCAATCAATAGTTAAAGCATTAACTTTTGTCATTTCTTGTGAAAGGAATTCGCCGTTTCTCCGACTCATCTTCGGGAAGTAAGGAAACCGAAACCGCAGGCGCTGATAGACCGGTCTACAACCCGGGAGCCTGCGACTGATAAGGAGAGCGACGATGGCAATCTTCTCTTGCGAGCGCGAAAGCACTGACAATCTGTGCAGCTCTGATGAAATAATTGTAAAAAGCAGCAACGATCGTTGGGCCGTGATTCTGGCCGGCGGTGACGGCACTCGTTTGCAGGCGCTGACGCGGACGATCTCAGGCGACGACCGTCCCAAGCAGTTCTGCCCAATTATCGGCGGACGGACGTTACTGGATCAGACCAGCCATCGCGTCGCGCTCTCTGTGACGCCGGACCACACTCTAACTGTCCTAACGCGAACCCATGAACGTTTCTACGCACCCTTACTAAAGAATGTGCCTAAGGCTCGCTTGCTGGTGCAGCCAGAGAACAAGGGCACTGCGCCCGCGATTCTTTTCAGTTTACTTCGCATCGCCCAACTTTCTCCGAACGCTGCTGTCGCCTTCTTTCCTTCAGATCATTACTTCGCCAACGACGAACATTTCATGTCTCATATCGAGTCGGCTTTCGACACGGCGAGAACTCATCCGAAAACCGTCACCCTGCTCGGAATAAAACCTGAGAGTCCTGAGGTGGAGTATGGCTGGATCGAGCCGGACGTTTCACTGTTTGGACAACTACCGCGTTCGATTTCTCGTGTGCGCAAGTTCTGGGAAAAGCCATCAGCACTTGTCGCCAGCGAATTGATGGAGCGCGGATGCCTTTGGAACAGCTTCGTGATGGTCGGACGCGTTGATGCTTTTCTGAAGATGACCGAGCGCGCGTTGCCGGCACTCTTCGATTTCTTTTCGCTGATCGCTCCCAGCTTTGGCACTACTTCCGAAGCGAGCGAACTCAACAAACTGTATTCGTGGGTTCCCTTGTCAAACTTTTCACATGAGGTTCTCGCAATGCGGCCTGACGACCTGGCGGTAATGCAGGTGAGCGAAGTCGGCTGGAGCGACCTGGGTGAACCTAAGCGCGTGTTCTCGACGCTTCAGCAGATCGGGCTTCAGACACGGTGGGCCATGCCAGCAAGTTAATCAAGTAGGCGCTGGGTTTAGGGTGTGGGTCGGTTAACATACACTCGACACCCTAACCCAATGTCCTTTGTCACAAGGAGCAATCATGAAAGCAATTGCAGTGTTCCCCGGAAAGCGTAACACCGTGCATCTCGCGGAGATGCCAAAGCCTTCACTTGATGAAGTACCGAATGGTCGTGGCGTGCTCGTCAAAGTCCTCCGTGTCGGCGTCGACGGCACCGATAAGGAAATCAACGCCGCCGATTACGGCAATGCGCCGCGAGGCTGCGACTTCCTGGTCATCGGTCACGAAAGCTTTGGGCAGGTTGAAGCAGTCGGATCAAACGTCGTCGA
>Ga0137359_10006003_pt1 | contig 10054 bp, 11 predicted proteins | sample Mad1_40_16metaG_FD_108281 | JGI IMG/M metagenome (GOLD analysis project Ga0137359, IMG submission 108281) | Vadose zone soil microbial communities from Angelo Coast Range Reserve, California, USA - Mad1_40_16 metaG | ecosystem: Environmental > Terrestrial > Soil > Vadose zone | place: USA...
CCTAGGCCATGGTATAGGTCGACCCAACACCAAGAACACGCAAAACTGATTACTTTGCAACAGCATCATAACTCACCCGCTTGTGTTCGTGCGATCTTGGCCGGATTGGTGCAACCGGTGCCCATTCCTGCCGCTCGAGTAGCACTGTTGATTCTTTTTCGCCTAAGCCGTTCCCCCCCAGTGGGACTATGTTAACCACCTCTTGCTCGCCGATAGTGGCATAGCAGGAGTGTCGAGCGGACGTCTCGCTGTTGTTATGTCGACGCCGACGATTCAGCCTAAGACCGCAACGCACTTTTTCTTTGAGACTGTCGCCAAAATAAGCCCTGTTTCAGCGGATCGATTCATTTCCGCATCTGGTCACTCTCGTGCTTCCTTCACCAGCAAGCCGAGTTGGCCTTTGATCCGGCAGATCATTTTGCCGATCCCTCGATCGGCACCGTTGATTTGCCTCGCAGAACACGACGCCACACTCGACAGGGAGAAGTGCGCATGGATATCGTCTCACGAGGTTTTTCCGGTCGACGCAGTCCGGAAAATGCCAAGCTGCCGCCAGGGCAGTATCTCACCACGGACTTCCCCGTCCTGTCCGCCGGACCGACACCGCACGTGCCGCTTGACCGATGGGAATTTACGATCGACGACGGCACCCGCGTCTTGCAGCGCTGGGACTGGAAGTCGTTCCGCGATTTGCCCAGCGAGATCATTACGGTTGATTTGCACTGCGTCACACGATGGTCGAAGCTCGGCACATCATGGGAAGGCGTTTCTCTCGATACGATCCTTATGGATGTACAAACCGATTCTCCCTATGCCCTCGCTCGTTCGTATGGCGACTACACCACAAACTTGCCGCTGAACGATCTCAGAAACAGGCAGGCCTGGATCGCCTTCCGATTTGACGGCAAAGATCTTGCCCCCGAACACGGTGGGCCAGCACGACTTCTCGTTCCTCATCTTTATTTGTGGAAGAGCGCCAAATGGATTCGGGGCATCACGCTGATCCCTCACGACCAGCCCGGCTTTTGGGAGAGCCTTGGTTACCACAATTACGGAGATCCATGGCGGGAGCAGCGTTATTCGGGCGACGAGTGATGTGGCGTATTGGAATGGTCGTCGCTCTCCACGACGAAACGGCCACGGCACGGACGATTACGCTGGAGGTCCCGGATTGGCCAGGTCACATCGCAGGCCAGCACGTTGATGTCCGTGTGACGGCTCCGGATGGATACTCCGCAGTGAGATCGTACTCAATCGCCTCCCCGCCAAATCCGCATGGGCGAGTTGAACTGACAGTCGAACGGCTGCCAAACGGCGAAGTCTCTCCTTATCTCACACAAGAGGTCGCGGCCGGCGACCGCTTGGAGTTGCGCGGTCCGATCGGCGGCTGGTTCGTCTGGCATGCGGAACAAACGGAGCCAGTCCAGCTGATAGCAGGGGGATCCGGCGTTGTTCCACTCATGGCCATGATTCGCTCGCGCGCTGCAGCACGCAGCACTGCGCCTTTTCGATTGCTGTATTCCGTCCGTGAACCGCAAGCTACTTTCTACCGCGATGAGCTCCAGGCGCTATCCGATAAAGACCGTTCTTTGGGTATCACCTAGCGTACACCCGCGTCGCTCCGTCGGATTGGCCGCGCCCGCCCGGCCGCATCGACGCCTCCCTGATTGCGAGTGCGACTTGGCCGTCAAACCTCGCTCCAACTTGCTACGTCTGCGGCCCCACATCGTTCGTCGAAAGCGCGACCGACCTCCTCAGCACTTCCGGCAATGACCGCGACAAAATCAGGACGGAGCGTTTTGGCTCCACGGGCGAACGGAAATGACTTCGCTTACCTCGCGTTGACCAACTGAGGCTGCGGGTTTCCAAACCGCCGGCCCTGTCTATTGCGGACGCTTCCTTGGCGCTTATCCGTACCCCGACCCTTCGCGTAAAAACCGAATGGTCTGGCATTCGTCATCATTCCGAAGCCTAGCGTCACAATCCTGGGAAGCGAAGCCGAACACGATTTCGAGAGTGACTTGATTGAAGTTCAGTTGGTAGTCTTCCGCAAAGCATGAAGAAGTAGCGAGTGGTAGCTAATGCCTTCGAGTTCCTCTTCGCCGAGGCGTCGTTTACTTCAGAAAAAGCAATCGCGCTGCCCCGGCAGTGTCGCTTCCGAGTTCCTGTTCGAGCAATTTCTTACGATTCAAAGTCCAGCATTCCTTCAGGGCAATTCCGATCTCCGGGGCAAGACGCCGAGCTCTCGTTACGTTTTCTGATTTAGAAAACCCCGCCACCTCCAAGCTCATGGATTTCGCGGGATCCAAAGCCTGAATGCTCATCCCCAGGTTCGACCTCAATGCATTTTCAACAGATTCCCGCAATTTTGTTTCGCCCGTAACGTACACGGCGCTAATTTTTTCTGCATTGGGCGACATCTGATAAAATTTCATGATTTTCTTCAGTTCTATCTGCAAGAAATTCTTCTCATGCACCGCATGCTTTCCGCCTGCTGCGAAAATCGGCATGCGTCCAGACGAAACCATGGTCTTGCCAAACATGGAATCCTTGCGTGGCGGCGGAGCGATTGTTTTGGAAACAACCAAAGAAGTGCCTTTCAAAATGGCGACTTGCACCTCCGTATGCCGCACATTGACCAGCGCAGCGACACGGTTCTCCGGTGGGTGATAATTCGCAGAATATATCGAAATCAATCCGTCTAGAAGTTTCGGCCCATCCACCATCACCGGGATTGTTCCGGGCGATGCCTGGCGGATACGCCTCTGCGTCGCATACCGCACCTCCGGGCGTGAACCAAATGGATTCACTTCGACAATTGTGCACACCACGCGGCTCTGAGCGCGTGCAACCCGCGTCGGATCAATGATCTCGAACCGACGCGGACCCAGAGGTTCCACAAATCGCGGCACCAATTTCGCAAACTCTGAAGACTGGACCGTACTGAGCAAATGCTCACGCCAGCCCTTCCGCCCGATTTCCGGATTTGTTAGCAACCGCAGCATTACCGGTGACGCATGCTGTTCCGCCCACAGATCCAAATCCCGGATCTGTTTGCCAGCGCCCAGCGAAGTGAAACTGATCCCAGCAGACCCTAGAAAGGCTAGCCCAAACTTGATCGGATCGTGGAATCCAAAAGCAGCTCCTGGGTCGCTGCCAAGAAACTCCGGGACGCTCAGGAAACATAGTTTTGAGCGAATGCCGTCCATGTGCGCTCTCGCCATCTTCTGTGTGCCGCTCGCAGAGGACAGATCCTGCGTCAGGTAGTCTTCGAAGTTTCTCGAAACCGGGAGACCCTCTTTGCCGGATGCAATCTCAAGTAGCCTTAGTACACGGCGGACTTCGCCCGCTGCGGCCTTGCCCTCCTCACTGAGGGAACCAACCAAATCCGTGACTACCTGAAATTCGATGGCTGTCGGTATATAGCTGTGCACCGGCTCAGAAGGACGAGGCACATCTTCCTCAGCATTTTTGTACATCGAATCGAGTAACTTTGCGAGCTCAGCCTGATGCTCCGCACGGAGCACCATCCGTCTTTCACGGGGCCCGGAGCTTCCTGTGCTCACCAAGTCCTTCTCGTGAAACCAGTCTTTGTGTCGTCCAACTACCGCATTCACAAAAGTTAGCTCTTCCCCGGAGTGCGTTGCGAGTTCCTTTCGCGTAAACGCACCAAGCCTCAGCATGGCTCGGAGAACGCGCAGTTGCGCCAGCCCTTTGAGCCCGAGAGATGCTTCAACAGACGGAGTTGTGCGGGTCGAGTTCATGGCCATATCATCGCTAAATACTCAATACTTGTCAAGTATTATTTTATAAAGGCTTTACTTTCAATATTTTAAATAGGTCTACTGGGCTTAAGTAGGAGTCCTTAAGAGCCTTTCCAATCTCACCGGCCAACCATTTGCGCTTCTCATCTACATTCTTGTTCCAATTTCGTTCGATAAAACTTCTTCCCTTTTCCTCCGGTGCGAACACCCCCAGATGTTGACCAACTTCAACAACCAGATCGCACTTCGCATCCGCCAACCCTGGTAACAGGTTCAGGTCCATAGAAACTTGGAAGAAAAGTGCATCTGGATCGGAAACCTTCAATTGATCGGCGTATTGCTCCAGAAAACCGTGGAATTGCCTGGCTGCCAGTGCGCCGTAGCGCACGGGCCGGTAGCCTGACCGACTGTTACGAAGCTGATGGAATGCCTCCGACTGGTCTTGAAACGTAGCGACGCGGCTACTCTCCCCCAATATTGCTTCCATCTCTTTTTCAAGGATCTTGAATTGAACATAGTCCATCCAGCCCTCTTCAAAAATGTTCCTTGGACTGCACCCGAAGAGCTCGGATTTGCTCTTTCTCTTGGCCCCTTTCGGGGCTAAGCCGCTCAACGCGTGGCACCAAAACTCGTGCGACAAGACATAAGGAATCGAGAAATAACCCTCCAAGCAAAAATCCGGCGGGAAATAGAAAATCCAAATAACACGCTCTCCCTCTTCCTCATCCGTAAGACCGCCAAGCCCATGAAGAGGGCAACTCTTTTGCTGCATGTCTGAATACAACCGCACTTTCGGAACTGTCAGTTTTTCCTTCGAACACTGACCCAGATACTTCTGCCCCAGTTTCTGCATTCTTCCCAGCCACTGTTCTGCTTGCACACTGATTGGAAGCCATTTCTTGCGGGATTGATTCAGGTGACTGACATAAACAAGAAGAAGCGGCGAGTCATCCCCCAAGACCGGCCCGAGGGAACTCTCGAGAAAAGCAATTCCATGGTCTAGAAATTCTTCAAGCCGTTCGGTCGAATCTGACGCGACAGCCAGACTCCCGAACCCATCAACAGATTGCTCCAGTCGCTCTACTGCCTCTGCACGGTCCGCTAACCACGCACGTTCGTGCAGCACGAAAACATCGAAGGCGAGCGCCTTCGCCGTGAGAATTTTCTCATCCAGCAGAGTGAGCTTCTTAGGTTGAAACATCGCTTTCCTAGCCCCGGCTCTTTGGGGTCCTGCTGGCCCTCTTCGGCGAAGCCGTTCTCTGCGCCGAGGGCCTTTCGTCCAAACGAATATGCTTTTTGTTCCACAGTTTCGCCCTCAACATTTCCCACGTATCTAAAGCAACCTTTTCCGCCACTCTTGCAAAACTTTTTGACCATGGAGCTATCAGCGGTCGTAGTTCCTTCATAAGTGGAATCAGCGAAATGGCCAGTGCCACGGTGGCCGGATCAAGTCCTGCTCCCTTGTGCTTAACCGAGATTTTCTGCCTACAAAGGCGGCTCGCTACCTTCTCCGGCACACCATGCTTTTTTAGAATTACTCGCACGTCCTTGCTTGATTTCCTAAGTATTTCGTTCGCAGCTTTCTCAATTTCATGGGCGTCATTTTGTTGGGCGGCTTCGTAAAGCAGGATGTGAGCGCGTGGCATGTATTCCTCCTTTGGCATTCCGATTATGGGTTGGTACCTTAACTGTGGTTTGTCCTTGGGTAGCGCTCAAACTAGCGGCAGATTCTTCTCATCTTCCAATTACCAGCTGCATCTTGGTACCACACCTCTTGTGGTGGGCTGCCATCAGGGCAAACCTCTGGGCCGTCATCATCGTCGCTCGAAGGAGAATCAATTCCTTTCGGGGCTTTGAGGCCTATCGCTGCGCCTGACCAGTTGTGCTTGGTAAACACTTTCTTTAGATCCTTGACGAATTCAGGTGAGGGATGGCTCTTCTTACTCATTACTTGTCTCCCCTCTCGTTACATTGTGTGCAAATTACGGACACCTGTTTCGTAACAATGAGTTTGCCGCTACCGTCCAGTACCGAAATCTCGATCAGGCCTGGCTTTGACGTCAGTTCCCGGGTGATCTCAACGTTAATCGTCGGCCCGGCCTTATCATCAACTTTTTTCGTCGTACTGTCGGCCCGCCAATTTAGAAACGCTCCATTGGCTTCGACTTTGAGGGGAATTTTGCCGACTTCCAGCTTGACAGCAACCCAACCCGTATCGTATTGCTTCATCTCGACGGGCTTCGGTTTTTCTTCCTTCTTGTCGGAGAGGTCAGGAACATCCAAGCGATAGGTTGCTCCATTCGGCGCCAACAAGATTACGTGGCTCGGAAGCTTGTCGAGCGTGGCCGCCACGCTATAGTCCAAAACCAAAGCAAGTTGCGGGTCCTCTTTTTTGATTTCCCCAATGTTCTGTTTATTTTTGTCAGGAGCTGTTTGTCGGGCCTTCGGCAGATGACAGGCTGTCGTTTCCAGGGTCTTTGCTAAGTCACCTGCAACCAATTTCCAGCAGGGATCTCCCGTAGTATTTTCCTTGCCTTTCTCGTTTTCCGGAGCGGTCAGCCCCCGTGCAGGATCGTCCACAAATGCGAAACCATTAATTCTCGAGATGACTATGCTTTTTTCACTTACGCGCGTGATCTGAAACGCTTGGGCGGGTTCATATATCCGTGTGCTGGCTGTCCAACGATCAGGGCGATAAAAAGGCCATGTCACTTTTACGATGCCCCCACCATGGGAGAGAGCTGAATCAGGAAGATTAGCTTGAATAATGACTCGTTTGTTCAAGCTGTCAGTTGTGATTTCGTACGGTAGGGTCAGGGCTGTTCCATTCACCGAGATAATAGGCGTCTCCGTGACGACGATCGAGCCGGCTAGGCGGACTTTCGGAAGAAGATTTTCTCCAAGTTCGCGTTCCGAGTTCGCTTTCTGCGCCGTCACATCAAAAGCCGTTCTAGCTTCCGTCAAGTTCACAGCGTGGGTAGCCAGTGATTCCTGATAGATTTTTTGACTAGCGACCAAGTCACGCTGTGTTTGTTCGCCGAGTTTCTGGCGAAGCTTAAGTTCGATTTTCCGAATTCCCGAAAGAGACGGCCGAACTTCTGCACCGTCTATTTCAATTCCGTTGCCCAAAAGGCCTTCAGGATTTTGGTTATTGCCTATCAAGGGCACGGACGTTCCGTACCTCCCGATTATCGCTCCGGGACCGTTTGCCAGAGCGTCCATGGTCGTTTTCAAATCAAATCCCTGCGCGGACTTCAGAATTAGCCCATCTTCAGGTTTCGTATACGTCTTGCCGCCCATCATCACTTCGGTCGACGTAAAGAAATTATTCCCGTGCACCGACAATACGAGGCTGTTTGCTCCAGTTGGTTCCCATTCAATCGCGCGGACAACGGGGCTAAGGTCCTGTTGATAGTTCGCGCTGGAATCAACAACTGTTGCCTCGTACTTAGCGTAATTTTCGTACTTGCGGCCGCCGAAAATCTGCGGGCGAGTTTGCCCCAGAGACAGTGCGTACCAATATTTTCGAGCGCGATTTACCTCATTGGGCCGGAAGGAAGTTAACGTACCTCGATCATATTTCTTCCAATAGGTCCGGACAGATGCCTTGATTGGCTGTTTGCACGTATCTTTCGTTCCCGCCACAGTACAGTCCACATTTGGCAGCGCGAGGATTGCAAACATTTGTCTCAAACCAGGAGAAACCGATCGTCTTCCTAGCACGGGACGAAACATCCATCCAAAGACAAGCCTGCCACTCGCGGTCATGCGCTCGTAGGAAAGCGTATCGGTATCGCGGAAAAGGTAGAAAACTTGCCCCCGTTTTCGGGCGCTGAATCCGACTTGAAACATACTTACCATTGCGGCTCCGCCAAAGGCATTCGATTTGCTGCTCAACGCCGCAGCGTTGTAGGTTTTCTCCTGGGGCATCAGAGAAACGAGAAACGCGTCGCTCGGTGCCGCCAGACTAACCTCAACCACCGCGACAGCATCATTTGCTGTTCTCGGCGGATCAATTGCCACGTTGAATCCTAAAACGGCTTGCAAACGAGTTTTGTTACAGTTCGGTGGGCTCGCGGTATCGCATTCGCTGACATCATCAACCTTTAAGCGGTCTGACAAAGAGCGTTCCAAAATCATCCGCAAATTAAATATCTGGTATGTGAGGTTCACTTGGTCATTCAACAGGTCAGAGGCGCTGGAACCAAAACTCGGATTGAACCCTGATGGCAACCCCGGCAGCGTGTCCAAACCAGGAGCCTGAGGAGTAACACTCGGAGAGTTAACATCTGTTTTGCGCTCGAATATGTTTGGGAGACGGTTGCCGTTCGAATCGACGTTGCCCGTCTTAAGGTCCGTGGATATGTCGCGCCCAGGGGTCGGAGACCCGGTAACGGTAAGATTCGTGCTCAATTCTTGAGTGCTCAGCCCTTGAAAATTCGTTAGCGCAGCAAGAACTGCCTTCTGGTCAACATAGTTCTTTTGCTGAGCCGCCAACGTTTCGTTCAGCGCCTCCAACATCAGTGTCAGCGAGCGATTATCAAAAACCTTTGGAGCACCTACACTGATCCCGTTGCAATCTGTGGCTTTATCATCTTGTCCCCTGCACACGCCGTTGGCTTGCGGCGGCGTCTGGCCTAACGCAACTGTGCCAAAACAACAGACCATGCACGACACAATGAGAGACCGAATAGGAATCAATGGAGCCTCCGAATTGCCATACGCAATTCTTAATTACGCCGGGTTAACCAAAGCCAACTGCTCACTTTTTAGTTGCGAGATCTTTTCAGCAGCATCCGCTTTACTTGTCTCTTTCTTGTAATTGGCAAATTTCAGCAGGCTGTTGAATCCTTCCGTTCCCGCGCTGATGAAAATGCCACTAAGAAGGATGTCGACCGGCACATTGGAGAAATTGTCATTCAAGGCATGGAAGATCCTAATGCCCATGAAGCCCGCCAGGGTGCAACCGATAACGAGCGAGAGAAGGCCTAGGACAATCTTTTTTTGGTTCGGGTCCTTGAGTTTTGCGGTCGAGATAGGGTCCACAATCTCCAAAAGACGCTGAACTATGAATCCGGCGACAAATGGTTCAGTCAAAGCTTGCGTTAGATTCGACACACGGCCCCCAGTGTCTGTGAACTTCCCTACGGTCTAACCAGTCAGGTGCATCGTTGCTTTTTCGAAGCGGAGGAAAGAATGCGGCGGATACTAAACGATTTCGGTGTAATAGGCAAGACGATTAATATACGATGGTAAAGTAAACCTGTCTCGTACTCTCGTACCGTAATGGGTTTGTTTGAAAAAGCCAACCATTCCTACGTGGCCACTTGACCTAGTTGATTTACGTGACCGGGTTGAGTGTGTCCCTTCGGATTGAGAGTAACGCCCTCTTCAAAACAAATACGCAAACATGGACGAACGTTACAGGCAACGAGGAATACAGATTCGAATGGTATCCCAATCTAGCCTACGAGTTGCTCTGGCCAGGCTCCCGACCGGGATCCATTGATACGAATGCAGTACAGCCGATATTCCCGCGCGCGATCAACCCTTCACGTGCTGGAGGTTATCTCGAACCGGCCTTAGACAGATGAGTCCACTCATGTACCTAAATGGCAGATTCACCATCGCCAATTCTCACCAAAATTTCAAACCCTTCGTAAGTCGTCAGAAGGTCTTCGAGTTCTTTGAATCCTAGTAGCTCACCATCAACCACAATCCCGCTGCAGGAGATTCGCCCGCGTATTTCATCCCGGGCGAACACCTTATTGCCTCGCTTATCCCGTTGTAGGTTCCGCGTCACAACGGCGTTTCGAATCTTGCGTCTCAACTTGGCAAGAGCGGAACCGATCGCAGAGATCGAACATACGTCCAAGTCTATTTCGAAGCGATACCCTTGAAGTTCCGAAAGTTCTCTAGCCTCGATGCCAAAGACGTGCCCATGTACTTTGTGAAGTGATATTTCAAACTGGCGTGCGCGTCCGGAATAATCAAGGAATTCTTCCTGAAAGGGAAACTGCTTCTCCGCGTCTTCCGCAGACCTGATAGTCATTTATGGTCTCCTGATCCTGTCAGATTGAACGCCAAATAGTAACTCATCGTCTGATTCCCCTCACTGCCCACCTCTGCTCGCACACCGCCGCGCCACTCGCCGACTCGCGTCACGCCGGTTGCCGGCCGCTGCGGCTTCTTGATTTGACCTCCTTCGTTCTCCTGTCAACGCGGTCCTTTGGTTCCCCTGCCTGAAGTGAGGGAACCAAATCCCCGTACAGGAGAACGAAAATGAAATC
>Ga0137359_10006004_pt1 | contig 10053 bp, 10 predicted proteins | sample Mad1_40_16metaG_FD_108281 | JGI IMG/M metagenome (GOLD analysis project Ga0137359, IMG submission 108281) | Vadose zone soil microbial communities from Angelo Coast Range Reserve, California, USA - Mad1_40_16 metaG | ecosystem: Environmental > Terrestrial > Soil > Vadose zone | place: USA...
AACCCCGGCACCTGCGCGATCGATTCGGTTGGCAGGTTGAAGCGCCGCAGTACGGAGAAAAGTTTGAGTTGGCGTAAAGGCGCGCGCCAATGCGCAGCCTTAGGAATCCTAACCGGTAGCGGAAGCGACCCTTTGCAATAATCCTTACAAACCCGTCCCTTCGATAAATCGTTTACAATCCGCAAGCGCCAAGGGCGCGAAATGTAATAGCCTGGGCCAACGGCCCAGGTTAGCTGCTTATAAAGTCCGAGCGCTGAAAGCGCGACATCGACTGAAAGGAAAAATCCTACGCCTCAATCTTTATCTTCCATTCTGGTCCATTTGGTCTTTAGTACTAAGAACCGTGAACCATTCATCACACCGGCAATTGAAACAGAACTACATCCGTATTTGGCCAAAATCTTCCGTGAATTGAAATCACCATCGCTCACGATCAACGGCACGACCGACCATGTGCATATTCTGTTTTCTCTCGGACGGGTGATCAAGGTTGCCGATCTAGTCGAAGAGGTTAAGACAGAATCATCAAAGTGGATAAAAACTAAAGGCCGAGAGTTCAAGAACTTTCATCGGCAGAGGGGCTATGGTGCATTCTCGATCGGTCAATCGAACGTGATGACTTTGAAGCAATCAGAAACAGCACCATCGACGAATCACGTTTCAAGATGAGTACCGTCAATTTCTGAAGTCATACGGCATTGAATACGACGAGCGATACGTTTGGGATTGATTTACATTCCGCGCTTTCAGCGCTCCATTCCACTGACATGGCGCTCACCTGGGCCGTTGGCCCAGGCTTTTACATTTCGCGCCGTTGGCGCTTTCTTATTTCGACCCGTGACGACGTTGATGAGCGCAATTGTTCGAATGGTCATAATTTGATAACTAAAAGGGAACTTTCAGGGCGCTAACATCAAACTTATGGACGAAGTGACTAAGATTTCGCGATTATTCATTAAGTTCTGTGACGGGTGTTTACTGCATATGAGCGACAATTACTTAAGTCACGACCGTTTGATTCTTGACCCCGAAGAAGTTGAGCTTCCGGATACGCCGAGCCGTCACGAGACTCAAATACCGTTCTTCACCGATTAGGCATTCTTTGTGGGTTCCTCCTTCAATTGCTATACTGCGCGCTCATTCATAACTCATCTTTATCAGGAGCAATCGTTGAGCATTCTCGTAGATAAATCCACGCGCCTCGTGGTCCAGGGTATCACCGGCAAAGAAGGCACGTTCCATACTAAGCAGATGGTCGAGTATGGCACCAATGTCGTCGGCGGCGTCACACCCGGCAAGGGCGGCACGACTCACGAAGGCATTCCGGTTTTCAATACCGTCGCCGACGCAGTAAGAGCAGCAGGTGCGAACGCCTCAGTGATTTACGTGCCGCCGGCGTTCGCTGCTGATGCGATCATGGAAGCCGCCGATGCGGGGATTCCGGTCGTCGTTTGCATTACTGAAGGCATTCCGTCGTTGGACATGGTGAAGGTCAAGGAATACCTGGCCGGCAAGTCAACTCGTCTGATTGGACCGAACTGTCCGGGGATAATTTCACCCGGCAAGTGCAAGATCGGCATCATGCCGGGCCACATTCATCGCGAAGGACGCGTTGGAGTCGTATCGCGCTCAGGCACTCTGACCTATGAAGCCGTAGGCCAGTTGACTCATTTGGGTTTGGGCCAGTCGAGTGCGATTGGAATTGGTGGTGACCCTATCGTGGGCACAACACATGTCGATGCCCTTAAGTTGTTTCAGGAAGACAGTGAGACGGATGGCATCGTGATGATCGGCGAGATTGGCGGGACCGCGGAAGAGGAAGCAGCGGCTTTCGCGAAAGACCATGTGACCAAGCCAATTGTCGCGTTCATTGCCGGCCAGACCGCGCCGCCCGGAAGACGCATGGGCCACGCCGGCGCCATCATTGCCGGCGGGAAGGGCACCGCGGCAGAAAAAATGGCGGCCTTAACAGAGGCCGGAATTCATGTGGTGAAGTCGCCGGCGGATATTGGATCGGCCATGAAAGACGCTCTGGGCGCCGGGGCAGCGACGAACTAGCCTATGGTCGCTGGTATTGCAGCTATTGTTATCGGAATAGTCCTGCTCGCGATCGCGCCACGCTGGGCCGAGAACATGGTTAAGAGATTTCGCAAGCTCGGGTCAGAGGTCGATACCGCTTTTTTTAAGACCGCCGTTGGCGTACTCGGTATTGCGAGCATAATATTCGGCATCGTGGAAATAACCGCGGCGCTGCGCAAGAGAATATGAAAAGGGTTCTTTGAGGAGACATTGGTGGCAGCGAATAATTTGACCTTTGCAATCATCAAGCCCGACGCCGTCAGCGCGGGTAACACGGGAAAGATAATCGATCGAATCATCGCCGCCGGTTTTCGTGTCCGCGCCATGAAAATGATTCATCAGTCACGCCGGCAGGCCGAAGGCTTCTATGATGTGCATCGGGGCAAGCCGTTCTTTGAAGGTCTGACCGAGTTTATGTCGAGCGCGCCGTGCGTGGTCATGGTGCTGGAGAAGGATGGGGCGGTGAAAGCCTGGCGCGATCTCATGGGAGCAACCGATCCGGCAAAGGCCGACGCCGGAACCATTCGTAAAGAATTCGGCGCGTCGGTAGGAGAGAATGCGACTCACGGCTCGGACTCTGACGAGAACGCGGCGATCGAAATTGCCTACTTTTTTAATCGACTTGAGATCGTTTGAAAACCGTCAGTGGTTAATAGTCAGTAGTCAGTGGTTCCAATCAGCAGAACCCTAGACTCTGAACCTAGAATACGATCGCGACTGATTACTACTACTGACTACTGACAAAGGACGTCTTTCCAAAAATGAAACGCTGCCCAACTTGTAACCAAACATTTTCAGAAACCTGGTTGAGTTTTTGCACTCAGGATGGCACTACTTTGGTCGACGACTCGGTGTCAAAGAGTGATCCCCTGGACCCGATGGCGACCATGCTGGCGCCGGCGCCGCCTCCGCTTTCGAATCCGAATCAACCGGCAAATTGGAATCCGCCGTCAGGCGGACTTGGCTCGGGGCAATTTCAACCGCCCCAACCGATGCAGAGCGGGTGGCAGCCCCCGCCGCCGCCGGCATACGCCGCCGGGCCAACCCAAGGCACCGCGGTCGCTTCACTCATCTGCGGAATTTTTACCGTAACGATCGGTTGGTGTTGCTATCTCGGTGTGATTACCGGGCCAGTCGCGATCGGCTTAGGTATTTACTCACTAATCCAAATCAAGAACTTTCCGGATAAATTCACTGGCAAGCCTTTCGCGATCACCGGCATCGTTACTGGCGCCGTCTACTTCCTGGGCCTGGCTCTTTTGATCCTAATTTATGGCGTGGCTATCTTCATGCAAGGCGTAAAGTAGCCCCTCGGCCGATACGTCGCGAATCTTCGGATCGAACTTATCGTGAAGCGCTGTCCGACTTGTAACCGCACTTTTGACGATGAAACAATAAGCTTCTGTCTGGATGACGGGACTCCTTTGGTGCGGGATTCCCCCGGCCGGCCCGATTCGCAGGAAACGCTGGTCTCGCCTTCACCGGCCCAGCATATTTTGCCACCCTCGCAAACCTATCGACAGCTTTCCGGTAAAGCCACCATCAACGCTTCGCAGTTCAACCCTCCACCTGCACAGGCGTTCACCCCTCCGCCAAAGCAACACCGGACATGGCCCTGGGTAGTCGGCATCATGGTCATTGTCCTGGTTGCGATCGGCGGAATCGCAATCGCGTTTGTGGTCATTCCTCCGCTAATGCGCGACTCGCGCAAAGGCAATCGCGCGCAACCCACGCCGACACGTTCTGAATCGACGCCCACGTCTAGACCGTCGCCGGCCGCTTCGCCGTCTACTGAGACGGACGACGTGCCCGACGACGAGGACGTGGTCTTATCCCAACTCAGCAAGCTGGAAGACGAATGGACGCGAGCGAATGTCAAAGGAGACAAGCAAGCGCTGGAACGGATTCTGGCGGATGAATATGTTGGTGGATCCACCAGCCATACGAAGCGCGCATACATCGATTCGCTGACCCCGGACACGTCGATCAAGTCGTGGGAGTTAAAGGATCTGACGGTTGAGCAGGACAACGAGCAGGCCGCTGTTCATGGCACCTTGATAGATGAAACCACGACGGGCACCGTGGTCTACGACTTTACTGACAAGTTTGTGTGGAGGGACCGCCGTTGGCAGGCTGTGGCTTCGAAGAACACTCGTGTAAAATGAATTTGGAAATGCGAAATTCGAATTGCGAATTGGACCATGGACAAGGTCGAGTTAAAAAGAGAACTTAAGGAAGAATCTGATCGAGTGCTTCGACGCGTAGCGGCGTATGAGTTTAGCCCGGTGTTTCAACGCCGGGATCAATCGTTCCTATTTACCCCTCGTGGCGTAGCGATGATTCGATGTACTGAGGTTTCAGGCGTCGCTACGCGACGAACGCATCTTAGGCCCAGTTACGCGGCCTTGAAAAGGCCGGGCTAAATTCAGACTGACGCTGCGCGTCGAAAGGATCGGTTCAGACGTTCGTAAGCGTTCGCGATAAGAATTATCGCTTAGCAATCTTAAAAGTGCGGGGCGAGGATCTGACAATTCGCTATCAGCGATTCGAAATCACAATATGTCTATAATCACGGAAATAATTGAATCCACCAAAGCCATCATTCAGGGAATGAGTGTCACGCTGTCCTACGTGCCCAAGCGCAAGCAGACCGTTCAGTATCCTGAAGAGCCCGTCACCGTCCAGCCTCGTTATCGCGGCCAACATCTGCTGCACGTCGATGAACTGGGCCGCGAAAAATGCGTCGCGTGTTTCCTCTGCGCGGCCGCTTGTCCGGCGGAGTGCATATACATCGAGGCCGCGGACGATCCGCGCCTGGCCGAAGAACGCATCGGCGTCGACGAACGTTATGCGAAGGTCTACAACATTGATTACGGACGATGCATCTTCTGCGGCTATTGCGTCGAAGCTTGTCCGAAAGACGCCATCACGCATGGCTATAATTTTGAGCTGTCGGTTTATAACCGCGCCGATCTGCTGAAGAGAAAAGACGATCTGTTGATCACCAAGCAAATCCAGTCGAAGAATTATCGCGTGGCGTTTTCGGATGAGGACGTAGACTCGGAGTGGAAAGAAGTGTGACATAGCCCGGCCGAGACTTGCGGTGATTGGCGACCGAGCCTTCGCTCCGTGGGAGCGAGATATTTATAGAATCGCCAAGCCCTTTCGTTCTCGTCTCCGCTCGGAGCGACATCGCGATGTCGCTCCGAGCGGAGTTGTTTTATAAGAAAACAATCGGTGCTATAACATTGCGCTCCTAACGGAGCGTTTCGAAGACTGCTTATGCACGAATTTCACTACCGCTGGGAATTCAATCTCGAATCGTCGCCCGAGCAACTCTGGCCGCTGGTTGCCGATACCAATCGCTTCAATCGCGACACCGGCGTGCCCGCGGTGCAGATGGTGCAGAGCGAAGGTAAAGGTCTGAAGAACGCGCGCCGTCGGCTGCGGCTTTCGGCCTTTGGCATTCCCGTCGAATGGGAGGAACAGCCATTTGAGTGGACCCGGCCATCGCGGTTTGGCGTAGTGCGCCGCTACAGCAAAGGACCGATTGCCGATCTACGCGTGGTAGTTGACTTGACGCCGCGCCGCCAACAAAACGATTTACCTCTGGACGCACATCAGACGGCAGGCACAAAATTGATCTATCAGGTTTGGGCCAAGCCGAGGAATGTGATTGGCCTGTTGGCTATTCCGATTCAAATCGGTATTTTGAGCGCGCGCAGCTTTGCCCGCACGCTGCGTGACTATGACGCGCTGGCGAAAGGCGGGCACACCGCTGCCAACCTTGCGCCAAGAGCTGAGTTTGTTCCCGGTGGCCGGGAGCGTCTGCTGGCGCTGAGCGAAAAAATGGCAGCCGCGGGGACCGACGGTGAATTCGTGGCGCTGCTGGTTGATTATCTCGAAAATGCCGACGACTTTGCGCTGGCGCGAATCAGACCGTACGAGCTCGCGCGCCAATGGAGCAGTCCGGGCCGGACAGCCCTGGAAGCTTGTCTCTCCGCCACGCGCGTGGGCATCCTGGATTTGCAATGGAACTTGATCTGCCCTTTGTGCCGCGGCGGTCCAGGGACTAATTCATTGAAAGAGATCGAGTCCACGGTTCACTGTCTCGGCTGTAACATCGATTTCGCCGTAAACTTCGAGCAGTCCGTCGAACTGACTTTTCGACCGAATCCGTCGATACGCGACACCGATGTCGAAACCTTTTGCATTGGCGGGCCGCAGGTGGTGCCGCATGTTGCAGCCCAACAACTGCTCGCGCCGCATTCAACCCGCGCGATCGAGTTGACTCTCGATGCCGGGCGTTATCGTCTGCGCACGATGAGCATTGCCGGCTGGCAACATCTGCGCGCCAGCGAAAGCGGCGCTGACGCCGTGACGCTGAGAGCCACGAACGACGGCTGGGCGAACGAAGAATTAGAGATCGGCAAAGACGCGGAGATCAATTTTGAAAACGCGACTGAAGACGAGCAGTTGTTCATCCTCGAACGCACCGCCTGGAGCGACGACGCGGCGACCGCTGCGGAGGTAACGGCCCTGCAGGTCTTTCGCGATCTATTCGCGAGCGAAGCGCTGCGGCCCGGCGAACAGATTTCAGTCGGCACTCTGACGGTTTTGTTTACTGATCTGAAGGACTCGACTCGCATGTATCGCCAGATTGGGGATGCGACGGCGTTCGGACGGGTGATGAGTCATTTCGATATTTTGAAACAGGTAATCGCCGACGAAGACGGCGCCCTGGTAAAGACTATCGGCGATGCGGTGATGGCGGTGTTCCGTTCGCCGGCGGGGGCAGTGCGTGCCATGCTCCACGCGCAGAGCCTGCTCGCTTCTCCTCCGGAAGGAATGACGCCGCTAAGTCTCAAAGCCGGTTTGCATACGGGACCATGTATTGCCGTGACCCTAAACGATCGGCTGGATTATTTCGGATCGACGGTTAACATGGCCGCGCGGCTGGAAGCGCAATCAAGCGGCGACGATGTGGTTATCTCGAGCGCGGTTTATTCCGATCCACAAGTGCGCGACCTGCTGGGCGATCCGCAGGCGGGCTTTTCAGCAACCCGGTTTGAAATGCCGCTAAAGGGATTTGACGAAGAACGGTTCGAGCTTTGGCGAGTGACCAGGACGCGGTCAGAGTTGGTCTAAATGCGGATTCCCCTCTCCCTTTTTGGGAGAGAGGCCGTGGGAGAGGGTGCGAAGCTAGCGGGTAGTGTCCTAAATTGAAATTCTCTGCGCCACCTCTGCGTTCTCTGCGTCTCCGCGGTGAGTGTATTTGAATGACTTATTCACCGCAGAGACGCCGAGGTCGCAGAGACCGCGCAGAGAAAAACTGAAATCAGGACATTACCAGCTAGCGCGCAGTATTGTTTAATCGTCGGTCGTGTTTGTCCACGACAACATGAGATTAGAGAAGGGATCTCGCTTGAGGTCCTCACCCTAACCCTCTCCCAAAGCGAGAGGGGGAAAGAGTGATTTGGTTTTAAGCGGTACTCATACGATGCCTTTGATCGAAACTCAGGAAGTTACGCGCGTCTATCAGATGGGCGCCAATCTCGTGACCGCGTTGGACCACGTCAACGTGAGCCTGAACGTAGGAGAATTTGTCGCAGTCCAGGGAACCTCCGGCTCGGGCAAATCGACTTTGCTGAATCTGCTCGGCGGGCTCGATCGGCCCACCAGCGGCGAGGTGCTGTTTGATTCGACCCGATTGGGGCCGTTGACAAAAAAACAGATGGCCCGCTATCGCCGCAACTCAGTGGGAATGATTTTCCAAAACTTCAATTTGATTACCACTATGACTGCGGCCGAGAATGTACGGCTGGCATTGGCGTTCGGCGGCGCTCGGGGTGCAGAGCGAAGCCAGCGTGCCGGAGACTTGCTCAAGCGCGTCGGCCTTGGGGATCGAATGGAACATCGGCCCCTGGAATTGTCCGGAGGTGAGCAGCAGCGCGTAGCCATCGCCCGGGCCCTGGCAAACCGGCCCCGGGTTCTGCTTGCCGACGAGCCGACGGGGAACTTAGACTCAACCCGCGCGCGCGAGTTGCTGGCATTGTTGCACGAGATGGTCCAACGCGAAGGCCTGACGGTCCTGCTGGTAACTCACGATCACGAACTGGCGAGTAGCTTCGCGGATCGAATCATCATGATGAAAGATGGAAAAGTGGTCAGTAGTCAGTAGTTAGTCGCCAGTTGTCAGTCGTCAGTTGTTAGTTGCTCAACATCTGAGAACAACTAACAACTAACAACTGACAACTGACTACTGACCAACTATCAAGAGGTAAAGCTATGTCAACACCAACCCCCCAGGAGATGACTCTGGATGCGCTTCGTTCAGTGCCGCTTTTTGCGTCGCTCGACGACACGGCGGCAGGCGAATTGCGAAGCCTGCTGCGCACCCAAAACGTCGCCACCGGTACGGCGCTGTTTCGGGCCGGCGATAACGGCGATGCGATGTATTTAATTGAAAGCGGCCGCGTGCGGATTGCCGTCACCGACGAAGATAAGAACGAAATTGTCCTGGCGGAGCTGGCCCGCGGCGATTTCTTTGGCGAGATGGCGATCATCGACGGCAAGAAACGCTCGGCCGATGCCGTGATTATCGAGGATGCGCGCCTGGCAGTTTTGTCGCGAGACAATTTTCTGCGCTTCATACGCAATACTCCCATGGTCGCGCTGGAAATGTTGAGCGCCACCTTCTCGCGTCTGCGGACTACCGACCGGATGCTGCAACAGCGAGTGTCGCGCAACGTCAATGAAGAACAGAAGAAGCGCATGACAATCGCCGATCGCGCGGCTGACTTAATCGCTGAATTCGGGGGGAGCTGGAAGTTCATCGGCGCGGCCATCGGTTTCCTGATTTTCTGGGTGCTGCTCAATACCTGGCTCTTGAGTGACAAAGGTTTCGATCCGTTTCCGTATGTGCTGCTCAATCTGGTGCTGGGTATGATCACGGGATTGCAGGCGCCCATCATCATGATGTCCCAGAACCGGCAGTCTGAGAAAGATCGTCTGCGCGCCGATCTGGATTATCAAGTGAATTTGAAAAACGAATTGTCTTTGACTGAGGTCTTGCGGCGGCTAGACGTGCTTGAGAGCGAGCGTCTGCCGTTGTTGTTCGAAGAGCAAAGCGCACTGATCACGGAAATGAAATCGCCGGACTCGATTGCTTCGATCAAAGGCGTCCCATAGCAGGCTGCCGCAGCAGAGTTCAGTAACGAGATTTCTGATCACAACGGGAAAAGCCGATCCGCTAACTGACACGAAATAACTCGAACGGAGCCAATTGTTCGTACCGTTTAGTATGGTTTGGTGAATCGCATTGTTTTAACAGCAGCAGCAACGGGCCGCGATTACCGAGCACGGTAATCGCATCTTTCAATCTTCGGTGACTCCCATCCAGAAATGATTAGAGCAATCTTTTTTGACCTCAACGGCGTCATCATCGATGATGAGCGCATCCATCTAAAAGCTTATCGAGAAGTTCTGGGCGGCGAGAATGTTCCGCTGAGCGACGAAGACTATTTCGCGTCGCTGGGTATGGATGATGCCGCTTTCGTGCGCGCCGCATACGCGCGCGCCGGACGGCCGCTGCTTGACGAAGTGATGCACACGCACATCAAGCGCGAGCATGAATTGCATCGTGAGTTCATCACTAATGATTTGCCCGTGTCTGCTGGAGTGGTTAATTTCATCAAAGCAGCCGCGCGACATTTTGAGCTGGGCATAGTCAGCATGGCTGAGCGCAGCGAGATCGATCACGTGCTTGGACTTGCCGGACTGGACAAAGTGTTTTCGGTGGTGGTCAGTGCCGCGCCGGGATTGCAGCATAAGCCCGCGCCCGATTGTTATCGACGCGCCCTGGAGTTGCTGAATGAAACCCGGCGACCGGCGCGCGAGTTGCCGCTGTTGCCCGGCGAATGCCTGGCGGTCGAGGATGCGCCGCCGGGAATCGAGGCCGCGCGCGCCGCAGGC
>Ga0137359_10006005_pt1 | contig 10053 bp, 5 predicted proteins | sample Mad1_40_16metaG_FD_108281 | JGI IMG/M metagenome (GOLD analysis project Ga0137359, IMG submission 108281) | Vadose zone soil microbial communities from Angelo Coast Range Reserve, California, USA - Mad1_40_16 metaG | ecosystem: Environmental > Terrestrial > Soil > Vadose zone | place: USA...
ACTTTCAGGCGACGCGCGAGTACCTCGAGGCACATGGCAAGCCGGTCGCGTTCTACAGCGACAAGCACGGCGTCTTCCGGGTCAACAGCGCAGGCGCGGTCGCGGGCGACGGCATGACCCAGTTCGGGCGCTCCCTGCACGCGCTCAACATCGACATCCTGTGCGCCAACACGCCACAAGCCAAGGGCCGTGTCGAACGCGCCAACAAGACCTTGCAGGATCGCCTGGTCAAGGAATTGCGGCTTCGCGGGATCAACACGATCGCCACCGGCAACCAGCTGCTGCCGGGTTTCCTGGCCGATTACAACGCCCGCTTCGGCAAGGAGCCGCACAACCCCAAGAACCTGCATCGGCCATTGTCGGCCGGCGATGACCTCACCGACGTCTTCGCCTGGCGCGAAGAGCGGACAGTTTCCAACAGCTTGACCCTGCAATACGACAAGGTTCTGTTCTTGCTGGAGCCAAGCGAGATCACGCGCGAGCTTCGCCGCAAGCGCGTCACCGTTGTCGATTATCCCGACGGCCGGCTGGCGATCCGCTACCGTGGGCTCGACCTGCCCTACACCACCTTCGACAAGCTGCGGCAGGTTTCGCAGGCCAGCATCGCCGAGAACAAGCACCTCGGCGCCGTCCTCTCGTATATCCGCGAGCGGCAGATCGAACGTGCAGAAGCTCGTAGCCAGTCCGCTCCGCGCCGCCAGGGGCAGGTCAACCACATGTTCAAAGTCGGCTGAAACGGCTTTGGCCACCTCATTCGCAAGCCGGCACCGCACCGGCTCGACGGCATTGTCTCTCGGTTCCGATTCTCTGCGGCGGACAAGACGCCGTAAAGCCTGGCCCTACGGGGCCCCCGCCTCCGGCGGCTGCGGGCTTGACGGCGCCCCGTCCGCCGCAGCCCGTTCCACCAATCGATCAATGAATTATTGTCCGTCCACCTCGACCCCTCCCGGCGCTCTCTGCGACATTTCTATCGGTGAGAATTTATGACTTTTCTATCCGTGAGAGACACCCCGCCGCGGTCCCGTCCGTGTCTGGAAGATTGCCGGCACCGCCGGTGCCCTGGTCGCCAAACCGCGCGTGAAGTCTCGACATGATCCTCTCCTCTACCATTCGGAGTTGTTGACGGCGCCCATCATCGACTGGCGCGAGACATCCTCCACGTGTGCCAGTTCACACCAGCAGAGATTTTTAGTGCATCCTCACGGAGGTTGTGAAAATCGGCTATCCTCGGCGGCGATGATCAGGCCCTTCTGCCGAGGCTAGCTCAACTTCACCAAAACGCCTTGCCACGTAGTAGAAGGCGGGGTGTCAGCAAAGCGCCCCAAATATGGGAGCCCGACCATTATTTCGAAATCGAGCGCTTGCCAGATCTGTTCCCGAGTAGCCGCTGCGCAATTTTTTTGTGTTATGTGGGGTATGTCACACGCCGGAAAACGGCCGCTCGTATATGTTCCGGCGATAACGCAGTCCCGTATAAGCGGACGGATGCCGGACAACATGAAGGCCCACCCGGACCAAGGCCTAGCTTGTTGTTACGAATCTTAACAAAGCAGTAACCTTCCGTTTACACGCGCCGGACACTGACGCATAGTGGTTCGGTCCCGCATCGCCTGTGCCCTCGGCAAGTGGAGAGCACCTTGATCGCCGTCCTTTGAGAGCCATGAGCCTCGATACAACCGATAGCGTCCCCGCCGGCGATGTCGTCTCGAGCGAGACGGCGCTCACTTGTCTCTTTCGTCTCGGTGCGCAGAACGGGAGCTATGCCGAAGTCGGCGCGATCCGGCGCCGCAACCTGATCGAGGGAGACACCCTGCCCGTGGCTCGCCTCGCCGAGCTGGCCGCGGAGTTCGGGCTGCGCGCCGAGCGTTCGCGATTTGATTGGGATGGTTTGCGCACCACCCCGTTCAACCACCCCATCCTGCTGCTGCTCGCCAACAAGAACGCCGTCGTTCTGATGGGAGTACGGCGCGACGGGCCGGAAGAGGCCGCAATCTGCGACCCGCTGTTCCGCGACGGCGAGCCCTTTTTCCTCGGGCGTGAGGATCTGGAGCGCGCCTGGCAGGGCGAAGCCCTGGTGATCACCCCGCTGCCGCCGGGCAAGGCCGACACCGCCTTCGGTTTCTCGTGGTTCACGACGAAGTTGTTCGCCGAGCGCAGCCTGATGCGCGACATCGTGGCCGCGGCTTTGACGATGCACCTGATCGCGCTGTCGGTGCCGATCTTCTTTCAGCTGCTCGTCGACAAGGTGGTGCCGAACCAGGCCTTCTCAACACTTTACGCGCTCAGCGCCGGAGTCGGCGTGCTGATCCTGTTCGACGCCGGCTTCAACTATCTGCGCAACTACCTGCTCGCCTTTATCACGCGCCGGCTCGATCACCAGGTTGCCAACAGCACGATCGAGCATCTGTTGCGGTTGCCGATCGACTATTTCCACGCCAACCCGTCGGGCGTCACCGCCTATAAACTGGGAGAGGCGAACAACGTCCGCGACTTCCTGGCGAGCCGGCTGTTCAACACCTTCCTCGATTTTCTCGCGGTGGTGATCTACCTGCCGGTGCTGCTGCTCTATTCCTGGCAGCTGACCCTGATCGTGCTCGGCGTGTCGGCGACCGCGTTCGTCATCCTGGCGGCGATGTCGCGCACGTTCCGCAAGAGGCTCACCGAGGTCAATGAGATCGAGGGCCGCCGCAAGGCGTTTCTGTTCGAAATCCTCAACGGCATGGCGACGATCAAGACACTGGCGCTCGAGCCGCGCTCGATGCTGCGCTGGCGCCGCTATACCGACGAGGCGGCGAGTAAGAGCCTGGCGCTCGACCATACCGCGGCAGGCGCCCGCAGCGTCGTCACCAGCCTCGAGCGCGGCATGAGCGTCGGCATCGGCGCCCTCGGTGCGCTGTTCGTGCTCAGCGACCAGATGACGGTCGGGGCGCTCGTCGCCTTCAACATGCTCGGGTTGCGGCTGGTGCAGCCGCTGATCCACGCCTCGACCCTGATGCAGGATTATCAGCGGTCGGTGCTGTCCCTGAAGCTTCTCGCCCAGTTGATGCAGACCGCGCCGGAACCGTCGAGCGGCCAGCTCGCGCCGACCATCCGCGGCGAAATAGAATTCGACAGCGTAACCTTTCATTATCCGAACTCGGCGACCCCGGCGATCAAGGACGTCTCGTTCTCGATCGAGCCGGGCCAGATCGTCGGTATCGTCGGCCGTAGCGGCTCTGGCAAGACGACGATCACTCGGCTGATCCAGGGTCTCTACCGGCCGCAGGCCGGGCTGGTGAACATCGACGGCCAGGATTTGAAGGAGCTCGATCTCGCCCATCTGCGCACGCAGATCGGTGTCGTGTTGCAGGAGAATTTTCTGTTCCGCGGCACGGTACGCGAGAACATCGCGATGACCAAGCCTGCCGCCTCGTTGGACGAAGTCATCCGTGCTGCCCAGCTCGCCGGCGCCCACGAGTTCATCCAGCGGCTGCCGCAAGGCTACTCGACGATGCTCGAGGAGAGCGCGGCCAATCTGTCGGGCGGGCAGCGCCAGCGCCTGGCGATCGCGCGCGCCCTCATTCACGATCCGCCGGTGCTGATATTCGACGAGGCCACCAGCTCGCTCGATCCCGAGAGCGAAGCGATCATCCAGCAGCACCTCGCGGCCATCGCACGCGGCCGCACGATCGTCATCGTCACGCACCGCCTCTCTTTCGTGGCCCGCGCTGATGCGATTATCGTCGTCGACGGGGGCCATCTGGTGCAGGTCGGGCCGCACGAAGCTCTGCTCGGCAGCTGCCTGCCCTATAAGCAGTTGTGGAGCCAGCAGGCGAGGGTCTACCAGTGAGCCTCATCACCGCACCGCCGGCTCGCCGAGCGGCGAACGATCGGGCGATGCCGGCCCCGCCATCGAGCGCGCCGACGCCGCGCGCGCTGATCGATTATGATTTCCAGGGCGTGCTGAGGGCGCCGCCAAAGCGCCGACTGGTTCTGTGGCTGATGGTCGGCCTCATCGCGGCCGCCGCAATAGCGCTCGCGGTGCTAAAGGTCGATATCGTCGTCAGCGCCAATGGCAAGATCGTCACCAGCGACGGCGAGATCGTCATCCAGGCGCTCGAGACCTCGGTGGTGCGCTCGATTGCCGTCAAGATGGGGCAGCGAGTCAAGGCCGGGGAGGTGCTGGCGACACTCGACCCGACTTTTTCTCTGGCCGACAGGGACGAGCTGGTGGCCAAATTACGCACGGTCAACGCGACCTTCGACCGGCTCGACTCCGAACTCGCGGGCCGCGTCTACGACCCGCGCAATCCCGATCCCGAGGAGATGACCCAGCGCGACATCTTCCGCAAGCGGCATGACGAATACTCCGCGAAGCTCGACGCCGCCGAACGCAAGACCGAGCAGTACAAGGCGGATCTCGCCACCCACAAGACCGAGGCAAAGAGCCTCGATGAGCAGATCCGGCTGGCGACCCAGGCGGAAGGCATGTACCAGCAGCTGGTCGCCAAGGATCTCGCCTCGAAGCTGAAGCTGATCGATGCGAGCCAGCACGTGGTCGACGCCAAGACCCGTCTCGACACCAATATCGGCGAGCAGCGCAAATTGACGGAGCAGATTGCAGGAGCCGAGGCCGAGCGCGACGGCTTTGTCCAGGAATGGCAGCGCAAATCGTCGGAGGAAATGGCCCAGACCCGCAGCGATCGCGACGCCGCGGCGGCCCGGCTGTCAAAGGCGGAGCTGCGGCACGAGCTCGCGGTGATGACGGCGCCCGCAGACGCAACCGTGCTCGAACTCGCACACCGGCCGGCCGGTTCGGTATTGCGCGAAGCCGAGACCTTGATGCGGCTGGTGCCCACCAATGACCCGCTCCTTTTCGAGGTGCAGGTCGATACGCGCGATGTGGCGCGCCTCCACATCGGCGACCGTGCGACCGTCAAATTGGAGGCTCTGCCCTGGCAACAATTCGGCCTCGCCTATGGCGAGCTGAAAGCGCTGACCCCGGATACGCTCAATGACGACAACGCACGCGAAACCGGCGAGGAGGGGTCCTCGCCCGAGCTCAAGACGCAGGCGCGGCAGAGCCCGACCCACTACCGCGCCCGCATCGCGCTCAGCGAAACCAAATTCCGCAACCTGCCCGAGGGCTTTGCATTGCGGCCCGGCATGCGCGTCGTCTGCGACATCAAAATCGGCCGCCGCTCGATCCTCGAATACGTGCTGAACCCGATCACCCGTGTGATCGGCGAGAGTCTGCGCGAGCCGTGAGCCGTGCTCAAATTTGGCGTCTTCTCTTGCCCCGCTCCGCAAGCGTGCGGAGCGAAAGGAGGGTCCGCACCCGATGCTCGCATCGAGGCGACATCCCATCGCAGCAAAAGGTTCTCTTCACCCCCGCGAAAGCGGGGGCCCAGGGTCGCCGTTCCGACCCTCCCGCCCTGGGTTCCCGCTTTCGCGGGAATGACGAAGGGCTGGTAATCCGATAACAGATCTTGCGTCACCCTTGGTCGGGGTCTGAGTAAAAAGCGGTCTGGACAAGACTGAGGAGGCTCTCGAATGACCACATATTTCTGCGACGGGCTGAAAGAGGTGAGTGTCGTCAACGGCGTCGTGCGCCTCGAATTTCACCGCCTCGAAGCGGTTCAGCGCGGCGGGAACCGCGAATTGCAGCCGATCAGCGAATTCACGATCGCATTGCCGCTGCAAGGCTTCATGCAGGCCCTCGGAGTTCTCGAAAACGTCCGCGCCCGCTTCGCCGAACAGGGCCTCATTGGCGCCTCGGGTTCTCCGGAGGGCAATGTACCACCTCCGCCAATGCCGACGAAATCACCAAACTTCCCCTAATCGGCACCCCGGTAAGGCGAACACTATTTGGAATAAGGTTAACTCGATCGGACATTAACCAACATTCCTGCGAAATGTGATTGCAGAATATCTGTGTTTTAGTAAATTGTGGTGAATGGCGGCCAAGAAAGCGTCCGTCCATTTCCAATTCAGGGAGGAGGATCATGTCAGCAATCAGATGGGCGACGGCACAGAACGGTAACTGGGGAGTAGCGGCGAACTGGAGCCCGATGACGGTTCCGGGTATTTCTGACGACGTGACGATTGACGCTTACGGCACCTACACTATTAGTATCGCGCCATACGCTTTCGTGCGTACACTGGATTTGAACGATACCGGCGCGACACTGGCGCTCGCTGGGGGAGCGGACCTCATAGTGGCTGGCGACGCGACCTTTAGCGGAGGTCAAATCACTGGAAATCAGGGTACCTTGCTTTTGGAAGGAAATACCACCGTCAATGGACCGACGGTGATTCAAGGATTGTTAATCAACAATGAGGGCAACTTAACGATCAGTTCTTATTTCAGATCAGATTTCGGAGTAACGGGAGCGCGAATTATCCTCGATCCCGGGGCCGTAGCTGAATTCTCGGGAGCCATACCCGGATCTCCGGGAGTTGACGAACCGATCGTTTTCACTGCGGCCGGCGAACTCGTCAAATTTGATGGACCTATCATCGAAGGTCCATCAGGTCCAATAAGCGGCTTTCAGCTGGGCGACAGGATCGATCTGGCCGGGACAACCGCTGTCACCGCTACGTATTCGAGTGGGAATCTAACTCTATACGAAGCCTCGGGAGGCTCGCTTCAGCTAGCCATCACGACACCCTATCCCACTAATTTCTTTGGGGTATCACCCGATGGCAATGGCGGAACAATATTGACGGTGTCACCGACGCCTTTGTCGAACCCAGATCTGCCATGGCAGAGTGACGGCAATAGCATCTTTTTGCAGAGCGATTCGGGACCTGCGGCTATCTGGACGGTGAGCGGCACCGCTTTCGTCGGCGGTGGCAGTCTCCCCAACCCCGGTGCGAGTTGGCATGCGACGGCGCCGGGCGATTTCAATGGCGACGGCCGTTCCGACATCCTGCTGCAGAACGACAGCGGTCAGGTTGCCATCTGGGAGATGAACGGGACCCGCCTGATCGGCGGCGGCAATGTCGCCAATCCTGGGCCGAGCTGGCATGCTATGGGTGTCGGCGATTACAACGGCGACGGCCGCTCCGACATCCTCCTACAGAGCAGCAGCGGCGACGTCGCGATCTGGGAGATGAACGGGACCAGCATTATTGGCGGCGGCGTCATCGCCAATCCCGGCCCCGACTGGCACGTCTAACCATAAAACGGTGGCACGTCTTGCCCATAAAACGGCGCCGGGGATTCCTCAGCCGTAATTCTCCGAGGAGGCACAACTGACTATGGCGAACGGGCTTGATAGTGTGTTCGCCTTCGCTTTTGGGAGTCTTAAGACCGTACTCTTCGAGGTTACCAGCATCTGCCTTTTGTATTAACTATATTGTTTAACTGTCTTCATTAACCTTGACATTTGAAATGGATTTTTGAGATACCTGACCGGAAAGAGGGGAAAACCTCAGGATTGTCTTAAAGTGCAGCTTTCGAGCGCGTTACGAGCACCTGGCCGCCGGTCGGATTTGACGGGAATATAAGCGATGACGAACCGTCGGGCCTTGTTCTTTGGTGAGAACCTAGACAACAAGAGCGGTAGTTGGGCGGCCGACGGGACGGTGGGGGAAAAAAGCGAGTCGGTAGCTCGCGCGTCGTCCGACGAGAGGAACCAAGTGATGGTCTCGGGTGTGGCTTCCGAGACCATATTCGCCGGGATCAATCCTGAATTCACTCGTGGCGGGAGCAGGCCGCCGGAACCAAGAGAGAACGATCCCGAATATGCTGAATGGATCAATTCGCCGGACATCAGCCATCCGTATTACCAAACGAGCCCCAACATCGCAGCGGTGCGGGAAAGATCACTGCCTGAACCAGCGATCGGTGGGATCACCGTCGACGCGGCCGATGCTGCCCTCACCGAGAGCGCGACCGCCACACAGCGTACCCTCGGCACGATCCCGTCGATAGCGAAGATAAACGAGACCGATTGGGTCACAAATGCGGTCGATCAGGTGATGCGCCTCGCTGGGCGCCAAATTTACGGCGCCGACGAGACGGGAATGAAGATCCACACGACCTCGGACAGCCTCGGTCCGTACAGCGGAGGAAGCAATGCACGAATCGCAGCATCCCCGCGCGGCACCTTCGTCGATCTCCGTCGAGACTTGGCGAGCGGGGGCGATCCCGGGCGTGTCGCGGCGCGAATCACCCCGACGATCGCGTCGGCTGCGGATGCTTGGCCCTCGAGCGACCGGACCAGGGCGGCGGCGTCCTCGGCCTCCATCAGCGAAGAGCCCAGCAGCGGGCTCGGGGTCCCGGCGCCGCCGGCCGGATCAGACGCCAGTGGCGTCTTGAATGAAGCGCAAAGCGCCGCCGCCGCGGGTTCGGGCCTCGTGATTTATCTCGTGTACGAAGCCAATGCCCTTGCCGCCCCCCAGAGCTTTCGCGATGGCATGCAGACTGCCGTCAATCTACTAGAGGCCGCGATTCATGATAACATCACGGTCAACATCGACGTCAGTTATGGAACATTCGGAAACGTTCTGTTACCGAACCAGAACACTTCCGAGGGAAATATTGGATACACCGGTAACGGCACGAATGGCATAGGTATTACTGAAAGCTACGCGAACCTTAGAACCCTACTGTTCGATAGTGCGACATCGGCGGTTGACGCCGAGTCCGTCGCGGTGCTGCCAAACACCACGTCGCTGCAAGGTCGCTCGAGTTTTACGATCGGCACCGCCCAGGCTAAGGCGCTGGGGGTATTCCCAGCCAGCGCCAGCATTATCGATGGCCAGGTTGGCGTAGGTACAGCCTTCACCGGTAATGTTCTGGTCTCCGCAGCTCTTCACGAAATCACCCACGCCATGGGCCGCATAAACGGAGATAGCTTGGACCTCTTTCGATACAGCAGCCCGGGGATCCACCTGTTTGGAGAGGGGACAGTTGCGCCACCCGCATATTTTTCAATCGATGGCGGCATCACTGATCTGGCTGACTTCGGCATAAATTCGGACCCTGGCGACTTTCTCAATCCGCCCAGCAGCAACCGGACGCCGAATGATCCATTCGACGAAATCGTCGGCAATCTCGGCGCTCTTACGAGCGTGGACCTCAGGGAGATGGATGTTCTCGGCTTTAACGTAACGACCTCTCCAACCTCGCCGACTCCGAGCCCCGATCTCCCGTGGCAAACTGACGGGACCAGCATCTTTTTGCAGAGCGACTCCGGCCCGGCGGCCATTTGGACGGTAAATGGCACCGCGTTCGCCGGGGGAGGCATTGTGGGAAACCCCGGCCCGAGCTGGCATGCGAAGGCGCCTGGCGACTTCAATGGCGATGGCCGCCCCGATATTCTGTGGCAGAACGACAGCGGCGAAGTTGCCATCTGGGAGTTGAACGGGATCGCTGTGGTCGGTGGCGGCAGTCTCGGCAATCCCGGGCCGAGCTGGCAGGTGACGTCAGTTGGCGATTTCAATGGTGACGGCCGTTCCGACATTCTGTGGCGGAGCAGCAGCGCCGACGTCGCGATCTGGGAGATGAACGGCACCAGCGTTATCGGTAACGCCGGTCTCGGAAATCCGGGCGCGAGCTGGCATTCGGCAGGAACAGGCGATTTCAACGGTGATCGGAAGTCCGACATCCTGTGGCAAAACGACAGCGGCCAGGTTGCGATTTGGGAGATGAACGGGACAACAGTGATCGGCGGCGGCGGAATCGCCAACCCCGGGCCGAGCTGGCACGCGAAGGGCACCGGCGATTTCAACGGAGACGGCCGTGCCGACATCCTGTTCCAGAACGAGAGCGGCCAGGTCGCGATCTGGGAAATGAGCGGAACCGCCATCATCGGAGGCGGCAATGTCGCCAATCCCGGGCCAGACTGGCATGCTATGGGGGTCGGCGACTACAACAGCGACGGCCGCTCCGACATCCTCCTGCAGAGCAGCAGCGGCGACGTCGCAATCTGGGAGATGAACGGCACCGGCATCATCGGCGGCGGCAGCATCGCCAACCCCGGCGCCACTTGGCACGTCTGACTCGGTCGCGAGCGCGACGGCTTTGTCCAGGAATGGCAGCGCAAATTGTCTGAGGAAATGGCC
>Ga0137359_10006006_pt1 | contig 10052 bp, 7 predicted proteins | sample Mad1_40_16metaG_FD_108281 | JGI IMG/M metagenome (GOLD analysis project Ga0137359, IMG submission 108281) | Vadose zone soil microbial communities from Angelo Coast Range Reserve, California, USA - Mad1_40_16 metaG | ecosystem: Environmental > Terrestrial > Soil > Vadose zone | place: USA...
GATTTTAGGGTTGTCAGTCGGTTTGTAATCGATCGAGGTGGGACCGTTCGGCAGCCACGGCACGGTGTGTGCAAAAAACCACACGGCGCCGCTGACCAAGGGCCCCAGCGTGTCGCGCGAGCGCAGCGCCGCCGAGGCCAGGATCAGCCCGTCGACCGGGGCGCCCTGATCGGCCGCGACCAGGGCGATCGAGCCACCGAGGCTCTCGCCCGCGAGGTAGAGCGGCACGCCGGGATAGCGGGCGCGCAGCAGGGCCGCCACCGCCTTGGCATCGTCAGCCAGGGTCTGCGTGCCGGGCCAGCGGCCGCGCGTCGGGCTCTTGCCGAAGCCGCGCTGGTCGTAGGCATAGGTGGTGATGCCGTCCTTGACCCACAGCTCGGCAGGCTCCTCCCAGGCATTGCGGTAATCGCCGAAGCCGTGCAATCCCAGGATCACCGCCTTGGGCGGCCCGCCCTCGGCCGGCCACACGGCCAGCGGCAGCGCCGTGCCGTCGGCGGCGACGTAGCGGTCGGCATCGGCCCCGAGCGCGGGCGCTTGCACCGCCTCGCCGGCTGGAATGACGGTGGGAGCACAACTTGCGAGCATGACCGCCAGAACAACGGCGGCTATCATCGGCAGGCGCAACAGGAGAGCGATGTGACTGAACCCTTCGAGACCATCATTGTCGATACCGATCGCGTCGCCTGCGATGGCGGCGGCGGCGCGCTGGGACATCCCAAAGTCTATCTCAATCTCGGCCCCGAGGGACGCGTCGAATGCCCTTATTGCAGCCGCCTGTACGTGCTCGCCGAGGGCGCCGCTGCAGCTCATGCGCACTGAGCGGAGCGCCGTCATGAAACAGCTGGGAGCAGGCTGGAACTGGAAAGACCTCACCGTCGGCGAGCAATTCGTCACCGGCGGCCGCACGATCTTCGAGGCCGACGTGGTCAATTTTGTGGCGCTGAGCGGCATGGCGGAGGAACTGTTCACCAACAAGGAATATATCGCCAGCCACGCCGCCATGCGGGGCGGCCATCCGGCGCCTGGCGCTCTGGTCTACAGCTTTGCCGAGGGCCTGGTGCTGCCGCTCACGTTGCGCGGCTCGGGCGTGGCCTTCCTCTCGATGAACCTCGACATCAAGGGCCCGACCTATGTCGGCGACACCATCCATGTCGAGATCGAGGTCTCCGAGATCAAACCGACCTCCAAGGACCCAGAGCGGGCGCTGGTGCGCACCACCAACACGGTGAAGAACCAGAAGGGCGAGACGGTGCAGGTCTACACGCCGCTACGGCTGATGCAGGGGCGCTAGATGCCGAAGGTTGTCGTCGAGCAGGACGGCCCGCTCACCATCGTCTCGATCGATCGCTTCGCCGAGGCGCGCAACGCCGTCGATCGGAGACGGCCGTGCTCCTGCGCAACGCCTTTATGGCTTTCGACAAGGACGAGGCCCGGTCGGTGGCGATCCTGACCGGCCGCGGCGGCAGTTTCTGCGCCGGCTTCGATCTCAAGGTGGCGGCCGGCCGCACGGGGACCAGCCTGAACGATCCGGCGGGCCCCGGCGCGATGGGCCCGACGCGCGATCTTCTCTCAAAGCCGGTGATCGCCGCGATAGAAGGCTATGCCGTGGCGGGCGGCCTCGAGCTTGCCTTGTGGTGCGACCTGCGGGTGGCCTCAGCCACCGCGAAGTTCGGCGTCTTCTGCCGGCGCTGGGGCGTGCCGCTGATCGACGGCGGCACGGTGCGCCTGCCGCGCCTGATCGGCCACAGCCGTGCCCTCGACATGATCCTGACCGGCCGCGAGGTCTGCGCCGACGAGGCCTTCGCCTGGGGCCTCGCCAACCGCCTGGCGCCGGCGGGTGAAGCCCTGGCCGAAGCCAAAGCGCTGGCGCTGCAGATCGCCAAGTTCCCGCAGCTCTGCCTGCGCTCCGACCGCCAGTCATCCTACGACCAATGGGGCTTCGACCTCGCCGCCGCGCTTGTGCACGAAGGCCGTCTCGGCGCCCCGGCGCTGCGACAGGAATCGCGGGCCGGCGCCGCCCGCTTCGCCGCCGGCAAGGGCCGCGGCGGCGACTTCGGGAATATTTGAAAGCTCTGTCTTCATGGCTTGGAGCGCGCGACTGCGGGCGGAGTAACCTCCGCCCGCAGTCGCGCATCTTCTCATCTCTTCGTCCGGAAGGGGTCATATCGGATTCTGTGTCGGGAGCGAGCCATCTGTCGGGCAGGCGGATTCCCGTTAAACAACCGGAAAAAAAACGGGAAAGGTCCAACTCCGGTCCTGGTGAAGAGCTTTCGTTTGGGTTTGATTTGGGTTTCCGTTGGGTTTACGGGGATGTCCGCCCTTGCGGCCGTCCGGGCGCCCGCGGTGCCGGCGCACCGGGAAGTGCATGGTCTCGCGGAGGGAGCAGCCGATAGGAACCGGCATCTGGATGTCAGGCTTGGTCATGCCCGGTATTATCCGGATTTGCGGCCGATCCTCCTATTCTGGTCCCTACTGGTTCAGTCTGATTGCGGAGTGCTTCGATCGGAAACGATCCTGCTCTAGCTGCCTGGATGCGACGCGTCGACAACTGCATTCGGACCCTCCGAGGCTTAGGTCGCCAGAAACCGCATCCCTGCAAATGATACGTGGTCTCGCGAGGCCGTAGTACCGATTTCCTCGAGCCTTCTCTATCACGGCGTACAATGAGATCGATATGACTGAACCTAACGTCGCGGCTAACCAGACCACGTCGCGTATGCCACGCACGATTTGGATGCTGGGCTTCGTTAGCTTGCTCATGGACACATCGTCCGAGTTGATTCACGCGCTGCTGCCGATCTTTCTCGTAACCACTCTTGGCGCCACAACGTTCACTGTGGGGATCATCGAGGGCGTCGCCGAGGCGGCAACTTCGATCACCAAGGTCTTCTCCGGGGTCATCAGCGACTGGATCGGCAAACGCAAGCCACTGGTGGTCCTCGGATACGGTCTCGCAGCATTGACCAAGCCGCTGTTTCCCCTCGCTTCGACCGTTGGGTTAGTTCTGACCGCACGGCTCATGGATCGAGTGGGAAAAGGCATTCGAGGCGCACCTCGCGATGCGCTGGTCGCCGATATCACTGCGCCGGAGCTGAGAGGAGCCGCGTTCGGTCTTCGACAGTCTTTGGACACGATCGGCGGCTTTCTCGGGCCGTTGCTGGCGATTGCGCTTATGTTTTGGTTCGCCGACGATATCCGGACCGTTCTGTGGTTCGCGGTCCCCCCGGCCTTTCTCGCCTTCGCGCTGCTTGTCATCGCCGTGCCCGAACCCGAACGCAGGGTGTCCGACAAACCGAACAGATTTCCGATCAGCCGGGCCGAACTCGCGAGAATGCCTGCGAGCTACTGGTGGGTGGTGGTCGTCGGATCGGTTCTGACGTTGGCGCGATTTAGCGAAGCTTTCCTGATCCTCCGCGCCCAAGGGGTTGGTTTGTCCCTCGCTTGGGTCCCGGCAGTCCTCGTGGTCATGAGCGTAGTGTACGCAGCCGCGGCGTATCCAGCGGGCATACTTTCGGATCTCTTGAACCGGCGATACGTGCTGATGATTGGTATGGCGGTACTGATCGGTGCCGATCTGACATTGGCGTACATACCGAGTGTCGCCGGTATCTTTCTTGGGGTGGCACTCTGGGGGCTCCACATGGGGTTCACACAAGGCTTATTGTCGGCTCTCGTGGCAGATGCCGCACCATCCCATTTGCGCGGCACCGCATTCGGTGTGTTCAACTTGGTCTGTGGGTTCATGATGCTGGCTGCCAGCGTATTGGCCGGCTTCCTCTGGGATCGCTTCGGGGCGCCAACGACTTTCCTGACGGGGGCTATGTTTACCGGTCTTGCACTCCTGGGGTTGTTTCTGACCCGCCGCCGTGGCGAGGCGGGATGAGATCGAATGATCCGCATGGTGATCGTGACACTGAATGAGGAGCGGTCGTCCGACTACGGAAGCAGCACGCGGTTGATGAGGTGAATGACACCGTTGTCGGCCGCGACATCGGCCGTGGTCACTTTGGCCTTGTTGATCCGGATTCCTTCGCCGGGGTCGTCGGCGTCGATTTCAGCTTCTTTGCCGTTCAATGTCTTGGCCTTGTACATCTTGCCGTCCATGTCCTTCTCGGTGACCTTGGCCGGCAGAATGTGAAAGGTCAGCAGCTTGATGAGCTGTTCCTTGTTTTCGGGCTTCATGAGGTTCGTCATGGTGTTCGCCGGCAGACGCCTGAACGCCTCGTCCGTCGGAGCAAAGACGGTGAAGGGCCCCTTGCCCTTGAGCGTGTCGCCGATGCCGGCTGCCTTGACGGCCGCCGACAGGCTGGTCAGGTTCGGCGTCGCCGCGATGGTGTCGACGAGGTCGGCCGCTTGAGCCGCCGCCATGCAGAGTAGCGACGCGGCCGCAGCCAGTGCCACCATCGTCATTTTAAGGCGCATCATGTTCTCCCTTCGGTCGCTCGCGTAGTGAATGCAAAAAACCGGCGATACAATGTCGGCAGGACGATCAAAGTAAGCAGGGTGCTGGTGATCAGGCCGCCGATGACGACGATGGCCAGCGGCCGCTGCACCTCGGCGCCGGCTCCGGTCGCCAATGCCATCGGCACGAAACCGAATGAAGCCACCAAGGTGGTCATGAGCACGGGCCGAAGACGCACGACCGCACCTTGGCGGCATGCTTCCGCCGGTTCCATCCCACCAGCGACGAGGGTGTTGATCGAACTGGCCAACACCAAGCCATTCAACACCGCGACGCCGGACAGGGCGATGAAACCGACCGCGGCGGAGATCGAGAATGGTTGGCCGACCAGCCAGAGCGCGAAGATCCCACCGGTCAAGGCCAGCGGCACGCCGGTGAAGATGAAAAGAGCTTCGACCGCCGAACGGATCGCGCCGTAGAGCAGGCCGAGAATGGCGACCAGGCAGAGCGGCACGACGATCGCCAGCGTCGCGCGCGCCGATTGGAGATTCTCGATCTGTCCGCCCCATTCGAGCCAGACGCCGGGAGGCAATTGCACCTTGGCGGCGATTTGTCGTTTGGCGTCCTCGACGGTTGAGCCGAGGTCCCGATTGCGGATGTTGGCCGTGACGACGATCCTTCGCCGGCCCTTCTCGCGGCTGATCTGATTGGCTGCATCCGCGATATCGAACCGGGACACGTCGGCCAGGGGAATGAAGTTCGTCCGGCGCAGCGCCTCGTCGACCGTCGCCGTATTGCGCAACGTCGAAAGCGGCCGCGTCGAAGAAGGCAGTGGAACCGGAAGATCGTACAGTGCCGCCGGCGTCTCCCGGTAGGCGTCGGCGAACCGAAGAACGAGTGGATAGTGCAGCGTACCCTCGTATATCTGCCCGACCACGCGACCGGCCACGGCCGCCGTGAGCGTCTCGTGGATATCCGCCGGCTTGACGCCGTAGCGGGCAACCGCGTCGCGGTCGGGCCGCAGGAGAATGACGGGCTGCCCTGTGGTCTGTTCCACTTTGACGTCGGCGGCCCCGCGCACGTCCGCCAACGTATCGGCGACGTTTGTTGCGACGTCGCGCAGCACGGCCAGATCGTCGCCAAATACCTTGATCCCGAGATCGCTCTTCACGCCGGCCAGCAGTTCGTTGAAGCGGAGCTGGATCGGCTGGGAGAATTCGTAGTTTGTGCCCGGGATCCGACCGACCGTGGCGCGGAGCTGCTCAACCACGGCGGTTTTGGGCCGAGCGGGGTCGGGCCAGGCGGATCTCGGCTTCAGGATCACGTATACGTCGGCCGAGTACGGCAACATTGGATCTGTCGCAAGATCAGCGGTTCCAATTCTTGACAGGACCGCCGCCACTTCCGGCAACGCACTTAGCGCACGCTCCGCAACCCCCTGGATCTGCGTCGATTGCGCGAGGCTGGTGCTGGGAATCTTCCTCGTCTCCGCCACAACGTCGAACTCGTCGAGGGACGGGATGAATTCCTGCCCCAACGAGAGGAAGACCATAACCGATCCCGCGACAAGAACGACCGCGGCGAGGAATACCGCAAATGAATACCGGAACGCGCCTTGGAGCAGTGGGCTGTACAGCCGCCGGGCGGCGCGAGCGATGTAGCCTTCTCGTTCCTCGCCGCGCCAACCCAGGAATGTCAGTACTAAAGTGGGAATCACGGTGAGGGAGAGAACGAAAGCCGAAGCCAGCGCGAACACCACGGTGATCGCCATGGGCTGGAACATCTTGCCTTCCACGCCGGAGAGCAACAGCACGGGGACGTAGACGATCAGGATGATGATCTGGCCATAGACCGACGGACGGATCATCTCATAGGCCGAGCGGGCGATGACCTCGCGCCTCTCGTCCATTACCAGCGGACGGCCGAGGCGCCGGTGCTCGTCGTTCAGATGGCGCAGGGCGTTCTCGACGATGATAATGGCGCCGTCGACGATCAGCCCGAAGTCCAGCGCGCCAAGGCTCATGAGGTTGGCGCTGACGCCCGCTTCGACCATGCCGGCCATGGTCATCAGCATGGCAAGCGGAATGACCAGCGCGGTCACGACGGCGGCGCGCAGGCTGCCGATCGTCAGGAAAAGGACGGCGACGACCAGCAGCGCGCCTTCGGCGAGGTTGGTCGCCACGGTCTTGATCGTGGCATTGACCAGTTTGGTCCGGTCGAGAATTGTCGTTATCCTGATGTCCGGCGGCAGGCTCGGGAGGATTTCCTGCAAGCGGGCACCGATCGCCGCGGCGACCGTCCGGCTGTTGCCGCCGATGCGCATCAAGGCGACTCCGAGCACCACTTCCTCGCCGTTTGCGCTGGCATTGCCGGTGCGCTGCTCCCTGCCCGGCACTACCTTGGCGATATCACCAACTGTGATCGGCGTGCTGCCGCGCGTTGCCACTACGGCCTTGGCGACATCGCTGGCTGTCCGAAACCGGCTGTCGGCACGGACCACATACGACGTACCACGGCTGTCGAGGTATCCGGCGCTGGTTCCGATGTTGCTTCCCTGCAGCGCCGCCGCCAACTCGTCGAGAGTGACGCCGTAAGCGACGAGAAGTCCGGGATCCGGCTGTACTTCGAGCTGACGCACATAGCCGCCGATTGAATCGACACCGGCGACATCGGCAACGTCCAGCAGCCGCGGCCGGATCCTCCAATCCTCCAGCGTGCGCAGATAGGCCGCCCGCTCCAGTGGCGTAGCCAGTATGTCGCCCTCGGGAGTGAGGTAGCTTCCACCTGGCTGCCAACCGGAACCCGGTCGGAGCGAGGCAGGCTTCGCCTCGAACGAGAGCGTCCACCAGTAGACCTCGCCCAGCCCTGTGGCGTTCGGGCCGAGCCTCGGCTCCGCGCCGGCGGGGAGAGCCTCGCGGGCGGCGGACAGGCGCTCGTTCAATTGCTGGCGGGCGAAGTAGATGTCGGTGTCATCGCGGAAGATCGCAGTCACCTGCGAGAAACCGTTGCGCGACAGCGATCGGGTCGACACCAGGCCGGGCGTCCCGGCAAGCGCCGTCTCGATCGGGAAGGTGACTTGGGCTTCAATCTCTTCCGGGGAAAGGGCCGACATCAGCGTATTGATCTGGACCTGCCGGTTCGTGATGTCCGGCACGGCGTCGATCGGCAATCGCGTCGCAGCCCAGCCGCACAGAGCGATGCCCAGCGCGGTCAGCAGAAAAACGATGAACGGATTGCGCAGCGAGGCGCCGATCAGCCATCTCAGCATGACCGTCAGACTCCGGAACGGAGCGGAGGCTCAGTCATCATCTCCGGCGCCCTTCTCGAGTTCGGCCTTGAGGACAAAGGTCTGTCCCGTCGCCACCTTGTCACCGGCGCCGACTCCTTTGACGATCTCCGTGCGTTTGGCGTCGGCGCGGCCGGCCTTGACCGGCTGCAGACGAAAACCATCCTGCACCGGCAGGAAGACGCCCAGGCGGCCATCGACGATCTGAAGCGCCTCGTTCGGGACGGTCACTGCCGCCGGCTCGGTCGCGCTCTCGATCACCGCCTCCACGACAGTGCCCGGCCGCCACCGGTGCTCGGGATTCGCCAGATCCACGCGCGCACGGACGGTGCGCGTCTCATCGGACACCACCGGCGCGATGTAGTCGATCTTCGCGTTGGCCCAGAGGCCCTGGCTGCCGTGAATCTTGACGGGCTTGCCGACCGTCACGTCCTTGAGTCTCTCCGGCACGACTTGCAGATTGATCCAGACGAGGTCGAGATCCGCCACGACGAAGACTTCGCGATCCTGCGGCACCAGCTCGCCGACGAACGCCCGCTTCTCCAACACCTCTCCGGCGAATGGCGCCTGGATCTCGAAACGGCTCAGCTCGCCGCGTCCGGCTTCAAGCTGATCTAGGTCGGCTCGGACCAGACCGACCGAGAGCAGCCTCTGAGCCGTCGACCGCACATCAATGCGCGCTTGACTGAGCTCCGAGCGTGCATTCAAGAAATCCTTCTCCGACGCCCCCTGCACACGCACCAGCTCGCCCAGGCGGCGGGACGTCATTTCAGCGAGCGACAGCTTTTCTTTGGCCGCAAGGTAGGCCGCCTTGGCTTCCGCGATCTCTCTGCTGTCGAGCACGGCAAGGATTTCGCCCACCGCCACGACGTCCCCCACATTCTTGAACACCTGCCGCACGTTGCCGGGAACGCGCGCGACGAGGCGGGCCAGTTTGGGTTCGTTGAATCCGATCATCCCGACGACGCGCACCTCCGTGACCAGGGCGGCTGGCTCCGCCGTGGTGATCTCGATCCCGAGGGCAGTGGCAATTCCCGGATCGACGGCGACCAACTTCTTGTCCTTCTTCGGCTGTGCCTTGGAGGGCTCCTTACTTGTCTCGCCAGCATTTGTGCCGGACTGCGGCAGAAACCGTGCGATCGGCTTTTGCAGGAGGAATCCGCCGGCAAGACCGGTGAGCAATAAAAAGGCGGCACCGATCAAACGATGTTTCAGCATTGGCCGGCTTCCGCGAACGGTTCGATCATTTCGGCGGCCTATTCTGCGGCGCCGCAGCGCGAAACGCGTTGAGCGACCCCCAAATCCTCCCGTGCATCCTTGATGATGGAATACGCCGATTGCAGAAACAGCCCCGCAATGACGGCCGCGACCAAGAGGTCAGGCCACGGCGTTTGTGTCCAGGCGACAAGCACGGCGGCAATCACCACCGCGACATTGCCGATGGCGTCGTTCCGGCTAAACAGCCAGACGGCCCGGACATTCGCGTCGCCATGACGATGAGGCAGGAGGACAACGGCCGCCATGATATTCACCGCGAGAGCAATCGAGCCAAAGATGCCCATTAGTTGCGCTTCGGGCTGCTGAAGAAAGAATACGCGGTAGACTGTCGTTACAAGGACGACGACGCCAAGCACACCGAGAAAGCCTCCTTGCAGCAGCGCGGCCTTCGCCCGTGCGGCGAGTCCCCAGCCAACAGCAATCAATCCCAACAGGGAAATCACGCCATCGCCGATGAAGTCGAGCGCGTCGGCCTGCAGCGACTGCGATCCCGCGACAAAGCCGCCGACGATCTCGACGAGGCCGTAGCCGGCGTTGAGCAGAACTACGATCCCCAGAGCACGCTTGTACGCTGGGGTGATGTGCGACAGGTCTGGGATTTTGCCGTCGTCATCGCCTTCGGCACCCAGCCGCGCGAGCTGGTAGCCCAGTCCGGCAATCGCGTGTTCGAGTTCAGGTAGCGGGTTTGCCTTGTCGTCGAGACGCAGCGTCATTTCCTGCGAGGCGATCGAAACCCTGACATCCTCGACGCCCGCCACTTTCCGTGCGACGCCTTCGATCTTCGTGGCGCACGCCGAACAGTCCATGCCGGTCACCCGGTACCGCACCGGAGAAGCCGGTTCTGCCCTGGTCATGTCGACGCTCCTTGATTCCTGTCCGGCAAGGCTACATCCTGTAGCGACTACAGGAGCAAGGGGTACGTTGCCATGATGGCTATCGGTACGCTGTCCAAACGGAGCGGCGTTCACATCGAGACCATCCGCTACTACGAGCGGGCGGGGGTGTTGCCAAAGGCTGAACGCGCCGCCAACGGCCGCAGGATATATGGGGAAGAGGATGCCAGCCGATTGGCGTTCATCCGGCACA
>Ga0137359_10006007_pt1 | contig 10052 bp, 8 predicted proteins | sample Mad1_40_16metaG_FD_108281 | JGI IMG/M metagenome (GOLD analysis project Ga0137359, IMG submission 108281) | Vadose zone soil microbial communities from Angelo Coast Range Reserve, California, USA - Mad1_40_16 metaG | ecosystem: Environmental > Terrestrial > Soil > Vadose zone | place: USA...
CACTCTTCACGCCTCAGCAGCGCATGAACGTTTTCTTCGAAGAGGACGGCGGCTTCAAGGCCGGCACCGTACTCGCCGACAACAACAGCTCGCTGCAGGTCGAAACCCTGCACGGCAAGCGCGCCAAGGTAAAGGCCGGGGCGGTGCTGATCCGCTTCGAGCACTTGACGCTGTCGCAGTTCATGGCGGAGGCGCACAAGGTCTCCGGGGAAATCGATCCGGCGTTTCTCTGGGAATGCTGCGGCGAGGCCGAGTTCTCGTTTGAGCAGCTGGGGCGCGAGTACTTCGGGCGCGAGCCCAAGGCGCAGGAAGGCGCCGGGTTGCTGATGCGGCTGCACGCTACCCCGACGCATTTCTACAAGAAGGGCAAGGGCCGTTACAAGGGCGCACCGCCGGACGCGTTGAAGTCGGCGCTGGCCAGCATCGAGCGTAAGCAAAAACAGGCGGCGCAACAGGCCCGCTACCTTGAGCAACTTGGCCGGTTCGAATTGCCGGAGGAGTTCCGGCCGATGCTGAAGGAACTGCTTTACCGGCCCGACAGGAGCACCATCGAATTCAAGGCGCTGGACCAGGCCGCGGTGCGGGAGCGGCTGGCGATTCCGAAGCTGCTGGAAAAATGCGGTGCGCTGCCGTCCAGCCACGACTATCACTGCGGCCGTTTCCTGTTCGAATATTTTCCCAGGGGTTCGGGCTTCGATACGGTGCTCACGGCCGCCGATCCCGGCGTATTGGAAACCGCGGAAGTAACGGCGTTCAGCATCGACGATGCGACCACCACGGAGATCGACGATGCGTTCTCGGTCACCAGGCTCGCGAACGGCAACTGGCAGGTGGGTGTGCACATCGCCGCGCCCGCGCTCGGGTTTACGGTCGGATCGCCGCTGGATGTCGAAGCGGCAAAGCGGCTTTCCACCGTCTACTTCCCGGGAAACAAGATCACCATGCTGCCGGATTCGGTGATCGACCAGTACACTCTTTCGGCGGGCCGTGATCGTCCGGCGCTGTCGATGTACGTGGAAGTGACGCCCGAACTGGAAATCGTCGGCAACCGCAGCGCGGTGGAGCGGGTCGGGATCGCCGCAAACCTGCGCAGCGACACCCTTGAGCTGGCGTTTAACCAGGAGCAGGTGACGGCGGGGCAAGTGGACTGCCTGTTCGGCGCGGAACTGCTGCTGTTGTGGCGGATTGCGACCCGGCTGGAACAACGCCGCGGAAAAGAGGAACCGGGGCTCACGCGCTCGGACTACAACTTCTACGTCGACGACGACCGGGTCCGCATCCTCGAGCGTAAGCGCGGATCGCCCACCGACCGGGTCGTTTCCGAACTGATGATACTGGTGAACACCGAATGGGGCCGGCAGCTCGCGGTCAACGAGATTCCGGCGCTGTACCGGGCGCAGGGAAACGGCAAAGTGAAGATGTCGACGCTGCCGGCCCCACATCAAGGGCTGGGCGTTTCCCAGTACATCTGGGCGAGTTCGCCGCTGCGCCGTTACGTGGACCTGGTGAACCAGCGGCAGTTACTGGCGCTATATCGCCACGAGACGCCGCCTTACCCGCCGAAGGACGAGCGGCTGCTGGTGATCCTCCGGGACTTCGAGCTGGCTTACGAATCCTATGCGGAGTTTCAGCGCAACATGGAGCGCTACTGGTGCTTGCGCTGGCTGATCCAGGAAGGCGCCGCAACGGCGGAGGCGGAAGTGCTCAGGGAGGAACTGGTAAGAATCGATCGCATCCCGCTGGTAGTCCGGGTGCCGTCGTTACCGCCGCTTGCACCCGGAAAGCGGGTGGAACTGGCGATTTCCGACATCGACCTGATTGAATTGACGCTGCATTGCGAGTTCAAACGGCAGACGGATGAAATTGCGCGCTGACAGTTGCCCCGCAGTTATTTAGAATTGGCGCAGCGTCCCTACTTCGCCTAGCGATTTGCCGGATAACTCGATCAGAACGCTCGACACACGAGGCGGCCTCGCCACGGGACTGTCGCTCCTTCCGCCGCCATCAACCGGCGACATCCTGCCGGTTACGCTGGCGTTCTCCGTCGTCTTCCACGCCGTGTTACTGCTGATCACGTTCGCGTCGCCGAATTTCGCCGGGAGGAATTTTGTTCCCCACCTGGAGGTGGTGCTGGTCAACGCGAAGTCATCCTCGAAGCCGCTCAAGGCCGATGCGCTGGCCCAGGCCAGCCTCGACGGCGGCGGCAATACCGAGGCCAAAACCAGGGCGAGCACCAATCTGCCGAAGGTGAACAACCTTGAACCGTCCCAGGAAGTGCAGTTGGCAGCGAATAGGGTGCAGAGACTCGAGGAGGAAGCGCAGCGGCTGCTGCGCCTGGCTCAAGGCAGCCACCCATCCGCGACAGACACCCGGCCTGCACCCACGGCCGAGCAGCAGGAGCGCCTCGAAGACCCGGCACTGCAGCAGCAGCGCCTGCTGATTGTGCAACTCGAGGCGAGGATCGAAAAGGAAATGAAGGAATACCAGGAGCTGCCGCGCCGCAAAGCCATCGGGTCGCGCACCGAGGGTGTCGTTTACGCCGAATACGTGGACAAGTGGCGCCGGCGCATCGAACTGGTCGGCACCAGCAACTACCCGGAGGAAGCGAAGCGGCGCAAGATCTACGGCTCGTTGTTGCTGACCGTGCACATCAAGGCGGACGGCAGCGTGGAGAAAGTCGAGATCGACCGCTCATCCGGCCATCGCTTGCTCGACGCGGCGGCCAGGCGCGTGGTCGAACTTGCCGGACCGTTCCCGCCCTTCCCGGCCGTGGTGCGCAAGGACTGGGACATACTGAGCATATCGCGCACCTGGATGTTTACCCGCAGCGACCTCGAACTCGTCGCTTCTCCATGACCGACCGCTACGCGGTAATCGGCAGCCCGATTGCCCACAGCAAGTCACCGCAGATTCACGCGGCGTTTGCCCGCCAGACCGGACAGGATATCGAATACACGTGCCTGCTGGCGCCACCCGACGGCTTTCGCCGCACCGTGGAAAACTTTCGTGCGGCGGGCGGCAGGGGCGCAAACGTGACTGTGCCTTTCAAACTTGAAGCCTTCGACCTGGCCGACGAAGTATCGCAGCGCGCCAAGGAAGCGCAGGCGGCGAATTTCCTCAACTTCGCCAGCGGGCGCATCCGCGCCGATAATACCGACGGCGCCGGCCTCATCCGCGACATCACCGGCAATCTCAGTTTCAGCATCGCCGGCCAGCGGGTGCTGCTGATGGGTGCGGGAGGCGCGGCGCGGGGCGCGCTGCAGCCACTGCTGGCGCAGCAGCCGGCAATCCTGACAATCGCCAACCGCACGGTGGAAAAGGCGCTGCAGCTCGCCGAGGCATTTCGCTACCATCCATCGGCGGCGTCCTCGGTGTTGTCGGGATTGCGCTACGACGAACTGGCGGGACATCACTTCGATCTGCTGATCAACGCCACTTCCAGCAGCCTGCAGGACGAACTGCCGCCGTTGCCGGCGGGAGTGTTCGCCGACGCCTCGCTTGCCTACGACATGATGTACGGCAAGGGACTTACGCCTTTTCTCGCGTTTGCGCAGTTTCAGGGCGCTGCGCGCCTTGCCGACGGTCTCGGCATGCTGGTCGAGCAGGCCGCGGAGTCATTCTTCCTGTGGCGCGGCGTGCGCCCCGAAACCCCTCCGGTCATCGAACTGCTGCGAAAGCAATGAAGCGCCTGCTGCGCTGGACCTGGCGGAGCATCGCTCTGGTGCTCGCCGCGATCGTCGTCTACCAGTTCTGGATCTTCGGCAACGTGGTCTGGTGGATATGGTTCAATCCTTCCAACAGCGCGTTCATGGAACGACGGCTGGAAGTCCTGCAGGAGGACAACCCCGGGGCGGCGCTGCGCCACCAATGGGTTCCCTACGAGCGCATCTCGATCAATCTCAAGCGCGCACTGATCGCGGCCGAAGATGCCAAGTTTCTCGACCACGACGGCTTCGACTGGGAGGCGATCCAGAAGGCCTACGAAAAGAACATCATCAAGGGAAAGATCGTTGCCGGGGGTTCGACCATCAGCCAGCAACTGGCCAAGAACCTGTTCCTTTCCGGCAAGCGCACGCCGTGGCGCAAGGCACAGGAAGCGCTGATTACCGTCATGATCGAGAAGGTAATGACGAAGCGCCGCATTTTCGAGATTTATCTCAACATCATCGAATGGGGAAACGGCGTGTTCGGCGCCGAAGCCGCTGCACGTCACTACTACGACACCAGCGCGGGCTATCTCGACGTCGAGCAGGCGGCGCGGCTCGCTGCAATGGTGCCGAAACCGCGCTACTACGACCGGGTACGCTACACCCCGCTGCTGGAGCAGCGCACCGGCATCATCCTGGAGCGCATGTACTACGTGGAGGTTCCCTGAAATCCGGCCGCAGGCGAAACCCGATTTCTCACCACGAAGGCACGAAGACACGAAGAAGAAATGATGCTGACGATTCTCTTCGTGTCTTCGTGCCTTCGTGGTGAGATTTTGATTTTGGTCGCGAGATTCTTGGGTTGGGTTTTTCCGTCGCGAAGCTGCCGGGGTTGAAGATCGCTCACGTATAATTCGCCAACTTCTCCCATGCCGTCATGCTCATCCATCCGCAATTCGATCCCGTAGCCCTGCATCTCGGCCCGCTGTCGGTGCGCTGGTACGGGTTGATGTACCTGCTGGCCTTCGTCATCGTGCTGATGCTCGGGCGTTATCGCATCAGGACCCAGCCATGGCTGAGCTGGGCCAACCGGGATCTCGACGACATCCTGTTTCTCGGCGTGCTCGGCGCGGTGCTGGGCGGGCGGCTCGGCTACGTGCTGTTCTACAAGTTCTCCGAGTATCTGTACGATCCGGTGCGCATCCTCTTCCTGTGGGAAGGCGGCATGTCCTTCCACGGCGGCTTCCTGGGCGTGCTGGTCGCGATGCTCTGGTTTGCGCGCTCCCGGCACAAAAGCTGGTTGGCGGTGACCGACTTCATCGCGCCGCTTATTCCGCTCGGGCTGGGCGCAGGAAGGATCGGCAACTTCATCAATGCGGAACTATGGGGACGGCCCGCCAACGTTCCCTGGGCGATGGTTTTCCCGCACGTGGACAACCTGCCGCGCCATCCGTCGCAGCTCTACGAATTCATCCTCGAGGGCCTGGTGCTGTTCGCGTTGCTGTGGTGGTTCTCCAGGCGCTGGCGGCCGGTCGGCGCGGTCTCCGGGGTGTTCCTGATCGGTTACGGGACCCTGCGATTCCTGGTCGAGTTCACCCGCGAGCCGGACGGCTTCCTGGGACTGCTTGCGCTGGGATTGTCGATGGGTCAGTGGCTGAGCCTGCCGATGGTTATCGGCGGTATCGCGCTGCTTGCGTGGTCCAACCGGCGCAGGACAAACAGGGTTAGTTGAGGTCGCGCGGTTTGGTCGGCGGGCTGACCGCAAAGAAGCTGCGGCGGTTGAGCAGGCGCCGGAAGTTGTCCAGCGACAGCAGGTGCGAATAAATCTTTTCGAGCACGCCTGCGACGAGCAGCTGGCGCAGCTTGTCGTCCGCCAGCGAATCCAGCGCATTTCTCGCAACGCGGTGCATGCCTTCCAGCTGCATGGTGAAGCCTTCCACGTCCGCCTTCATCGTGAATGGCTCCAGCAATTCAAGCCCGGCCAGCAGCTTGCATAACTCCTCTGCGCGCAACAGGTCGCTCTCATAGTCGAAAATCAGCTTTTCCAGTTCGCTCCATTGCGGAAGCGTATTGCCGGCTTCGTCGTACAGCGGCTCGCCGCCGTCCTGAACGGCGCTCGCCTCCACGCACACGATGCGCTCCTTCTGCGTTTCGCCGTCCAGCGTCACTTTGGCCATGCAAAAAGGGTAGCGTCGCACATAGGCGGGCAGATATACCCGCCGGTCCCAGGTGCCGTCGGTGAGGATGAAAAGATTCTGCATGGACTGCAGGCCGAGTACGGCAACTGCGCTGAACGTCTTGCCCTCATCGGCGCTGACGAAGACGATCGGATAGTCGCGGCTGGCCGGACCGAATTCGGCCAGGCTGATCGGCATCGCGTGCAGCCGGTGGAAGACCGCGGGTATCTCTTCCGCCATGCGCGGCAGGACCACTTTGTGGTTCTTTCGCAGCGGCGTGATCTGCTCGTAGCCCAGCGGCGGCTCGATCTTCATAGGGTGGGGACTCGTTTTGCCGGAATTTGATTCCAGTATAATAGCGCGGTGATTTCGGCGCCTCAGGTGCCGGTCGGATAATGAAGGGGACGTAGCTCAGCTGGGAGAGCGTCGCGTTCGCAATGCGAAGGTCGGGAGTTCGACCAGCGAGCACTGCTCGCGCAGGACGCCAACAAGCCCAAGCTTGTTGGCGGTCCCGAAACGCATGCGTTTCGGGATGGCGGGATCGCCTTAAGGCGAGACCGACACAACCTCCTCGTCTCCTCATCATTGGTTAAGGGTGCATAGCAGGACTAGAGAATTTCGGGGACGTAGCTCAGCTGGGAGAGCGTCGCGTTCGCAATGCGAAGGTCGGGAGTTCGATCCTCCTCGTCTCCACCAAATCCATAAGGGGCCACCGATGAAGGCCTTTGGTTTTTTGAAATATCGGCAGGACTCAGCGATCAGGAACAGTTGCAATCCACCCTTCCAGTGGATCGATCCTTGAAGGCAATCCATAACTGTCCGCGCGTCGCTGCCACGCCCACGCGGCCTGCAGGGCGCACAGCACCGCGTCGAGCCGGTCACCGCTGGCGTCGCGCACCAGCGAGTTCAACGTCCGCGGCATGGCTCTCAAAGCAAAGCCGAATGGATTGTCGGTCGAGATTAGCGCCGCGACGATGGCCTTTCTTGCGCGCGTACGCTGCGGGGTCTGCTTTGCCGGGGCGTCGTTCTTGTACGAGTCTTTCACGATCTGCCGCACCGCAAATCCCGGATAGGCCTCGAACGCGATCCGCTGCGGATCGCCTTTGAGTAACCCGGGTATCGTGACGCCGGCCTCCAGCAGGCGTGGCGCACCTTCGAGGAACATCAGTCCGACCGGGGGATTCACCAGCTTGAGCGGGCTGTGCGAGCCCGCCGGATGGTCCGTGGCGCGGTGGGCATAGCGGTTTCCCGCCGCACGGCTTTCACGGTAGCGGTCGAGCGCCGTGCGGAAATTCTCGCGGCCAAGCGAGCGGCAATGCAGCACGAGTTCATGCCAGGTCGTCGGCCAGCCGAGATCACGTGCCGCCTCGCGCGGCAAACCGAACGGAAAATCGAAACCCGCAACCCAGGGACCGTCGCGTTTCAACCAGGATTCGTACTTCTCCCAATCGCAATACTCTTCGATGCCCTCGAGTCCGAATGCGCGACCGTGGATTCTGCCGGTCGCGATGACGATCGGTTTTTGCCTGCGGGGGCGGCTGGTGAAATCCACGCCGGAGATCGGCCAGCCCGACCGGACTGTCACGTCGACGCACTCAGGTTTGCAACTGCTTCTCGAGTCGCTGCGCGAACACGGCCATCTCCCTTGCCGCCTGTTTATCGCCGCGCCGCTCCGCGACTTCGATTCCGCGGCGATAGGCGTCGAGAGCATCGCGCAGGACACCAGCATCGGTCAGCGCCTTGCCGAGCAGCTTCCATGCGGCGGAATAATTCGGGTCCATCTCGAGCGCGCGCCGCAACTGGTATACGGCGACCCACGTTTCCTTCAGCTTGAGATACTCGGCTCCCAGGCTGAAGCGCAGCAGCGCCGAGTCTTTTCCCTGCGACAAAAGGGCCTCGAGATTGCGGACCACCGCCGCGGGATCCATGCGAAACCTGTCGTTGGCGGCTAGAGTTCGATGCGGGTGCCGAGCTCAACCACGCGATTGGCGGGAATCCTGAAGAATGTCGTGGCGCTTGCGGCATTGCGGGACATCAGGGCAAAAAGCTTCTCGCGCCACAGCGCCATGCCGGGCCCGACTTTCGGAATCAGCGTCTGCCGGCTCAGGAAGAACGAGGTCTCCATCATCTGGAACTTCAGCCCCTTCGCGGCCGCCAGTTCGAGCGCGCGCGGCACGTCCGGTTCGTCCTTGAACCCGTAGTTCGCGATAACCCGGTAAAAGTCGCCGCCAAGCGGCACGATCTCGATGCGCTCTTCGTCGGGGACGTGGGGGATGTCGCGCGTGTGCACGGTGAGCAGCACGACGCGTTCGTGCAGCACCTTGTTGTGGTTGAGGTTGTGCAGCAGCGCATGCGGCACGCCTTCGGCCGCAGCGGTCAGGAACACCGAGGTGCCGGGCACACGGGTCGGCGGATGTGCGGTCACGCTCTGAATGAACGGTTCGATCGGGATCGCCCCCGGGGCCAGCCGCTCCATCAACAGCTCGCGCCCGCGCTTCCAGGTGGACAGCACTGCGAACAGCAGGATTGCGACGACGATCGGGAACCAGCCGCCATGAAAGAGTTTGATTGCGTTGGCGCTGAAAAATGACAGGTCGATGGTAAGAAAGATCAACAGGAGCGGCAGTGCAATCCATAGCGGCCACTTCCACAATTTTCGTACCAGGACGAAGGCGAGGATGGTGTCGATGGCCATTGTGCCGGTAACCGCTATGCCGTAGGCGCCCGCGAGATTGCTCGAGGAGCCGAAGCCGAGCACCAACCCGATCACCGCCGCCAGCAGGACCCAGTTGATCCAGGGCAAATAAATCTGGCCGATTTCGCTTTCCGACGTGTGAGTCACTTCCAGGCGCGGGCAGTAGCCGAGCTGGATTGCCTGGCGTGTCAGCGAGTACGTCCCCGATATGACCGCCTGCGACGCGATCACGGTTGCCATGGTTGCCAGTATCACCATCGGGAAGAGCGCCCACTCCGGAGCCATGTGGTAAAACGGGTGCGCGAGGGCGGCCGGGTTATGAAGGATCAATGCGCCCTGACCGAAATAATTGAGCATCAGCGCCGGCATGACGTAAGCACCCCAGGCGAGCCGGATCGGCTTCTTGCCGAAATGACCCATGTCCGCATACAACGCTTCCGTGCCGGTGATCGCTAGGACCACCGCGCCGAGTACCAGGAAGCCGCCCCAGGCGTTCTCGGCAAAGAACCGTACAGCGTAACCGGGCGAAACCGCAACGAGCACACCCGGGTACTCCATGATGTTGATGATGCCGAGGAGCGCCAGCACCGCGAACCAGACGGCCGTGATCGGACCGAACAACGCTCCGACCATCTCGGTACCTTTCTGCTGAAACACAAACAGCCCGATCAATATCACGATCGTGATCGGGATGACGAAAGGTTGCAGGGCGGGCGTGGCAACTTCCAGGCCTTCCACCGCCGACAGCACCGAGATTGCCGGTGTGATGATGCCATCCCCGTAGAACAGCGCGGCACCGAAAAGCCCAAGCGTCGTCAGCAGCCGGCGGCCGCTGGTACCGCTGGCGGTGGCACGCAGAACCAGGGCCAGCAGGGCCATGATGCCACCTTCGCCGCGGTTGTCGGCGCGCATCATGAACACCACATATTTGAGCGTGACCACGATGACGAGCGACCAGAACACGAGCGACAACACGCCGAGCACGTTGTCATAGTTGGCGGCCACGGGGTGGGAGCCGCTGAATGCCTCCTTCATTGTGTACAAGGGGCTGGTGCCGATGTCGCCAAAGACCACCCCGATGGCCGCGACAGCGAGAGTAAATACGTCGGGTTTCCTGTCGTTTGCGGAAGCGGATCTCATCAAGGTTCTGATCGGAAGGATCAGTGCAGGAAACAGGGACGCGAGAGCTTGCGATGGTTCGCCGGCAATGCCTGCTTGCGACTCATGGTTTCGTTTTTTTCGTCCGCCGGGGGCCGGGAGGCTGGGGGCAATCGGTTATCATCGCCTAACAATTTTCAAGGCTGGCCGCGAGTGGCGGGGCCTTGTTGTGGCGCGACATTCTATACCCCGGAGCGGGCCGTGACCAAACAGGCAATCAGTTCGAAGGCGTGAGGCGTGAGGGGTGAGGAGTGAGGCGTGAAACGGGCAATGCCAAAGAAAGACAAGCAATCCGCTCGTCAGACGCCGCCGGGTTCGCGCCTGCCAGAAAAGACCGCTTTTTCTGAAACGCCCGGGTTTTCCGTCTCGCGCCTC
>Ga0137359_10006008_pt1 | contig 10051 bp, 6 predicted proteins | sample Mad1_40_16metaG_FD_108281 | JGI IMG/M metagenome (GOLD analysis project Ga0137359, IMG submission 108281) | Vadose zone soil microbial communities from Angelo Coast Range Reserve, California, USA - Mad1_40_16 metaG | ecosystem: Environmental > Terrestrial > Soil > Vadose zone | place: USA...
AGTGTCATTGAATTCGGCCCGGATGTAACCGCGATCGGCAGCTAGTTTTGCGAGGCTGGCGAGGACGTCGATTTGCGCGACGGCTGCGGCCGTGTGGCGCAGGCGTCCGGCTTTTGCGGCGATGCTGGAGCGAATTTCTACGAAAAGCTGGCGTTCGATTTCTATGATCCGTTCATCGGCAGCTAGAACTTTACGTTCGTAATCTTTTAGCTCGGGCGAAGTGAAACGTTCGGCGTTGACCAAAGTTTGCTTGCGTTCGTAATCCGCCGGGGCGAGATGAAAATTGGCGCGGGAAATCTCGATGTAGTAACCAAAGACTTGATTGAAGCGGATTTTCAGCGAGCCTATGCCGGTGCGTTTGCGTTCGCGCTCTTCCATGGAGGCGATGATTTGTTTGCTGTGCTGGCTGAGGTCGCGGAGTTCGTCGAGCTCGGCGTGGAAACCCGGGCGAATCATGCCGGGGTCGCTCGCAAGAGCGGGAGGCTCATCTGCGATGCCACTGTCGAGCGTTTCACGAACGTCGGCAAGTTCGTCAATTTCATCGTGCAGGCGGCGGAGGAGTATGCTGCCGCCGGCTGGAGCTGGTGTGACGAAATTTCGCAGGACGGGAAGCTGTGCCAGCGACTTGCGCAGGGCTACCAGCTCACGCGGGCCGGCCTGGCCCAGTGTGATGCGGCTGGTGAGACGCTCAAGATCCTGAATGCCGCGCAGCTCCTTGCGTATTTCGCCGCGCACCACGGTTTGCTGAACAAAATGAGCGACGGCGTCGAGGCGTTCTTCGATGGCGTTGCGCTCAATCAGGGGACGAAGAATCCACGTGCGTAGAAGGCGCGCGCCCATTCCGGTGACGGTAACGTCGAGCGCGGCGACCAGCGTGGTTGGAGCGTTTTTGCCGGAGTCGTCGGAAAAAATTGGGGTGAGCAGTTCGAGATTGCGGACAGAAACGGGGTCGAGGACAAGTGCATCGTGCTGCTCGTAGTAGCGAACGCGATCGAGATGGCGTAAGGCTTCGAGGGTTGGCGCACCACTGTAGCCGGCGCTGCCGTTCGATTCGCTGCCTTTGGCGGCATTTTCGCGAAGGTAGTGGACGATGGCGCCGGAGGCGGCGAGGGCGTGAGGATGGCCGTCGAGGCCGAAGCTTGTGAGTTCCGCAACGCCGAACTGTTCTTTCAAAATGCGTTGAGCGTAGTCGTGCTGGAAAGCCCAGTCCTCAATACGGCTTTCGACTCCGCCGGTTCCGTCGAGCAGGGAAGTCTTAGCGGTTTCAAAGAGCTGCGCGGGGCGAGGCAGAAGCGTTTCGCGTGGGTGGAGGAGTTGCAGTTCGTCACGCAGCGCTTCTTCCGCAAGCGGACCGGATAATTCCGTGCACTGGAATTCTCCGGTGGAAAGATCCACGAACGCCAGGCCGATGGTGCTCGCTGCGACGTCTGGGAAAACGGACGCGAGGAAATTGTTTTCTTTGGCGTCGAGCACGGCCACGTCAGTGGCGGTGCCTGGAGTGATAACGCGGACGACTTCGCGGCGTACCAATTTTTTGCCTGGGCCGGGAAGCTCCATTTGATCGCAAATGGCCACTTTGAAACCGGAGCGAATCAGGCGCGCGATGTAGCCGTCGGCGGAATGGTACGGAACGCCGCACATCGGGATGGGCTGGCCTTTTTCGCGATTGCGAGAGGTGAGAGTGATTTGCAGTTCGCGAGAGGCGAGGATGGCGTCCTCGTAAAACAGTTCGTAGAAGTCTCCGAGGCGGAAGAGCAACAAGGCGTGCGGGTAGCGGGATTTGATTGACTGGTATTGCTGCATCAGGGGTGTGGTGGCGTCGATCATGACCGGAAGTGGTTCGTGAGCAGTGAATAGTGAATAGCGAGTGTCGTTGCGTTCATGCCTGAATCCCAATCTGTCGCAGGAGAAATGCGTAGTCGAGGGCGATTTCGCGGAGGTAGTCATAGCGGCCGGAGGCGCCGCCGTGTCCTGCACCCATATTGATTTTGAAGAGCAGTGCGTTCGAATCCGTTTTCAGTTGGCGCTGTTTTGCGACGTACTTTGCGGGTTCCCAGTACATGACTTGGCTGTCGTTTAGGCCGGTTTTGATAAGCATGGCTGGATACGGTTTGCGCTGCAAATTTGTGTAGGGGCAATAGCTCTTAACGTAGAAATAATCTTCGGCGATTTGTGGATTGCCCCATTCTTCGTATTCGCCGACGGTGAGCGGCAAGGAAGCGTCCAGCATGGTGTTGAGCACGTCGACGAATGGAACGTGGCAGATGACGGCATGAAAAAGGTCTGGGCGGAGGTTGGAGACCGCGCCCATCAGCAGTCCGCCAGCGCTGCCGCCTTCGATGATGAGCTTTTTGCTGCTGGTGAAACGTTCAGCGATCAGGTGTTCGGCCGACGCAATGAAATCGGCGAAAGTGTTCTTCTTTTGGTGCATGCGGCCGGCATCGTGCCACGGCTTGCCCAGTTCGCCGCCACCACGGATGTGGGCGATGGCGTAGATTACGCCGCGATCGAGCAGGCTCAAACGGTTCGAACTGAAATTTACTGGCATCGCGATGCCGTAGCTGCCATAGCCGTAGAGGAGTAGCGGCGCGCTGCCGTCCCGGGGCGCGTCTTTGCGATAGACGATCGAGAGAGGGATGCGGGTGCCGTCTGGCGCGACCGAGTGGAGCCTTTCGCTGGCGTAGAGCGTTGCATCGTAGCCGCCGAGCACGGGCTGTTGTTTGCGCAGAGTGCTTTGGCGGGTGCTTACATCAAAATCAAAAATGGAGCGCGGGGTGACAAAAGATTCGTAGGAGTAGCGGAAATGGGTTTGTTGGAATTCAGGATTCATTCCGGGGGCGGAGTTGTATGCGGGCTCATTGCAATTGATGCGATAGGAAGCTTCGAGCAGCTTGTTCGAATGTTGAGAGAGTGGAATGACGCGCAGGAATGGCAGACCGTCTTCGCGTTCGAACAGGACCAGATGCGAGCGGAAGGGCAGCCCGGCGGAGAGCATGACCGCAGGGCGATTGGGGATCAGTTCGTGCCAATTCGAACGTCGTGGGTCGCTGACAGGGGCCGCGACCAGCCGGAACGTTCGTCCGCCGGAGTTTGTGCGGATCAGAAAGACGTCTGAGGGAGACGGATCGTTTTGTGGGGTTGCGAAATTCGGGTGATGGTCGGCGTAGTATTCGTGGGCGTCTTCGCGCGGCGCCATCAGGCGGAATTCGCCTGATGGCTCGCCGGCCGAGAGATAGCGAACTTCGCTGGTGGTATGACTGGCTGCAAGCAGCATTAAATATGCCCCACTGCGCGTTCGTTCAATTTCGATGCGAAAGCGTTCGTCGGCTTCTTCGAAGAGGAGTGGATCGGGCCCTGGGTCGCCGAGGGTGTGGCGATAGAGCCGGTGCGAACGCTTGGTGACCGCGTCTTCCACAGTGTAAAAAAGTGCGCGGTTGTCGGTGGCCCAGGCTACGCTGGTCACACGTTCGGAGCGAAATGGCAAGAGCTCGCCCGTTCGCAAATCTTTAATTTGCAAGGTGTACTGACGGAATCCGGTGATATCGGTCGAATACGCGAGGAGGTGATTGTCATCGGTTACTTCGAACGCGCCGAGGCCCAGGAAACTGTGGCCTTCGGCCAAAGCATTCAGATCCAGAAGAAGCTCTTCATCGCTGTTAGCAGATTCCGGCTGGCGGTAGTGGCGAGGATACTGCTTCCCTTCCAGTGTTTTCGTGAAATAAAAATAGCCGCGGAGTTGGTATGGAACCGTTAAGTCTGTCTGCTGAAGGCGGGACAACATTTCCTGGTACAGCTTTTCCTGGAAGGCTTCGGTCGGGTGCAAGGTGGCTTTGGTGTAGGCGTTTTCGGCTTCGAGATGCTCGATGACCTCTGGGTTATCCTTTTCGCGGAGCCACTCGTAGTCGTCGATGCGCAGGTCACCGTGCAGGCGATGCTCGACCGGTCGGCGAGCAGCGAGCGGCGGCTGAAGACGCGCGGACTCGTTGGCCGCGGCGTCTGGTGCAAAGGTTGCTTCTGAAGTGCTTTTGGGTTCCATTTTTCTGATTCTCGGTGAAGCGGCCGGCTCGACTCGGCACCGAAGACAATTGGTGCGCGTTGGTTATACTAGCGGAAGTCGGACAAGCGCAAAAGCGGGTGCGGAAGTAGAAGGAAACGCGAAAGGAAGCGATGGCGAAAGAAACCGAGATCAAGCTGCCAGTGCGCGACACGAGAGCTTTCGAACGAAGGGTTAAAAAGCTTGGCGGAAAGGCTGTCGGGGCGGGGAATGGGCGCGTCCATGAATTGAATGTCATTTTTGATACTCCGGACGGCGGGTTGGCCAAACACGGGCAGTTGTTGCGTGTTCGAACCGAATCGCTGCAAAGCGGCAGCAAAAAAGAGATACCTCGGCGGGTAATCCTGACCTTCAAGCAACCTGCCGTGCGAGCCGTTGATGACGAGGGCAGCAGATTCAAAATACGGGAGGAAACCGAGGTTGAGGTGGCCGATGCGGCGATGCTGCAGAAAATTTTCGAAGGGTTGGGGTTGCGAGGCTGGTTTTCGTATGAAAAATACCGGACGACCTGGAAACTAGGCGCGGCGACGCGTTGGGCGAAGGATCTTCTGATTGAACTGGACGAAACTCCTGCCGGGACATTCGTGGAGTTGGAGGGTCCGCCGGAGGCTATCGACAAGGCAGCGGAAGCGCTCGGTTACTCGCGAAAAGACTATCTGCTGAAAAATTATCTGGAGCTGTACGCGGAAGATTGCAGGCGGCGCGGTGTCCCGCCTGGAAATATGCTGTTTGCATCCGGGAAAAAGAAATAAATCGCACCGACCATTGTCGAAATCTACAAAATATTTCCAGTAAGTGCCATTCTTTCCTTGACTTCGTACGCCAAGCGGCTTATCACTACGCTCGGAGTCAATTTTTTCGATGAACTCTACCAAGGAACCCGAACCTGGCCCTGGCTTTCGTGCATTGCAGTCCGGAATGGCGCATGAAGCAGGACGGATTTGGAGGATAGTATCCCGCGAGGTCGAGGAGTACGTCCAAGGGATAGAGGTGCAGGAGTTCATCGGCGGCTAGGGCAGGGTTATTTTTGCGGTAGCGCGCCCGCGGCCGAGCGATTCCGGCATGCGGGCTTTTTTATTGCCTGCGGAACGGAGCACGGCATGCTTTATGCAACGGAATTAATGGGAGCGAAGACCTACGACGCTCAGGGCAATTATGTCGGCAAGATTCGCGAATTTTTCATCGAACCCGCGGACCAGCCGAATCGCATCTCGCACTATCTGCTGTCGCGCGGAAGTTTTCAGCCGCTGGTGGCTCGGCACGATCAGGTGGCATCGGTGGCGCCCGGCAATATTCGGCTGAACGTAAATGAAAGGTTGCTGGAGCCGTATGAACCGAATGAAGCCTGGCTGGCGGTCCAGAAGGATCTGCTCGATCAGCAGATTATTGATACCGCCGGACGGAAAGTGGTTCGCGTGAACGATGTGGACCTTGCGGAGCAGCGCACCAACGGCTCGATCGAACTGCGAGTGACCCAGGTGGACGTTGGACTTCCCGGGGCGGTACGTAGGCTATTTCAGGGAATTGCTCCGCAAAAATTTATTCGCAAGGTGCAGGGACAGTTTCCGCCGCGCTCGATCCGCTGGGAATTTGTGAACCTGGTGGAATCGGATCCGCTGAGGCGCGTAAAGCTCCGCATTACGCACGAAAAACTGGAGGACCTGCATCCAGCCGATCTTGCGGACATCATGGAAGACCTGTCGGCGGCGGAACGGCAGGGAATCATTGCGTCTTTGGATGAGGAGACCGCAGCCGGAGTACTTGCGGAGCTGGACGCGCGTCTCACGTCCCAAATTGTGGAAAAGATGGACCCGGAAAAGGCTGCGGACATTCTGGAAGAGATGGCTCCAGACGCTGCGGCCGATTTGCTGGCCGATCTTCCCAGGGAAACATCAGAGGAGTTGCTGGAAGAGATGCCGGGCCACGAAGCGGCGGAAGTACGCGAACTGCTGGAATTCGATCCATCGACGGCTGGCGGAATGATGAATACCGAGTTCGTGTTTATCGGTGAAGGCTCCAACCGAGACGAAGTTTTGCAGTGGATGAAGCAGCAGGATCTCAACCTGGATCAGCTGGATACCATCGTGCTGCTGGACCGGGCAGCGCAATTCTCCGGCACGGTGCCGGTGGCGCGGTTGCTTCTTGCCGATCCGGAGCAATCGCTGGCAGGACTGAAAACCGAGCCGCTGCTCTCGATGCCTCCCGACGCCAGCGAAAAGGAAGTGTTTGAAATTTTCGATAAATATAACCTGCGGATGTTGACCATCGTGAATGACGATAACCGGCCAATCGGGGTGGTCACGGTAGACGATGTGGTATCGAAATTGATGAAGTAAAAGGAAGAACCGATCGAGATGTGCAATCGCGAAAACATTGAAGCGCAGTGGGCAGGTTGGGCAGACCGCGCAGAGCGCTTGATATCCGTGGTGCGCCCGTATCGTCACCGAATTGCGCTTTTTCTGGCGGTGGTGGGCCCGGGACTGATTGTGTCCAACGTAGATAACGATGCAGGCGGAATTTATACGTACGCGCAAGCGGGAGCCAAGTACGGCAACGCGGTGCTGTGGTCGCTAATCCCGATGACTATCGTGCTGTACGTGTCTCTCGAAATGTGTTCACGCATGGGAGCGGTCACCGGCAAAGGCCTCTCCGATTTAATCCGCGAGGAGTTCGGATTTCGCGTGACATTTTTCCTGATGGCCGTGGTGCTGATCGTGAATCTGGGCAACGTGATGGCGGAATTCACCGGAGTATTTTGGGCCAGCGAAAGTTTTGGCGTTAGCCGGTTCATAGCTGTTCCGCTGGCAGCAGTGCTGGTATGGGCGATCGTGGTGGCCGGCACAGCGAAATGGGTGGAACGAATTTTTCTCAGCATATGCGTGGTGTATCTGTCCTACGTTGTTTCCGCTTTTCTCGCCAAGCCTGAATGGCTCATTTCGTTGCTCCATCTTCTCCCGCCGCAATTGATGCATTACATCCCGACGGTCCGTCCGTTCGTACAAGTTCCCCCATTCAGTGCGAGCTATGCCATCATCCTCGCCGCGCTGGTGGGGACGACGATCGCGCCGTGGCAGCACTTCTATTTGCAGGCGGCGGTAGTGGAGAAAAGGGTCGGCCCGCGGCAATACCCCACGACGCGCAACGACGTACTGATCGGCAGTATCAGTTGCATGGTCATCGTTTTCTTCATCATTGTGTGTACGGCTTCCACGCTTTACGTGCATGGGATTCACGACGTTGACAGTGCGGGCACCGCGGCGATAGCTCTGCGGCCAGTGGCTGGAAAATGGGCCAGTGCGCTGTTCGCGATCGGACTGCTGAACGCCTCGTTGTTTGCGGCATCGATTCTTCCGCTCTCGACTTCGTATGTGATTTGCGAAGCGCTCGGTTTCGAATCGGGGATTGACCGCAAATTTGGCGAAGCAAAGATTTTTTACGGGCTGTACACCGCTTTGATCGCATTGGGGGCGATCTTCGTTCTTTTCATGGGACGTTTTGCCAATACTATCCTGTTATGGTCTCAGGTACTGAACGGATTCCTGCTTCCAGCGGTCATGATCTTCGTTCTGATTCTGGTGAACCGACGCGATCTGATGGGCGATCAGACCAATCCTAAAGGGTTTAACTGGGTCGCGTGGATTTCCACCATCGCGGTGATTATTCTGACGATGGTTGTGGTTTATTCATCGATTCGCGAGTTCACGGGACATCCTGTTTCCTGAGCGCATTTCCTGGTTGTCATTTTGGGAAACGGACCCGATAACCCGTTGCGGCCGTCCCGAAAGCCGTGTTAACTTTATGCGGTAAAGGAGAGCGCCACCCTAATTCCCGTGACCGAACCTGCCTCCGCAAAAACTCTCCACGTCGCTTCCTCTCATCCGCTCGGCGCGATAACGGCCGAAGAAGCGTTTCTGCTGGAAAAGCTGAACCTTGGCCAACTGCCGAAGCATCTGGCAGTGATCATGGATGGCAACGGACGCTGGGCGCAGCGCCGCCATCTGCCACGCATCGCCGGTCATCGCAAGGGAACCGAAACCGCGCGTATCGCCATTGAGACTTGTTCGAGGCTGAAACTCGAGGCGCTGACGCTTTACGCGTTTTCCGTGGAAAACTGGCGCCGTCCCAAAGCTGAAATCGATTTTCTGATGCAATTGCTGCGCGAATATCTACGCCAGGAAATGCCGTTGATACAGCGGAATAATATTCGCATGCGTTTCCTGGGCCGGTCGGATGAACTTCCGGCAGCCGTGCAGCGCGATACGCGCGAAGCGGTGGAAGCAACCGCGGGAAACACCGGCATGGTATTGTCCATTGCCCTCAACTACGGTGGACGCGCGGAAATCGTGGATGCGGCGAATGCTTTGCTGACCGCTCGCCACGCCGCTGGCGATTCGCGAAAGCTCACCGAGAGCGAACTGGAGCGCCATCTTTATACGGCCGGGCTGCCTGATCCCGACCTGCTGATTCGAACCAGCGGCGAGATGCGCGTCAGCAATTTTCTGCTGTGGCAAATCGCTTACGCGGAGATTTTTGTCACAGAAACGCTGTGGCCGGATTTTAACCGTCCGCGTTTGCTCGAAGCTTTCGTCGATTTCCAGAAGCGCGACCGGCGCTTTGGCGGCATCGGCGAAAGTGAAGAAGTGGAACCGAGCGCGTCCAGGCTTGCCCACAAGTAACTGAAGTACTGCTGTCCCGAATTCGTTTTCCTCCACGAAGCCTCTCCCGTTATGATGATTGGTCAATTCGCTTCATTCCTTTTTATTGAGGCAGAACACTTCATGACCTGGAAACGCGTGGCGACCGCGGTGGTGCTGATACCGCTGGTCGTCAGTCTGGTGCTCGCCGCGCCGACAGCGCTGGTCGCTGTAGCGCTGGCACTGGTGATTCTGCTGGCGATCTTCGAATATTTTTCCTTGGGTGAGGCGATTGGCCATCGCGCGTACCGTTTGTGGACTGCCTTTTGCGCGATGCTGCTGGTGTACGTGCAATATCTTGCAGCGATGGACGCGCAACACGCACTGAACGATGGTCCTGCGATTCACCGGATCCTAGGACTGTTCCAGCTCGCAACTCCTTCAGCCGGGGATGTTCTGTTCATTTTTCTGATCGGTATAGCGATCCTGACCCTTACTACTCGTCGTCCGTTGGTCGAAGCTTTGCCGGCGGCGGGCATCAGTTCGTCCGCGCTTCTGTTGGTTGCGCTTCCGCTGACTTTCGCCGTGCGGCTGCACGGCATTTCCCTGGTCGGCAAATATCTGCTGCTCTTTTCTCTGGTGATCACCTGGATTGGAGATAGTGCGGCTTATTTCGTCGGCCGCGCCATCGGCAAGCATCCCTTTGCGCCGCATTTGAGCCCCCAAAAAACCTGGGAAGGCGCAGCGGCCAGCTTTCTTGCTTCGATCCTGATCGCAATTACGCTCGCAACCAGCCATCTGGTAAACGTTGCGGTGATTCATTTGCTTGGCGTGGCTGCGGCAGGCAATGTCGCCGGGCAGATGGGCGACTTGCTGGAGTCGGCGTACAAACGCAGCGCTGGAGTGAAAGACTCTGGCACGTTGTTGCCGGGCCATGGCGGGGTACTTGACCGTATCGACGCACTCATCCTCGCCTTCCCGGTTGTCTGGTATTATTGGTTGTGGATCTACTCGCCGCGGGCGTAAGTCCGCTGGGTCTCCGCCTCAGGCCTCAAACTTCGGCTTTCAGGGTTTGTCCCGACAAACCTTGACAAATAAGGGATTTTTGATTCGTGAAGCAGCTTGCCATTCTTGGTTCGACCGGTTCGATTGGCCGCCAGTGTTTATCTGTGGTGGATGCGCTTGCGCCGCGCTTTGGCGTGGTCGCGCTGGCCGCAGGCGGCAATCTGGACGAACTGATCAGCCAGATTGAGCGTTACCAGCCGGAAATTGTTTCTGTCGGGGATGGGAAGAAAGCTGACGTTCTCGCGGAACGACTTCGCGAAAAGGGAATCGCGAAGCTGCCTGCGATTCATCACGGGTC
>Ga0137359_10006009_pt1 | contig 10051 bp, 6 predicted proteins | sample Mad1_40_16metaG_FD_108281 | JGI IMG/M metagenome (GOLD analysis project Ga0137359, IMG submission 108281) | Vadose zone soil microbial communities from Angelo Coast Range Reserve, California, USA - Mad1_40_16 metaG | ecosystem: Environmental > Terrestrial > Soil > Vadose zone | place: USA...
CCGGTTTATTTCGGACCGGCATCGGCGAACCGGCAGCTCGGGTATCTGGTAATCGGCCACGAGATCGATCAAGACGTGGCGGCGCAGATCGGGCGTATCGCAAGCAGCAAGGTGGCCTTTTTTTATGGCGACACTATCGTCACCAGCACTTTGAGTCCGGCGAACCAATCGCAACTGTTGTCCTCGATTCAGTCATTGCCGGAACCTGGAAGCTCACAGACGGCTTCTTTGCAATTGGGGGATGAACGTTTCCTGGAAACGGCGTTGGATCTGGCGCCGCGCGGCAATCCTGACGTGCGGCTCGTCGTTCTGAAATCGTACGATCAGGCCACCGCGTTTTTAATGAAGATTAATCGACTGCTGCTGGCGCTGGGACTACTCGCTGTCCTGGTCGGAAGCGCGCTAGTGTTCTTCATCTCGCAGGCATTTATGCGGCCGCTGTCCAGTCTGGTGGCGGGAGTTGGAGCTTTGGAACGAGGCGATTTCACTTACGCACTCGATCTGCGAGGCGGCGATGAAGTCGCGGAACTGGCCCGGGCATTCGACCGAATGCGCGAGAGTCTGGCCAGGACGCAGCAGAACCTGATCGAGTCGGAACGACTGGCTACGATTGGGCGCATGGCCAGTTCGATTTCGCATGATTTGCGCCACTCGCTTGCGGCTATCGTTGCCAATGCTGAGTTTCTTTGTGAAGCACAGCTCTCTCCGGGGCAGCGCGAAGATCTTTACCAGGAAGTCCGCGCTGCGGTTGGCCGTATGACTGAGTTGATCGACTCCCTGCTTGAATTCTCGCGGAACCGTGCTGCGCTGCATCCCACATATGGCAACCTACAACATGCAGTCGACAATGCGGTTGAGGCGGTTCAGTCGAATCCGGAGTTCCATGATGTCGCGATTAACGTGCGCAAGGTGGGAAACATCGACGGGTGGTTTGATCACCGGAAGCTTGAGCGCGCGTTTTTCAATTTAGTGTTGAACGCATGCGAATCTGTGACGCCGAAATCCGGCAGAATCGAAGTAGACCTGCATGAAACGGAGAATGGAGTCGAAATCAGGGTCGCTGATAACGGCCACGGCATTCCAAGCTCGATTCGCGACACTCTCTTTGATCCGTTCGTGAGTGAGGGCAAGGAGAACGGCACCGGGCTGGGATTGACTGTCGTTCAGAAAATTGTTCAGGACCATGGCGGCGAAGTCTCAGTCGCGCAGACTTCGTCAGAAGGCACAGTCTTTCGCATCACGCTCCCCCGCCCTGCTCCCGCAGCCGGGAACGAACCCAGCGTGTCTGAACCTGGGACATCCGAACTTGGGACATCAGAAGATGCCTCCTCCCCGGCTGCGGCAAGCGTAAACTCTACAAGACAAGGGTGAACTGCAGGTTTCACTCCTCTGCATCGAAAACATATAGGTCCGGAGGTAAATGTGAAACACCGAAACGTGGTGTTTTTGTGCTCAGTCCGTTTTTGGGCCGCCGTCCTGTGCATGGCGATAGGGAGTTTCCCCGCAACAGCGCAACAAGTTACAGCGTCTAGCAGCGCAGACGCGAAAAGTTTGGCGGACTCTGTGCAAGATCTTCGGAGCCAGGTCCAGGAGTTGCGCGCGGCAGTGGCGGAAATGAGATCGGAAGCGGCGGCGTATCGCGCGCAAAGCGCGGAACTCCGCAAAGAGTTGGAGAGCATGCGAGGGGTGAATGCATCCGCGAATCCCGGCGTATCAGCCCAAGTCGCGTCGCAAGCTCAGGAACCGGCGGAACCCAACGACTCCTTGAGCAAGCGAGTTGCTAGTCTCGAAGACACGACGCAATTGGTGCAGAGCGAATTGCGAACGCAATATCAAACCAAAGTTGAGAGCGCGTCCAAATATCGTGTAAGGCTTTCTGGGCTGGTGCTCTTGAATCTTTTTCACAATCGAGGAGCAGTCGACAATCTGGATTTTCCGACGTATGCCGCTGCCGGAAACGCCTACGGAACAAACTCCTCGTTCGGCGCCACGTTGCGGCAGTCTGAGCTCGGCTTGGAAGTCTTTGGACCGGAACTGTTTGGCGCAAAAACGAGTGGAGAAGTTCAGTTTGACTTTGGTGGCGGCTTCCCTTCCGGCGCGCTCGACGGCATCAACACGGGCCTGGTGCGCCTTCGTACGGCGAGTATGCATTTAGATTGGAACCGCACTTCGATTGTCGTAGGGCAGGACAGCCTTTTCATCTCGCCAGATACGCCGACCTCCTTCGCTTCGTTGGTAATTCCGAGCCTTGGGTATTCGGGCAACCTTTGGGCGTGGACACCGCAAGTACGGGTTGAACACAAGTTCGACTTAGGCAACGATCAAAACGTAATTCTGCAAGCCGGGATACTGGACAACGTGACCGGCGAACCGTCATACGGCACCCATCGCCAGCCACAGGCTGGGGAGAGCTCCGGGCAACCCGCGTATGCAGTCAGGACAGGATGGAGCAAGAACTTGAACGGGAGGCCGCTGACTTTTGGCGTGAGCGGCTACTATTCGCGACAGAATTGGGGCTTTGATTGGAACGTCGATGGCTGGGCAGCGGCAACCGATTTGCGGGTGCCGATTGCTCCCAAATGGGAGCTGTCCGGCGAATTTTACCGGGGCCGGGCAGTCGGCGGGCTTGGCGGAGGAATTGGGCAATCGGTACTCTTTAGCGGGAATCCGCTCGATCCAGCATCTGAGTTTCGTGGGATCAACTCTGCGGGAGGATGGTCGCAGATTAAGTTTTCCGCCACATCTCGGCTCGAGTTCAATGGCGCGGTCGGGATCGATAGTCCATTTGGGGCAGACGTTCATGCGTTTGCACATCCTGTCGGCTACTATCCGAACGTGCTAACGGCAAACCGGAGCGAGATGGGAAATTTCATTTTCAGACCGCGTTCCGATTTACTATTTTCGGGAGAGTATCGTCACCTAAGGACGTCGCAGATCGGCCCGTACTACAGCGCTGACCAGGTCAACGTTATGATGGGGGTGTTGTTCTGAATACTCGACGCATGCTCGGGGCCGTGTTGAGCGTGATTCTCGCATTCGCCGCTCAAGGCCGAGGACAGGAGGTAACACTCTCTGTGCGCGTCAAGGTGGTGGATCCGGCTCGCAACACCGAGTCTGGACACGCTGAAAACGTTTTAGTCTGGCTGACGCCTATGGGAAAGCTGGCCCCGCTGCCCTCCGCTCCGAAACAGGCGTTGCGGCTTGCGCAGCACAACAAGAGCTTCGAACCTCATTTGTTGGTGGTGCCTGTTGGGGCAGTTGTGCAATTCCCTAATCGCGATCCATTTTTCCACAACGTGTTCTCACTGTTCGAAGGCAAGAGGTTCGATCTTGGACTTTACGAAGCCGGGAGCACACGAAACGTGAGCTTCGACAGGCCGGGGATTTCTTACATCTTCTGCAATATTCACGCGGAGATGAGCGCGGTGGTGATCGCGCTGGAGACTCCGTACTACGGCATTTCAAATCGCAAAGGCGAGATCGTGATTGCGGATGTGCCGGTCGGACACTACAGCATGCACAGTTGGTACGAGACTGCTCCGGAGGAAACGCTGGCCGCTATGGTCCATGAAATCAATGTAACCGAGAGCACTTCGACCTTGGGAGTCTTGCAAGTGCCAGCCGGCGCCGCAGCAGTGGCGCATAAGAACAAGTATGGGATGGATTATGAGCCTCCGGCACCGAACAGTCCTGCCTATGAGCAGCGCTAGAGCTTGTGCTCGCTCTGATCAATCGAGCAACTGCTGGGCCGGGCGTGGACGGGCGCCCCTACACGGAGCTGTTTACGTGACAAGAAATTTACACGCCCATTAAGTGGCGTTGACAATTCCCAATCGCCATACTCCTAACCTTACTTCATCGTGGACGGGTATTTGCTTCGGCCCGTTCCTGGTGGCGGGGTCCCGGGACCTCAAAAATCCAGCCAATCTGCTTAATAGCCACCAGAATTGTCCGTGGATTCGTTCGCGACCCGCAATTCCCAGGAGAACCGCCATGTATGTATCCCTGCGCTCCACGTTCAGAGCTTGCCTGCTATTTCTCATAACCAGCCTCGCCTTGGCGAGCATTGGCTCAGCACAAAAATATGTTCAGGCTAATCTCGTCTCTGACGTGCCTGGACGGGCTGCAGTCACTGACCCTCACCTAGTCAACGCTTGGGGAATTGACTTCAGCGGAGCCAGCCCAGCTTGGGTTAACGATAACGGCACCGGACTCGCTACGCTCTATACCGGCACCGGATCTATTGTGCCGCTCGTGGTCACAATTCCTCCCCCGAACGGAGTTGAGGGGCAATCCGCTCCGACCGGCCTTGTGTTCAACGGCACTGGGGCTTTTGCAGTGAAGGCACACGACCTTTCAGGTACCGCGTTGTTTATCTTCGATACCGAAGATGGAACAATCAGCGGATGGAATCCGACGGTGAATATGACTAACGCCATCCTCGCCGTGGATAATTCCGCGAGTGGCGCAGTTTACAAGGGGCTTGCGATTGGAACTACGCAGGACGGCTCTTTCATCTACGCGACCAATTTCCACAGCGGCTGGGTGGAGATGTATGACTCGAATTTCGGGTGGGTGAAAAATTTCACGGACACGGATTTGCCTGCCGGTTATGCGCCCTTCGGGATTCGCGTCCTAAACGGCAAACTTTACGTCACTTTTGCGCTTCAGAATGCCGATAAACATGATGATGTGAAGGGTCCCAGCCATGGATTCGTGGACATCTTTGACTTGGATGGAAACAAGCTAAAGCGGCTCATCTCCCACGGAGAACTGAATTCGCCATGGGGACTGGCAATCGCCCCGTCGAACTTTGGAAAATTTAGCGGCGATCTGCTGGTCGGCAATTTCGGCAATGGGCACATCAATGCCTTCAACCCTTCGACCGGAGGCGCCCGTGGGCACATGCTGCGTCCCAACGGCAACACGCTAGAAATTGATGGATTGTGGGGGCTGCATTTCGGGAACGGCGCCGCAGCCGGCCCAACCAACACCCTGCTATTCACGGCTGGACCGGACGACGAGTCGCACGGACTGTTCGGAACCATTCAAGCTAAATAATCTCTCTCACCAATGTAGTCAGGCCAGCCATGATTGGCTGGCCTTTTTTTATTGTCAATCACGGGTCGGATTAAAGAAACGATTTTTCGGCCTCGGATTCGTGGTAAAACTGTAAGTCTTTCCATTCTCGATTGACGCGAGGTCAATGTCGACCTATGGCAATTACAAGCGTAAAGACTTCGAACGCAGTTCAGACTCCTAGTACGGGCTCCATGAATTACGGCCCAGCGCTTGCCGTACTAACCACACTGTTTTTCATATGGGGATCGCTTACATCGCTGAATGACGTACTGATTCCCTTTGCCCAGCATGTTTTCAAGCTGAATCTCGCCGAGAGCATGCTGATCCAGACTGCGTTTTTTCTGGCCTATTTCATTATTTCGTTACCCGCGGCCAAAATCATTGATTGGATTGGCTACAAGCGGGCCATCATTGTGGGATTGAGCACGATGGTTGCGGCGTGTCTGCTGACGTATCCGGCCGCAAAGATTCCGTCTTTCCCGTTCTTCTTGGCCGCGCTGATGATTCTGGCGGCGGGAATTACTGTGCTGCAGGTTGCGGCCAATCCTTACGTGGCGGTGCTCGGTAGGCCAGAAACAGCGTCCAGCAGACTGAATCTGACACAGGCATTCAATTCGCTGGGGACGGCGGTGTTTCCGTGGGTTGGGGCAAGGCTGATTCTGGGACAAACTGTGAGTGCCGCGGCCCAAAGCGCTTCGCAGGATGCCGTGGTCAAGCTCTACGTTTATTTTTTCGCAATCGTGCTGGTGCTTCTGGCAATTCTGTTTGCGGTGTTCAAGCTGCCAAAGATGGAAGCCGCCGAGCATCGGATTGGGGAGAAGGTAAACGACTCGATTTGGAAGCACCCGAATCTACCGCTTGGAGCGATTGGGATATTCGTCTATGTGGGTGCGGAAGTTGCTATTGGCAGCTCCATCGCTAATTACCTCGCGCTCCAGAATATTGGGCATTTCGCGTCTGATATCGCCGAGCCGGCGGCACGCTATCGTGCGGCACTTTCGGTTGCTGCGCGATACATATCGCTGTATTGGCTGGGAGCGATGGTAGGACGTTTTATAGGCTCCGCTGTTCTTCAGAAAGTGAAGACTTCGCGCGTGCTTGCTTTCTGCGCGACCATGACAACGCTCCTGGTATTAATCTCGGTGTTCAGTAGCGGAGCGGTAGCAATGTGGTCGATTTTGTCAGTAGGGCTATTTAACTCGATCATGTTCCCATCGATTTTCACCAGCGGAATTGCGGAACTCGGTCCACTCACCGGAGATGGGTCTGGAGTTCTCAACATGGCTATTGTTGGAGGCGCCATCCTCCCCTGGATTGTCGGAAGAATTGGAGATGCCATCAATCATGCCTGGTACCCATCGATGATCGAGGGGGAGACCAGTTGGGGACAGGGCATTCACTATGCGCTCATCCTGGCGGCGTTCTGCTACGTCTACATTCTGTTCTACGCTGTCAGCGGTTCCAAACCCAACAGCGAACGCTATGGAAACGCCGAGGCTCGCTCGTAGGCGTGGGGAAGCCCTGCTTCGTCGGCGTGGATGTTGGCGGCACAAAAGTGGCCGCCGGGCTGGTGAATGCGGAGGGTGAGATAGCCTCTCAAATCCGCGTTCCGATGGTCTCGAACGATACCGCGGAGGCGGGCCTGAATGCTGTCCTGCTGGCGATTGATCAAATCGCGCCTGGCGGAGACGCGGCGATTTCTGGAATTGGCATCTGCGCGCCTGGTCCTCTTGATCCTGAGACGGGGATAGTCCTCAATCCTCCCAATGTTCCCTGCTGGCGCGATTTCCCACTGGCTGCTGCGGTGAGGGACGTTCATCGGGTACCTGTCAAAGTCGACAATGACGCCAACGCTGCGGCGCTCGCGGAAACGCGATGGGGCGCGGGACGAGGATACAAAAATGTTTTTTATGCGACCATCGGCACGGGAATTGGAACCGGCATTATTTTGGACGGGAAGATTTATCACGGCCGGACTGGCTCGGCTGGGGAAGGTGGGCATGTAAGCATCGACTATCGTGGCCCCATTTGCCGCTGCGGAAAGCCCGGATGCATTGAAATCGTTGCTTCGGGAACAGCCATCGCGCGACGGGCGCGCGAAGCAATCGGCTCTGGTCGCGGGTCTTCAATGATCGAGCTTGCGGGCGGTAATGTTCCGGCAATCACTGGCGAAATTGTCGGCCAGGCCTCGAACAACGGCGATCCGCTCGCGCGCGAGATTCTCTCCGAAACGATAGAGATGCTGGCCCTTTGGCTAAGCAATATGGTCGATCTATTTGATCCCGAAATAATCGTGATTGGCGGCGGAGCTACGGCGATGCTGCGTCGATTTTTTGATCAGCTGCGAGACCGGGTACCCGGACTGGCGGTCAATCCGAGGGCGAACGAAGCTCCGATTGTGCAGGCCCGTTATGGAGCGGACGCCGGAATTGCTGGGGGTGCTGCGCTGTGCGCGTTGTGACGAAGGTCGCGCGAACGAAAAGCGTGTTGACATATTCTTAACTTCATCGTGCATCTTGGCATCGTTGGTGGGTTCCTTGCCCAAGGCCGTCTCGTGGAACAATCGGGTCTAAACTGAGTCTGGCGACTATCCCGCGCTCAGCAGCCGCTTCTAGCCGCGAGTGCTGTAAGTCCAGCTCGTGAGCGAGATCGGAATGATAGGCGGGGTTGTTAGCAGCAAAATCAGCCGCACGCCGGAATTCCACGACAGCTTGATCCACCAAACCCTGCTTATGTAGAGTGCGGGCAAGGCCGTGGTGGGCCGCAGCGGACTGAGGTTCGAGTCTGATCAACGACTCGTATTCAGAGCCGGCCTCGACGAACTTGTGTTGATCAAGAAGGGCCTTGGCCAAACAAAAATGGCATTCCAAGTCCTTTAGATCGAGCTCCATCAGTCTACGAAGCTCGGCAATAGTTTCGGCCCGGCGTGCTTGTCCCTGGCTCACGAGCGCATCCTCAAGACGAAGGCGGGCCACTTGAAGCGTATCGCGATCATCAAGTTCTGTCGGGTTAGCATTTACAGCCGCGCGATATTCCTGGATTGCCTCGTCGAGATGGCCCTGTCTCTCAAGTATGAAACCCAGTTCACAGTGGGCTGCTCGGTAGTCGTGCTTGAGTTTTATTGCTTCTCGGTACGCGGATGCAGCGCCTGAATAATTGCCGTGCTCGCGCAGTACATTACCTAGCCATTGGTAAGCCAGAACCTGAGAATGTCTTCTGTCAGGTTCATTAGGACTGAGTTTTGCGACCTTGGTGTATTCCGAGAACGCATAGGCTGGAAGGCCTTCATGGGCCAGAGAAAAGGCGAGGTTGCGGCGGGCCTCGTCATAACTTGGACGTAATTCCGTGGCCTCTCGAAACTGCTCGGCGGCCCCTTGCCAGTCATGTTTTTCCTGGAGCAACTTTCCCAGCTGAAAGTGAGCGAACGGTATTGAATCAAGGTTTTCGTTTCCGTCTATCACGCCCTGAAGTTGGGCAATCCCGTCTTCCAAATCTCCTTTCGCTGCAGTTTCTACTGCAAGATTGACGAGCACCAGCACGTCCCCAGGAGCGTATTTGAGGGCTTCCTGATATTGATTGAATGCCGCCTGATGGTCTTTTTGGCTGGCAAAGGCTGCTCCCAAGTTCACGTAAGCGATGGCCAAATCGTGCGTCCGGTTTTCCCCAGGATGGGCTGGCTTTGCCACAAAGTCCTTATAGGCCTTCAGCGCGTCTTCGTGATGGCCAGTGTCTTCTAAAGCCTTACCAAGCTCCAAAAGCGCATGGCTGTAGCCCTTTTCAGCCAATTTTCTAAACGCATTTATCGCATCTTCTCGACCTTTTCCCCCACTCAAGTACTGGGCATGTGCCAGGCGCTCGGATAGTTCATCCGAACTTGGGCCCATCTTTTGCACGCGCCCGTAGCACTCCACTGCCTTGGCGTATCGGTGACTGGCTTCGTAGGCCATACACAAGTTCATTATCTTCGTATTGGTCGGCTTTTCACTCTGTGCTCGATCGAGGGCGGCAACCGCTTGCTCAATCCGCCCATCTTTAAGCAGAGCTGCTCCGGCGAGAGTAGGATCCTGCGCCTCGAGAATTTTCTCGGCGAGGTCTCTGCTGGCCCGTTTCAAGCCATCAGCAGTAGCCGGGCTTAGGACCGATTGCCAGGGACCACCCCCGGGCATCCGCGCAACCAAAATAAAATCCTTGTCATTGCCGTTCAGAACCACGTCTCCTGAAATTATCTTCTCGCTGCGCCATAATGCCCGGGCGGCAGAAACTATTCGTTCGTAGGACACTCCTTTGACCTCGACAGTGAAACGAGTGGCGTCTTGTGCGGTCGAGAATTTTGGACTGTTCAAGTCTCGCAGAACTGGTAGATCCATCTCCGCAGGTTTTAACCTCGGGTCGCTATTCTCTCTTGTGATCTCGTCGTGGATTGAAGTCAATGCATCCTGCAGGGCGTCGGCAACAATTTCTGCGCTAAAAGGTAGCTCCGACTTTGGCATCTGGAATGGTGCAATGACCGTCACAGGGGTATGCGCTTGCCAGCCCGCAAAGCCGGCGATCATGGCAAGAAAGTAGTGGGGAAGGTGGGACGGCGATGGGGGCCAGGCACCAGAGAACAATTTGGCCAAAAAGGGTGATAACTTGCGAACTTTATCGGACAAGAACGGCATGAACCCAGAGCTTGGGCGTTGCCCTTCGTCAGGTTCCCTTGATGCTGGGCCCACGTCTTGACTGGTTGTGCTCATGTTGACCTACCTGCATGCGGTGCTTCAAAACCTATCACTGTGCCTAGCGGTTTGTATGGTCTTGCCACTTCGATGGTGAAAAAATGTGGACAATCGTTTCAAACGTTCATATTTTGGCATGGTCTCCCAAAAGGCAGTGTCTGAGTTAAGAAACTCGCAGGCGAGACGCACACTATTCGATAGCAGGTTGATTCGGGGTGAGGATATCGGCGATAAGTCTGGGGTGGGAGACG
>Ga0137359_10006010_pt1 | contig 10051 bp, 9 predicted proteins | sample Mad1_40_16metaG_FD_108281 | JGI IMG/M metagenome (GOLD analysis project Ga0137359, IMG submission 108281) | Vadose zone soil microbial communities from Angelo Coast Range Reserve, California, USA - Mad1_40_16 metaG | ecosystem: Environmental > Terrestrial > Soil > Vadose zone | place: USA...
AAGTGGACCGTGCAACCGGCGAATTTTACGCCGTATTCGAGCGCCTGGCGCTGCGATTCCAGGCCGGGAAACGACGGCAGCAGAGACGGGTGAATATTCAGAATACGATTTGGAAACGCCGCCACAAAATACGGCGACAACAAACGCATGTACCCGGCGAGGCAAATCAAATCCACTTTGTGTTCGTTCAGGACAGCGACGACTTGGCGATCGTACGCTTCGCGCTCCAGACCTTTCGACGAAATCGCGCGCGTTCGAATGCCGCGGGACTCGGCACGCTGGATACCTGGCGCGCCTTCGCGGTTGCTGATGACCATGGCGATTTCCGCGTTCGGAATCCGGCCCGCGGCGACACTGTCCGCCAGCGCCTCGAAATTTGAGCCGCGGCCGCTTAAGAGCACGCCGATGCGCTTCTTCATAAACGGAAAACGTTAGCATAACCATTCGAATCGGCAAAACTTGCAGCGGGAAGTTCAAAGTTGAAAGTTAAAGGTTGAAGGATACAACCGCAGCCGAAAATCATCGCGCTACTGCTACGGGAGTCTTGAAATAGGCGATGACAAAGAGGAGGCCAAGGAGCAGATCCGTACAGACGAAGACCAGGTCCGACTTGTGCATTCGTCCTTGCAATACGAGGATAATCACGGCTGCGGCGAAGCTCACTTTTTCGAGGACGGAAGGAATCATCAGAGGCCGATAACGCGCGGGGTCCGTGGCGATGAAAATAAAGACAATCTGCCACGCCAGAGCGACTCCCACAAATCCATAAAAGAATCCCGGATGCGTGATAGGGGGCGGATCGTTGCGTCCGATAAGATCGAACATAAAGTAGAGCGGCGTGAGGACCCACAGGCCCCAGATGCCCGCAACCCGAAACACAATCTTCGCGAATTTCATCGCTGCCTCCGATTGCGAATAACTTGTCGACTGCACTAACGAGTCGAGGAATTCAGTTGGGGCGTTCCACTGAAATACTTGTCTCTGTCGGGTCGGGAATTGGGTAACTGACGGGATGCGCCGGTGCACGAGCTTCGGGCTTGGCTCGATTGTTCCACCAGCGCAGTGCGCTCTGAAAAAGCCAAAGCACTCCGGCCAAAATCAGGAGCAACATCAACCATCGCAGGGCCATCGCCACCAGCATGGCGTCCAGTGCCGGCCATTCGAACCTGAACTGACGCAGGGTCACAAAACGGTCGAGCATCCAGTGCCAAGCGGTATGAGCGACCAGCGCCGAAAGGATGATGATTCCCATGCGCTCGGCGACAGCGAACCGGAAGAAAAACTGCAACACCGGAATGAGCAGCATGAGAACCAGGAGTTGCCCCAGCTCGACACCAACGTTGAATGAAAGCAGAGACGTGAAAAGATGAGATCCGGCAAACTGCAACGACTGACGCAACACAAAGGAGAAACCAAATCCGTGCACCAGGCCAAAGCCGAAGGCCATCATCCAACGGCGCTGCGCGCTGCCGGCGCCGGCGATATTTTCCAGGGCCATGTAAACGATCGAGGCGGCGATGAGGGTTTCGATCAGCGGCGGAAACCATAAGAAATCGGGAGCGAAGTTGTAGGCCGAGGCGATCAGCGTGATCGAATGCGCGACGGTGAACGCGGTGACGACGGGAATGAGGGTGCGAAGCCGCCGGAACGGAATCACCAAGCAGAAGATAAAGAGAAGATGGTCGATGCCGCTGAGGATATGGAGAAAACCCAAGCCGACAAAGCGCAGGGCGGCCTGATGCCACCGTGGATCGAGACTGACGAGGCCTGGATCGCCATCGAACTCGAACGCACGAACTACACCGCTGGAGGGGAGGAATCGAAGCGCTATCACCACGCGCAAACCCAGACGCGCAAGACCGGGGTGAATGGAAAAGCGAGATCGTTCCGACTGAATCGGATAGTCGAATAGCACGTCGAGCATGGTCTGGTCCCAGGAGATATTCGTGGTATCCGGCAGCGGGGTCCCCGTGAGGTGGGCCAGCGCGTCTTCGTAGGAGGCAAAGGAGCGATCCGAGGGTAGCGAGATGCGAGTGGCGATCACCTGGGGTTTCGGCAAAGGAGCGTCGCCTTCGTAAATTTCGATGAAGTCGGAAATCCACAAAGTGGCCGCGCTGGGAAGCAATTCGCTCGCGCGCTTGAGATCGAGGTAGCCGGAACTGCGTTCGGGAAAACTGATGTCGCGCATGGCTCGGAGCGGCACGCGGACCAGCAGCCGAAGATGCGCGCCCTCGGGCTTGACAAAGGCTTGAACGGTGACGTCGTTGGGAATGTCGTGGGCTTGCGCACACCACGGCAATAGAAAAAACGACGCCATGATGAGCACCCGGTGAATTCGAAGCATAGCTTTCTCTTTACTTTGCGACGTAACCCGCCGGCAAGATCTTGTGAGGATCGACGCGCACGACCAGGTAGACGATCTTGTCCGAAGGGATTTCGCTGAACCAATGCGGCGTGTTTGGAGGAATGACGACGACGTCGCCGGGTCCGATTTTGCGGCTCACGCCATTCTGGATGCCGCTTCCTTCGGTGCTGGGACCGTTCAAAACGGTGACTACTTCATTGTTAGCCGGAACTTCCTTGGGATCATTGAGAGTGCCGCCTGTCACAAGCGTTCCGCTGCCGTAGATGACGTGATAAACCTCCGTGATCTGGCTGTGCTCGATGCCGCTGGGGGCTTCTTTGCCGGAGGTCTTGAGACGGCTGACGACACTGACTCCAACGTTATATTCACTGTTAATGCTGATGACGCGAATGGCCTGATCGCTGACGCGAACAGCGGCTACCTTACGCACCAAGGTATCAATTTCGGAGTTGTTGACGTCCGTGGCTGTACCGCGGGGCAGATGCGGCGCACTGGGGGGCGCGTTCTGACTGTGCGCGGGGAATTTGCTGGTGATCGACAGTGCGAAAACAATTGCGAGAAAACTGAGAATGTATTTGTTCATGGCTATCTCCTTTAGAAAACCCGCTATTTACTTGGCCAGACGACGCCCTGGTCTTTCTTTGTGACTGGCGCCATGCCTTTGTAAACGAATTTCTGTACGCGCTGACCACGATACGTCTCGGTGGTGAAAAGATTGCCCTTCGAATCGGCGGCGACGCTATGCACGGCATAAAATTGTCCGGGCTGGCGACCGCCGTCGCCGAAGCTGGTGAGGATTTCGAGTGTGTCGCGAAGCAGAACGTAGATTTTCTCGTTCGAACCATCGGCAAGAAAGATGTATTTCTGCTGGAGATCCTTGGAAAAAGCGATGTCCCAGGTCGAGCCGTCACCGAGAGTCCTCTTCGCGATGAAAGCTTCCTTCACGAAGGTGCCGTCTTTCTTGAACACCTGGATGCGATCGTTGGGGCGATCACAGACGTAGAGCAGGCCGTCGCTCGAAAGTTCGGCGCAATGCACAGGATTGCGAAACTGTTGCGCGGGTGGCGCGTCCGGATCATAGGGGCCGAGATCGGTATCATCGGGTTTCTTGCCGTAGGCGCCCCAATGACGCTTGTACTTTCCGGTCTCCGCGTCGTAGACGATCACGCGGTGATTGCCATATCCGTCGGCAACATAGAGTTCGTCGGTAGCGTTGTCGACGAACAGTTTCGCCGGGCCTTTCAGATTGCCAGTGTCATTGCTGCCTTCGCTTTTGTTGGGATGACCGATTTGCATCAGGAACTTGCCGTCTTGCGTGAATTTCAGAATTTGGTTGTCGTGAAAGCGCGAGTGGTCCTTACCCTGGCTGTTTCCGCCGACCCAAACATTTCCCTTGTAGTCTACGGTGATGCCGTGGTTCGAGTCGGGCCAATCATAGCCCTCGCCTGGGCCACCCCAGTGGCCGATGAGGTTGCCTTGCTCGTCGAACTCTAAGACCGGCGGGGCGGGAATGCAGCACTCCGCGGCCGGGGGCTTCGCGGTCGCGTAGATTTCCATGGGTTCGTAGCTATTGGTCCGATGAACAATCCAAATGTGATCCTGGGCGTCCACGGAGACGCCGACGGCAGCACCGATAATCCAATGGTTGGGAAGAGGCTTCGGCCACATGGGATCCACTTCGAAGCGCGGCGCTTGGAGGCCAGAGGCTTCCGCGGCAGACTTTCTCTCGAGCACGGCAGAACCGATCGCCAGTCCGACGAGGAGCGCGAGAAAAGCTGCTCCGGTAAAGAGATTGAGCTTCATGGTTTTCTCCTGTGCTTTGCGGCCTAGAGCACGCCCGGCGGAGATTCTAAATTATTTAGGGAGATTCACAACCATTTAACCGCGCGCGGGCAAAGTTTCCTCTGCCATGCCAGTCGGCCCCAGGTTCGCGCTAGAATGCCTATTCCTTTTTCGAGTTGAGCCGGAGGAGAGTAACACATGTGGAATCGTAGGGGCACAATGCAGAAGGTCGGAGAGAAAGTAGCTATCACGGCGTTTGTTTTGCTGGGAGTTGTGGCGGCACCCACGTTGGGGCAGCGGACGGCTCCGCGCGATCCGGCGGAGCCGGCGCAGGGCAAGCCGCAGCCGAAGATTTTGGCGCGGCCGGCGGGAAGCATCGCGCGGGCATCGGTGGATGAAAAATCGATGCGGGCGTTGATCGGGAAGCTGGTGGCGTGCGGGACGCGGCTTACGCTTTCTTCATGGGAAGACCTGAAGCGGGGGATTGGATGCGGGCGCGACGTGATTGCGGCCCGATTCCATGAGATTGCGCAGGATTCGAACGGGAAATTGCAGGTGGTGGTGGATAAATTCGAATCGACTTCGGAGCGAACTTCGTTGAAACCCATTCCGGTGGAAAATGTGTATGCGATACTGCCCGGCTCCGATCCGAAGATGGCGAAAACGATTTTCATCGTTTCTGGACATTTTGATTCGCGGCCTTCGGACGTGATGGACCCGAAGGCGGATGCGCCGGGCGCGGACGACGACGCTTCGGGCGTGGCGGTCAGCGTGGAATGCGCGCGGCTGCTGAGCAAGGCCGGCGCAAACGGGCGCGGCAGCTATCGCGCGACGATTTTGTTTGCGGCCGTTTCGGGCGAAGAGCAGGGACTGCTTGGAGCGACGCGGCTGCTCGAATGGACGAAGCAGCAGGGTTACACCGTGGGCGGAATGCTGGACGACGATATTGTTGGCGCTGATCCCGCGCCTGGCGCGCCGCATCGCGTGCGGCTCTTTTCGGGGAATGGCGAAATCGACGATGCGGATTCACCTTCGCGGGAGCTGGCGCGCGCGGTTGAGGAGATTGATGGGCGCGCGGCGATTCGGATGATTTTTCGAATCGACCGCTACGGCCGCGGCGGCGATCACTATCCGTTTTACAAGGCGGGACTTCCGGCGGTGCGCTTTACCGAACCACTCGAAGACTACAATCACCAGCATCAAACGCCGCGGACAGAGAATGGAATCGAATACGGGGATTTTGAAAAATATCTCAACTTTACATTTATGGGTGACGTGGCGCGCGGCAATGCAGAGGCGCTGCGGCAGTTGGCGTTGGCTCCGGCTCCCCCGACAAATGCGAAGCTCACGGGCGCGGTGACGCCGGATGCGAAAGTTTCGTGGAGCGCCCAGGATGATCCAGAACGCGCGGGTTTTGAAATCCTTTGGAGAGAGACTACCGATCCGCGCTGGACTGTTTATGACTTTGCGGCTTCACCCCGCGAAACGGTTTTGAAGGGCGTCTCCACGGACAATCACTTCTTTGCGGTGCGCGCCGTGGGCAAGAATGGCGCACGCACGATTGCCGTTCCCACGGAAATCGAACGCCGGCCGCCTCCGCAACCTACGCCGACCAAATAGTGATCCGTAATGCTACGAGAGCGTGCCTCACAATGGAAAACGGCTGGCAGCGTCTGCTGCCAGCCGTTCCTGTTCTCTGTGGAATGGATCGGGACTAATTACCGATGGCCGTGTCCGCCACCGTGAGACCCGCCTCCACCGTGGGAACCGCCATCGCCATGGGATCCACCGCCACCGTAGTTCCCGCCTCCACCATGGTTCCCGCCACCTGAGCCACGTCCATTACCGCCGCCATGGTTCCAGCCGCCACCTGAGCCGCGTCCATCACCGCCGCCGTGACCATATCCACCGCGCCTGGAGTGGTCGTTGCCACGTCCATAGTTGCCGCTGCCGCCACCGTAGTTGCCGTTGCCGCGGTTGTAGTTTCCGTCGCCGCGTCCGGAGTACCCATTGCCGCGTCCATAATTGCCGTTGCCACGACCGTAGTAGCGGCCGTTGTCATATCCCCGATCGTATCCACGACCGCGGCCATAGTAGCCGTATCCACCACGGCCGTAGTAGCCGCCGCGGTACCACGGGCCAGCGCCGATGAAGACGCCACCGACAAAATAGTCAGGACCATAGAAGCCATACGGGGCGCAGTCGTAAGGGTAGTAGTCGTAGTATCCGTACGAGCAAATGGGAGCTGCGTCGACGTACCCGTAGCCCGAGCTGATTCCAACGTCAAAGGAAACTTGAGCCTTTGCGTAACTTGCACTGAACATGAAAAAGCCGAGTAAAGCCAGATACCTCAGATAACGCATTTTAGACCTTTCGTCAGACCCGGATGACCTGTCCTACACCTAACTGGATCTGGAGGCCTACTGGCACCTCAGGTTAGTCTGAAGCGCCGCCTGTAGTAGCTTAAACCCGAAGCCTGGGAAAGAGTTGCAGGCCTGTTCCGTGCCCCAAAAAGGACCTACGTAGGGAGCATTTGGGGGCAGCCCGAGGACCGGACGCGGTCCAGTGCCGGGGCGCGGCGACCTGCTGGGCGAAAATGATGAAATGTCCCCCCGGATCCTGGACGGCGAATTCCCCCGCCGGCCAAATTTCTTTCGACTTGGAAAATTCGCAAGTTTGAATCTTGGAAGGCGATCCGAAACGCGTCGCGATGACTTGCTAACAGTCGATCGAAGCAGTAATCATCGTCAGGCAGATAGTAGGGGTCAGTGTGCTTTATGACGATCACGTAATCGACTTTGTACTTTGAAATGCCTCGCATCAAAACGTCCGGATTTGAAATCGGAGCAAACCATACAACTCTCCTCTCGGCGTAGTGGTACACCGTTGGCACATGTCTCGCCATGACAATCGAGTTGATGGGGGTGTGGGAGCGAATCCACAGCCCGCTCTCTACTTCCGGCGCGACCGCGTTGAGAAAGCTGGTGTTCTGGGCAGTGCTAATCTGTGGAATTACCAGGTCGCCGTGAGGGCCGACGCGCACGGATAAAATTGGGCTTTGGTTAATCTTCGTATCGGATAGACTGATAACACCTATCGCGAAAAGAATCGCCACAATCCCATAACCAGCGTACCGCGTTAGACGCAAGGGACTGACTTGCAGGGTTCCGAGTGGTCGGCTAAACCACTTTGCTATTCCAGAATACGAGTCCAAGAACGAAGGCGGTCGCCCAGTGTAGGCCATCCAGGCAGCGCAAATGGCCGAAACGCACCAGATAGGCGCCATCAGCTCGTCCGGCCACCGGCCCATGCCCTCGCGGCGCCAGTGCGTGTATATCCAGTGCCAACCAGAAATCCCGAGCAGCGAGCCCAAAGGAAACCAGACAGCTCCCACGATGCGGGGTTTTGCGATGGCGACAATATGCATCGCCTTGATACTCTTCCAAACATAAAAGCACGCCAGCGGGGCTATCGGAAGAAAGAATCTGGCCTCCAATTTCCAAGGCCAGAGCAGATAAATGAATTCGTAACCCGCAAAGTACCATTCAAGTATTCTCTCTCCTCTAGCCTGCCAGATGGAGTATGACCATCCGACGCCAACGAGCAAAACTGGAAGAACTAGTAGAAATGTCTTGGACCGATTAACCCCGTGACGTAGGACAAGGCGTGCGAGCAGGTCTGATTGAGCGAAGACGTTCGTCACGATTCTAGCCGGAATATCGCCCAGAGTCGCCATCCCCAGCTCCGGGTAGTTGCCGCTCTTGACTTTAAGTTGTTCCAAGTATGGAGCGGGATAGCCGGGTAGAGTCCATTCCAGAGGAGCCGGTTTGCGGTGCATCCATAGACCCTGAACCGCGAATCCGACCAAAAGAATCGGCAAGAGCCTTCGCAAGCGGGTCAAACCAACGCGTCTGTCCCTGAAAGACGTTACACCGATTACCGCTACTATCGCGCCCAATAGGGCAATTGCAGCGGAAGCGAACATGAGCGATGCTGCGATCGCCGTGGCAAGCACCAGTCCCCAAATGACTCTAACAGCTGGAGCGGACGCCTTCTCATAGTTCTCGAAGGCCAGCAGTGCCATGACCATTGTAAAAAAAAATGGGAAACAAGGGCTCACCACTGCTGCAGCCATTGAGAAGTAGACCGGAGACGAAATGAGCAAGATACAAATGCTAGCGGCGACAAGCTTTGGCAGATTCTTCAAGAGAAGCTCGTAGCTAGCCAGGAAACCGAGCATCTCAAAAACAGCCATGACACACAGACAAATCGCATGGCTGTAGCCGAAAATAACGAACAAAATCGCAAGTAAGGCCGGCAAGCCTGGCGGCTGATTGGTTTCAGAACGTCCGTTTATGCCATAAAACCCGTCCTGCATAAGGGAACGACCGCTATCAGCATAAAAGACATCCTCGTGGAGAAAATCAGTGGAGCGGTCGTGAAACAAAATGGCTGACCCGCCAAAGACCACGACTAGTGCAAAAACAAGAATGCCTGTTCGGGTTACGGTGAGCCGCCAAGCCATTTGGCATCGACTCCTACATCACATCCGGGTCGTACTGCAGGCGAATCATATTACTCCAGGGAGGTCGCCCAGTTGCGTGGATCTTGGGGCGCCAGCCCTGTGCTTGCAAAGCGTACGAGGCACCTGAAGGTTCCAAACTTTTGGCTTTGCGCGACAACTGGCGATAAATCCCCTCTTCACCACCAGGCGTTTGGTGGCCCGGTTACAGGGTGCGTTTTAGTGGTGAGGGACGGGGGCAGGCTGGGCGAAAGTGACGAAATGGCCGCCGGGGTCCTGGACGGCGAATTCCTTCATCCCGTAAAAGGCGGTACGCACGGGCATGACGATTTTCACGTCTTTCATGGCGGCGAGGACGGCGTCAAGGTTGTCCACCTCCATATACAGGTAGGTAGGACCTTTCCCGGCTCCGGCGGACATAGAGGAAGGCGCGTCTTTCTCCACGCTCGAATAGGTCTGGTACATCACTTCGACGGCGCCTTTCTGAAACGCCACAAACCCGAGTCTATTGCCGTCGGGGACTTCGATGGTTTTGGTGAAGCCGAGGCGGCCTACCCAGAAGGGTATGACAGGTTCGATTTCCTTGACCAGCAGAACCGGGGTGATGCGTTTGACGTTCATGGACTTGATCTCCTGAGATGGATTAGCTTGCGAAAAAGAGAAACCGAGAGAGAGCGCGAAGGGTGCAAAGGGAATGGCGGCGAAGCGCATGGTGAAGATTCTCCTTGACGGTCACAGTAGTCTTAATTAGACTAGTAGACGATAGAGAATGCAAACAGGCAAGTCAAGGAGATTCTTATGGCCAGAGCTACCCGTCAACTCGGCGATCTGATTTCGATTGGAACCGCCATGCTGCGGGACTTTGAGCTGCTGGGGATTCGCAGCGTGTCGCAGCTGGCGCGGCAGAATCCGCAGGAGCTGTACGAGAAGCTGGGACGCGTGGCGGGGCAGCATCAGGATATCTGCGTGCTGGACGTGTTTTGCGCGGCCGTGGCGCAGGCGCGGAATCCGCGGCTGGGTGCGGAGAAATGCCAGTGGTGGTATTGGAGCAAACAAAGGAAAAAAGGGAGTAATGAAGTAAAGAAGTAATGAAGTAAGGATTCCTAATGGCTGGGCGGCAGAGGGGGGACCACTAGAGAGAATGAAAAGAAAAGACAACGCGGAGACGCTCAGAGCGCCGAGGAGCGCAGAGAGGCCGAGAAGAACTGGGGGCGTGCGCAGGAAATTGGCGCTGACGACGCCGGATCTGGTGCTGCTGAGCCTGCTGGCGGAACGGCCGATGCATGGATACCAGGCGAATCTGGAGCTGGAGCGGCGGGAAATCCGGGATTGGGCGGGGATTTCGCGGCCGCAGGTTTACTACTCGCTGGAGAAATTGGCGC
>Ga0137359_10006018_pt1 | contig 10047 bp, 6 predicted proteins | sample Mad1_40_16metaG_FD_108281 | JGI IMG/M metagenome (GOLD analysis project Ga0137359, IMG submission 108281) | Vadose zone soil microbial communities from Angelo Coast Range Reserve, California, USA - Mad1_40_16 metaG | ecosystem: Environmental > Terrestrial > Soil > Vadose zone | place: USA...
GGTGTGAATAACCATTATCAGGAGAACATTTCTGTGATTTTTCAATCATGTAGACGTTACTGGCGTTCGTTGCTGCACCCCGGTTTTTGGTTTTACCTTCCACTCTTCCTTCCGGTGATTGGGTTTTCGATAGGCGCGAATCCTGCAGGAGTGACGGTTTCAGTGGTACATCTTGCCGATGTCTCAAATATCACCGGAAACTATACACAGATTGCTAATCGCGGACTGGACGGCAATTCCGAATTAATCGTCTTTGCAACTGCGCGGCGATCAGGGCCGGGAACGCCATCGGTCACCGCGCCAATCGGTGTGTGGTTTTCGGGTGGTCGATGGCATGTCTTTACCGAAGATAGGTCTAACATGCCGGTTGGGGCGGAATTCAACATTGTGGGAATGCCGGCGGGCAGAAATGCATTTGTTCACACGGCAAATGCTTCGAACACCCAGTCACATATTACGAGGATCAGCGTTCCAGAAATAAACGGAAATGCAAAGGCTACCCTGACCATCACTCAGGTCTTCAGTCCCGGTGGCGCAGCCGGTCTTTATAACCCGCATCCGACAGGCGTCTTCTATGATGGTACCTCCTGGTGCATTTTCAATCAGGATATGGCGCCCATGCCTTTGGGCGCAGCTTTTGACGTCTCTTTTGAAAATGTCCAGACCGTGACGGAGGAAAAAGGGGAACTTTCCACCCGCGAAACAGATCCAGAGCGAATATTGATCATAACGCAGAATTGGAATCCCCGAGGTCAAACCGGTGTCTATAACGCCAGTAATGTGGGTGTGAAATTCAAGGCTGGCCAGTGGGCGATCGAGAACCTGAGCAGATCAGATATCGCTTCCGGAGCCTCTTTCAACGTGTTGGCAATGTCCGCAAGTTCGAACGCGGTTGTATTGGGACCCTCGGTCCTCAAAGAACAGATACAGAATCGAAATGCGCCCTGGTCAAAAATCACATCATCGAATCGCAATAAGGCTGAAGCCGGCGCCGATGCAAAGAGCGAAATTACAAACGTCGCGATCGGAGACCTGTCGGCAAGCCGGATTGGCGCATTGGCGCCACCAGGGGGAGTGCAGTTCGACCCGAATCTCTCAAACAGCGACGGGGCCTCTACTGACCCGCGGATTGCAGTCTCCGGTTCAAGTGTATTTGTCGTTTGGCGCGAACAAACCTCCACCGTGGATCATATCTGCTTTACTAAAAGTCTGACTAATGGGCGCAATTTTGAGGAAATGAAAGAATTAAGCCGCGCGAACGTTTCAGCATACTCTCCACGAGTAGTCGCCCGCGGCAATACAGTGTTTGTCTTTTACCTCGAAGAACGCGACGTGTGGTACAGGCAGAGCGATGATGCTGGGCAGAACTTCGGACCGGAAGTAAACGTTAGCGACACTCCGGCAAGCCCATCTTTCGATCTGGACGTTGCTGTTGACGATCGTTCGGTATTCATTGCCTGGGCGGAACAAAAGGGGACCACCGGCCAGGTCGGCGAACGCGCATTGCGTTTCCGGCGAATTGACTCAGGTGGAATGGGACCACTGCGTGAAATTGGAGCACAAACTAATAGCGATCCGAAGTTAGCAGTCCGCGGCAACCTAGTGGTTATGACGTTTACCAGCGAGCACGCACGCGACGATTTAGACACCAGTATTGCAATCAGCAATAACAGGGGTAATACATGGCGCGTCGACGAATCGGCGATCTGGGGAAACTTTGGCAATCAGCAATTCGCTCGGCCATATATCCTGCCATCCGGCGACGTTCAATTTACTTACGAATCACGTCCGCCCGGGCATATCGATGCCGTGGTGGAAGACCTGGGGGCAGCTCAGCGCGATCCAATTTCAGATAATCGGGCCCACACGTTGCTCTTAAACGGTCACGGACTGAACAGTGGAATCACGGGGTTGATCGAAGGCAACCGGGATCCGATGCAAATCTCCGGAGCTATCCTTAATGATGACCTGGCGATCGCCTGGACACAGTACGACGGCCGCCGCCGAAGCCTATATCTCTACAAACCCGGGAGGCCAGTCTCAGTCCTGAATACAGCTGGCGTCGACCCGCGCAATGCCTCGATGGTAAACGCTGGCGGCAACCTGGCAATTGTATACACCGACCGCCGGTCGGCTGGAGCACCTGAAGAGGTCCACCTCATTCAGGCAGGTTCCAATTTCTCGAATACGAACCTAAGTGACACACCTGGTCGATCTCTTGACCCACAAATTGCGGTCAATGATCGGTTCATGTTCGTGGTCTGGATGGATGATACGCCAGGGAACTTCGACATATTTTTCAAAGCCGTGCCGATCGGCAGGTGAAGGATCAGTGGATATCAGCTTTGCCCCACCAATGACTGAACAGGCCGGGAAGAATTATGCGACAAATTAACAGTTCAAAGGAGATGGAAATGAAGAAAGTTTGTTTGCTGTTGCTATTAATGTCTTCGATTTGTCCCGTTGCGCTTTGCCAGGGTGGCACATCAGCTCTTAAAGACCTCAGTTCGAGGCTCGGTGATGACGGAAGACACGGCGTTCTGATAGCGTTGCTGCGAACTGCGGAAAAGCAGGACTCCTCCGTCGCGGATTTGTTTGGCGGCGGTCCGCATACCGTTCTTGCTCCGAGCGACGAAGCATTCGCCAGACTTCCCCAGGGTATGCTCGAAAAACTGCGGAGCAACAAGCTAATGCTTCGCGAATTTTTGCTCTCTCACATCATTATTGGAAAAGTGATGATTGCGGAAATGCTGGTCTCGGTTAAAGGCAGCCCTGGAAAAACACTTGTCGCGCTGAGAACACTGAATGGGGACGTGGTTAGCGTTCTGAGTAACGCACAAACGGGCGAACTTCATCCAATGGTTAATGGCAAAGCTCGTATTGGCAACAGCGACATTCCATTCTCAGGAGGAATCATTCATGAGATTGATGCAGCCCTAATTTCCCACCATGGCTGGGAGGCTTAATTGAACACGAGCGCACGGATTTCAACAACTTAAGCATATTCAACAGCTGCCTGAAGACGCTGATTCAAAGCCTCGTACAACGATATTGGTTAAAATGAGGGATTTGCAAAGCTGTTGAAGGATAGTCGTCATACGGCGAGGACGGTTTGTCTCTGCTTAAACGCTATGAAGGAAGGAAAAGAAAATGAGAAGACTAACTATATTACTGTTGATGACCATGTCATTTACTGCAGTTGTATTTTCACAGACTGGTTCGCCTGCTTTCAAAGGGCTGCTTGGAAGACTTGAACAGGATGGGAAATTCGGCATCTTGATCGGATTATTGAGGACCGCGGATAAGGAAGACTCTACTCTTTCGGCGTTACTCGGTAAAGGTCCGCACACCATCCTTGCCCCCAATGACGCTGCCTTTGCCAAACTACCCAAAGGAATGCTGGAAGAGCTTGGAAAGAACAAGCGCATGCTAAACGAATTTCTGGTCGCGCATGTTTTTTCAGGCAGAGTGATGATTGCGGACATGCTGGTCCCAGTCAAAGGCAGCCCCGGAAAAACACTTCTAACTCTCACAACCTTGAACGGTAATGCTGTTAGCATTCTTTGCGATGAGCATACAGGCGATCACCACCCGAGGGTCAATGGCATTGCACAAATCGGCAGGGGGGACCTGCCGTTTTCAGGTGGCGTTATTCATGAAATAGATTCAGTTCTGGAGCCACACCCAGGCGGCGCCAATTGAAATGGTGTCGAAAATCGAGCGGCATTTCAAGCACCGTAATTTCCAACTTCCGTTTTATCGATATCTAACATGTTTCCGGGTAGAAGACTCTACTTCTGCGTAACGTATTAAGAATTTGTATGGCGCGGCGTGGAGAGACAACTAGCGCGAGCGTCGACGAGCCGCCGTACAATTCTGTGTTGAATTATGCCGGCGGTTGAGTTAGTGGCTCAAGTTGCGTATTTGGAGTTTGAGCAGCGGCTGGTGCGGGCGAAGAGGGTTTTTGGGGCGGAAGCTCTTTCGGTTGTGGCAAACCAGCTAAGGTGAGATGGACTGGGGCTGATGGTGCGATGGTTAGGGGGTGTTCGGTCCAGCGGCAGGGGCACGCCTGTGCTGAGAGTGAATGGTTTTCCTGGTAGAAGACCAGACTGATAACTGGCCGCCGCCGAACGTGGGTGGCGCGGATGTGATAGACCAGGTGGCAGTTGTGACCGCGATCTTTTTTCGCGAGTGGCGCCGGTTGATGCACGATTAAGCTCCCCAAGGTGGTAAGCCGCTGGTGTGTTTCCCTTTCCTGATCGGCGAAATTTCAATTTGCCGTTCCTGGTTGGCCTCAAGGTTCGCAACAGTGTTAAGACGGTGCCGCAGTTGGGACAGTAAGGTGGTGGAGTTTGCGCTTTGCTAACTGCTCCATGGTGCTGCGCGGCGGAGGGAAGCGGTGAGTTGATGTTGCTGGCGGTAAGGGTGAGTAATCGAGTCAACAAATAGGAGGCACGACAATGAAGCACATCCAATTCCTAACGCGCCGATTATTCGCCGCAACCATTCTGGTTTGCGCGGCGCTGACGGCAACGGCTCAAGTTTCAAACCAGCCCACCACGAAGGTCGCGCCCACGAACGGAGCCGCACAAGCTCCTGCTCTTCAGTGCTTGCAGTTTGACAATGCGGGCCGTCACGTTGAGGCTATCGAAGCCTACACTCACGCCTTGCTGCTTGCTCCGAATAATGCTTGTATGTATAACGATCTCGGCTATAACTACGCCTGTTTGAAGCGTTACGAGGAAGCCGTCGCCGCATTGACGCACGCCCTCGCGCTGAATCCTGAAATCGCCATTACGCACTACAACCTGGGTGAGGTGTACGAGATAACCGGGCGTAACACGGAAGCTCTGGCCGAGTATAGTCGCGCCCTCAAGATCGATCCGAAGTACAACAAGGCGCACGTCAAGTTGTGTCAGATCCAGCTAGCGTTGGGGCATGACGACGAAGGTGTCGCGTGCTACGAGACTCTACTGAGCCTCGCGCCGCAGGATGCTGAGACGCGCACTAATTACGGCTACGTCTTGAACAGAACAAAACAATACAAGAAAGCCATTCTCGTGCTTCAAGAAACTGTGCGGCTGTTTCCAAACGACGCGGTAGCCTATAACAATCTTGGGAGTGCGTACTTCTGTGCGCATCAGTACGGTCAAGCTTTCCTGGCATTACGGCGCGCCCTCGACCTCGACCCGGATTTCGTGGAAGCACACTACAACATTGCCCTCGCCTACCTGGGGACGAAGGATAGGTCCGCTGCGATGGAACAGTATGTAATCTTGAAACGCACAAGCGAAGAGGGCGCTCAAATGCTTTATGAAATAATGTTCCGCAATCAGATTTTATCTGTGAAGCCGGAATGATAAGGCAGAGGTCAGAAGGCAGAGGTCAGAAGGCAGAGGTTAGAGGTTAGAGGTTAGTGAAGGCTGCGCGCTGGCGCGCGAATATTTTTAATTACAACAGGCAGGGTGGCTCGCAGTCTGAAGGGTTTGGGGCATAACCAAGAAACAGAAAGGTTCAGTTGCTGTGAGGGTGCTCTTCCAGATTGATCCAGACTTTGACAAAGGGCAACAATTTCATAGACCGGAGTTTAGGGATGAACGTTTCAATAATACCGGATGGCAATCAACTTCGCTGCCAAAGTCTACCGTCATACAGTGGCGAGTCCGCGGGACAAGGCATTTTGTTTACTGCGAACGCGCCCCAGGCTGTAACTGCTATAAAGGCATCAGTCAATCAACGCCAAGGCAGCATCCAGTCTATAACGTTTGTGGGCTTTCAGGTGAGCTCTATCTTTCCGCCCCAGCAGTTTTGGATTAGCGTGAATACACCGCGCTTACGCAATTTGGGCTTGTTGCAGTTATTCAACAGCTCGCCTCAGAACATGGACCGGGCTTTGGCGCTGCGGGATTCAGGTCATAACTCTGCTGGCGAAATAGTTACTTCCTTGACCATGAGGGTTGCGCTCCCGAATAATTGCCATGCACATGTCCGGTTGTGGGCTTCGATAAACGAGTTTCTTACACCGAGATGCAATGTAGAGTTCAGCAATTGCCCGCGTCCCCATGGCGACCCGATGCGCTTGATGCTGCATCTTGCGTACATTTGCCCGAGAATAGCAAATATTCAAGGTTCGTCGAGTTTCTGTTAGCCGTCCAATCACTGTGTTAATTCAATGGTAATTCTTAAACCAGATGCTCTGTTTAAATGGCGCGGACACCGTGTGTTGGAGTCACGTCAACTCTTAAGGTGAATGCAACTTTCTGGAAACCCCGATCGAATTGAACTCTGTCCGACTACGGATAGGCTGGAGTTGTTTAACGGCGGTGGGAAAAAGTGCTCACTTTTGTGCGCGTATCTGTCTTCTTTCCGGAAGCTATAGCATGTAACGCTCCTGCAACTCAAGAGTCTCAAAATGGGCAGTGATATATATCCGGACACATTTTAAGTCGCGTGCGGTGAGTGCTGGGATCACCCGCAATCGAGCACATTAATTTCATGCACAAGGGTGTGAGGGTGAACCCGGTCTAGTTTAATCGGGAAGTACAGTGTTGAGCAGCATTCATCCTACCCACTCAATTTCTGCTCTACTGAATCCACAACCCGTCACGAATCATGGTGCCGCAAATTATAACGCAGAGTTGAACATGTTTCATTTCCGGGAACGGAGACAAGCCCCTGTCGTGCAGGCCGTCGTGCCTTGCTTTCGGAACCATGCACTGTCAGACTCCGGACCTGAGGAAGCTTGTGAGATTCGCGTTGCAGCTTTTATTAGCGTTGACATTAGCGTTAATGGGTGTAACCGGTGCCTGTTCGCGTCGCGATGCCGGCGGCCAGCATCAGATTAAGGTTGCCGCGGCGGATGATCTCGCAGAGCCGTTTAACGAGGCTGCCAGGGTATTTGAGTCTGAAACAGGTATTAAAGTTAATTGCACGTTTGGCCCTTCTTCAGAACTGGCAAAAAAGATCACTCACGGCGCTGTATTCGATCTCTTTGCCGCCGACTCCATCAACGAAATAGGTAAACTTGAAAAGGAAGAGCAAGTCGAACGAGGGACCAAAGCAATGTTTGCCCAGGGACGACTGGTTCTTTGGTTCCCATCCGGCGCCGGTGAGCGGATTGAGCGGATCGAAGACGTTGCCTGCACTGACTGCGGTCAAATTGGAATTGCAAATCCCGAGCTCTCGCTCTATGGCCGGGCGGCGATTCAGGCGCTCGACTCAATGGGCGTTCTGGAAAATGCGGCGTCAAAGATTGTCTATGCCGACAATGTCGTACAGGCGAAGCAGATGGCAGTCGAGGGAAGAGTCCAGGGGGCATTCCTGCCTCGTTCGCTGATAAAGCAGGGTGAAGGCCGTACTATCGAGGTCGACGACAAATCTCACCTGCCGATCGATAATGCCATGGCCGTGCTTAAAGCTTCGAACAAACAAGTTGCCGCAAAAAAGTTCGAAGTCTTTATCCTAAGTGATCGCGGTCAGGAACTATTGCGCCAGCATGGTTACGAGCGACCTCCGGTATTGGTGAATTGAACGCGCGTTCGCGAATTATTACCACTCCAGTCACTTTATAATTTTAAATTTAAATAGGGCGAGAGTGTCGAAGGCAAAATGCCTGCAGACACAAATCTTTCCTATTGCCTTCCCATAGAAAAGCGATTAAGATTCCTATGGCTATACAATAGGAGGCGATTTTATGGGCGATAAGGCGGATGTTTGGCAGGGGACTCTCGCATTGATGATTTTGAAGACGATCGAGGCAATGGGGCCACTTCACGGATACGGGATTGCCCGACGGATTGAACAGACGAGCGGGAATCTCTTGACGCTAAACTATGGAACGTTGTATCCCGCGTTGTTGAAGTTGGAGCAGGAAGGATCGATTAGCTCGGAATGGGGTCTGTCGGAGAACAACCGCAAAGCCAAATTCTATAAGTTGACTCGCGCCGGACGGAAGCAACTTGCCGCTGAGACGCGAAACTGGGAGCAGACAACTGCAATTCTCGCGCGGTTTCTAGCCCCGTCGGAGGATCCGGTATGAAACGAATTCGTGCGGGAATATCGCGACTGCTTGGCATGTTCCCGAGTGAGCGGCGAGAAAGGGAACTTGCGGACGAAATCGAGGCTCACCTTCAGATGCACATCGACGACAACCTTCGATCGGGGATGACACTTGATCAGGCGCGACGAAATGCTGTTATTAAGCTAGGTGGAGTGGAATCCGCCAAACAGGTCTACCGCGAAAGACGAACGGTCCCCTTAATTGAAAACATAATTCAGGATGGGCGGTTTTCGATCCGCCAACTTCGGAAGAATCCTGGATTTACGTGTACCGCCATCCTGATGCTTGCGCTGGGTATGTGCGCCAGCGTAGCGATCTTCGCGTTTGTAGATGCCGCATTGATCAATCCATTGCCGTATAAGGACTCACCCAGGCTAGTTGGGATATATGAAAGTATTGTTCCAATGTGTCCGCAGTGCAACCTGTCGTATCTGGATTATTTGGACTGGAAAAAACAGAATACAGTTTTTAGTTCGATGGACGTTTATCAGCGTAACGGCTACATGCTGAACACGCCTGAGGGGGCACAATCGGCGCGTGGCGAACGTGTCAGTGACGGGTTTTTTCGAACATTGGGGGTAGTACCTGTTCTTGGACGTGATTTTTACACGGGTGAAGATGCGCCGGGTTCGCCGAGAACCGTGATTCTAAGCTATGCGGCCTGGCAGAAGCGTTACGGTGGCGCAGCGGATATTCTGGGACAGACGGTAACGCTGGACGGAGAGCCTAATACCATAATCGGCATATTGCCGAAGGATTTTCATTTCGCGCCGGCTGGGCCGGCAGAGTTTTGGACAGCGCTTCGTCCTTCTGGCTCCTGCGATTTGAGACGGAGTTGTCACAACCTTTATGGCATTGGGCGACTCAACGATGGGGCTTCGGTGGAGAGTGCATTAGCGAATACTATTTCGATTGCGCAACAACTGGAAATACAGTACCCAGATTCCAATAAGGGGCAGGGCGCGAGCGTCCTGCCCCTATCCGAAGTTATAGTAGGACAAATCCGGCCGGTATTGCTATTGCTGCTCGGAGGCGCCGGATTGCTGCTCTTGATCGCAACGGTGAATGTCTCAAGTCTGCTCCTGGTTCGCTCCGAGAGCCGAAGAAGAGAGATCGCCGTCCGCGCGGCGCTTGGCGCGTCACCGGCTCGATTGGTCCGGCTGTTCGTCACCGAGGGAGTCGTGCTGGTTATCGCGGGTGCGACGCTCGGCATGGCAGCCGCCTATTGGTTAATGCAGCTCCTCACAAAGCTGATTCCACTGGATATGATGGGTAATATGCCCTATTTGCAAAACCTGGGGATTAATACTCGAGTGGTGGCGTTTGCTGGTTTAATTGCGGTACTTGCTGCAGTGGTATTTTCGCTCACCCCAGCGCTGCACCTTTCTTTGTCGAAGATGCGAACTGGTTTGGCCGAGGGCAGCCGTGGCTCCGCGGGCACGGGTTGGCGTCGACTCGGGTCAAAACTTGTGGTGTTGGAATTGGCGATTGCGATGATTCTCCTGGTTGGCGCCGGGCTATTGGGAAAGAGTTTCTATCGATTGTTGAGTGTTGAATTGGGCGTGGAACGCGACCATCTGGCGACCATTGAGGTCATTGCGCCAAAAGCGAAATATGCAAACGACGAGCAGGCGGCGGCGCTGGGACGGGAAGTGGTAAGTCACATCGAGAATCTGCCGGGTGTGAAATCGGTAGGCATCTCGAGCCAATTGCCGATTAGCGGTAACGGTAATACTACGTGGATCAGGGTCGTAGGTCATCCCTTTAACGGCGAGCACAACGAAACAAACTTTAGAGAGGTGAGTTCCAGTTATTTTGCTACTCTGGGCGCAAAGCTGTTGCGTGGTCGCAATGTTACTGAGGCAGATAGTGCAGGCAAACAGAGTGTTGTTGTCATCAACCAGGAACTCGCCAGGCAATTCTTTCCTGGTGAAGATCCCGTTGGCAAACAGATTGGAAACACTGAACTCTCCCCAAAATCGATACAA
>Ga0137359_10006022_pt1 | contig 10044 bp, 12 predicted proteins | sample Mad1_40_16metaG_FD_108281 | JGI IMG/M metagenome (GOLD analysis project Ga0137359, IMG submission 108281) | Vadose zone soil microbial communities from Angelo Coast Range Reserve, California, USA - Mad1_40_16 metaG | ecosystem: Environmental > Terrestrial > Soil > Vadose zone | place: USA...
AAACCCCACTGTCATGCGTGCATTGAACACATTTCTATATGAAGATTATCAATCCGATGTGATTAGGTGTCATCTTCACCAGTCATGGAAATAGAATGAAATAAAGTATATGCGGGGTATCGATTAGTACGGGAGGTGGTCCGCGCAGAGTAAACGTAAAATAGCATTCAATGGTTTTTCTTGCCGTCAGCCCTACGCTCCACTTCCTTTTCTGCGGCAAGGCCTGCCACCTCTTCTTCCGCAACAAGCTTTTCTTCGACCGCTTTGCGCTGTGCCTCATCAAGCCCCTTGGTTGCAGCGCTAACTCGCTGGCGGTACGCCCGGTACTTGGTATCCGTTCCGAGCATGAGGTCCCACCATCGGAATGAGGTGGAAAAGTTATTCACGAATGCCATGTGGTGGAAATCGTGATGCTCAGCACCAGACCAGAACGGGACTATGTGCTGGAGCGACCAGGGGAAATCTCCAAAACGAGTTGTCATGTATAGCTTATATGTGAGTAAGATATAAGCTTACCATATCCAGAGTGCGCATCAATGGCCTGGAAGAGACGAAGGGTGATCCAAATGTACACAGTGACGATGTGCAGGTTTTGGGTGAACTTGCAGTACAGCAAAGGCCCGACAATCGTTCCTGTTCCGAGTATCATCACTTCAAGCGGGTGCGCGTATTCCGCAGCCAGGCCAAACGGCGCAGAGTATTTATGGTGCAACTTGTGGATGTGCTTATATAGCAATGGGGTATGGAGGAGCTGGTGGGCTATAAGATTCGGAAGATCAGCATGGACCACGAGGTTGAGCTGGGCATGTTGCACACACAGAAGTAATGGAACATGTCTTCAAAAATGAAGAAAAACGCCAGCTGGGGAAGCATAGTCTGCCACGTAGGGAAAGGTACCTGCCAGGTAGTCATACCAAAGGATTCGGCTATGGGATGGAAGAGGAAGATCTGGGGGAGTGACGACACGGTTAACAGCGGTGTTAATTGACTAGGCAACAGAGGACTCACGGCGGGAGCCTCCACAGTGAAGTGGGCAAAGAGAACGGCCTTAGTACACTCCCACTGCTCCTGTGGTGTAGGGATTTTCGCAGGTTGCAATTTCCACCTGCGGAAGTATGGGATGGCATCAATGATGATCCATGGTACGCAACGACCGAAATAAACTGCCTACACAGAAATTGAGTGTCGTTCATCAAACGGAAGTCCATGAACATACCTCATGGAGGAGGAAGGAAGCAATCCCAGTCGCAATTATGGGATTACCGATCCACAGATACCATGCCATCCATTGCCTTTCGAACCAGTTTAACTGGGCATAGTCTACACTGAAGGTAGAGTAGAGCTGTGAGGCCGTGAGCTGACCGGAGGAGCCAACAAGGGTGGCATTGAAGGACATGATGAGAAACACGCAAAAGGAAGGACGCGAAAAATCGCCAGAGCAGGCCCGGTTTATATTTTGCAAAGTGGTCTGAGACGCGAAATAAAAAAAAATAAAAAAACCGTGGCGTGATTGATGCGGTGCTTATGTGAGCACGAATCAGTCATCCCATTTGAGTTGTACAACACAACAGATACAAAACATATAACGCAAGATAAAAGTAGACGATAGACGTCGACGGACATAAATTTAATCGATGTTCTTCGCCATTCTAAACACGGTTTCATTACTTGCCATTCGCGGTGCCATTCACCTGCGATAGAGCTGCGTCTGCTTTGCGTAGGTCGCCTTCGCTCAGCGACTTGAACGGCCCACCACCAGGTGTACTGGCGCCAGACATGACAGATGGTGTACGAGAACGGACCTTCATCACTAGCGGGCTACAGTCTTATGTCAACATCAAGCTAGAGCAGGTTTGACTAGGCACATACAACGGATAGCTGTCCTCTTCATCCTCATTTGATTGCTGCCACTGGAACCCTCCACGATAATCGCTTGTAGTGAGTGCCTGCATCTATACGATCTGGTTAGAGATAACACTGAAAAAGTAACTCAAAAAGACTTGCCTCTTCCGTCAGAGTTCCGATATCTCCTGGCGTGGCAAAGCCTGTCATCTTGAATCTGGGACTCGCTGGGGTACTGATCGCCAACTTCTCTGGGCCGGAGGCAAAGTCAAACTCGTCTTCTGCCTCGCTATTGGAGTAAAAGGCATCTGGGTACGCGCGACGAAGCCCGAGCTGACGCGCCTTGGAATACTCGATTCCGAGGTTTTTCCAATCCAGCAAAGGAGACAGTCGTTCCACGCGGTTACGCTGGTTAATCCGCTGTCGCCGCGTCTTTAACGCAAAAGAGAAGATGTGTTCCGCAAGCTGATTGACTGAGTCTTCCGGGGACTTCATTCGCCGATCGACAATATAGCAACCTTCATCATCCGGCCGCTCGATCATGTCTTGCATGAAACAACCGAAACCAGAGAGGTTTGTTGTAATGGACGGAATGCCCATCTAGGTGTGATTGTCAGTCGAATTAATTGAGCGCATAAACATGTCAGTACATACGACGGTGCACTCAGCGGGCGTGTAACCCCATGGTTCATAATAGCTAGGAAACACCCCGAGGTGGCACCCGCGAACAAACTCCTCATAGTCCATACCAAGAACCGGGTTATTCGCGTTCAGGAAATCCGGATGAAAGACGACCTTGACCCGATCATACGTCGCGTTGAACAGCTTAACCCGTCGAATCTGATTCAGAATCGGGTCATTCGGGTCATCCGCCATGTTGTGGGTTGTCACAGCTGGGAGAGAGTTGCGTTTCAGCGCGAAGATACGTCGCTTCAACTGGATCTTGTCCTCTTCAGACAGAAGATGTTCTGGGGAAGGAAGCTTTGAAAAGTCGCTTACACGTTCTGTGAGCAGGCGTTGTGAATCTTCAAGTCGAAGAAATCATACCCATTTGACTGCACCGCCATGTCAAACAGCCGTGCCCCAATCCGGTTCTGAATTTCGGTCACAGTATCTTTAAGCTGCTTTGTGACGGCTTGACCTTTCAACGAATCGATGGTGTACGAGTGTGTCTGGGCTGGTGTGATAATAAACGCAACAATGGTAACGTTCGAACCCGAAGATTGCAGCCGGTAATTAAGACGTGCCAGTGCCTCGATGAACATGTCAAGACCCTTGTTTCGGTACTCGTAACGGCCGGCGGAAAAAATGTAGAGCGTATTGTCGAGGTCAAAGTCGACATGCCCGTAAAAGTGGCCGCGTACGAACTCGTTGATCTTCTCCTTGGAGGTCGAGTGAAGATTCTGGAACTCGTGCATGGCTTGGAATTTGATGACGTTCAACCCATTCGGCAGGACACCGTCTGGTTTGCGCTTAAGGAGGTGTTCGGCTTCATAGGCGGTTATATGGGATACGGTAGTAAAGACATCGGCGCAGTGGGTGGCAGAGCGTTCGACGCAATACCGGTGGTAGATGCCGCGCTTTCCTGCTTCGTGATCTACATCGAAGTATTGAAGATTGTTATAGAAGTCGACTGAGCCAGCGCAGAGGTATCGCCCCAGGAGGGTAGCATGAGTCGTGAAGATAGTGGTAACATCAATATGCCGCTTCCGGCAGAGAGGAATGGCGACCCCAGCCTGCCATTCGTGGAAGTGCGCGACAACCGCAGTATGAAGCTGGCGAGAGAGGTACTGAAGAGGGAGAGGACAAAAAGTTAGCGCGGACTCGGGAACCGTCACAAAGAGATTGTGGCATACCTCGCCAAGGAACCAAGCCACGACGTAACCGAAAACAATGCACTCGTTGGTTTCGTGGTCGCTGGGTGGGGTGGGTATTCCTGCCAAATTCCAGAGATCGCCTTTCCATTCATCGAGGCGGTGATACTGGCTGCCGGTATCAAAGAGAAGGACGTGGGGGTTGCCCTCGATCAGCCAGCGACCATAAAGGCATTTTGCACCCTTTACACGCATCGACTCGAGGGTAGCAGCGATGTGAGGGTCAGTAGGTTCCTCGGCTTCCACTTCCATGGGGGCTGATTTGTATGAGAGTGGGCCGATGAGTGTGTACCTGTCCCCAAACTCTGAGACTGTGACCGGAACCTTCGACTTTATGACGGTGTAGATGCCGCCGACCTTGTTTGCTACCTCCCATGCGCACTCGAAAAGAATGGGGTTTCGGACGTCGCGCTTTTCGTCTGCCATTGAAGTTGTTGGCGAAGTTGGCGAAGTGGGGTCCAAGAAAAAAAATTGAGGCTTGTGAATGCATTTGGTATAAACGTTACAGTCCAGGCTTGCGTCATAGTTCACACGGCTCTCGACACACCTCATTTCATTCAATTCAATTCCCTTGCGCTCATTTTGCTACCGATTTGCATCCCGTACTTATCATGTATAATCAACTAGTACCGGTTATGTCACCTGTTCCCTGTAGTCCTGGCGGTGCGTGCATGACCTTAGGTACACTTTCTCGGATCGTCGACTTCCTTGCATCTTGTCTAGACCACCACTCGCCCTTTTGATTTGTCATCGACGTGATCAGATACTGGACCGCCAAAACAACCTGAAGGAAGGCTTACTGGTACCGGTACCAAGATTCATGCCGTCCTATCTTTGTATTATCTCCGCCGCTATCTATGCTCGCATTCTCAAAATGGGGGTAAAGTGCCCTCTAAATCACCTCATCTCTTTTGGGCCTCATCGATTCCGTCATCACGGAACGTCCCGCACTTCTGCAGCGCGGTTCTTACATTTCCAACGTCTCAGCTGTTTCTTTGCCGATCTCCTTCCCAAGGCAGAGACCGAAGTGTTTGCGCCACCTTGAGTGCCTTTGCATTTCGCACCGCGAAGCTTTCAGCATTTGTAATTTCGCAGTTGCGAGCCTACATGACACAGGCGTGACCGCTGGTGCGATCCCTCTCTGAGTACAGCAAATCATTGTGGGATTTTAGCGTGTGTCCCTACGCTACGTTCAACGTCCTCCACCGACGCCAGGCAAGTACCATCTCTTACGCGCTTTGCGAATAACCAAATGGCGACCAATTCTTATCATCACGAGTGCGCGTAAATAAAAGGAAGTTTCAAGTTGATCATGAATTGATACAGTTCACTCTCTCGTCCACTCATGGTATATTTCCGGAGATTCCCTTCTCATGATCCGTGATGATCCACTCGTTCGTGCGAACTACCTGAACTAGCTTTCTATCAGAGGCAATACATAATTATGTATCTGCTTTGCCTCGCATATCCTCGGTCTACGTCTGCTGCTTATGACCCGATCTGGCATGATCACATTCGGAGCTGCAGTGTTACCGTTATTCCAGCTTTCCAGGTGCCTGTTAATTGTCTGTCCACCGTCCTAAGTCAGAGATATCAAAGTTACAGTCTCCTTGTGGTAACAATGGCCAAAAACGAACAAATTTCTGACCTTTTTGCATGGACTACACTAACCGCAGGACCGCATGTGGTGCCTCAGACAAAGGAACAGGCAATCCACTTGAGCCACAGTCCTGTTATTCACTGGGCTGTAACTCAGCATGTCACTGTCCTTTCTGTAGTTGCCATGCTGAACGGAAGGGATCCTCAGTCGACCAATAAAGTGCCAAGAGAATGCAAAGACATTGGACTAGACACACGAAGGAGATCGTATATTAATATTGATCATGGGAGCTCGAAGCGCGAAACCAGGGGTACTTCTGCGACACCGACAATAGGTCGGTGTGAGGATAGACAACATGAAAAATATCGCGGCTCAACCTAACTCCGCTGTTCGACCCCTACGAGGGACCTTTCTTTTTTACTCTAGGAAATCTCCCGTTCACCGGTGATATCCCATTTTCCGAAAAGTAAACTAGTTGACATAGTGAGCGTATGATGTGAGGAGTGGAAGTAGGGTGACGCACTCAAATGCAGCCATGATTGTCCACTTACGGTTGTCAGCTTCTGGGAATACAAGGGAACGTGGGCCGTAGAAAACCTGGGTTTAATTGGCATAAATGATATGCTGAGTGGTCTAACCGATGGCCATGAAGGTACGAACCTCGTCGTCGACTTCGTGCTTCTTTCGAGGCAAGCAGTGCATGAACTTCCAGTCGGGATGGGCGCCACCCTCACGGCAAAGCGCCTCAGTCACCTGGTAGCCCGCGAAGTCGTTCACACGCTGCTCGTACTCCGCTTCTTGCCCCATCGAGATCCTGTTGCGTGATAGAAGTACACTGGGTCAGCACCAAGAATGAATAACTTTGAAATTAGATTACCAAGTATCTGTGACAACAACGTCTGCACCTTGAACTGCCTCCCGCGGGTTGTTGCTCCACCATATTTTCTCGTCGCACTTGAGCTCCTTTACGCGGTTCCACACAGGTGCCGGTGCTTGGTATGCCGGCTGTGGAGGTGTTGCGACACGTAGGCTATGGCCTAGTCGTGGGTAAGTCACCAACATGTCGTGTAACACATTGGCAGAATCGCCAACGTATGCAATCGTCAATGGTCTGAGTGTGGGAAGATCTGCGGGATGTGCCTTTCCTGAGGGTGTAGGTGGAGGAGATGAAGGGTCAAAGAGGTGCGCATGCTCGTGAAGTGTGAGAAGGTCTGCTAGAATTTGTGTGGGATGCCAATATGAAGAAAGTGCATTTAGCACGGGTACTGGGGAGTACTTTGCGAGCTCCTGGAAAAACATTGGTGTTTTCAGAATGCACCCACCCGAAAAATGTTAAAAGGTTACGTACTTCAATTTCCGAGTGGTCACCAACTCGAGCAAATATGCCTTGGCACATTCCACCAATGACGCGGGCCGTGTCACGCGGTGACTCATTCACCGCAAGCTGTATGTCTTCTTTCCCCAGAAACAATGCACGACCACCGAGTAATAGTGAAGCCGTCTCCGCAGCCACACGTGTACGGGTGCTGCGTTTTGAAAACAGAAGGGCAATTGACTTGTTGAATAGGGACTGCGAGGGCATGCGTAGGCGAGGTTGTTTCCCTGAGGTGACCTGAGGTACGAGCCAGGGTGTTGAGAGCTGCTTGAGTTTGTAGGCATGTGTAAGGACGCGGAGAATTTGAGGGCCGGATAGATCAGCCAGTGTCATCAAATGTGGAACGAGTGCCATGACACTTTGAGTGTTCTGTAATGCTTGACGTTGACGGGGATGACACAGGATGACACCTGGATTTCACCTGGACTTCCCGGGCCGGGATTATCGGCGCGCCAAACTCGCGCCCAGGGGACAATTCAGGAACACGTTGACGACCGTATCGCTCTTTTGCTATCGTCCTGTTTGCACACTTCTCCAGCATTACAGCAGGACGAGGAGCACATTTCTCTGCGTCAGAAAGTTGCTGGCATGGCTTCCATTTTCCGCCGCCGCAACTTTACACGTATCATTATCCTCATTTCTGCCACCATCCTCATACGTTTCGCCACCTCATCTGGTCCATCCTCCTCGGACACCAAGCCACACGAGATACAGGGTCACGGAGTTCTCGACTTTGTTCACGGTTCAGAAAATCTGTTGGATGCCCGACGACATGGGTTTTTGCAGTCGCGGTTTGGGAGAGATGAGAGAGAGGATCTCATGACTGATATTGTACGCAACGGAGTAGATGACTACTGGGAGCGCTTTCAAAAACCTTAGTGAGTCCTGCTTCCCTTTTTATTTCAGTCATGTTAAACTTTGCATAGTATGGTTGGCTCGGACACAGCACAAATGGACATTCAAAGCATCATGAGCTCCATCGAAACGCTGCTATCCCTCAATGGCTGGGTTGCTGCTCACTGTCCTACTCTCGTTCGCCCATTCGGTCAGAACAGCCACGAGCATGCGTTTGATGATCTTATTAGCAAAAATCACCTATATTTTGTCGGCATCGTAATTCATTCCGCGGACCACTTTCTTGTTGACCAGCTCGCTGTTATTGTGCAACTTGCGAAGCGCTTCGGCCCTTCAAGTCTCTTTGTCTCGATGCTTGATTATGATTCATCAGACTCTACCGCCACTCTCACGGATCTATCGGAAGCGGTGCTCACCTTGTTGGGTGTGCCGTTCAGGATCAGGCGCGTTCCAGGAATGACAGCAGACCCAGCTGCAGCTTACTATCCCGCGGAGGAGGCATATATGCGCAACCTCGCCCTCGAGCCACTCAAAGAACTCCATGAGCGGCGGAAGATCAAGTTCCATCGAGTAATTTGGCTCAAGGGTTTTACTTGTCCCAATGACATTTTGGAGACCATTAAGGTCAGCGACGCAAATGACGCTGCAATGGTGTGCGGCATGGACTGGGCAGAGCATAATGGTTTTTTCATTTTCTCTGATCGGTACGTAATTGACGCTACCTTGTGCGTCCTACTAGCCTAAGGCTTTTTCAGGTGGCGTACTCGGGATATTAATGGAGACCAATTTCGTCAGTCGAAGTCATCATCCAAACCCGACGCAGTCCCTCCGCGGGATGAGGTGGGTGCTGCTCGGTACTCGCAACACTTACCTTTTCAGGTTTTTTGCTGCGAATCTGGGACTCACGTTGTCGATCCTGCTCAATCATATTACAAGGGAATCTCGTATCGCGCAAGCACGGATTTCCACAATGTGTCCACGACGGAGACAATGCCGGAACGTGCACCGGACGCACCATGCTTAGACAGCAGCCAGGCCTGGTTTTGTCGAGACCTTTGGCTTCAGAAGGCTCGCGAAGGAGCCCAAGAGATGGACGCGAGAATCTCTGCCGGTCGTCGTAAGCGAGCGGTTGAGGAGGAGATGAAGGAGGAAGTTGCCCATCGTTTACCTAACGATGCTGATCCCGACGCCAATGCGGGATCCGACTACGATGCAATGCCTGATTCAGATGTGCCAGTTGAAGATTTCTCGGCATCAACACGCCTGTCAGTTCCCAACTCTCTCTTCCGACCCGCCCGGATTCTTGTCAATCCTCGCTGCGTAACCACGTATGCAGGCGTCAGTCATACGCAACTCGCCCTGGATCTTTTTGGTACTGAGGGAGATGACCATGGCATAGGCGGGGCACGGAAGTATGTTCTGGATGACTGGGAGGGTGCTCCAGATAGCTTTGTCTGCCAGGAACAGAGGTAAGTTTGCAAACATATCACTAAGGTTGAGTACCCATCCTATCATATAGACAAACAGGTGGCCGAAAAGCCACTAAAACGCAGAGGCGGTTGACTTACTCAATCCACGAGGATTTACAGAGATATCTTTAATGTACTTGGCCTTGGGGGAAAAATTGATACTCTTGATGATGTTTTAGTAAATGGCTTAAACTTTAAGTTAATAGTGTGTTATATGTTACCAATAGAACCTTCAAAGATATATAATTGCCTTTAGGCCCTGTACAGCAAGAGGTTTAGACCTAGACTTGGGAACTTTAGGGTTTTCTGGATGTGACTTTGTGATAGGGGATATCAGTTTTTTTTCTTAGCAGCATTGTTATCTTCTGAGGAAGGATATGGAGTATGATTATATTGGGGTTTTTGATTTACAATAGGACTAGTGTGTTCACCTGAAGATTTGAATAGATTTAAGGTGTTACTGGGTGAGCAAGAATGAGTGTATGCACACAGATAGACAGTAGCTCCTTAGAACCAATATATTACCCCTTTGCTACTTGATTATCCTATATACTTCTGCTTTGCCTCCTGTCCCCTGAGTTCTCCCCCTTACCTTCATTCCATCCCTCTCTCCTTTCCTCTCCCACACATGCCACTTGTGCTTGTAGAAGCATGACACGCCAACCTAATCTCAACATCACCAGCAAAGGATGATAATAAACTGATGTGGGTGACACACTCAGAGTCATTCTGCACAAATCTGATACCTAGTGTTTACAGGTCCAGCCCTATGGACCTCAAAAAGACTGGCAACCCAACACAACCCAACTGGAAGGGACTGGACTTCCAGTTGCAGTTGCATCAATCTTAGGATGTGCCAGTTGCCAGTTGCCTCATTTGAGTCAAAAGAGGCAACTGGTAAAAGACCAGTTGCAACCACACTGGGTGGAAAATCCACTTTTTCTAGTGACAAAATTGTAACATAACTGTAACAACAGGTTATCAAAAATCCTTGATTTTGTATCATACAAAATTGATTAAATAAATTAT
>Ga0137359_10006023_pt1 | contig 10043 bp, 10 predicted proteins | sample Mad1_40_16metaG_FD_108281 | JGI IMG/M metagenome (GOLD analysis project Ga0137359, IMG submission 108281) | Vadose zone soil microbial communities from Angelo Coast Range Reserve, California, USA - Mad1_40_16 metaG | ecosystem: Environmental > Terrestrial > Soil > Vadose zone | place: USA...
ACTCGGTCTTTCTGCATGACGCGGTTGAAGCCGGTCTCGATGCCGCTATCGTTGATGCGAGCAAGATCGAGCCTTTGAATCGCATCGGCGAACAGGAATTGAAAGTCGCCCGCGACTTGATCTATGACCGGCGAGAGTTCGACGGTGATGTCTGTATCTACGATCCGCTGACGCAATTCACCACCCTTTTCGAGAACGTCAAGACCAAGAGCGCCAAGAAAACGTCGAAGGGCGAAACCGTCGCAGAGCGCCTCCAGAACCATATCATCGACGGTGAGAAGATCGGCCTGGAAGACGAGCTGAAAACTGCTCTCGGAACGTACTCCGCGCTCGACATCATTAACAACATTCTGCTCGCCGGCATGAAGGTCGTCGGCGATCTGTTCGGCAGCGGCCAGATGCAGCTTCCTTTTGTCCTGCAATCAGCGGAAGCAATGAAAGCGGCCGTGCGTTTTCTCGAGCCTTTTATGGAAAAGAAGGGCGGCGCCACCGCAAAAGGCACGATGATCCTGGCGACCGTTAAGGGAGACGTTCACGACATCGGCAAGAACCTGGTGGACATTATCCTGACCAACAACGGCTATCGTGTGATCAATCTCGGCATTAAGCAGACGATTGATACGATTCTGAGCGCTTGCCAAGAACATAAAGCCGACGCCATCGGCATGAGCGGCCTGCTGGTAAAGTCCACGCTGATTATGAAAGACAATCTGGAAGTCATGAACGAGCGCGGCATTGGCGTCCCGGTGGTTCTGGGTGGTGCAGCCCTGACTCGGCGCTATGTCGAAGACGACTTGAAGTCTCTTTATAAAGGCACTTTGTTTTATGCCCGCGATGCGTTTGCCGGTTTGCACACGATGGACAAACTCATGTCGGGTGACGGACATGCCGATGAAGATCAAACCAAAGCAGCGGTTGCCGCGGCGACGGGAAATGGCGACAGCTCCGACAGCCCGGAAGAAGTTGAAGATCTAATCGGCGAAGAGGCAAAGCGCGGCGAGCGCAAATCCCTGAAACCGCGCGGCGTCACCAGAATCTTCGGGGATACGACGCATACCCTGCGTTCCGACATCCGCACGGACGTCCCGATTCCACAGCCGCCGTTCTTTGGCTCGCGCGTAGTGCTCGATATCCCGATCGAGAACGTGTTTGATTACGTGAACGAAACTGCTTTGTTCAAAGGTCAATGGCAGTTCAAGCAGGGACGGACGTCGGCCGAAAAATATCAGACTCTGGTCACCGAAAAAGTCCGGCCTATCTACGAAGAAATGAAAGAGCGCTGCAAGCGTGAAGGGCTGCTTATACCGCAGGCCGTGTACGGCTACTTCCCCGCCCAATCGTCTGGTAACGATTTGATCGTGTACGACGCCGACACCCGGACCGAACGCGTGCGTTTCAACTTTCCGCGACAACCGGCCGGCAAGCGGCTCTGTCTCGCCGATTACTTCGCCTCAGTTGAATCCGGCCACATGGACGTAGTCGCATTTGATCTGGTGACGGTCGGCCGGCGGGCGAGTGAATATTCACAGGAGCTTTTCAAGCGCGACAATTACGCGAACTATCTCTATTTTCACGGCCTCAGCGTGGAAAGCGCGGAAGCGCTGGCCGAGTATTGGCACAAACACATGCGGCAGGAATTGGGCATCGCGGATCTGGACTCGCCTGATCTTAACAAGTTGTTTCGTCAAGGTTATCAGGGTTCGCGTTTCAGCTTTGGCTATCCCGCTTGTCCCAATTTGGAAGACCAGGCAAAGCTTTTCGAGTTGCTGGATCCTTCGCGGATCGATGTTGAGTTGAGTGAAGAATTCCAGCTGGAGCCTGAGCAATCGACTTCGGCCATTATTATTCACCATCCGGAAGCCAGATACTTTTCGATCGAGTGACTCTTTGGGCATGATTGTAGGGGCAGGGCTTGTCCCTGCCCGTAAACCCGTCTAAGTTAGTCGTGGTTATGCCTGATGAGGTCCTAATAGATTCTAAGGCCGGGCGGGCAGGGACAAGCCCTGCCCCTACCCACACCGCTCTACCCTCCGAAGAAGAACTCGCCGTTCTTTCTCCCTTCGAGCGCTTCGCTTTTCGCGTGACCCATCGCATGAATCAGGGAGCTTGGAAGCGCTATTGGACCTGGTGTCAAAGCCTGTTCGGCGCGGGTTGGATTCATATTGCGACCTATAACTTGATGCGAGTCTATGGCCTTGAGAATATCGAAGCCGTAGATCATGATCGGCCGATCTTACTGGTGGCTAATCACCGATCGTTTTTTGACTTCTACACGGTGTCGAGTGTTTTGTTCTATCGCACTCAATGGCGCAAACAACTTTTTTTTCCGGTGCGGGGGCGCTTCTTCTATCAATCGCCGGCTGGAATGTTCGTTAACCTGGTAATGGGTTGGTGGTCGATGTATCCGCCGTTCTTTACCGGTGGTGACAAGCCGCTTCCTGAGAAACGCGAGTTCGACAAGTATTCCTTTCGACGTCTGACCCAGATTTGTCACGAAGGCGCCGGGAACGTAATCGGCTTTCATCCGGAAGGCACGCGCAACAAGAACAGCGATCCTTATTCCTATCTGCGGCCGCAACCAGGCATTGGCAAATTGATTAAAGCCGCGGACCCGCAAGTCGTTCCCATTTTCATAGCCGGCCTGGGTAACAAACTAGCGAAGCAGGTTTTGGGGAACTGGTTCGGCGGCAAACCGATCCGCATTCACTTTGGCAGACAGCTCGACCTGGCAGAGTACATCTTGAAGAAGGATCATGTGCGAACCTATAAGGAGATCGGCGAGTTTGTGATGAGCAAGATTGCAGAGTTGGGCCAAGCCGACCGTGAAATGTATTCAGATGGCGAAAGAACTTAAACGCAGAGGGCGCAGAGGTTTTCGCAAGGGAACGCAAAAGTTTTCCTCTGCGGCCCTTTGCGAGATCCTCGTTGTCCTTTGCGTTTAATCTATCTCATCGCCAAACTCACCCAATGACGTTACCTCTCGTCATCGTTAATCCCGCATCCGCCGACGGCGCAACGCGCGAAGCCTGGCCAAAGTTTGCCAGCGACTTGCGCACGCACTTTGGTCCGTTCACCGTTTTGTTCACCGAAGGGATCGGACATGGGCGTGGACTGGCGGCCGACGCCGCCCAGCAGGGAACAAAACTGATCATTGCCTGCGGAGGTGACGGTACGATCTCGGAAGTTGCGAACGGCATTCTGGATTCGAATACGGAAGCTGAACTGGGGATTCTACCGGGTGGAACGGGCAGCGATTTCCGCCGCTCGCTGCGGATGCCGACAAACACCGCTGCCGCTGCGCGCGCGCTCCGCGACGGCCGCACCCGCGTGATTGATGTGGCCCGGGTCGCGTTTGTGAACGACAGGGGTGAGCGCGAGACGCGATTCTTTGTCAACGTAGCCAGCTTTGGCATGAGCACTGAAGTGTTAACCAGGGCCGCGAGCGGTGAATCAAAGAAATGGATTCCTGCCTTTGCGCCGCGCAAACTCGGCAGCAAACTTTCTTATGCAGCGGCCACGGTGCAAACTACTCTGGCCGCTTCGCCGATTGAAGTTCATATTCAGTTGGACGAAGAACCAGAACGACGGTTGCGCGTGGCCGAGTTCTGCGTGGCCAACGCCCGCTATTATGGCGGGGCCATGAAGATCGCTCCCGACGCCAAACTGGATGATGGCTGGCTCGACATAGTCAGCATCGGAGACGCCAGCGCTTTTCGGATTCTCAGCAACGCGCCCAGACTTTATTTTGGCGCCCACCTGCGCATGGATGAAGTGAACCACGCACTCGCCAGACAGATTGTTGCCCGCCCCGTCAAGCAGGGCGAAGCGGTTGCAATCGAACTTGATGGCGAAGTAGTAGGCCGCCTGCCGGCAACGTTTCAGATCCAACCACTGGCGCTGCGGGTGCGTTGTCCATAACGGAGGCCTGAAAACATCCCTCCCCATTTGGGAAAGGGAGAAAGACCAGCCAGGGAGTCAATCGGTGGCAAAGCCAAGGCGAAAGTCCAGGAATAGTTGGCTAGCGTACGAGCACAGGAACGATCAGCTCGCTCCTCGGTCAGTATTCATAAAACGTGTGATTGCCGCGTTGGCGGTTGCGATCGCGTTAATTCTGGCGGCGTTGGTCATTGGCATCGCCGGCTACCATTTTATCGCTGGATTCAATTTGGTTGATTCGCTGCTGGAAGCGTCAATGATCCTGGGTGGCATGGGCCCGATCAAGGAATTGCCAACTGACACCGCCAAGGTCTTCGCGTCAATCTATGCGCTCTTCAGTGGCATAATCTTTATCGGCGTGATGGGCATCATCCTGGCGCCGCTCGTGCATCGCATCATGCATAAGTTTCATGTGGACGAGAAGGACGTGAAGTAGCAATTGAGCTGCGTTCACGCGGCTTGCCCGCAGGGTTATTAGACCAGCCGGTTTTCGGTTTGGGCGTCAGCATCAAAAACTTATCGAGCCCGCTTCCCTCAGCAGGCTTGTCTCGCTCGGCAATAGGAGGCTCAAACAGCCAGGTAAGCACGCTGAAGCGCGCTACTCAAGATCAATAGCCTCTCTTACCCAGCGCTGGAAGCGCTGGTCTAATAACCCTTCGGGAAAAACCCGATGAATCGGGCTCACCCGAACACTATGATTCGATTCCTGGAGGTCCCTCATGTCAGAGCAAAATAGCCTAGCAGAAAACAAATCCCTGATCCGCCGCTGGTTCGAAGAGGTGTGGAATAAAGGCCGCGCCGACGCAATTCCGGAACTATTCGCCGACGAAGGCGTCGCGCACGGATTGTCCGATGATGCCGCCAATCCTCTGCGCGGCCCGGCAGGTTTTCTGCCATTCCATGCGCAGTTCCGTGAAGCCTTTCCCGACATCGAAGTCGTCGTCGAAGATCAGATTGCCGAAGGCGACATGGTGGCTACCCGCTGCAGCGTGCGCGGCAAACACACCGGCCACAGTTTGGGATTCTCCGCGACCTAGGCCACGGTCGAGTTCACCGGCGTAACCATTACTCGGATTAAAGACGGCAAGATCGTCGAAGCCTGGAACAACTTTGATTTTATGAAGATGTACCGGCAACTGGGCGCGATCTGAAATCAGGTTATCCGGTCGGGCGCTTCGCATTCACGATTATCGGCGCGTCCACTTAATTCTGACTTGTTGTGAGCTATGAGCACCGGGTTTCCCAAGTTCTCACATTCGGCAAAACAGGGCGAGCTAGGTATCAACCTTGTGTCGCGGATGATCTCTGATAATTTTGGATGGCTCTTCAAAAGAAATCATCAGGAGCATGACTTCGGTATTGACGGACAGATTGAAGTCGTAACGCCTGATGGAGCTGTCACGGGTCAAATGATCGGGGTCCAGGTGCGGAAAGTCGTTTCTTGAAGAGCGGAACAAATGGGGTTACGTCTACCGTGGCGACACCAAACACTTTAACTATCTCGCCAACTACCCAATACCAGTGCTCATCTGCCTTTGCGATCCGAAGTCTAAGGAAAGCTATTGGGCACATTTCCAAGCGAACCAAGCTCAGGTTAGTCAGGCGGGTTGGAAGATGACAATCCCTTTTGGGAATGTACTGTCGTCATCCCAAGCGGCGCTGCAAGCCCTTGTTCCGCCAGTTCACGACAGCTTGAAAGAGCTGCAGTCTTATTGGGCGCTAAACGAGATGATCGTAAAATCGTCCGCCATCTTCTACATGTTCGATGAGCTCGATGTAAGAGGAAAGGACGTTTCAAGACCGCGGGAGTTCTTTGATCGCCTGCGTTCCACAAGAGAGTTAGCGTACGAATGCCAAGGAAAGGTCGAATTTAGCTTCGCTGGATACGATGAGGATCCTAGAGAACTCTACGAAATTGATGAAGTCAGAGAATACGTTACACTTCTCGATGCCGTGCTTCCTGAGTTGTTCTTCGCCCGAACGGAATTGCCAACATACACGCTCATCACCTTCGCTCTGTGTCAAACAAACGTCACTTGGGTAAATGGTAGATCGACGCGAACAGTTACTCGAAAGGTTAGCTTCGACAGAGACAAGGTCGCTGCCTTTTTCTACAGACATTGGCCAGGCCTAAATGAGATGACTGAGTGGCTTGGAATGACAATGGAGGAGAACAAGAAGATCACTTTCGATGTTGTCAAATGTTTCGGTTTCAATCCACCGGAAGAGTAAGAATGATTGAAGTCCGCGCTTTCAAGTAATACCGTTGCTTTGGTATATTGTGAACATGAGCGAGGAAGACCTTCATGCTGTTGTTCATTCAAACACGGAAATCATGGGTGGGACTCCAGTCTTTGTTGGTACACGCGTTCCGCTCCAGAACCTGATCGACTATCTCGAAGGCGGGGAATCAGTGGATGAATTTCTCGATGCCTTTCCCGCGGTAAAACGTGAACAGGTCATTGCCGTCATAGAGGCGGGCAAGCTAAAGATGCTCGAAACTGTCTGAGCTTCTCCCATAAATGCGCATCTTGATTGACGAGTGTCTCGATTGGCGGCTCTGCCGATCTCTAAACGATCATGACTGCACCTCCGTGCAAAAGATGGGCTGGAGTGGTTTGACGAATGGTGCCTTACTGGAGAAAGCGGCGAAGGAATTCGACGTGTTTCTAACGGGAGATCGGAATCTGACGTTTCAACAGCCGACCTCCAGCTTCGAGATCGCGGTTGTTGTACTTCAGGCGGAGAGCATCCAGTTGCGTCACATACTCCCTCTAATGCCGAAGGTTCTCGCTGTGCTCCCGACGCTTAAGTCCGGTCAAGTAGTAAACATTTCCGGGTGAGTCTGGCAACGCCGCCACCTCCCCAAATCTTCCATAAGTAACGCACAGACTCGTTCAGTTCAACACAACGCGCGCAACGTTCTTATAAACCACTCCACCCTTCATCACAAACACAACGCGTCGCACGGCCGTAATGTCTTTCAACGGATCACCATCGAGCGCAATGATGTCTGCCTGCAATCCCGGCGCGATCGTTCCGATCTGATTCGCCAGGCCCAACGCTTCCGCACCGAGCGAGTTGGCTGAGACCATCGCCGTCATCGGGTCTACTCCGCAGTCGCGCACGCGGTCGATGAACTCTTCGGCGTTGCGCCCATGCGAGCCCGCCAGGGCGTCAGTTCCGAAGACGATCTTGAGGCCCGGAATCCGTAGCGCCCCTTGGATGAATTCGTGATACATCGGGATCAACCTCTGCATCGCCGCGAAACCGGCCAAAGAAGCCGGATAGCCGGGCGTGCCGACAAACTTCTCTTTGTTTAGCAGATAGTTCTCCCATACCAGCCCGGCCTGCGGATCCAGATACGTTCCCTTTGCGGCCATTAGTTTCAGATCGTCTTCGGTCGCCAGGACACCATGTTCGATCTCTGTACAGCCGGCGAGCGTCGCCGCGCGAACAGCATCCTTATACGCGTGCACTAGCGTGCGCAAGCCCTGCTTCTTCGCTTCATCGCAGGCCGCGTTCAGTTGCTCCTGTGAAAGCGTCATTTCGGGCCGGCTGGGACCGCCCGCCGCGAAAATTTTGATCAGGTTCGCGCCTGCGGCTTTCTGTTTCCGCACGAACGCGCGGATTTCTTCCGGTGTCCCGGTTTGCTCACCTCGTCCCATCAAAGGCTCAACCGCTGTCAGGATACGCGGTCCCGGAACCAGGCCTTGCGCGATTGCGTCACGCAAGGGAACGTCGGCGGGCGAGCCCACGCTTTGCACCGTCGTGAAGCCGGCCATCAGCGTCACCCAGGCATTCGCGGCAGTTTGATAGGCAGCTTCTTCTGCGGTCCATCCGCCGCTGCCATTTTTTCCGTCCTTGCCGAAGCTCCAGGCAATGTGCACGTGCGCGTCAATCCAGCCAGGCAAGATCGTCAAGCCGCGCAAGTCGTAGTCGACCGGCCCGGCCTTTGGGTCAAGCCGGACAATCTTTGAGCCCTCGATCACGATGTGAGTGTCGTGCAGCACCTGACCCTTGCCATCGAGCAACGTGCTAGCGGCGATTACGATGCGCCTGGACTCTGTTGGTCGTACGGGAATCCGATGGGCTAAAGTTGAGGCCCACAGAATACTGAAGAGGCCCAGAAATAATTTTGTGAATCCCATGTGCGTTCTCGGGCTAGCGCCGTGCAAACGTCCGGAACCGGCACTAGTGTCGTCTGAGCGCGAATAAGCGGTAAAGGAAAATCCTCAAACAGACAAGAGGAAAATAGCCCAGCACTGCGATGCTGGCAAGCAGCCTGCGAGCCCGATCGCTATCTCTCATTCCGGATTTAAGGTTGAATTGCCACCAGCCAATGACACGGCAGCGCGAAAGAGGATTGCCGTGAATTTCCCTGAATTTTTGTTGACAGCTTGAGACATTTGGTCTATTGGTAGCGATCATAGGTTCCTGGATCGGCCGCCGTGGCCGATCTTTTGACTCTCCACCGCACCCACTTATCGAAACGGAAGTTTCATGGTTGGCGATCGCTCCCAAACAAACGCGCAAGCCGGCTCCCCGAGTGCCGCGCCCATAAAAGGTGCCGCTTCTGCCACGAATTTTAACGAGAACTGCTACTTCTCTTCAGAATTCTCGACACAGATACGAACTCAACGCAGCAATCTCTGGATTGCAGGTGGCTTCACGCTCGGTATCCTGGGTGTGAGTCTACTCGGCACCTGGTATTTGTTTCGCACTGGCGGCATCGGCGGTACGCCGCTGGAATATATGAAACTGGGTCCGGTCGCGATTTCGGGTATGGCCCTGCCTTTTCCGCTGCGCATGTACCTGTCCTATCGGGTCAGGATTCCCATATACGAAAATTTCAAGCGACTTTTCGATGAGGCGGCGGCAACGGGAGCGACGGTTGAACCACACCTGGTTGAGGACGCTCGGGACGCTTTGAAGGCGCTTCACAAACTGGATTGACGACTATGTCTACGCATCTGGAAGCAGAACGAAGAAACCTGAAGGATCTATTTGGACAGGCGGCCGCGAAAGAGCGGCGCTTCCTGCGTTTCTCGATCATCTTCACGCTGGTGGTGATCGCTGCCGGTTTCGGCTGGATAGCTTATTCCGCTAATAGAGTAATAAAGCTGGAACAGCGGCGGGCCGCGTTGGAAGCTTCAAATACCGATCTCGAAGACAAAATCAACAAAAATACTGAACTACTGCGTCAGGTAGAGTCGGCGCTGGACAGCGTGGACGCTCCGCTCAAGAAGATCGCCCAGGGGAAGAGTGATGCCAAACAGGAGGCGCGATCTGCTTTAGCCTCGATTTCAAATGCTCAAGAACGCGTGCACGTGGTTATCGAGCAGGCGCCCGCCAATCGCGGCACAGAAGGCCCTTTGTCAACTCCGACGTCACCGACCCTGGTTCCCGATGTGAAAGGGCTTAATTTCGCAAATGCCCGGCAAAGACTCCGTCAGGCGCAGCTTACTGTGACGCAGAAAGTCCAGGAAGGTAACGGTGCTCCCGGAACAGTCTTGTATCAGGATCCGATACCCGGAACTCGCGCACCGGTGGGGAGTTCGGTGAATGTGTACGTCGCTCCGGTGATGGTTCCCGATCTCAAGGGCTTGACGGCCGCGGCGGCCAGCCAAAGAGTCCGCGATGTTGGACTTGGGGTAACACAGAAAACCCAGGAAGGTCGCGGCGCACCGGGTAAGGTGCTGTATCAAGATCCAGTAGCCGGAACCCGACTACCAGCCGGCGCGTCAGTAATTCTGTACGTAATACCCGGACCCAATTAGCGGCACTCGAGCAGTTCAGAGAGCGATCTTAGGACCACTTTCCGCCCAGAAAATTCTCTTTTACGTAACGCACAGTATCGTTTAGCGTGTCGCCGGGATCGCGTGGCGTGAAGGCGAGTTCGCGGCAGGCTTTGGTGTTAGTGAAGTACCAAAAGTATTCCGCCATCTCCACTGTGTCGGCTTCAATTGGCGAAGTGAAATTCCATTGCCGAAACAGCGAATCGATCATATGCGCCCCGGTGATCGCGAACTTTGAAGGCAACGCCAGGCGCGGGGATGGGACCTTTTGTAGCCGCTCGAGCCGGTCGAACAGCTTCACAAAAGTCC
>Ga0137359_10006024_pt1 | contig 10042 bp, 8 predicted proteins | sample Mad1_40_16metaG_FD_108281 | JGI IMG/M metagenome (GOLD analysis project Ga0137359, IMG submission 108281) | Vadose zone soil microbial communities from Angelo Coast Range Reserve, California, USA - Mad1_40_16 metaG | ecosystem: Environmental > Terrestrial > Soil > Vadose zone | place: USA...
CGACGGAGCAGGCGATCGAGTGGTTCGACCTCGCCAACGTCGGCCGCGCGCCCTCGCGATTCGACGTAACGAAGCTCACCAATCTCAACGCCCACTATATGCGCGAGACGGCTGACGACGAATTGCTGCTGCTCGTACAGCCCTTGATCGAGGCCCGGATCGGCGGCCCCATCGACGCTCCCGGATTGGAACGCGTCCGGCGCGGCTTGTCCGGCGTCAAGCAACGCTCGCGCACCTTGGTCGAGCTGGCCGACAATCTGGTCTTTTATGCGCGGGCGGGCGTGCCGCCGTTGGCCGATGACAAAGCGCGCGCCGTGTTGACCGTCGACGTGAAGTCTCTACTGGGCCGGCTTGCTCCGGCGCTCGAGGCGGAGATGGCGAACTGGAGCGAGAAGCAGGTCGAGGACGCGGTGCGCCGTTTCGCCGAAGCTGCCGGCGTGAAATTGGGCCAGGTCGCCCAACCGCTGCGCGTCGCGTTGACCGGCTCGACCGTGTCGCCCGGCATTTTCGAGGTGCTGGCAATTCTGGGGCCCACCGAAACGATATCGCGATTGAAGGCAGCCAGCGGATAATGCACCTCACGGGAATCATGATACGGGCGTGTCATGGCTCTCCGCGAATGGTCCTTGCCGCTGTCACCGTCGTGCTGAACGCAGCCCTAATTTAAGCGGCTGGTCTCAGGTGCGCGCAGGTACGCCGTGGCAGAGGCAAGCTGGAGCGCGGCAGGTGGCGGGCATGGTATTGATCGCCCTTGGCCTTGCCGCAATCGACGGCCGGGCGGCTGCCGCGATACGCTCCGCGAAATAGTCCAGTGCGGTCTGCGGGCCCTGCAATTGCGCCCTCTGGAAGGGCTTGTTAGGGTGGCGCGAACCTGATGCGACCCCGTCCGCATGGCGGTCGCCTATTCCCGATCCGAGCTGAAAGAGTTCACAATGAAACCCAATCTGACCGCGTCGCTGACCGACAACGAAACCGGCAAGACCTTTGAGTTGCCGATTATCCATGGCTCGATCGGGCCGCGACTGGTCGATGTCCGCAAGTTCTACAACGATTCCGGCATGTTCACCTATGATCCGGGCTTCACCTCGACCGGTTCGTGCGCCTCCAAGATCACCTATATCGACGGCGAAGAAGGCATCCTGCTCCACCGTGGCTACAACATCGCCGAATTGGCCGAGAGCAGCGATTTCATGGAAGTGGCCTATCTGCTGATGAAGGGCGAGCTGCCCACCAAGGCGCAGAAGGAGAAGTTCGTCAAAGACATCACGAACCACACCATGGTTCATGAGCAGCTCAGCCAGTTCTATCGCGGCTTCCGGCGCGACGCCCATCCGATGGCGATCTGCTGCGGCGTCGTCGGCGCGCTGTCGGCCTTCTATCACGACTCGCTGGCCATCCATGATCCCCACCAACGCATGGTGGCGTCGTACCGCCTGGTCGCCAAGATGCCGACCATCGCCGCGATGGCCTACAAGTATTCGGTCGGCCAGCCCTTCGTCTACCCACGCAACGACCTCTCCTACGCCGGCAATTTCCTGCGCATGATGTTCTCGGTCCCGGCCGAGGAATACGAAATCAACCCGGTGATCGAAAAGGCGATGGACCGCATCCTGATGCTCCATGCCGATCACGAGCAGAATGCCTCGACCTCGACAGTACGGCTCGCCGGCTCATCGGGCGCCAATCCCTTCGCCTGCATCGCCGCCGGCATCGCCTCGCTGTGGGGCCCGAGCCATGGCGGCGCCAACGAAGCCGTCATCAACATGCTGCAGGAAATCGGCAACAAGGCCAATATCTCGACCTTCCTGTCGCGCGTGAAGGATAAGAACGACCATCAGCGGCTGATGGGCTTCGGCCATCGCGTGTATAAGAACTACGATCCGCGCGCCAAGGTAATGCGCCAGGCCTGCCACGAGGTCCTGACCTCGCTTGGCGTGTCCCACGACCCCCTCCTCGAACTTGCCATGGAGATGGAGCAGATCGCCCTCAAGGATGATTACTTCGTCTCCAAGAAGCTCTACCCCAATGTCGATTTCTACTCGGGCATCATCTTCCGGGCGATCGGCATTCCGACCTCGATGTTCACCGTGCTGTTCGCGGTCGCGCGCACCGTCGGCTGGGTTTCGCAGTGGAACGAGATGATAGAGGATCCGGACCAGAAGATCGGCCGGCCGCGCCAAGTCTACACCGGACAGACGGAGCGTCCTTACAAGCCGCTGCATATGCGCGGCTAAGTCCCGCACCGGAAGGAAGCGAAGAGGCATGGCAAGACTGTCGCACGGCCCGCGCCGGGCCACCGCCTGGACAACCGCACCACAGTCGCGGCCGATGCCGCGCGTGGTGCGGCTCGGCCGCCCGGCGAACGACAATGCTCGTTCGTCGGCGATGCTTATCCGTGCCTTTGCCTTTGCTCTGGCCGTTTCGCTGCTGGCGTTCGTCGCCTGGCAGATGATCTGATCTAAGGGCGATCTGGGCAATCAGCCCTTGCGTTCGATCAGCTCGATCTTATAGCCGTCGGGATCTTCAACGAAGGCGATGACTGTGGTGCCGAACTTCACGGGACCGGGTGCGCGCGTGACCTTGCCACCCGCCTTGGCGACGCCCTCGCAAAGCGCATAAACGTCCGGGACACCCACCGCGAGATGGCCGAAGCCGGTGCCGACGTCGTAGGGCTTTTCCTGATCCCAGTTATAGGTCAGCTCGACCGCGCAATGCTCGGATTCTTCGCCGTAGCCTACGAAAGCCAGCGTGTACTTGCCGTCGGGTACCTCGCGCTTGCGCAGCAGCTTCATGCCCATTGGGCCGGTGTAAAATTCGAGCGACTTGTCGAGATCCCTGACTCGGATCATCGTATGGAGCATCCGATAGGCAGCGGCGGTATCACCTACATGCGTACTCATGTGCGTCCGTCCTCTTATTTATCGCGGATCATCGCCGCGAAGGTCGCTTCGGCCACGACTTTGCCTTCGACGACCGCCTTGCCGAAGAACTTCCAGACGGTCTGCCGGCTCTGAATCTTCTCGACATGCAGTTCGAGACGGTCGCCCGGCACCACCGGACGGCGGAACCGCACACCATCGATCGACATGAAATAAACCAGCTTGCCTTCGGACCTTGGACCGAAGGTGGCAACCACCAGCACGGCGGCGGTTTGCGCCATCGCTTCAATGATCAGAACACCCGGCATGACCGGTTCAGCAGGGAAATGGCCCTGGAAAAATGGTTCGTTGATGCTGACGTTCTTGATGCCCACCGCGCTGTGGTCGAGCTGCATGTCGACGATCCGGTCAACCATGAGCATCGGATAGCGGTGCGGGATCATCTCCAGGATGCGGCGGATTTCGACCGGACTGGATGTCGCCACGCTGGTTTTGTCGGTCTGGGCGTTCATGCGAGCGGCGTCCCTGCTCAGAAACGTGTGCCGAAGCTGAAGTGAATGTTCTGGATTTTATCGAAGGATTGATAGACCACGGGATAGGCATAATCGATGCGGATCGGCCCGAAGGGCGATGTCCATTGAATGCCGATGCCGGGGGAGACACGCATCGATGCACTGTCCAGGATAGTCGCTCCGTTCGATGCGAATGCTCCCTGGTTTCCCCAGGCAGCGCCGACATCGACGAAGGCCTTGCCGACAAGGCCAAGCTCTTTCGGCAGACCAAGCGGGAAGCTGAGTTCGGTGCTGGCCGTATAGTAGTACTGGCCGCCGAGCGAATCCGTCGTGATCGAATCGCGAGGGCCGACGCCGCCTACAGCAAAGCCACGCAGATTGTCGCCACCGACGAAGAAGAGGTTTGTCAGCCTGAGGGTGGAGCCGCCATACGGCAGGACCACCCCAGCCGTGCCGCCAACGGAGATCACGAAATCTTCGAAGAGCTGATGGTAGTAGACTCCGTCTATAGTCGCCCGGCCGTACAGCTGCGTACCGGGCGCTCCGGCCCAGGCCAGGGTGTTGCGAACCAGCAAGCCACTGGTGGGAGCCTGACGCTGATCGCGCGTATCCCAGGCAATGGTCTCCGAGAATTCCGAGACCAGCGACTCGCCAGCCTGCGACTGGATGAAAAACGAGGCGGTGGGCTGAACATTGTAGATGTTGGTGTCGCGCAGTGTATAGCGAACCGTCTGCCGCGTATGATCCGTGAGAGCGTAGCCGGCGCGCAGGGCGAAGCCGACGCTGCTGTCACTGTATTGCGCGATGTTCTGGCGGTTGTTCGAGGTCCGGAAGATATCAAAGCCCGCCGCCACCGGCCGATCCATGAAGTACGGTTCGGTGAAACTGAGGTCGATCAACTGGCTCAAGGTGCCCAGCGACAGGCCTAGCCGCACTTCCTGTCCCTTGCCCAGCAAATTGCGCTCGCGAATCCCTATATCGCCGAGAACACCCGAAGTACTCGAGTAACCGGCACCGAAGGAGATTTCACCAGTGCTCTGCTCAACCACCTGAACATCGAGGTTGGTCTTGTCCGGAGCCGAGCCGGGACTTGCCGAGACGTCGACCTTCTCGAAGAAGCCGAGATTGCGCAGGCGCTCGCGGCTGCGGCGAACCTTGGCGGTGTTGAAGGCGTCGCCTTCGGCCAAGCGAAACTCACGGCGGATCACCCGGTCGAGCGTGCGGGTGTTTCCCGCAATGTTGATGCGCTCGATATAGACGCGTGGACCTTCCTGAATATCGAACGTCAGATCGATCGTCAGCGTATCCTTGTTGCGCCGGATATTGGGGCGCACATCGACGAAAGCGTAGCCCAGCGTGCCAACTGCATCGGAAAGCGCCGTAACGCTCTTTTCGACCTGGTCGGCGTCATACCATTCGCCTTCACCCACCGTCAGGAGGCCGCGCAGCGTATCGGTATCGAGCCCCTGGAAGTGCGACTTCACCTCGACCTTGCCGAACTTGTAGCGCTCGCCTTCGTTGATCGTGAAGGTGATGAAAAATCCGTCGCGATCCGGCGACAGTTCACCCACAGCCGAAATGACGCGGAAATCGGCGTAGCCTTCGGAAAGGTAGAACTTACGCAGCAATTCGCGATCGAGGTTCAGCCGGTCGGGGTCGAATCGGTCGTCCGACGATAGGAAGCGGTACCAGGCACTTTCGGTCGTCCGGATCTTGCCCCGGAGGGTGCCGTCGCTAAAATGTTCGTTGCCGACGAAGCTGATCCGCTTGATTCCGGTCACGTCGCCTTCGTTGATTTCGAATACAAGATCGACGCGGCCCTGCTCGAGCTTGATGATCTTTGGCTCGACCACGGCGTTATAGCGACCGCCACGGCGATAGATCGTCAGGATGCGCTCAACGTCGGCCTGGACGCGGGCCTGGGTGTATACCTGACGGGGCTTGGACTGTACTTCGTCCCGCAGCTTGTCGTCGTCGATCTTCTTGTTGCCCTCGAAGGCGACGCGATTGATGATCGGGTTTTCCGTCAGCTTCACGACCAGCGTGCTGCCCTGCATGTCGATCGACACGTCGGAAAACAGGCCGGTGGAAAACAAAGCCTTGAGCGAGCGGTCCGCGGCAGCGGGTTCGTAGGGCTGCCCTTCCTTGAGCTGCAGATACGAGCGTACGGTTTCCGTTTCAGCGCGGACATTGCCCTGAATTTGGATGGCGGTAATCGTCGCCCCGGCGCCTGCGGAACTCACGCCGCCGCGCTGCTGCGCGTTGGCTGGCACGCTCAAAGCCCAAAAGGCTGCAATGGCCAACAAGGCCCAACGAAATATCAAACTCACCCCCGGCGCCTTCCACACTTGCCGTTGGCCCCGCTTGGAAACGGTGCTTCGCAGACCGGTATTTCATAGACTGGGATTAAGTGCTTAGCCACCCTTTTTGTCCCCCGATCGCAAGTCCCCGGCTCGGCCGGCCAACTCATCGCAGCAGAAGCCGAATGTCGTTGAAACTGACGAACAGGACCAGGCAGATAACCAGCGCAAAACCGACCCGAAGACCATATTCCTGAACCCTGAGGCTGAGCGGTTTGCCGCGCACGGCCTCGATCGCATACATCGCCAATTGGCCTCCATCGAGCATCGGCACGGGCAGCAAATTGAACAAGCCCAGCCCCACGGACAGCACGATCACGAGATTGAGGATGCCCGCCCACCCGGCATGCGACGCATCGCCAGCCGCCTTGGCGATGCGAATCGGGCCGCCCAGGTCGTCGACCGGCCGCGCTGCCGTCACGATCTGACCCATCGAGGTGTAGATCATGGTGGTCATGGTCCAAATCTGATGCACGCCCGCGCCCATGGCACCGAACAAGCCATGACTGCGGATCTCGGTGACGGCCGCAGGTCGGATGCGCAAACGACCGACCGTCACCTCCTTGCCTGCGCAGTCGACCACGACGTCGCTCTGCGGCACGATCGTCGTGTCGTATTGCTGGCCGGCACGCTCGTACTTGACCGACACCGCCTGGCCCGGATGACCGCCGATCAGATCGCGAATGCGGGAAAAATCCCCTACCGGCTCACCGTCGATCTGCAGCAGCACATCGCCAACCTTGAGACCGGCGATCTCAGCGGGGCTATTGGCGGCAAAGGCGCCGACCACCGGTCGAATCAGTTGGTCGAGGCCGAGTTCGCCGGTGCGAATGGTGTTGTTGTAGCGATCGGTGCGCTGGCAATATTGAGGCACGATCTCGGCGCGTAAAATATCCGAGCCGCGGCGGAATTCCACCGGCATGGGCTTCTTCGCCAGGTAGAGGAATTCGGACTCCTGGATATCCTCGAAGCGGTTGATCTTCTTGTCGCCCAGCCGCACGATCTCATCGCCCGAGCGTAAGCCCGCGCGCGCTGCCGGACCGTCCGCCGCGACGGCCACGATGGACGGCGAATAGGGCTCACCGGCGAAAAAAAACACGCCAGTTAGCAGGAGAAAGGCAAATAGCAGATTGGCCGCCGGACCACCCACCACCACGGCGGCGCGGGCGTGGAGAGGCTGGGAGAAGAAGGCGCGCCGGCGGTCTTCGGGCGGCAACGGTGCGTCGGATGGCAGGGCACTGGTCGCATCGGCATCGCCCAGGAATTTCACGTAGCCGCCGAGCGGCACCGCCGAGATCCTCCAGCGTGTGCCATTGCGGTCGGTCCAGCCGAACAGCTCCGGTCCGAAGCCGATCGAAAAGACCTCCGCATGGATCCCGAATCGCCTGCCTACCCAATAATGACCATACTCGTGAACGAACACGAGAAGGCTCAACACAAGGATGAAATAAGGCAGGTAGGTTGTGAAAAGACTTAGGACGCCTTGCATGCGATCAGTACACCATCGTTCGCACTATTGTTCAATTCGCCAGGCTATAGGTTCTCACACGCCCGTTCAGCTCGCTCACGCGCCTCCCGGTCGGTCGCCTGCACCTGCTGAAGCGATTCCACAGGGCTCGTGATCGAAGCCGTCCCACACACCACATCCTCGACCACCCGGACAATATCGAGAAAGCCGATCCGACGAGCCAAAAACGCCGCCACTGCTGCTTCGTTGGCCCCGTTCAGCACGATCGGCGCCAAGCCACCGGTTGCCAGGGCGGCGCGGGCCAATCTGAGAGCGGGGAAACGGACTTCATCGGGCGGCTGGAATGTTAGCGCCGACAAAGTGGCGAAATTCAGCCGTGCCGCCGGACTTTCGATACGGTTGGGCCACCCCAGGGCATAAGCGATGGGAATGCGCATGTCCGGCGTACCCAGCTGGGCCAGTACCGAGCCATCGCGATAGGCCACCATGGAATGGATGACCGATTGGGCATGGACGACGATATCGATCTTGGCTCCCGGCAGGCCAAACAGCAGCGTGGCCTCGATGAGCTCCAGCCCCTTGTTCATCATGGTGGCTGAATCGACGGAGATCTTCGCCCCCATGTCCCAGTTGGGATGGGCGATGGCCTGCGCCGGCGTAGCGCCGGCCATGTCGGCGACTGACCAATTGCGGAAAGGTCCGCCGGAGCCGGTGAGGATCAGCCGATCGATGGCGTTGCGTTGTCGCGGATCGAAAAGCTGGAAGATGGCATTGTGCTCGGAATCGACCGGCAGCAGCGTCCCGCCCGCCTCGGCGATCGCGCCCAGCAGCAATTCGCCGGCACAGATCAGCGCTTCCTTGTTGGCCAGCGCCACGATGGCGCCGCGGCGGGCGGCGACCAGGGTCGGCGCCAGGCCGGCATAACCGACGATTGCCGCCATGACCCAGGGTGCCGGCCGGGCCGCCGCTTCGCTCACCGCTTCCGGACCGGCCGCGACCTCGATCGAGGTACCGGCGAGTGCATCACGCAGGGCGGCATACCGCTCGGGGTCGGCCACCACGGCGAATTTGGCGCGCAGACGGCGCGCCTGGTCAGCCAGCAGCTCGACCGAGCGTCCGGCGACCAGCGCCTCGACACGATAGCTTTCGGGATCGCGCGCGATCAGATCGACCGTGCTTTGGCCCACCGAACCGGTCGAACCGAGGATCGTCACGCTACGCGGCGCGGCGTGCGAGGGTGGAGGCCATTTCCCTAAGTCCATGGCCAACCCCGGTCGATCAGGAGCCGCGCCAGCGCCGCGGCGACCAAAACGGCGATGAAACCGTCCAGACGGTCGAGCAGGCCGCCATGGCCCGGAATCAGATGCCCACTATCCTTCATTCCCGCCCGGCGTTTGGCATGCGACTCCAGGAGGTCGCCCATCTGGCCGATAAAGGCCAGAACGGCGCCGACCACGCCCAGCACCAGCGGCCTGCCCTCCCCGATCAGGACGCCAACCCCCGCACTCACCAGGCCCGTCACCACCATCGCACCAATCAGGCCGGACCAGGTCTTGCCGGGGCTGATGCGCGGCGCGAGCTTGGGCCCGCCGACGATACCCTGCACGATGTCTCCAGGCTTCAAGCCATCTTCGGTGCCGCTCTTGTCAGCGCTGCTTCGTGGAAATGCGGCGGCCACTGTCAGCGTTTCGACCTGGCCGCGTTTCAACCAATACAGAGGCAGGCCCGGGAGACTGGGGTCCGCGCCCTTGGCCAGAAGATCAAGAACTGGGCAGACGTGGCGAATGGCGAGAGCCAACCCCAAGCCCGGCGCGCCGGAAATATTTGCCGTATTGATGCCGATCACTTCGGCGACATCCGCAGCCAGCAGCGGCCCGCCGGAATTCCCGGGGTTGATGTTTGCATCCATCTGGACGAATTCATGCGAGTTGAGCGTCCGCACGCTCGAGACGATCCCCGGCGTCGCGGTGAAGTTGAGACTGATCGGATGCCCATAGGCGACGACGGTGGCCCCTTGTTTGACGGTCTGGGTGCAACCGAGCTTTGCAGCCATTGCGTCGGCGGGCAGCTTGTCCGTTGCCACCTTCAACACGGCGATGTCGAGGTGATTGTCGACATAGATCCGTTGGACCGGGAGCCACTCGGTTTCGGATTCGCCGAGCGCGATTTCGACTGTCGAGGGCGACCGCTTCGCGACATGGGCATTGGTCAGGATCCAGCCCTTGTCACGGTCGATAATAAAGCCGGTACCGAGGCCCGTGCCCATTTGCTCCGGTGCGAAAGGCCACAGTGCCGTGCCACGCACTTTGACCGTAAACCGTTGCGCCTGTTCCAGCATGGCCCCAAGATCGGGGCTCGATTGCGCCGCAGCGGGGGAGGTCACCGCGAACTGGGCAGCGGCTGCGAGAAGGACCAGACTGGAACGGAACATGTGGGTGAACCCCGGGGCTGAGGCGCGTACGCGCGCGCATACCTCCAGCTTGCCCTAAATTGCGGCAATATTCTACTGGGCTGGCGGAATACATATGGGTTGTCGCCCGCCCCCACTCAATCATACACCGTGTCGACATAGTGCTCGGAATCGACCACTGCCTCGATGACGGTCGGCCCCTTGGCGGCAAGCGCTGCCTTTACGGCTGCTTCCAACGCCTGGGCGCTGCGCACGCCGACGGCAGGCACGCCGAAATAGTGCGCAGGCGGATCGCGATAATCCTCCGTCTGCACGTCGGTGCCGTAGATCGGAAGCTGGCGGCGGATCTGCTTGACGCGGATGAGCGCGAGCCAGCGGTCGTCGAGCACGACGATCGGCAGCGTGATTCCGAG
>Ga0137359_10006025_pt1 | contig 10041 bp, 9 predicted proteins | sample Mad1_40_16metaG_FD_108281 | JGI IMG/M metagenome (GOLD analysis project Ga0137359, IMG submission 108281) | Vadose zone soil microbial communities from Angelo Coast Range Reserve, California, USA - Mad1_40_16 metaG | ecosystem: Environmental > Terrestrial > Soil > Vadose zone | place: USA...
ATCACTGACCACTAATCACTGATCACTGACCACTGACCACTGACCACTTGTCTCCGACCCACTGCTCTATAATCTTCCAGATATGGCCACATCCGTAGAGAGCTCGGTCGCGGCGCGGGCCAAGTACGAGCCGGTCATCGGGTTGGAGGTCCACGTTCAGCTTCTGACTGCGAGCAAGATTTTTTGCTCTTGCTCGACTCGGTTCGGCGATCCGCCGAATACGAACGTTTGTCCCGTATGTCTGGGGCTGCCGGGTGCCCTACCGGTGCTGAATCGTAAGGCTGTCGAGTTTGCCACGCTCGCCGCAATGGCGCTGAATTGCGAAATCCGCGAGACTTCGATTTTCGCGCGCAAGAATTATTTTTATCCGGACCTGCCCAAGGGCTATCAGATTTCGCAGTACGACAAACCGCTGGCGGAGCATGGATACATCGAGATCGATGTTGCGAGCGACAGGGCAGGACGGGCGGGGACGCCCGTCGCTACACGATCAAAAAGGATTGGCATTACGAGGGTGCATCTCGAGGAAGATGCGGGCAAAAGCCTGCACGAGGGTTTCGCCGGAGCAAGCGACACGACTGCTATCGATCTGAACCGCAGCGGCGTGCCGCTGATCGAGATTGTGAGCGAGCCGGACATCGCTTCTCCCGAAGAAGCTTACGAGTATTTGACGCGCTTGAAGGAAATCATTCTGTACACCGGCGTGAGCGATTGCAACATGGAAGAGGGATCGTTGCGCGCCGACGCCAACATCAGCGTGCGCCCACGCGGAGAGAAGAAGTTCGGCACGAAAACGGAGGTGAAGAACGTCAATTCATTCCGCTTTATTCGCGAGGCGCTGGAGTACGAGATTGACCGGCAGATTGGCGTTATCGAGTCCGGCGGAAAAATTACGCAGGAGACGCGGCTTTACAACTCCGCCGAAGGCAAGACTTACAGCATGCGTTCTAAGGAGCAGGCGCACGATTATCGTTACTTTCCCGAGCCTGATTTGCTCCCGCTGGTGGTGGACGAAAAATGGCGCACTGAAATTCAGCGTACTCTACCTGAGCTTCCCGAGGCGCGCCGCAAACGCATGGTCGCGGATTACGGAATCACCGCGCAGGACGCTCACGTTCTCACGCTGAGTAAGACGCTGGCTGATCAATTCGAGTCAGCGGCGAAGGCGGCGAAAAATCCTAAGCGCGTTGCCAATTTGGTGCAGAGCGAGGTGATGGGGCGGCTGAAGGCCCGCGGTCTGGAGATTGAACAGTCGCCGGTCACAATGAAGGGCGTGGCTGACTCGGCGGACCTGGTGGAAAGCGGCGCCATCTCAGGCAAGATGCTGAAGGATCTTTACGACCTCTGCTTTGAGCGCAACAAGGATTTCTCCGACGTTTACGAAGAGGAAGGCCGCCCCGAGCAGTCACGAGATACCTCCTCGCTCGAAAAGATTATCGACGAGGTGCTGGCAGCCAATCCTAAACAGGTCGAGCAATACCGCGCCGGAAAGAAAACTGTGATTGGATTCTTCGTCGGCCAGGTGATGAAGCAGTCCAAAGGCCAGGCGAATCCGCAGTTGGTGAATGAGTTGGTGGGAAAGAAGCTGGGATAGACGGAAACACGGAGCAACTCGTGAGTCCCTTCAGATCAAAATCCCCGCCCTGTCTCTCCAAAAGCGGGAGAGACAAGGACGGGGCACCCTCTTGGCTAGTTCTACCCAGACAAACTCTCGTCAAGAAAAAGAATTGTCAGCTTCGTCGTCTGTAATACACCGCAAAGTCAAATCCGGGATTGGGCGGGAACAGTTCTGCGATTTTGCGGAGACGCTCGGCCATGGGGGCAGGAGCCAGCAGGGAATAGTCACGCTCGCGCAGATCCTGATAGTCCACATCAAGAAACAAAGATAAAAGGTAGATCGAGATTGCATCCGAGAAGGCGGCGGCGAAGTATTCGTTTTTGTGCTTCTCAGCGTCAGGGCCTGGGGCGGTGGAAAGCTTGCGGGACTCCCAGGCATCGAGAGAAGTTTCGCCGCGCACAGCTGCTTCCGCCTGCTTCCAGACCAAGTCGGCAAATTCGCGGGAGACGCCGGCGCGCTCGACGAAGGCGTGTCCGACGTTGATATAAAACTCGAAGGCGATAGAAAACTTGTCGTCCATCAGGCGGGTGGAGATGAACACGCACTGTGAGCCGCCCAGTTCAAGGTTCCTATGGCAAACTGCGCTGTCGCTGAGAGCAACGTCGTAACGGTCGGCGATGACGGTGTCGTCGCCCTGATTTACCGTAAGTGGGACGAAGTAGTAGGCCTTGCGCTCCAGAGCGGCGGCCACCGACTTGGGGACGGCGGCCACCATTCGTTCGACATCCGCGCCGGGGATGCTCATGTCGCCGGAAACGGCGTAGCAGATTCCGTTGGGAGCCTGAGAAACGGGCGTCTCCCGGACCACCTCGGTCGGGGGGCGCGTAATTGCCTGGGCTGTTTGGGACATCGACTATATAGCGCCGACTCTCTTGTCCGCGCAGGTTTATTCTAGCGCATCCGAACTGACGGGTACTGCAAGGAAAGCTTCGGCTGGTGTAGGTTATTAGCAATGCCTTCATCAGAAATTCCGGTTCACAAGCCGCGCTGGTACATGATCCCCGTCCGGGTGCTGCTGGTAACATTCGTGGTCACTCTGCTCTCTTTTGCGGTCAGCCTGTTGCTTGGGATCGGCGGAACTGTGCTGGCGGCAAGATTGCGCGGCGCTCATCCGGAAATGGCTTTCGCGTATCGTCAGATTGCAATTCCGGCGGCGGCGACCGTAGCCGCGATTGTCGCCGTTTCAGCGACCTTCATGGAAGTGCGGCACTATCGCCGCGCAAGGACGCTGAATCAGATTGAAGGCCAAATTGAACGCGCGAGTTGAGATGAAGCCTCGCATTGCCATTCCACTCCCCCACTCAGCCGATCCTGAATACGCGGAACGGGCGATTCCTCAGTATGAACGCGCGGTGGAGCTTTCGGGAGGAGAGCCGGTAAGGATCCCGCTCGACCGCACTCCTGCGGAAGTGATGAAGCTCATCGAGCGCTGCGATGCAGTCCTGCTTCCGGGGAGCAAAGCGGATGTGGATCCTGCAAAATTTGGCGCTCCGCGACTCGAACAGACCGCAGACCCTGATCCCAAGCGCGATACTGTGGACGAATTGCTGCTACAAGACGCATACAACATGCGCAAGCCGGTGCTTGGGATTTGCTACGGCTTGCAGATTTTGAACGTGTATCGGTCGGGAACGCTGGTCCAGCATATTGAATCTTCGGTGAACCATGAAGCTGGGCGCAAGGTTTCGGTAGCGCACGAGGTTGAGGTCGAGCCGGGATCGAAGCTGGCGGAGATCGTCGCCGCAGGGGCTAAAGCCCGGTCGTCAGGAGGCGCGATTTTCCCCCGGCTGAAGCCGAGGGCTTCCACGGAGCCGCAAACGGCATTCGTTGTCCCGGCGAATTCCAGCCATCATCAATCGGCGGATGTGATTGGCGACGGACTGAAGATCTCCGCGCGATCGCCGCAAGATGGGATCGTTGAGGCCATCGAAGGAGTCTCGCCCGATCATTTCGTTGTGGCCGTGCAATGGCATCCGGAACGGTCGTTTGATGATGACGAGAGTTCGCGGGCGATGTTCCGGGCACTGGTGGAAGCTGCGAAGGAAAAGCATCGGGAGTTGGTTGGAGAGTTTGAGGCGACGTAGTTTTGCCAACTTGGGTACGGCCGCCTTCGGCTGTCCAACTTCTAACGTTTCTTTGGCACACAGTGACTTGTCGAGCTCTGCTCGACCGGACAGCCGAGGGCGGCCGTCCCTACAGGGAATCAGATTTTCAGCACCACTTTCCCGAAATTCTTTCTCTCCAACAGCAACCGATAGGCGTCTGCTGCTTTCTCCATCGGCAGCACGTTTCCAATCACTGGACGAAGATGTCCCCCGGCTGCCCAGGCTGAAAGCTGTTTCCAAGCCTGCTGCATGAGATCGCGCTTGGCGGAAATGTACGTTAGCCAGAGCCCGTGTACGCTGGCGCCTTTTGCATAAAGCGCCGTGGCATCCAGTTGGGCGCGCTGCCCGGTGGCGGTTCCGTAGACGATCACGCGCCCAAAGTCGCGTAGGCAGCGGATGCTCTTGGCGGTGTGCTCGCCGCCGAGCATTTCGAAAACAACATCCACCCCGTCGCCGCCAGTCAATTCTTTTACAGCCTCTTCGTAATCCTGCTTCTTGTAGTTGATGCCGTGCTGCAGGCCAAGCTGCTTCACGCGATCGAGCTTTTCTTCGGAAGATGACGTGCCGTACATCTCTACCCCGAGCAGCTTTCCGATCTGGACGGCAGCGGTGCCCACTCCGCCAGCAACAGCATGAATCAGCACTCGGGCACCCTCGGTCGAACCGTCGAGCAATCCAGCTTTCCAATATGCGAAGTAGGCAGTGAAGAAGTTGACTGGAAACGCGGCACCTTCTTCGGCGCTCCAGCCGGAGGGTACCGGCCAGAGCAGGGCCGAGTGGGCTGCAACAACTTCGGCGAATGCTCCCCACTGCGTATAGCCCATAACGCGCTCACCATTGCTGACGCGGGTCCCAAAGAACTCGCGCCCGGCGACCAGGGGAGGCTTCGGAGTACCGGGGTATCCGCCTTGGGCGGCCATGGTATCGGCGAAGTTGACGCCTGCGGCTCCCACCCGGACCAGTTCCTGGCCAGGGCCGACAACTGGATCAGGAACATCGCGGACTTCCAGCACCTCGGGCCCGCCCAGGCGAGTGATGACGACTGCCTTCATAATAAGAGTTTAGCAATGGCAGGTGTATGGCTGTGGACATTCATCCGCTTGCGGGGAGGTATATACTTTCCGGCAATAGAATGTCCCTTTGCGAGAAGCGAGGGGAACGGGGCCTTTTCATCTCATAACAGGCCCCGAATAAACGCTGGCTGCTTTGAATACGGATGTGCTTGGCCGGCACGGGGCAACTGCGCATTCAGCGGCTGTCTCGAGGGAGTCCCGCTGTGGATCTGATACTTATTCGTCTTATCTTCACTCTTTTTGTCGCAACCACCTGTTACCTGATCCGCCCTTTTGGTGCAAATCAAAGACTAGATGCCGTGATCGGGGCATTGCTAGGAGTAGCCATCGTCGTTTTCGAATGGCGGCTGCGGCTGATGAGTCTGAAGCGGCTGATCGGGGCGGTGATAGGCAGCATTCTGGGAATTTTCGGCGCCTACTTGTTTGCTCTGGTCATCCGCAACAGCCTTGCCGATAGTCCCCTGCGGAGCTTCCTGCAGATCATGGTCATGCTGCTCATGGCCTACGTTGGCCTGATCGTCGGCGCGAACAAGGGAGATCTGCTTAACCTGTCGGCACTTGGTGGAATCTTCGGGGGTGAAAAGCAGCTCAAGAAGAGCTACAAGATACTGGACACCAGCGTCATCATTGATGGCCGCATCGCCGACATCGCAGAAACAGGTTTTCTCGATGGCGTGGTAGTCACGCCTCAGTTCGTATTGCGCGAGCTGCAGTTAGTGGCAGACTCGTCCGACTCTTTGAAGCGCAACCGTGGGCGGCGCGGATTGGACATCCTGCAGCGACTTCAGAAAGTTCCATCGCTACAAATCCAGATCGTAGAGGACGACTTTCCCGGCGTCCGCGAGGTGGATTTGAAATTGATCGAACTCGCTAAGCTTTACGAAGGCAAAATCATCACCAACGACTTCAACCTGAACAAAGTTGCGCAATTACAAGGCGTGGAAGTCCTCAACATCAATGAGCTGGCAAATGCGCTGAAGCCGATTGTCCTTCCCGGCGAGACGATGCGGGTGTTCATCCTGAAAGAAGGCAAGGAGTACAACCAGGGGGTAGCTTACCTCGACGATGGAACCATGGTTGTGGTGGACAATGCGCGGAAGATGATCGGAAAGACGATCGATGTCTCGGTAACCTCAGTCCTGCAAACGACGGCGGGAAAGATGATTTTCGGTAAGTGGGACGAGCGATATGGGGCGCGCAGCGAACCCCGGCCGCCATTGACCGCAGCGAATCATGTGAACAATTCGATTCCGGAGCAGAAGAAACAGGCCGCTGCGGTCGAGCAGCCTGGGGTAGTAGAGATCTAGATCACAAGAGCGGTGCGGCCGCACCGACAACGATGGTATCGCCCTGGCGAGTGCCAGTCACGTTAGCCCGAGTGCCTGCAAGTTTGCCGAGCGCCTCTTGGTTGCCGGTGAGAGTGTAACGGTGTTCGCCATCCACGAGAATGTATCGGGCTCCTTTGCGAACGCAATCTCTTGCACATTCGGCTGAACTCAGGCGGGAGTTCCGTATGTGACGAGCGCCGCAGCGCGAATCGGTAATCATGCCACTGAAGGCCGTTGTTGCGGGCGCGTTAGGCATTGGGGATGTGCTCTGGGCGTCCTCGGAATTATGGTGGCTGGCGAGCGCAACCGAGCCGCCGGCGACAATAACTGCAAAAGCAAAGGCCGCGGCGAACACCATCAGCCCACAGTATCCAATCAGTGAGATCCAGGAACGGTTGCGTTTCACACTGCCTCCCCGCTCCTCTAGGATCGAGTGCGGCACTAGTTTGGTTGCGGAATCCCGAAGGTCGGTTGCACCGATCGAACTTGCCTCCCGCGTCTCATATATACTGATCGCCCGCATGAAGGTAGTTGTCATTATTCCCGCGGCTGGCCTGGGCACGCGAATGGCGTCCGCACCCGCAGCGAAAGGCTCAAAGCCAGCTGCCAGCAAGCAGTTTGTGGAGTTAAACGGAATTCCAGTCCTGGTCCACACCCTGCGAAAGTTCGCGAAAAGCCCGCAAGTTGCGCAAATATTTGTCGCGCTGCGAAAGGCGGAGATCGCGCCTTTTCAGGAGCGGCTGGAGCGGGAGGCACCTGAAATCCTGACGAAAAACACTGTATTACTTGAGGGTGGAGAACACCGCCAGCAGTCGGTCGCGAATGCACTGGCTGTGGTGTCGGCATCGACTGACGATATTGTGTTGGTCCATGATGCGGTGCGCCCCTTCGTGAGCGAGGACATTATTCGCGATGTGATCGATGCCGCTGCAAAATACGGCGCCGCGATCGCAGGAGTGCCGGCAGTGGATACGGTGAAGCAGGTGGAGCGCACCGCAGAGGGCGCTCTCATCAGGGCCACAATTCCGCGCGAAAAAATCGTGATGGCACAGACTCCACAAGGATTTCGCTACGAGGTGCTGAAGAAAGCGTTCGATGAAGCAACGGCGGACGGCTTTGTCGGAACCGATGAAGCGTCACTGGTGGAACGATCCGGGCACGAAGTCGCGGTAGTAATGGGATCCGCTCGAAATATGAAAATCACCACGCCGGCTGATCTGGAACTGGCAGAGTTTTATCTGGCACGCTAGCAAGCGGTTTGCGGTCTCGGCCGTGTCGTTTGGAGGTCTTCATCCCATTCGTGCATAATCTTTCCCCGGAGCCGATAATGAAGATGATCCTCCTCGTGTTGTTCTGTTTCGCCTTCGCCGTGGTCCTTGCAGCACAAACTTCGAATCCGCCCACAGTCGCTGAAGCCCAGGATTTTATGAACAAGGCCGAAGCGCGGCTGGCGGAATTGAGCGTAAAGGTCAACCAGGCGAACTGGGTACACGACAACTTCATCACCGACGACTCAGAAGCTCTCGCCGCTGACGCTAATGATGAGAACACCGCGGTCACAACCGAACTGGTGGAGCAGGCGAAGCGGTTTAACGGCTTGCAAATGCCTCCGGATCTGGCGCGAAAGTTTCTGCTGCTCAAGCTGTCATTGACGGCCCCAGGGCCGAAAGATCCTGCGCTGCGCAAAGAGATGACGGAAATCGCGGCGTCACTCGAGTCTGAATACGGCAAAGGGAAGTACTGCGACGCGTCCGGCAAGTGCCTGGACATTACCGCGATCGAGAAGATCATGAGCGAGAGCCGCGATCCCAATCAGCTGAAAGATCTCTGGGTGGGATGGCATGCGGTTGGCGCTCCGATGCGGAAGCGCTACACGCGGTTCGTTGAGCTTTCAAACCAGGGCGCACGCGAGCTGGGATTCAAAGATACAGGCGTGCTGTGGCGTGCGGGTTATGACATGCCCCCCGAGCAATTCAGCGCAGACCTGGACCGGCTTTGGGATCAGGTGCGGCCGCTCTACCTTTCTCTCTATACCTTCGTGCGGGCGCGGCTATCGCAGAGGTATGGGCCGCAAGTGGTTCCTCCGGATGGGCCGATTCCCGCGCACTTATTGGGTAATCCCTGGGCCCAGCAATGGGGCGGCATTTTCCCCATTCTCGGACTATCGGAGAACAGTCGCGGCTACGATCTGACCGAACTGCTCGACGCTAGAAAGCTCGATGCCAAGGGCATGGTGAAGTACGGTGAGAATTTCTACAAGTCTCTCGGCTTCGATCCGCTGCCAAAGACCTTCTGGGAGCGTTCTTTATTCATCAAGCCTGCGGACCGCGACGTTGTGTGCCACGCGAGCGCATGGGACGTCGACAACAAAGACGATCTCCGGATCAAGATGTGCATTCAGGTGCGCGATGTGGATTTTGTGACCATCCATCACGAACTCGGTCATAATTTCTATCAACGCGCGTACAAGAACCAGCCATTCCTATTCGAAAATGGTGCGAACGATGGCTTCCATGAAGCCATTGGAGACACCATCGCGCTGGCCATCACGCCTGAGTATCTGCAGAAGATCGGCCTGCTCGACAAGATTCCTCCAGCGGAAGCCGACATACCTCTGCTGCTGAAACAGGCGCTCGAAAAGGTCGCGTTTCTGCCGTTTGGATTGCTCATCGACCAGTGGCGCTGGCGAGTTTTCTCCGGCGAGATCAAGCCTGAGGACTACAACAAAGCGTGGTGGGAGCTGCGGCTGAAATATCAAGGCGTGGTGCCGCCGGTTCCCCGCAGCGAGTCGGACTTCGATCCCGGCGCGAAATATCACGTAGCCGGAAACGTTCCTTACATGCGTTATTTCCTGGCCGACATTTATGAGTTCCAGTTTTATCGTGCTCTGTGCCGCGAATCGGGGTACAAAGGCCCGCTGAACCGCTGCACATTTTTCGGATCGAAGGAAGCCGGCGCCAAGCTGAGCAAGATGCTCGAAATGGGGCAGAGCAAGCCCTGGCCAGAGGCAATGGAAGCTTTGACCGGCCAGCGACAGGGGGATGCCAGCGCGATCATCGAGTACTTCGCACCGCTGAAGAAGTGGCTGGATGAGCAGAACAAGGGGATGAAGGTGGGGTGGTAAAAACACTTCCTCATCACCCAGGAAGCTATTCAACCAAACCCTGTCATCTTGAGCGTAGCGGGAGATCGCTTGCGATCCTCCCGCGGAGTCGAAAGACCTTGAGTTCCCCCTGTAGTCATAAAACAGCCATAGGAACTTTCATCACGACTTTCAATAGTCGGGAGAACTCCTGATCAAGCATGTGCTGCCTCCAAGGAACGCGGGGTCCCTCGACTCCGCAGAATGGCTCGCACCCGAGCCATCCTGCTCCGCTCGGGATGACAGATCACGATGGGGGGAGAAGCCCTCCCAGTACCGTCCCATGTACTTCTCATTTATTCGTTTTGCTCCCATCATGTGAGCAGCCCTCCCTTAGCCGGCCAGCGACCGGTCAATTCCGGCTGGGAGCGTCAAAGAAGGCCTGCAGTGAACCACAATATGGCCCCCGAGAGGCGTCACTCGCTCCGTCAGAAAGTCAATACACCTGCGTTCGCCAGCTTTGATGGTGTCACCGGCGGAATGATTCTCGACCTGAGCGAAGAAGGCATGGCCATGCAGACCCAGGCACCGCTCGAAGCGCATACCTGCATCCCTCTGCACCTTTCGCTGGGAGAACCGGCGGTTTATCTGGAGACAACCGGCTACGTGGCGTGGGCGGACGCGCTGGGCCGGGCTGGCGTGCGATTTTCCGATCTCCCGGATGAAGCTCGCGCCCGCCTTCGCGAATGGTTGACGGTGAATGCGAGCGTTCGAAGCTGGAAGGCGCCGCGCTGGGTTGTGCGGAACTCGGCTTCGCCACAGGGGCGAGGTTCAA
>Ga0137359_10006027_pt1 | contig 10041 bp, 7 predicted proteins | sample Mad1_40_16metaG_FD_108281 | JGI IMG/M metagenome (GOLD analysis project Ga0137359, IMG submission 108281) | Vadose zone soil microbial communities from Angelo Coast Range Reserve, California, USA - Mad1_40_16 metaG | ecosystem: Environmental > Terrestrial > Soil > Vadose zone | place: USA...
ATAGTCCAAGAAAGCGGTCTCGAAGAGTTTCTTCCCGTCGCCTCCTTCCAGGGTTCCGAGGTACGCCAGATCGTCGGACCCAAAGCGAAAATGAATAATGTAATTTATCGCATCCGCCAAGCCGCAAGCGATCGTGTATCCGCTTTGGAAAGGATGCTCACGAAAAGTAAGATGAAAAACCGCTTCCTGATCCAGCCGGTTCTGTTTCCAGTAACCGTAAGCCATCGTTAGCTGGTACAGATCGGTCAACAGTGCGGGCGAAGCCCGATCCTGAGCATCCATCCCCGGAATGAATAGCCAATATTTGCAATTGGCTACCGCTATTCGCTTCTCGGCTATCGGCTATTGGCCATTGGCTATCTTTTTTACCCCTGCCCAACTGATGAATGCTTCTGGGCCGCCTTCCAAGTATCCAACCTGGCGGCGTATTTCCTTCCCGGACGGATCAAGCAACACGTAGGTGGGGAAGCCTTCAATACTATACTTTTTTGCCAATTCCTGATTCTGGGACTTTTCTGCAGGCGATTGACTGGCCCTTCGCGGAAAATCAAGCTTGACCAAGATAAGCTTTGCGGAAGCAAAGGTCGAAAACGCTGGCTTCGCGAAGACCTCTTTATCCATCTGGATGCAATAAGGGCACCAATCCGAGCCGGTAAAGTCCAGGAGAATGTATTTATTCTGTTGAGTAGCTGTGCTCTTGGCGGCGGCATAGTCCGTTTGCCAAACCAGCGATTCGCCAAAAACCGAAGCAACTTGGGAAAACGCAAGCAGCGCGATACCGAGGATCAGCGGTCGGATAAAGGCCCGATTCGAAATGACGTTCATCATAGGTAAATACTAGGTTTACTTTTGGAAAAAATCTACTGGGGCCAGCGTTGAGCTGAGTGGTCCGAACTGGCGAACCTCCCATAACTGGAGACAAACTCTGGCCGCGTTATTCCATGCCGTAGCGCTTTTGACCCTTATCTAACAACGGAAGATGAGACAGTCGACGGTAGCGGTCCGGCGTCCTGATCCGCCCCTACTGGATAGGTCCATTCCAGCTTTCATATCTGTCCTACCGAAGAAAATAATCGACCGCATCGGTATAGGTATTAAATGGATCCGGCATCGAGAGGTAGTCTTGGCTCTCCAGAGCGATCGAGTCCCAATTGATGATATAAGGAAGATTTTTCCTCTGAAAGAAAGCTACCGCTCGGCCTCGGCCGGCAGCTCGCGTGTGAGCTGGCGGCGCCAACTTGGCTTCCGAACGACGAACCGATGCATTGAATTCCCCGATCGTTTTAGCCGGCTTCAATGCAAAAAAGAGTCCTCGCTGCGGGTGTATGTTGTGGTACTCGAGGTCGATGCTTTGCAGCCAAGGATCCTGCCAGGAGAGCCCTTGGTCTTCGACGAACATGTTCAAGAGCCACTTTTTAGAGATCCAGTCGACCCCACCGATCAATAGCTCAGGTTTCTCCTTCAGTGCATCCAGCGTGAACTGCCACATCTCCAAAATCCAGTCGGTCTCTTCATCCGAACCGCTCAGATAGCGCTGAGCGTGGGCGAGAAATTGATACTGGATATCAAGCGCATCCTGGGTGGAACCGTCATCCATCTCCACCACCCAATCTCCATCCGGACATCGGGATATTTCTCGCGTAGCCAGAACAGCATCTCGCAACGCGATTTGTTTTGGCAGCAGGTTTTCCTCCAGCAATGTCAGAATGCAGACGGTTGTGCCAATCTTAAGCGCGTTGGCAAATGGACTCATGTTCGAGTCCCCGATCAAAAGATGTAGTCGGCGGTACTTACGATAATCAGCCAGTGGTTCATCTCGCGCATTGATGATTGCTCGGTTGAACTGCACCCACTGATAGATGTCGTTGACGATATGATCTGCTCGCTGGCTAATCTGAAACGGAACGTTTCCCGGCCGATCGGGGATTTCAAAGTCGAAGGCGAGCGGATTGGCGTGCCCCACCCGGCCGGAGCCGGTGAAGATCTGCCGTGTCGCTAAAAAACCAAGCAACGACGCAAGAATTTCCGGTGTGAATTGGGCCTCCCGCCGCATTAAGTAATTTTCGTGGCAGCCAAAAGTGGCCCCGGTGTGGTGATCGATGTTGTTCTTTAAGAACGAGACCTTATCCTCGATCCCGAGTTCCTTGATCGCCTGATAAAGTAGAAGATCCCCGGCAATGTCGTAGGCGACCAAGTCGCGAACAGTGAGGCACTCCGGCGAGGAGTACTCTAGATGGCCCATATCTAGATAAAGGCGGCCACCATTCAAAAGAAAACCGCCGTTACCCGGCGGTTCTTCGTAATCTCGATAGTGCAGATCGATAGCGCCAATCTGACACTTGCGGAAGAGATGATTTTTAATTTTTACCGGCCAAGCATCGGCTTGGCTCTGAGCTTGATCCTCAGAGATCAAACAACCGTATTCAGTCTCGAGGCCAGCTACCCTGTTCATGCTCCGGGAGCTTCGGGTGAAAACCCGAAGCTATCAACCGGAACTTCGTTAGGCCTCAGCCATTTTCGCCTTACTTTTTCTTCTCGTCCTTCTTATTGCCGCCGCCGCCCCCTCCGCCTTTGTTTCCACCACCACTTGGGTGGGAGGCACTGGCCGGAGGATGAGAGGCGCTAGCCGGAGGGTGATACGCTGCGGCTGGAGGATGAGAGGCGCTAGCCGGAGCATGATAAGTGCTGGCCGGAGGATGATAAGTGCTGGCCGGAGGATGATAAGTGCTGGCCGGAGGATGATAAGTGCTGGCCGAAGGATGAGAAGTGCTGGCCGAAGGATGAGAAGTGCTGGCCGAAGGATGATATGCCTTCGTAGTAGGATGAGAAGTGCTGGCTGAATGATGGGTCGTTTCCCCCGTAGCAGCCTTCTTTAGCGTCTTCGGCTGAGTATAATTGCCGCCACCTGCACCTTGGGCACCCTTGGAGGTGGACTTGTTGGACGTGCTCTTAAACGATTTTAATTGGCTTGATCCGGCGCCTGTGTTGCCAGCCACTCCAGTATTGCCGCCACCGGTACCTTTTGCGCCCTTTGTATTGGTGGCATTAGCCGTGCCCTTGAACGCCTTTGCATTGTTGGATCCGGCTCCGCTGGCAACCGCAGGATTTCCGCCCGTACCCTTTGCGCCCTTGGTGTTCGCCGGGTTGGCGGTCTCCTTAAACGCCTTCAGATTATTGGATCCAACTCCCTTGTTGTTGGCGCCGCCGGCATTAGCGTTGTTTGGGTTCGCTAAGACCCCGTTTCCGGCTCCTTTGTTGCCGGCGATGGCGTTATTACCAACGCCTTTGTTGCCGCCGGGAATATTGGCGCCGGTCGTCTTGTTTCCAATAATCGTTGGCTTTACCATTGAGTTAATGCTCTTGGGCAGGTTGGCGGGCGCTGGATTTTGCTGAGCGAATTTATTCTTTAGATTCTTCGTCTGGGTCGCATCTACGTTATTCCAACCCTTGTTTACCTTCGCAGCGGTCAGCGTTTTCGCGACGTTGGGCGGTTTGGTTGCAACCGGCTTGAGGATCTGCTTTGGCCCAACTACGTTCAGTTGGTTGCCGTTCTTGGCCGTTTTGAATGCCCGCGGGTCGTTTTGCGCCATGTAATTGATGTTGTATTTCGTAACTTGTCGGTTCGTTTTCAGCGCGACCTGTTGAGCTTGCGGACCGTAATTGTTAATGACGTTGTTGTTGTTATAGATGTTCGTCACATTCCGTGTGCTATTGATGATAGTCACGTTTTGGCTATAAGGAGCAAATGCTCCGACATAGCTTTGATTGTACCAGGAGTGCCAGGGAATGAAGCTATACCAGCTCGGCCCAACCCCCCAGTAAGAGTCACACCATCCGCCGATACTGATTCCGACCGAGACGCTCCCGCATTCAGGAGGAAGAGGAGCCCAACCGCAATAATTATCTGAATCGCGCCAGGAAACCCAGGCTGGCGCCCATTCATGACCTGGCACCCAGACCCATCCTTCGCCATCAACGAGAACCCAGCGACCGTAGTGGTAGGTTGCCCAGCCATGGCGCTCGTTGGAATCCCAATACCAGCCGCGGTCGGTATCTTCCCAATGGCCGTCTGAGTAGGGGCGCCAATCGGAAGTGTTGGTTGCGTCCGCCGGCTGAAAGACATAGCCGTAGGTGTCGTCGTAATACCATTGGCCATCGTCCGCCAGTTGATCGTAGAAGACGTCATAGCTGTCTTGGTCAGTCTGAGCGTCTTCTTGGAAAACGTGATGATTTTGTGAAATATGGGGCCCAGGCCGGAAAGGAATCTTTCCTCCCGTCGGGGGCGAGACAGGTTGGAGATTGCCAAAGGCGAGAGAGGTAGCACCCGCCAGGCAAAGTAGTGTTAGAGTAGGCTTGGTCATAACAGGTCGTCCTTTTTTGGACTAAGAATAACCCCTCTTTATTCAACCCATTAGCTAGGAGCTGGTTCCCCCTAAACGGCTTTCCGTCGCTCTTGAAAAGTTGTTATGAACCGTCCAAGGCCAGTCGCGGTAAGAAGAAAATTCAGTTGCGCCAACCAGTGGTAGAGGATCTTTTCTTCGATGAGTGCTCCTGTTAGGGTCCGTTTTGCTCCGTCGCCAACCGGTTTTCTGCATGTGGGAGGAGCACGCACCGCTCTATTTAATTGGCTTTTCGCTCGGCACCATCGCGGTACCTTTGTGCTTCGCATTGAGGATACCGACAAGAGTCGCGAACATGACCAAGCGGTGCAGGTGATTTATGACGGCTTGCAGTGGCTTGGATTGGAGTGGGACGAAGGGGCCGGAAAGGGTGGCCGGTTCGGACCCTATTTCCAGAGCGAACGCAACGCGATCTATGAACAATACCTGAAGCGACTCCAGGACAAGGGCGACGTATACGAGGATGCTGGAGCACTCAGGTTTCGATCGGCGCGACGCCCGGTGGTGGTTGATGATGAGGTGTGCGGCCGCATCGAATTCGATCGCACTATGGAACCGGATATGACCATTCGCCGCCCTGATGGCTCTTGGATTTTTCATTTCGTGAACGTTGTCGACGATATCGAAATGCAAATCTCGCACGTGATCCGTGGTGAAGATCACCTAACGAATACGGCTAAGCATGTTGAGCTCTACCAAGCGTTGGGTGTGCAGCCACCTCATTTCGCTCATATCCCACTCATTCTAAACCAAGATGGATCGAAAATGAGTAAGCGCGATGCGGGTGCGAGTGTGAGCGGCTATATGGAGCAAGGTTATGCACCCGAAGCGGTTCGTAACTATTTGTGTCTGCTCGGTTGGTCGCCGAAGGACAATCGTGAGAAGATCGATATCGATGAGGTCATTGAGCTATTCGACCTGAAGAAGATCAATCGCCGGAACGCTGCTTTCGACCTGGATAAATGTTTCTGGCTCAATGGCCAGTACGTGTCGCAGATGCCGCTGAGCCGCTTTCGCGAGCTGAGCGAGCCGTTCATTCGGGCGGCTCACCTTGCTACTAATGATCAGGACTATCTCCTCCGTGTGTTAGAGATCATCAAAGAGAAGGTGAAGCTCTTCAAAGATGTTCCAGATTGGATCGGCTATTTCTTTAACGAGGACTACGAGTATGATCCGGAAGCGGTCGCAAAGACCTTCCGACCAGGAGCGATGGAAAGGCTTGACCAACTGGCGCAACGTTACCGTGCACTGGAAGCCTGGAGCGTAGAGCGGCTCGAAACGGAACTGAAGGGGCTCGCGTCCGATCTAGGATGTAAAACCGGCGAGCTGATTCATCCAACCCGGCTCGCCGTCAGCGGACGACCAGTCGGGCCAAGCCTGTATCATATGCTGGAAGTATTGGGCCGTGATCGAGTACTCACGCGATTGGAGAAGACTGTCGCACGTTTCTCCTAGTCCGCCGCGGCGGATTCTACTTGGAGCGGAGCTGAACGGTAGCTGTGCGATTGAAATGAAAGTCTCTTGTCCCTTAGACTGGCCGCTTGTCTCTCATCTCTCATTTAGTTTCACCCATGCCACTCAATTCCAAATCCGACGGCCTGCTTTGGACTATCGAGAACCTGCGCCATTCCGCCTCGGATCCTTTACCCGCGGACATTCGACTGGCGGTTCTCGGAGATCCCGTCAGTCATTCACTTTCACCGGAAATGCAGAATGCTGGACTCGCGGTGCGGGCCATACCATTTCAATACGCCCGGCTTTGGGTAAAGATCGGCCAGCTTGCCGAGGTCTTTTCACTGCTGCGCGAACGCGAGTTTATCGGTTGGAACCTGACTGTTCCGCACAAGGTCACGGCTCTGGGATTGGTCGACGTGGTTGATCCGACTGCGGATCGAGTCGGCGCAATTAATACGGTAAGCAATCGATCCGGATTTTTGGTGGGGTTCAACACGGACGGAGTCGGACTAATTGCCGCACTTCGTGAATCCTTTTCCCTTGATTTTGAAAATAGTCGGATCGCTGTGCTAGGTGCGGGCGGTGGGGCTGGGATGACGGCAGCAATCTCTCTGAGGGATGAAAATCCGCGTCAACTGCTCCTCGCCAACCGAACATTGGCCAAGCTTGGCCGATTGCGGGCCGCATTCGGCCAGGATGACACCGTTTCTTTTTGGTCTTGGGAAAAATTGGGCGAAGTATTCGCTCAGGCCGATTTGATCATCAATGCTTCTTCAGTTGGACTAGATGGACGTCCGCTGGATTGGGATTCGCATTGGTTAGAGCCCCGGCACCGCATATTCGATATGATGTATGGTTCGAAGCCGACGCCAGTAGTGAGCTGGGCAGTGGCCGCCGGAGCTTCAGCTATCGATGGCGCTCCAATGCTTTTGCACCAAGGCACTGCGGCTTTCCGGCATTGGTTTGGGCCCCCAGTGCCAGACGCGGCAATGCGCCAGGCGCTCTTTCGGAATCTAGAATCTAGAATTTAGAGGGACCCGCAACCCGCAACTCGTAACCCGCAACTTGTAACCCGTAACCAGTAACTGCACTTGAGTCCTCAAGCCGAGTTGTAGACGGCCGATTACTCGATAAACTAGGGCATCAGTTTTTTGAATCTGTGATTGATACGCTGCTGAAGATCGCCAGAAACAGTCAATGTACCGACGTGAACGCCTGCCAAACGGTTCTGGAAAGCGCGGCCGAAGCTCAACGTTCGTTGGTACGATCGGTCCTGGATTCTAAACTGGTCGATGAAACTCAGTTCTTGCATGGAATAAGCGATTGGCTCCAGATCCCTTGGTGGGACAAAGCGTTGACCTCCGTTCCGGGCCAGCTGCGCGAAAAGGTACCTGCCCGTTTAGCGCTCCGTTACCACGTCGTGCCGCTGCAACAGGAAAATAGTACAATCTGGCTCGGTCTCTATGATCCGTTCGATTTGTTAGCGCGACAAACACTCGCCGCTTCGCTGCGAGAGAAGGTCCGATATCAGATGTCGACCCGCACCCTGATCCTCCAAGCGTTGCGCCAGGGATATGGAATCGGAGCCGAGACTTTTGAAGCGATCTTGCAAGGCCGGACCGAGGAAGAGGCTAATCCCGAGCTTAAACAGGAGACCAACGTCCTTGATCTGGACGATTCGGAAGCTTCGGTCGTCAAATTCGTGAACCAGATCTTGCGTGAAGCGCTCGAGCAGCGCGCGACCGACATTCATGTCGAACCGCTGTCCAACGACTTGCGGATCCGCTACCGTATCGACGGGGTTTTGCATGAGGTCCCGGTGCCGGCGAATATCCGGTTGCTCCAAGCATCGGTCATTTCGCGGCTAAAAGTCATGGCGCATCTAGATATCGCCGAACGCCGTTTACCGCAGGACGGACGTATCAATCTGGAGCTTTTAGGTCAACCGATCGATGTGCGGGTCGTTACGATCCCGTCGGTAGTGGGCGAAAGCGTTAGCCTGCGACTGTTGGGCCAGGAGCGATTTACGTTCGATCGTCTTGGTTTGGACAAACCTTCTCGGCAACGCATCGAGCATTTGCTTACACTTCCAAACGGAATCGTTTTGGTCACCGGCCCAACCGGCTGCGGCAAATCAACTTCTCTCTATACGTTTCTTTCCAGCTTAAATACCAGTGAGCGCCGGATTGTTACTATTGAAGAGCCGGTCGAACATCAAATACCCGGAGTGATCCAGATTGCCGTCAAACCCGAGATAGATCTGACCTTCGCGAACGGGCTGCGCAGCATTCTGCGTGGGGATCCAAACGTAATCATGGTTGGTGAGATGCGAGATCGGGAAACGGCGGAAATAGCAATCCGCGGCGCGCTCACTGGCCATTTGGTATTCAGCACACTGCATACCAACGACGCGATTGGCGGAATCACTCGATTGTTTGATATGGGGGTGGAACCTTTCCTGGTGGCAAACTCGGTTCGCGCATTTATCGCCCAGCGTTTGGTTAGAGTCCTGTGCCCGCACTGTAAGAAGCGGGCAGAATATTCCGCTGGATATCTAAAGAGAATCGGATTCCCGCTCGAATCGGCTGGAAGCGTGCATGCCGCGGTCGGCTGTGAAGCGTGCCGAGCCACCGGATACCAAGGACGAGCTGCCATCTATGAGATTTGTTTGGTCTCCGCTCGGTTGCAGGACCTCATCACCCAAAGCAAGGCCGCTTCGATGTTGCGAACCGTGGCGGTGGAAGAGGGTATGGTGCCCCTCCGGCAATATGGGTGGAGCAAAGTGATCGCCGGCCTCACCACCATTGAAGAGGTTGTGCGAGTTACAGCGCAGGATCTGGAGATGGCGGACGAGTAGACCGATGCCAAATTTTCTTTATGAGGCCGTGAGCCGAGCCGGAGAACGGGTGCGCGGAGAGTTGGTCGCGCAGAGCCGAGCCGAGGCCTTTCTTAAGCTCGATCGGGATCGGTTACAACCGATTAAGATCCTGGAGAAGGATGGCGCAACCAGCAGCGCTCGGCTGGTCGAGCACCCAACACCGCTGGCAAAAGTTCGCCTTTCTCGCGGGCAGGTTATCCTTTTTACCGAAGAACTGAGCGATCTACTCGATGCGGGTCTACAGATTGAGCAGGCTCTGCGGGTGATGGAGGCCCGCAAGGAGTTGTCAAAGATCAAACAGATTGCTACCGTCCTTCGGCAGAGGGTGCGAGAGGGGAGCAGCCTTTCCAGCGCGTTACACCTGGTTTCCTCCAGCTTCGGAGATCTTTACTGCAATTTGGTTTCGGCCGGCGAAATCAGTGGTTCGCTGCCCCAGTTGTTGAAGCGGCAGGCGGCTTTTTTGGTGACCATCGATGATCTCCAAAAAAAGGTCGTAGCCGCGCTCATTTATCCGGCGATGATTTTTTTCTTGGGTCTTGGGCTCATCTTTTTGTTCATGACTTACCTGGTGCCTCAGATGACGGTGCTGTTTGAAAAGACCGGCAAAAATGTTCCTTTTCTGACCAAGCTTCTCATCGATGTTAGCGCCTTCTTTTCGCACTATTGGTGGGCTATTCTCGCCGCCATGTTGTTGGCGAGTTTCGGTTTTCGGCAGTTTATCCGGCATCCTCGCGGCAAGAAATGGTGGCACCGGGTGCAGTTAAAAATTCCAGTGGTCGGGGCAGTGCTTAGGGGCCGATTTTATGCGCAATTTGCTCAGACCTTAGCAAATCTACTTGCTAACGGCCTTCCATTGTTAAATGCGCTGCAGCTAATGCGAGGTGCCACTCTAAACGAGCATTGGCGCCGCGGGTTGAGCGAGGTGACCGATTATGTGGGCCAAGGGGGCGCTTTCTCCCGCGGACTTCAGCGACTGACTGATTTTCCTTCGCTCTTTATCGATATGGTAGCGGTCGGCGAGCAAACCGGAGATTTGGCGAAAGCCTTGGATAAGGTCGGTAAGAAATATGACAAAGAACTCAACCTCCAGATTCAAAGGCTCACCGCAATGGTCCAACCGGTTATCATTTTGGTCATGGCCGGAATGGTCGGCGTAATTGCTTATTCGATCATTAACGGCATTTTTGACGCCGTCTCTGGGTTGCAGACTCGATAGTAACTCGTGGGACCTGAAATTGAGTAACCGGTCGAAAAGGGCGGAGGCTTTCCATTTCAAATTCGCAAGCTACCGTTCAGCTTTGCACACAA
>Ga0137359_10006029_pt1 | contig 10039 bp, 8 predicted proteins | sample Mad1_40_16metaG_FD_108281 | JGI IMG/M metagenome (GOLD analysis project Ga0137359, IMG submission 108281) | Vadose zone soil microbial communities from Angelo Coast Range Reserve, California, USA - Mad1_40_16 metaG | ecosystem: Environmental > Terrestrial > Soil > Vadose zone | place: USA...
GCTTCGGACGGCTCGAAGCGGGCGCAACCTGGCGTTGTCGCTGGTTCGCCCAATGGCAAAGGGCCGCGCGTGATTTTCATCGTTGGCGTCAACGGCGCAGGCAAGACCACCAGCATCGGCAAGCTTGCGAATCGCCTGCGCAAAGAAGGCTCCAGCGTGATTCTCTGCGCCGCGGACACCTTCCGCGCGGCCGCCGTCGAGCAGCTTGAAATATGGGCGCAGCGCAACGGCATCGAAGTCATCAAGCAAAAGTCCGGCGCCGATCCAGCCGCCGTCGTTTACGACGCGGTCGCCGCCGCCAAAGCGCGCTCTTCTGACGCGGTGATCGTGGACACCGCCGGCCGCCTGCACACGAAATCGAATCTGATGGCCGAGCTGGATAAGATGAAGCGCACCGCGGCGAAGGTGATTCCGGGCGCGCCGCACGATGTTCTGCTGGTTCTCGATGCCACCACGGGACAGAATGGCCTCGCGCAGGCCCGCGAATTCACTTCCACAGTCGGAGTCACTGGTATAATCCTCACCAAGCTCGACGGCACCGCCAAGGGCGGCATCGTGGTAGCCATCTCGCGCGAACTCTCTCTGCCCATCCGCTTCGTCGGCACCGGCGAGCAAATCAACGACCTGGTCCCCTTCGACGCCGAAACGTACGTCAACTCGCTCTTCGACTGATTCGTGGACGCACACGACATTCGTTTCATGGAACACGCGCTAGGGCTGGCGCGCAAAGGCATCGGCTTGGCCAGCCCGAATCCGCACGTCGGCTGCGTGATCGTGCGCGAAGGGCAAATTGTTGGCGAGGGATTTCACCAATACGAATGGCGCGACCACGCCGAAATCGTCGCGCTGAAATCCGCAGGCGAGAAAGCGCGAGGCGCGACGCTGTATGTGAATCTCGAGCCTTGCAACCACACCGGCCGCACCGGCCCGTGCACGGAAGCCATCATCGCCGCAGGCGTTCACCGTGTGGTCGCCGCGATGCAGGACCCCAATCCGGCAACATCGGGCCGCGGCTTCGAGCGTCTTCGCGCTGCAGATATTGAAACCGTCTGCGGGGTGCTCGAGGACGACGCGCGGCGATTGAATGAGGCTTTCGCGTGGTGGATTCGCACGAAAAGACCGTTTGTCACGTTGAAATCCGCGTTGACTCTCGACGGCCAGCTAGCTCTGCCTCAGGGGAAAAAACGCGGCCGCCCCAACTGGATCTCGTCCGAGGAATCGCGCGCCGAAGTTCACCGCATGCGCCATGCTTCCGATGCGCTGCTTACGGGTATCGGCACGATTTTGGCTGACGACCCGCTGCTCACCGATCGCAGCGGATTGCCGCGCCGCAAGCGCCTTCTACGCGTGATTCTCGATGCCAAGCTGCGCCTGCCCACGAATTCGCGGATCGTCAAAACCGCCGACGACGATCTTCTTGTCTTCACGGCGGCGCCGCTCAACACGGCCAAAGCGCGCAAATTGCAAAACGCAGGCGTTGAACTCGTCCGCGCCCGAGCAAACCGCGGCTACATCGACCTCAATGCTGTGCGCGCCGAGCTCGGCAAGCGCGACATGCTTAGCGTACTGCTCGAAGCCGGGCCGACACTGAACGGCACCGCACTCTCTGCTGAGTTGGTACAAAAACTGATGCTCTTCTACGCACCAAGATTCGCCGGCGAAACAGGCGTACCCTTCGCGCACATGCCAGCGCCGGATCAACCGCCGCTGCCAAATCTTCGTGTCCAGCAATTCGGGCCGGATGTAGCCATCGAAACCTATCTGCAAGATGTTTATCGCCAGTGAATCGTGGGACAGCCATTTTTGGCTGTCCACGGTCCGCGCTCTGCGAGCCATCAGCCAATTTGGGACTGCGGTAGTCTTGCTACCGCTTTTACGGTGTACGCGTTCTCATGGACCGCGCCCAAGGCAACAGACCGGGGTCTGCCCACACCGCAAAAGCGGCGGCAAGTCCGCCGCACTCCAAAGTGGGACAGCCATTTTTGGCTGTCCACGGCGGGACCCTGACTGCCGAATTTCGCACGCGAGGTGCTATCCTCGGTATTCATGTTCACCGGAATCATCGAGCATCTCGGCACGGTCGAATCTCTCTCGCTGCAAAATGGCGGCGGCCGCGTCACCATTCACGCGCCCACACTCGCGTCCAAGGTCGCAGTATCCAACAGCATCGCGGTGAACGGCTGCTGTCTCACCGTCGTCTCTGTCGATAAAGATCGCTTCTCCGCCGATCTCTCTGGAGAAACCATCCGCAAGACTTCCTTCGGCGCAAACGGCGGAGCGCTGCAAAAGGGCGCGCACGTGAACCTGGAGCAACCGCTCACGGCCGGCAAAGAATTCGGCGGCCACTTCGTTCTCGGTCATGTCGATGGAACCGGCCGCGTCGCGCATCTGCGGCCGGAGGGCGAAAATTGGTGGTACGGAGTGCAGGCCCCCGAGGAATTCGCACGCTACATTGTGCCGAAAGGATCGATCACGATCGACGGCATCAGCCTGACCGTGGCCAATTGGCGAGACGGCATCGCCGAAATCGCCGTGATCCCTTACACCTACGAGCACACCAACATTCGCGACCGCAAGCCCGGCGACGCCGTGAATCTCGAAGGCGACATCCTCGGAAAATACGTTGAACGCTATCTCGAAGCTCGCGGGGCAGCGGCGACCACAAAGATTTCGATCAGCGAGCTCACCGAACAAGGCTTCTAGGTTGCAGCAGTTGTAGGGGCGCGCTTTAGCGCGTCCCAGCGGCGTCAGTCGCCGCCAAAGCGTTCTTCTCTCTTCTTCACCTGCACGCCGCGATAGTACAGCGTCAAGCCGAGGGCCAGCGCGCCCAGCGTGGAACCAACCACCTTGATCAGGAACAAACCGCGATTCGCCGTATCACCCGGCGGAAGCACCGATACAATGATCGACAGCAGCGTCACGGCAAAGGCGATGCCGCTCGCGAGCCACACGCCTGGCTTGCCGCCCGGAATCAGCACGGCATGCGGATTCTCCAGCCGGTCCTTGCGGCCGGCCAGCTTGATCGCCGCGGCGTACATGTAAAGGAACGGAATGAAATACAGAATGATGGCGACGTCGACCAAACCTTGATACGCGCCGCGCGTCGTTTCGCTCACCTGGCTGAGCAGCAGAATCGCGCCGGAAACCACCGCTTGCACAATGATGGAAATATACGGCGTTTTCCAGCGCGGATGAATTTTGCCAAAGGCCTTCGGCAAATAGCGATCGATGCCCACTACAAACGGTACGCGCGCAATCCCAGCGACCGTGGTGCCGACGCCGCCGGCATTTCCCACGGTGGCAAGAATCGCCGCAAGAATCCCAACAACGCCGAGTTTCAGAGCGATACCTCCCACGGTGATGGCGTGAAACACGCCGGCTGTGGCGGAAACGTCCGGGGCGGGAACCAACACGAGCACGGAGATCGTGCCCACGATATACATCAAGGCGATCAACGCGCCGGCCGCAAAGACCGCGCGCGGCAGCGTACGCCGCGGGTCCCGAACCTCCGCGCTCATTGCGGAAACAAGCTCCAAACCGGTGAAGGCAAACGCAATCTGCGACCAAAAATTGACGGTATCCCAATTCCACGTCGGCAAAATGCTGGCCCAGGTGAACGGCGTCACCGAGCCATAGCGCAGCCCCAGAATTGCGGCAATCAAAACGAGGACCAACAACGGGACATACGTGAAAACGCCACCGGCGTTCTGCAACCACTTGCCAACATTTAGCCCGATGATGTTCAGAACCACCGCCACCAGCAACAGGCCCAGCGAAACGAGCAGCAGGAACGCCCGGTTCTGCGCCAGCGTCCCGCCACCTTCGCCGATTATGTACGCGCTCATCGCCGCGCTGGCCAGCAAGAGCCCGGGAAAATAGAAGACCGTGTAGATCCAATAGTTCCATCCGGCCACAAAGCCGTGAAAATCGCCGAACGCTTCCTTGGCCCACACGTACAGCCCGCCCTCTTCCGGAAATCGCGAAGACAGCTCGTTGATGACCATAGCGGTCGGCACAAAAAAGAAAACCGCGGCAATCAGCCACAAACTGATCGACGACGTGCCGTTGTGCGCCGCCGCCGCGATCCATCGCGGCCCGAGCACGGTGGCAATGTTGAAAAAGAGCACATCCCAAAATCCCATCGCTTTCGGCAGCTGTTTGATGGGATCCGAGGTGCCCGCCGCAACCTGGCTCACAGAGTTACATCCAACGCGGGGATCAGATCGTCTTGTTTCAGGAAGTTTTGGAGGAAAGGATCATCGGAATTCTCGAAATCGGTCCAGGATCCGAAGAACGTAACTTTGCCGTCCTGCAAGAAGACGACGGAGTCGGCAAGGCGCTTCGCCAAATGTGTGTCGTGTGTGACGACGATGGAAGTCTTGTGAAACGCGTTTTTCAGCCGCAGGATCAGGCTGCCCATGTGCCCGGCCATGATGGGGTCGACCATGGTTGTCGGCTCGTCGTACAAAATCGCTTCCGGATTTTGCGCAAGCGCGCGCGCAATCGCCACCGCACGACGCATGCCTGTCGATAGCTCGCCCGGCAATTTGTCCAGCACTTGATCGACTTCCAGCAAATGCGCCAGCTTCTCGACGTTCGCATCGATGTCGTCCGCGGTCAGCCCGGGCTGCCCCTCCATTGGAAACGCAATATTGTCGGCGAGCGTAAGCGAATCGAAAAGCGCGCCCGACTGAAAAACCATGGTGACCTTGCGGCGAATCTCCGCAAACTGTCTCTCGCTGAAGTCGGTGACATCCTGGCCATCAATAAAGATGCGCCCCGAGTCGGGCTTGAGAAATCCCATGATGTGTTTCAGAGAGACGGATTTGCCCACGCCGCTGCGGCCCATGATCACACACGTTTCGCCGCGCTTCACGGTGAAGCTCACGTGATCCAGCACCAGCCGCTCGTCAAAGGCTTTGCAAATGTCGCGGAATTCGAAATAGTTTGGAGATTCCCGACTTTCGATAGGTGCTTCGTTATTTCCAAGAATCTCGCTCACGCGCGTTGCGCCTCCAAGATGCGCTTCGCTTCCTCGTAGTCAGCCGCCGTATTCATGTTCCAGAAGAGGCGGCCCGCCGTATCAAATCGCTTCCAGTCCGCTTCGTCAACAACTTCCGTCTGCAATTGCTTCATCGCGTGGGCGATTTTGCGCGTGCCGCCTTCAAAAGATTGTTGCAGCTTAGCCGCCGCGCTCGTCAGCCAGCAAGAGCACAGCGGCTCGAGCCCCTGCGGCGATTGCGGCGTCACTACTTCCGCGCTGCTCGCTTGCGCTCGCTGCACCAAGTAGCTTAGCCACTCCCGCGTGAGAAACGGCATGTCGCAGCCCACGATTAAATTCCACTCCGCCTCGCCGACGGTTTCTTTGGTGGTCAGCAGCGCGGTGATGATTCCGGCCAGCGGACCCTGCCCTTCCCAGCGATCGCTTACTCCGGTGATTCCAAGCTTCGCATATTTGTGCGGGGCCGCAATCACATTCACTTCTCTCGTGACAGCGCCTAGTAGCGCGCGCATCCGCAACAGCATGGGCGCTCCGTCAATCTCGACCAAAGCCTTGTCGCGACCAAAACGCGTGCTTCCGCCGCCAGCCAAAACGTAGCCGATCACCGCTCTCGCCCTGGCATTCTCTGCACGCATTCTGTTCTCTGCGTCAATTCTTCTTTTGCATTGCGAGCTCTGTGTTCTCAGTGAGCTCTGAGTCGAAACTTTTGTCCTGAACTTTAGAATGGCGAAACAGATTCTTTTTCTTAACGAAAAACTAAAAACTAGGAACTAACTACTCCTCTTCCATCGGCTCGCGTCCGGGTCGTCGAATCCCCAGCTCACGCAGCTTCTCCTGCAAACTTTGCCGGTGCAAACCAATCGTCGCCGCTGTCCGGGAAACATTCCAGCGATGATCTGAAAGCTGTTTGGTCAAATATGCCACCTCGAACTTCCGCTTTGCCTCCCGAAAATCCTTCTCGCCCAACCCGTTGTCGTGCCCTTCTCCGGAATGTTTTTGCACCAGGGCCTCGCCGCGCGCCACTTCCTCCGGCAAATCCGCCACATCGATCTCTTCGCCGCGACACAGCACCAGGCTCCGCTCCAACGCATTCTTCAATTCGCGCACATTTCCCGGCCAATCGTAGCGCTCGATTGCCGCAATCGCTTCGCGCGTCAGGCGCGCCGCGCGTCCGAGGCGCGCGCCATGCATCTGCAAAAAAGATTCAGCGAGCACCGGAATGTCCTGCTTATGCGCGCGCAACGGCGGCAAGTCAATACTGACAACGCGCAACCGATAGAACAAATCTTCGCGAAATTTCCCCGCGCGAATTTCCGCCGGCAAATTCCGGTGCGTCGCGCTGATTACTCGCACATCTACGGGAATTGCCTGAGTGCCACCCAGCCGCTCGATCGTGCGATTCTCCAGGGCCCGCAGCACCTTCGCCTGCGTAACCGGATTCATGTCCCCGATTTCGTCCAAGAACAGCGTACCGCCCGACGCCAACTCAAATTTGCCTTTCTTCTGCTGCGCAGCGCCGGTGAACGCGCCACGTTCATAGCCAAACAGCTCCGACTCGATCAAAGTCTCCGGCAGCGCCGCGCAGTTCACGGCCACAAATGCCTTGCCCGCCCGCGGTGAGCGCGCGTGAATTTCCTGCGCAAGCAAATCCTTCCCCGTGCCACTTTCGCCCAGAATCAGCACGGTGGAATCGGTTGGCGCAACGCGCTCCGCCATTTCAAACGCTCGCCGCATTTCCGCAGTACGGCCAATCATCTGCCCAAATTGCCCTTCGCTCGTCAGCCGGCGCCGAAGCGACTCGTTTTCTTTTTCCAGTGACGCCAACTTCAGAAGGTTCGCAACTCGCTGCCGCAACTCGTCCAGCTCAAATCCTTTCACCAGGTAATCCGCCGCCCCGAGCTGCAATGCTTCAACCGCCGTTTTCGCTGTATCCAGCGCCGAAACCATCAGGACCGGCGTCTCGCTCCCCTGCTCGCGCATCCACCGTAAAAATTCAATTCCGCTCTGTCCCGGCAAGACCACATCGAGCAGCACCAACTCCGGCCGTTCGCGCGTCAACACCTCGCGCGCCGCCTCCGCCGAATCCGCCTCGGCCACGCGATACCTGGACTCCAGCGCCCGCCGCAATCCATAGCGCGCCGCTGGCTCGTCATCGACAATCAGAATCGTCCTCATCCCTGTCCTTTTTGCATCTTATTTACGACTGAAGCGGCAGCGCGACCCGAAAGCGTGTCCCACGGCTCTCGCTCGCTGGACTTTCCCACTCCAGCTTGCCTCCAAATTCCGCGACGCGCCGCGCCACAATGGCCAGCCCCAATCCTGTGCCCTGCGTCTTGGTCGTAAAAAACGGCTGCAGTAGCTTCTCGCGCGCGCCGGCGCTGATGCCCGCCCCGTTGTCCTCGACGGTCAGGAGACAGTCGCCTTTCTCGACCGCCGCTCCCACACGAACGCATCCGCCGCGCGGCGTTGCCTCAATCGCATTCACCACCAAATTCGAAACGATGTCACTGACCGCTTCACCGGACGCGGCCGCTCTTGCCCCATTCGCGCAAAGTCGCAATTCCAGCGCGACGCCGCGGCGTTCCGCTTCATGCCGCAAAACTCCGGCTACTTCTTCGATGACTGCGGAAGCGTCGCAAGTGGCCTCGACCTTTCCGCCGCGCACCGTGGGCCTGCTGAATTGCAGCAATTGATTGAGCTTCGATGAAAGCCGCCCAACCTCGTCCAGTACGATTTGTGTCTCGCCCCGCAAGGACTCCGGGAGCTCGGGATTTTCCATCTGCACCTGTAGAATCGTTTTGATTGAGCCCAGCGGATTTTTCAGATTGTGCGAAATGCTCGCGGCCATCTGCCCCAGGAGCGCGAGCCGCTCGCGCTCGGCCAATTCCCTTTCCAATCGTACTTTCTCGTCAATCAAACGGCACAAATCCAGCGCGCCCGGCAGCTGCTCGCACAAGAACTCCAGCGTCGCGCGTGTTTCCCCTGACAAAGCGGCGCCATGAGGCTCTACGCGAACGACTCCCACCACATTACCCAAGCTCGGAAAAGGTTCCGACATTTTCCCTTCGGAGAAAGTGACCCTTTGCTGGCCTCGGGTCGTCGAGCCGCCCCCTGCTGTTGTGGCAGACGCGCCAGCGTGCTCGTCAAGCTCGTGTCGTCTCGGGACCATGACCCTCACCGCGGCGAGTTCAAAAGTTTCCTTCACACGATTCTCAATAAAGCGCGCGAGCTTTTCTTCATTTCCGTGCCGCGCCTCCTGCTGAATCTCCGCGATCAGGTGTTGCACACGGTCCATTTCCCGTTGCGTCGTCTCCTGAAGCGATTTGCCCAGAGCGCGTTGCAAGGGTTCGATGAAAATCACCAGCACAAACAGGAGAATCGAAGCCGTCGCTTCCGGAGGAATTTCCGGCGCGAGCCAGCCGCTCAGCCGGCGCACTAAACTGAGATACAACAGCGCCAAAAACGTAGCCGAGACCGCATAAACCAGATTCTTCTGCCGTCCGATTTGCAAGAAGTTGAACCGTAGGACAAGGTAGATCAGCGCCGCCAAAGGCAAAATTGCCAGCAGGGCCAGCGCCGTACTCACGTCTTCCGACAAGTCTCGCGGCAACGTCCCACCGAGCACGTGCAGCTGCACCACCATCGCCGCGCCAATGGCGAACACTCCCGCCAATAAGCTGTGAAAGAAGGATTGCGATTGCTCAGGCGCACCCAAGTGAAAGCGAATTTCCCATCCAGCACTGATCACCATGGCCGCGGCCAGCCAAACGCCATAAGCACGGCCCAGCACGTTCCCAGGCACAAGGAAATCGAAACCCGGCGAATTCGCCACCAACGGATAGACGCGGAAGACGAAATAAGATGCTGGAGCATATGCCGCGAGCAGCACCGCGCGTTTCAACGCCGCGCTCCTCAGGAGCCCGCGCGTCTCCGCGTATTCCAGGTGCACATGGATGAGCAGCGCGGGCAAAAAGCACAGCCCGGCACAAAGCAGTGTTTTCGCAAACGCCGTCAGCAATGCGGGCGGCTCCGCATAATAAATCTGCGCGTTGAGCGCCAGCAGCGATCCCGCATAGAAGAAAAATAGCGCCAGCGACAAAAAGAAAAAGACGCGCTCGAAATTTCGCTGCCGCCGGTAACCGAGAATCACCACCATCCAGAAAAGCTGCAGCAGCGTTCCCGCCGTGTATCCGATTAGCCGAACGTAGACGAGTGAAGGCATGACGTCCTACAGAGGTGCCCGCTCCTACTTCCTTTCGGCCCCTTTGGGCGATTCTACGTCGCTACGGTAAGCACGACAATAGCCGAGTGCCAGATTTTCCTTGCACCACCTAAGCTACTGTAATAAATGGCTTTAGGCATATCTATGCTTTGAGCGTAAAGCGCTCAATCTGCTGCCCTTCCGCTTGACATGTCAGGTGATTCTGCTATATTAGCACTCGGCTACGAGGAGTGCTAAACCCCTATAACTCCCTGGCCGATTCAAATCGCAGCTCAAATTCCACGGAGGTTCTTTCAAGATGGCAGTGAATCTCACCCCGCTCCACGACCGCGTCGTCGTGCGGCGCATTGAAGAGAAGGAAAGCGTCAAGGGGGGCATCATCATCCCCGACACAGCCAAGGAAAAGCAGCAGGAAGGCGAAGTAATCGCCGTCGGTTCCGGCAAGCGCGAGAAAGGCGAACTCATCCCCCTTGACGTGAAACCCGGCGATCGGGTCCTGTTCGGTAAATACAGCGGCACGGAAATCAAGATTGAGGACGAAGAGTTGCTGATCCTTCGCGAGGAAGAAATCCTGGCGAAGCTCAGCGGCGCCGCCAAGGCCGCAGGCAAGAAGTAACGGGTTTGATCTAAGGGCTGGGCCTCGGCCCGGCCGGCTGTAAATGTAGTGGCCGGTCTTGAACCGGCGCGGTACCCAGGAATTAGCAAAGAATCTCAGGAGGAAATACCAGTATGGCGAAGCAGATCGTAACAGGTGAGAATTCCCGCCAGGCTATTCTTCGCGGCGTGAATGCTCTTGCCGATGCAGTGAAGATTAC
>Ga0137359_10006031_pt1 | contig 10036 bp, 8 predicted proteins | sample Mad1_40_16metaG_FD_108281 | JGI IMG/M metagenome (GOLD analysis project Ga0137359, IMG submission 108281) | Vadose zone soil microbial communities from Angelo Coast Range Reserve, California, USA - Mad1_40_16 metaG | ecosystem: Environmental > Terrestrial > Soil > Vadose zone | place: USA...
ACCATAGCCGCCGCGCAAGCCGATCAGACCATCAACTTTCGGGTCGCCTAACAGTCTCACAAACTCGGCGCGCCGTCCCTCCGCAGCCGCCGCAAAATAACCCTCAGGCCGCTGCCCCGCGGGCAATTCGACGGCAAACCCGAGCCGCTTGAGCTCTGCAACGCCCGACGTAACCTTCGCCTCGCTTCCCGGGGAAGCCGGCGCAAATAATGCAACCCGTGCGCCGCGCTCAAGAGCTTTGGCTTTGCGCGCCGCCACGCCTGACCGAACCCCGGAACTTGCGGAAGGATTCGGCGTCATTCGCGATGCCCCTCGATCGGCGTGACTTCGGTCACCACTCCCACGCGATTCAGCCTTTCGACAATTTGTTCCTCCTGCCGATAGCCAACCTCCGCCTGAAACTCGACGACCGAGTTCACTCCCACCATGGAAACTCGAAACTGTTGTGGTTTGACCTTCAGCTCGACTAACAATCGCTGCACTTCCGCTGCGATGTTTTCAGCATGGGTTCCTGTAATCCGAAAGCCCATAATCCGCGCCTTCAAGTTCGTTCTTTTCGCCACCCATCCGAGACACACCAGCCCAAAGAGCACCACGCCCGTCGCATATCCACCGACTGCGTATAGCCCGCCGCCGACCGCCATACCGATGGCGGCCTCCACAAAAATCGTGGCCGCCGTGGTCAGGCCAACCAGCCCTCCGGCTTCACGCAAAATCGCGCCCGCGCCCAAAAAGCCGATCCCCTGTACTAAATTCGACGCAATGCGAGTAGCGGACGTGTCGCCAAACATTTTCGCCAGTTCGAAAGAAAGTATGGTGAACAGCGCCGAGCCCATGCAAACAAAAGCGCTCGTGCGAATTCCAGCGGGGCGGCGGTGCAGATCGCGCTCGATGCCAATCACAGCACCCAGCAACGCCGCAACGCTCAGACGCAAAAAGATTTCATGAAGGGAAAGCATTTGGATTGCGCGAGTTCCGCTCGCACCCGTAAAATTTTACTATTCAGAGCTTGAATTGCGTCAGTTTCGCGAAGTGCCGTGCTCTGGCGTGTATCTCCGTGCGTTTCAGCGTCCGCAAGCGCTCCAGCCCGAATTTCTCCACGCAAAAGCTGCCCATCACCGACCCGTAAACCATCGCGCGACGCAGCGACGCATCGCTTTTGTTCCCCGCGCTCGCCAGATAGCCCATGAACCCCCCGGCAAAGCAATCGCCCGCTCCCGTGGGATCGTGCGGCTCTTCCAGCGGAAATGCCGGCACGCAGAACACGCCGCGCGCATCCACCAGCATCGCCCCGTATTCCCCGCGCTTCACCACCAGCGTAGACGGTCCCATCTTGAAAATGTGTCGCGCGGCCCGCAGCAAATTGTGCTCATTCGAAAGCTGCCGCGTCTCAATGTCGTTGATCATCAAAATATCGACGTGTTTTAGCGTCTCGCGCAAATCCGCGTTGGTGCGCTCAATCCAATAGTTCATCGTGTCCAGCGCCGCAATCTTTGGCCGCTTGCTGACCTGCTGCAGCACGTCGCGCTGCAGGTTGGGCGCAATGTTCGCAAGAAAAACGTACTTGCACGCGCGGTAGCGTTCCGGAAGCCGCGGCTTAAAGTCGGCGAACACATTCAGCTCGGTGGCCAGCGTGACGCGCTCATTCAGATTTTCCGAGTATTTTCCAGCCCAGAAAAACGACTTCCCCGGCACGCGCTCCAGCCCCTCTACATCGATGTGACGCCCGCGAAAAATTTCCGCGTCTTTCGCCGTGAAATCATCGCCCACAACGCCGACCAGGTTCACGTGCGTGAAAAAACTTGCCGCCACCGCAAAATAAGTCGCCGCGCCGCCCAGCGTGCGGTCCACCTTGCCATACGGACTTTCCAGCGCATCGAAGGCCACAGAGCCGACCACGAGTAAGGACAATGTTTTCTCCTAGGAAAGATATTTACCGATGATCGAGGCCAGGCGCTTCTTGGTGGCCGCGGGAACCAGTTTCAAGTCGGTGACCATAGCATGCCGGAGCGCAGCGCCGCACTTGCAAACACGCTCGGCGGGCATGGCTCGCACCGCCTCGCGCAGCACCTTTTGTGCGTTCTCCGCATTTTGATTGAGGGTAGCGATGATCTGCGCCGCCGTCACCGATTCGTGCGACGGGTGCCAGCAATCGTAATCCGTGATCATCGCGATCGTGGCGTAACAGAGCTCCGCCTCGCGCGCCAGCTTCGCCTCCGTAACATTGGTCATCCCAATCACTTCAAAACGCAGTTGTCTGTGCAGATGCGCCTCCGCCAACGTCGAGAACTGCGGCCCTTCGATGCAGACGTAAGTGCCGCGCGGATGCGCTTTCACCCAGCACTGCACGCTGGCGTCGGCGAGCACCGCCGAAACTTGCGGGCACGTTGGTTTGTCGAAGGCCACGTGAGCCACCAGACCGCCGCCGAAAAACGTCGACACACGATTCTTGGTGCGATCCACAAATTGGTCTGGCACCAGAAACTCACCCGGCCGCAACTCCTCCTGCAGCGAGCCCACCGCACTGACAGAAATAATGCGCTCGACTCCGAGTTGCTTCATCGCGCAGATGTTCGCCCGAAAATTAATCTCACTTGGCAGGATGCGATGCCCCCGTCCGTGGCGCGCCAAAAACGCCACGCGCTTCCCTTCCAGCGTCCCAACCACAATGGCGTCCGACGGCTCGCCGAACGGTGTCTTCACCCGAATCTCGCGCGTATCCTTCAGGCCGGCCATGGAGTAAAGCCCGCTGCCGCCAATGATGCCGATCGTCGCCGCCGCTCCTTTGCCGCTCTTTTTCCCCTGCGCTGCCGTCATTCGTCTCCCCCGAAATTGTTTCCGGTCACGCCGCTCCATCCAGTCCGCTGCGCTTCAAAATATCGTTCACCGCGGAAAACGGATCCTTTTTTCTTTCCGCCACTTCCTCTGCCAGCTGCGTCAGCCGCGCTTCGCCGCCTGCTCCGCCCAGCGCCCGCTGCAACAAGCGCGACTCCAGCAATTCGATCAGCCGCTGCTTCCAGTGCTCCACATGCTTGCGCTTGCGCTCCCCGCTAGTTTCAAAATGTTTTCGAAAGCGCGCGATCGTCTCCGCCAGCACATCGATTCCCTTATTTTCCGACGCCACCGTGCGCACCACCGGAGGGTGCCATCCGTCGCGCGGCATCACCAGCGACAACATGGCATTCAACTGTTGCTCCAATCGATCCGCGCCCTCGCGATCCGATTTGTTCAGCACAAAAATATCGCCGATCTCCATCAGCCCGGCTTTCATGTTCTGAATATCGTCGCCCATCCCCGGCACCAGCATCACCACCACGCAATCGGCCAGCCGCACAATGTCGATTTCGTCCTGCCCGACGCCCACGGTTTCGATCAGCACCTGCTGCTTGCCTGCCGCATCTAGCAGCAGAGCCACCTCCGCCGTAGCTCGCGCCAAGCCGCCGAGAAATCCCCGCGTTGCCATCGAGCGAATGAACATCCCGGCGTCCCCAGCGTGTCCCTGCATGCGGATGCGATCACCCAGAATCGCGCCGCCCGAGTAAGGGCTCGTCGGGTCCACCGCGATCACGCCGACCTCCTCGTGCCTGCTGCGATAGTGAGCCGACAACCGATCGACTAGCGTGCTCTTCCCCGTCCCCGGCGCTCCCGTCACGCCCGTTAAGTAAGCCTTCCCCGTCCGCGGAAACAGCAGCCGCAGCAATTCCTCCGCATCCGGCTCATGGTTTTCGATCGCAGTGATCGCTCGCGACAGCGCCCGCACGTCGCCCGCGCACACCCCCTGCGCCCAATTCTCAATCGACTGCGACATTGCTTTCCTGTGGGGCGCTCGAGAGGGCCAGGCGCATCACCCTATTTTGTCTTGCCAAGTAGCTGCCGGGCAATCACCAATCTCTGAATTTCGCTCGTGCCTTCTCCGATGGTGCACAGCTTCACGTCGCGATAATACTTTTCCGCCGGATAGTCCTTGATGAATCCATAGCCGCCGTGGATTTGCACGCATTCGTTGGCCACCCGCACCGCCACCTCGCTGGCGAAAAGCTTGGCCATGCTCGACTCGCGCGTGAACCGCCCGTCCCCGCGGTCGGCAAGCCAAGCCGCTTGATACACCAGCAGCCGCGCCGCTTCCACCTGCGTCGCCATGTCCGCCAGCTTGAACTGAATCGCCTGAAATTCGCTGATGGGCTGCCCAAACTGTTTCCGCTGCTTGGCATATTTCGTCGCGGCCTCCAGCGCGCCCTGCGCCATCCCCAGCGCCAGCGCCGCGATCGAAATCCGCCCGCCGTCCAGAATCTTCAGGCTGCCGATAAATCCTTCTCCCTCCGCACCCAGCATGTTTTCCTCCGGCACCCGGCAATCGCTAAAGATCACCTCCGAAGTGTCGCTAGCCCGCATCCCCAGCTTGTTTTCTTTCTTGCCCGGCTTAAAACCTGGGGTCCCCTTCTCCAGGATAAACGCGCTGATGCCGTGCGAATTCTTCGATTTGTCCGTCACCGCCATCGCCACACAAACATCCGCGTAGTGCCCGTTGGTAGTAAAAGTTTTCGCTCCGTTGAGCACCCAGCGCTTGCCGTCGCGCTTGGCGGACGTCCGCGTCCCGCCCGCGTCCGAACCAGCTTCCGGCTCCGTAAGCGACCACGCCCCAATCTTTTTTCCCTGCGCCAGCGGCGTCAGGTATTTCTTCTTCTGCGCTTCGTTCCCAAACTTGAAAATGTGATTGCTGCAAAGCGAATTGTGCGCCGCCACGATCAATCCAACGGAGCCATCGACCCGCGACAACTCCTCAATGGCAATCGCGTATTCAATGTATCCAAGGCCCGCCCCGCCATATTGCTCCGGGAAAATCACGCCCAGCAGCCCCATCTCCGCCAGCTTCGGCATGATCTCCATCGGGAAATGCGAAGCCTCGTCCCACTCCATAACGTGCGGCAAAATCTCGCCCTCGGCAAATTCCCGCACGCTGCGACGCAGTTGCTGCTGCTCTTCGGTGAACGCGAAATCCACGGGATCCTCGGCAGGCTAAGTTTTACCTATAGCCAGACGAACCCTGGCTTATATCCCTATTTTACACGATTTTGCGAGCGTCCTGACCGCAGACCTGTAGCTCAGGTTCACCCTGAGCCTCGAACGGGTCCGCCTTTTGGACCTGAGGCCTTTTCTTCGATTTCTACCAACCGACGGCGTAACCCTTCGCCTTGTTCTGTTCATCCAACCACGTCTTCAACGGCGCGAAATAATCCGCCAGCGCGCTAGCGTCCATCTGCTTCTCGCCGGTCAGCGTCTCCAGCGCCTCCTGCCACGGCTTGCTCTGCCCCAGCGCAAGCATATCGTTCAGCCGCTTCCCAGCCACTTTATTGTCGTAGATCGAGCAGCGATGCAGCGGCCCCGAAATGCCCGCCTCGCGGCAAAGCGCCCGCTGAAACTGATATTGCAAAATGCGCGCCAGAAAATACCGCATATACGGCACGTTCCCCGGCACATGGAATTTAGCGCCCGGGTCAAAATCTGTCTCCGTGCGCGCAACCGGCGGTGCCATTCCCGAATACTTCAGCCGCAAATCCCACCAAGCCTTGTTGTACTCCTCCGGCTTCACCTGCCCAGAGAACCCTTCCCACCGCCACTTATCGATCGTCAACCCAAATGGTAGAAACGCGACTTTCTCCAGCGCCTGCGCCAGCAGGTAATCAATATCTCCGGAAGCCGGCGGGACTTTCTCGATCAATCCAATCCGCTTCAAATATTCCGGCGTGACCGATAACGCAATCGTGTCCCCCACCGCCTCGTGAAATCCATCATTCGCGCTGTTCTGAAACAACGGCGGCTGCGTGTTGTACGCGCGCTGATAAAAGTTGTGCCCCAGTTCGTGATGAATCGTCCGGAAATCTTCCTCGGTAATCTGGATGCACATCTTGACGCGCAGATCGTCTTTGTTATCGATGTCCCACGCGCTCGCGTGGCACACCACGTCGCGATCCGCCGGCTTCGTGAATAGCGACCGCTCCCAAAATGTTTTCGGCAGCGGCGCAAATCCCAGCGAAGTAAAAAATCCTTCCCCGTACTTCACCATGCCATGCGCGTCCGTCTTCCGCTCTTGCAGGATTTTCGTCAGGTCGTAGCTCTGCTCTGGCTTCGGCGAATCCATCAGCGGATAGACGTTGTTCCACTCCTGCGCCCAAATGTTTCCCAGCAAATGCGCGGGAATCGGCCCGTTCGGCGGGACCACGTCCTTCCCATATTTCTTCGCAAGCTGCCCGCGCACGTACGCGTGTAGCGACAAATACAGCGGCCGCAACTGCTCCCACAAACGGTCCAGCTCTTTCGCAAAGGCGTCCGGCGGCATGTCGTAATTCGAACGCCACAGCGCCCCCGCGTCCGCAAATCCCAGCTCCCGCGAACCTTTGTCTCCCAGCTCGACCAAGCGCGCGTATCGCTGCCGCATCGGCGCGCCCACCGCGTGCCACCCAATCCACGCGCGCTTCAACTCTTCCGGATCGCGGCTCTCCGCAATCAACTTCCCCACCGCCGTTACGTCCAGGCACTTGCCCTGTTCGCCCTCGGAACACCACTTCCCTCTCCCGTAATCTCCGTCGAGCGAAGCCAGGATTCCAGCCAGTTCCTTCTGCTCTCGCGGATTGTTCGGCGCCGGAAACCCCGCCGCCAGTTTCAGCAGCTTCATCTTCCGCGCCATCACCGGCGGTAGCTTCAACCCATCGAACCGCGCGGCCTGCGTCGCCAACTCCACGCTCAGCGTGTTCAGCACTTCCCCCGCATCCGCGGCCATCGCTTCCGTGTCGAACGTGATGAAATTTTCCTGCACCCACGAAGCCCGCGACTGCTTCACACCCAAATCGAACAGCCGCCTCTCCGCATCGTCCAGAAACGCCTTAGCCTGCTCCACCGTAGGCGCGGCCGCGTTGACCTCTCTCGCCCTCCGGACATTGTTGTGCGGTTGCGCTTCCTTCGGCTTCTGTTCCGGCGGAGCCGTCTCGCTAGGATCCTGCGCCAGCCCTGAAGCGACAGCATAGACCTCGGTGCCCTCCGACTTTCGATCTTCGATTGTCGCGTTTCGATTTTCGACTCTAGGAGCTTCCGCGAGCGCGACCACCGCCCCGACGGCGCAAATCGCAATCACAATCAGAATCGCCAACCGATCCCGAAAGCTCTTCATGCGCCCGCCTTTTGCGCTTGCCCCGCCACATCCCGCAAAACCACCAACGCCCGTTCGATCCCCTCGCTGCGCACATCCACATGCGTAACCAACCGCACCGAATACGGCGCCGTATCCTGCGCCCAAATCCCCCGCCGGTACAGCGCCTCGCACAGCTCCACCGCCGTCTTCCCAATTCCCGAGCAATCAAAAATCACAATGTTGCTGCGCACTTTCGCCGCATCAATCCGCAATCCGCGAATCTCCGCAATCCCCTCCGCCAGCCGCCGCGCATTCTCATGATCGATGTGCAACCGCCCGGGCGATTTCTCCAGCGCAATCAGCCCCGCCGCCGCAATCACGCCCGCCTGCCGCATCCCGCCGCCAAACATCTTCCGGTACACGCGTCCCTTCTCAATAAACGCACGCGTCCCAACAACCATCGACCCCACCGGAGCGCCCAATCCCTTCGACAAGCAAAACATCACCGAATCCACCTTGCGCGTCATGTGCGACACTTTCTCTCCCAAAGCGGTAGCCGCGTTAAATACGCGCGCGCCATCGAGATGAACCTTCAACCCCATCTCATGCGCCCGCTCGCAAATCTCATCCACCTGCGCTGTCGGGTACACCGTCCCGCCCCACATATTGACCGTGTTCTCCAGGCAAATCAGCGCCGTCTGCGAGTCGTAATAAATTTTCGGCCGGACCACCGCCTCAATCAGCTTCCAGCTTAAAATCCCATCTTCCGCGCGCGCCACCCGCGGCATGCACCCCGCAATCGCCGACATCGAAGCCAGCTCATACAAATTCACATGGCTGCGCTCCTCGCAAATCACCTCGTCGCCATGATGCGTCCACACCTTGATCGCAATCAGGTTCCCCATGCACCCGGTAGGTACAAACAGCGCCGCCTCTTTCCCAAAGATCTCCGCCGCACGCGCCTCCAACCGGTTCACCGTAGGATCTTCCCCATAAACATCATCCCCAACCTCAGCCGAAGCCATAGCAGCCCGCATCTCCGCCGTAGGCCGAGTAACCGTATCGCTACGCAAATCCACCACGCCATCCGTCGGCGCAGCAACCCGATTCAAATCCATCACCACATCCGTCCGAGTCTCAGTAGCCACGTCACTCCCCTTCTTCCTTGCGCCCTCTGCGTCTCTGCGGTGAAATTCTTGCCTTTTCTTTATTTCATCAATTCGACGAAAACCTCATTCGACACGCTCACTCGTCCGGGAGCCAAGCGGACAACGCTACCCTCGCGCTCAACCAATCCGGCCGAAGCCAGCGGATCAAAGCGGCTAGCCAGTTCTACTCCGTACTCCCGCTCGATCCGCCCAACATCAATCCCCTCCAACTGCCGCAGCCCCAAAAACAATTCCTCCTCCAGCGCACTCTCCGCCGTAAGCACCTCGTGTTGCTCCACCGGCAACCGCCGCGCAGTAATCGCGGCAACATACCCCGCCGCATCATGCGCATTAGCCCACCGCTCCGTCCCCGAAAACGAATGCGCCCCAGCCCCAAATCCCAAATACGCTTCTCTCCGCCAATACTTCAAATTGTGCCGCGAAGCAAACCCCGGCTTCGCCCAATTAGAAATCTCATAATGCTGATACCCCGCCCCCTCCAAAACCAAGCAACCCGTCTCATAAAACTCCGCCATCTCATCATCGCCAGGCACATCCCCAGCACTGTAGCGATTCCCTCCGCGCAAAAGTTCCGCCCCCAGCCGGCTCCCCTCATCCACTTCCAGCAAATAAACCGAAACATGCTCCGGCGCCAATTCAACAAGCGAGTCCAGCGAATCCCGCCACGTAGCCCGCGTCTGCTTCGGCAGCCCCGCAATCAAATCAAAACTAATATTCGCAATCCCCGCCCCCCGCAAAATCGCCGCCGCCCGGTAAACATCCGCCCGCCGATGCATCCGCCCCGCCGCCTGCAGCTCCTCATCGCAAAACGACTGCACCCCAAAGCTAACGCGGTTAATCCCCGCGGCCACCCAAGCCACCGTCTTCTCCGCCGTAACCGTCTCCGGATCCGCCTCCAACGTAACTTCCCTCAGCTCGCTAGCAAAAGTTTCACGCACCGCACCAACAACGCGTCCCAGGTGCGCAGGATCAAGCAAGCTCGGCGTCCCCCCACCGATGTAAATCGTATCGACGACCGCCTCCGCAATCCCCGACGGCAAAACCACACCCGCTGCCGCATAGAATTCCCGATGCCGCGCAATCTCCTCACAAACACAATTCACGTACGGCGCAAACCGCGCCGAAGACACCACTCCCGTATGGAAGTTGCAATAAGTGCACTTCGTCTGACAAAACGGCACCTGCACATAAATCCCCAGTGTATTCATTGTCAGCAAAACTCTAGCACACCGCCCTCGAATCGCGCCGCGCGATCCCCGTAGGGGCGCAGCACTGCTGCGCCCCAGCTGGCCCAGACGCAAGACTTCGTATCTTATTTCGATTCTTTGGTCTTTTGCATCCACGCCCAGAAGTTGTAGGGGTGCGCTTTAGCGCATCCCAGCACTACTCTTCAATTCTTTAATTCTTTAGCTTTTTAACCCTTTGACTCTTCCACCCGAACAAACATCTTCCTCTCCCGAGGCCCATCAAACTCACAAAAGAAAATCCCCTGCCACCGCCCCAACACCAACTTCCCGCCCTCCACAAAAATCACTTGGCTAGCCCCCACCATAACCGCCTTAGCATGCGAATCCGTGTTCCCCTCGCCATGCCGATAAGGCCCCGCGTGCGGCACCAGTCGATCGAACACGCCCTCCAAATCCGCAGCCACATCCGGGTCCGCATGCTCATTAATCGCCACACCCGCCGTAGTATGCGGCACATAAACATAACAAACGCCACTCACCACTCCTGACTCCGT
>Ga0137359_10006037_pt1 | contig 10034 bp, 8 predicted proteins | sample Mad1_40_16metaG_FD_108281 | JGI IMG/M metagenome (GOLD analysis project Ga0137359, IMG submission 108281) | Vadose zone soil microbial communities from Angelo Coast Range Reserve, California, USA - Mad1_40_16 metaG | ecosystem: Environmental > Terrestrial > Soil > Vadose zone | place: USA...
ACAGTCGTCCGACCAGCACACGGTGAAGCCCTGGTTCAACGGCAAGCTGGACTTCTCACCGCCGGTGTACGACTTCGCCGGCCGCGGATTCCCGCTCATCGGAGGGCGCCTCGACTACCTGGGTGAGCGGCCCGTGGCGGCCCTCGTGTACGGCCGGCGCCAGCACATCATCAGCGTGTTCGTGTGGCCGGCCGATAGCCGTACGGAGGGCCCGGCAGCGGCGACGCGACGCGGATACCATCTCCTGCACTGGACGAACCGGCAGTACACCTTCTGGGTGGCATCGGACTTGGGAGTCGTCGAGCTGAGAGAGTTCAGCGGACTGCTGCAGCGCGGAGACTCAGCGACGCAGGCCCCTTGAACTCTGGCCACTGGACGGCGTATACAGAGTGGCGCTAGGCCCCAACCACTGGTTCTCGAGGAGCACCGCATGCGTATCGCTTTGCCCGGCATCGTCGTCATCCCGTTGCTCGCCGCCTGCGTCGCTCCGACCCCGGGCGCGGTCCGGCAGGTGCCGGATCCCGTCTCCACGCGCTACATCAATCCCGGAACGCTCGCGGCGCTGCCGGGCTTCACGCACGCCGTGCGTATCGGCCCGACGCTGTACGTGTCGGGCGAGATCGCTCTCGACAGCACCGGCCGGCTCGTCGGTCCCGGCGACCTGGGCGCCCAAGCCGCCCAGGCGTTCGCCAATCTGGCGACAGTGTTACGGATCGGCGGGGCGACGCCGGCCGACGTGGCCAAGTTGACGATCTACGTGGTGAACTATTCGCCCAAGGATCTCGAAGCCATCCGGCAGGCGGCGCCGGACTTCTTCCCGCAGCGGAACCCGCCGGCGGGCATCGTGATCGGGGTGCAGTCGCTGCCGCAGGAGGGATTGCTCATCGCCGTGGACGCCACGGCGGTGGTGCGGGCGATGATTCTGCCACGCGACCAGCGCTCGCGGGAACGGCCCTACTAGCTCACTTCCCGACGAGCCCCGAGAAGAACGGCAGCACGATCGACACGGCGATCAGCACGATGATGATCCACTCGAGCAGCTCCATGCGCTGCGTCGCCGCCCGGTCCGCCAGCTTCCCGTAGATGCCGTCGAGCGTCTGCAGCTTGCGAGTGATGCTCACGTCCCACTCCGCGAGATGGAAGCGACGCGACACGTGGCCGTACACGCGCGTGAGAAACTGCTCGCCGATCAACTTCAAGGCGTTCGTCACCTGCTCGAACAGGACTGCGGCGTCGAGCTGCAGCCGTCCGAGCCGTTGGAGCGGCAGCCGATAGGGACTGGGCAGGAACCGGCGCAGGCCGGGTGAGCGGCCGAGCAGGCTGTATGCCTGCTCCAGCGTCTCGTCGAGCTGGGCGTCCAGGTACCGCATTTCGAGCAGCTGCGTGTTGGCGAACTCGATCACCGCGCGCACGTCCTCCCCCTCCGGATCGAACAGCAGCGTCACGTCGGTGTCGATCAGCGTCGCGTCGTTCGGTCCGAACGAGAGACGCGACGCGAGCGCATCGCTCACTTCCTGCTGCGACAGGGGGCGTGACTCGGCGCGGAGCACCTGAGCCACCGTCTGCGCATGCTCGGTCCACAGCATCGAGGCCTCCAGCGGCTCGCTGAACGCCTCGATCTGGAACACCACGTAATCTTCGACGAAGTCGGCGAGGCGGGACCGAATCGCGCCATCGCCCAGCGCCTCGACCAGCTGTTGCACCCGGCGGCGCGAGTCTGCCTGGAGCTGCTCATTGCCGTACAGGATCGTGCTGAGTGCCGGGAGTCCCGTGAGCGGGCCCTGCAGGGGGATGGCGTAGCTCACGGATACGGCGCCGAAGTCGTACAGCACGAACTCGACGTGGGGCGCTGTGACGTGCTCACCGACGGCGAGCGACTCTGCCGGCTCGGTCACGCGCAGGGGCGCGGGGTCGTACTCGAAGAACGCCGGGGCGCGCCGCTTCTGCTTGACCGTCTGGCGCTGTGTGGCGCTCGCGAGCCGCCGCTCCGCCGCTGCGAGGTCGAACGCGTGCGCGACGTCGTAGGCGAACAGCACGTACCCCGTGCCTTCGGCGATTATCGGTGGGGGCATCGGCTAGGCCCGCTCCTTCCCTTCCCGCGCCACGGTGGGCGTCGCGAACGTCGGCGCCGCCAGCGGCGGGAGCCCCAGGTGCTCCCGCGCCCGGTTCAGCGCGTCGTCGATGTTGCCGTGAATGTTGTTCTCGCCCAGCTCGTCGTACAGACCCGCCCGCTCCAGCGCGACCACCGGCTGCGCGTGGACGTCCGAGAGGAGCACCAGCGAGCCGTCTCGCCGGCTGCGTCTGACGAGGTCGCGCAGCGCGTGCAGCCCGGTGGAGTCGATCGCGGGAACGTGCCGCATCCGCAGGATCAGCACCTTGGGCCGCACCGCGATGCGCCCCAATCGTTCCTTGAACGTCTCCGCCGCGCCGAAAAAGAACGGCCCGGTGATCTCGTACACCTCCACCCCCGGCGGCACGACGCGCCGCCGCACCGCGTTGGGGTCGTTCTCGAAGTCGTCCTTGGGATCTTGCAGCTCGTGGGTGAGCACGCTGATGTTCGTCACCTCCGCCATGCGCCGCATGAACAGGAATGCCGCGAGCACCATCCCCACCTCGATCGCGACCGTCAGGTCCCACAGCACCGTCAGGAGAAACGTGGTGAGCAGCACGGCGACGTCGCTCTTCGGCGCCCGGAACTCGGCCAGGAACGTGCGCCATTCACTCATGCTGTAGGCCACGACCACCAGGATCCCCGCCAGCGTCGCCATCGGGATCAGCCCGGCCCAGCGGCCGAAGAACAGCGCGATGAGAAGCAGCGTGACCGCGTGCACGATGCCGGCGACGGGCGTGCGGCCGCCGTTCCGGACGTTCGTCGCCGTGCGGGCAATGGCACCGGTGGCGGGAATCCCGCCGAACAACGGCGAGACGATGTTCGCGACGCCCTGCGCCACGAGCTCCATGTTCGAGCGGTGGCGGCCGCCAATCATGCCGTCCGCCACCACCGCCGAGAGCAACGACTCGACGGCGCCGAGCAGCGCGATCGTGAATGCCGCGCCCATCAGCCCTGGCATCTGGTGGAAGGTGACCGCGGGAAGCGAGGGTGCCGGCAGGGCCGCGTTGATCACGCCGAATCGGCTGCCGATCGTGTCCACCGGCAGGTGTAGCAGCTGCACCGCCGCCGTCGTGACGATGAGCGCCACGAAGGGACTGGGGATGCGCCGGTTGAGCCGGGGCCAGAAGACGATGATGGCCAGCGTGACCAGCGATACCGCCACGGCCCACGGGTTCAGGGAGCCGAAATGAGCAACGACCGTCCGCCAGCGCGCCAGGAACTCCGCGGGCACGGGGCCCTCGAGCCCGAGAAAGTCCTTCACCTCCCCCGAGAGGATGATCAGGGCAATCCCGCTCGTGAACCCGATGGTGACGGGATAGGGGATGAACTTGATCGCCCCGCCCAACCGCGCGAGGCCGAACCCCACGAGGATGACGCCGGCCATGAGGGTCGCCATCGCGAGGCCTTCCACCCCGTGCCGCTGCACGATCGCGTAGACGATGACGACGAACGCGCCCGTCGGTCCGCCGATCTGTACGCGCGAGCCGCCCAGGGCGGAGATGAGAAATCCTGCGATGATCGCGGTGAACAGCCCGCGCTCGGGGCTGACCCCGCTCGCAATCGCAAACGCGATAGCGAGCGGGAGCGCCACGATGCCGACGATGATCCCCGCGCTCAGATCGGTGACGAACTGGTCGCGGCTGTAGCCTTGAAGAGTGGTAACGAGCTTAGGGACGAGCCGGTCCAAACCTCCCCCCGAAGGAGGGTGTCGCGAGGCCGGAATCTAACAGGCCCGCCCCGGATTGCCTCAGCGTGCCAGGAGCGCGTCGATTGAGAACGCCCCCCCGCCCGTCACCATCAGGGCCGCCAGGGCGCCGAGGGCTAGCAGGTGGTACTCGAACCCCTCCTTGCCCGGCTGATGCTGCCCGCCCCAGTTCATGAAGAAGCCCGTGGACCGGTGCACCAGCAACATGGCGGCCACCATCACGCCGGCGAGCAGGAGCGCCACGATCCGCGTGCCCAGGCCTAGCACCAGCAGGACCGGCCCCACGGACTCGGTGAGAATCCCCAGCCACCCCGCCACGGTCGGGACTCCGAGGGCCCTGAAGAACTGAAGCGTTCCCGAGGGCCCGTACCCGCCGAACCAACCGAACAGCTTTTGGGCGCCGTGAGGGAAGATGACGACGGCGACGGTGATGCGCAGCAGCAGCCCGGCCACGCCGCCATCCGTATGGAAGATGAGATTTGCCATTCCGTCCTCCGAATTATCTAGAATTCGAGATACTTGATATCGGGACCACATCGGAACACGCAGCGCTGGCAGGAGGTTCCAACGATACGATGCGAGCAACCGCCACCCCGCGCACCGACGCGGCGCTCAAGCTTTGGGTCGTGCTCGCCCGGGCGTTCGACGCCGTGGAACGCCACTCGCGCGCGAGCATCGCTCGCTTCGGGCTCGGTACGACTGAGTTCGGGGTGCTGGAGGTGTTGTACCACAAGGGGGAGTTGCCCGTGTGCGACGTGCAACGGCGCATCCTGGTCGAGTCGTCCAGCACGACGTACGTCGTGGACAAGCTCGTGAAGCGCGGGTTGGTACGGCGACGCCACAGCGGGACCGACCGCCGGGTGATTCTCCTCGCGCTCACCACCGCTGGGCGACGATTGATCCGGCAGATCTTCCCGCGGCACGCGCACGCCATGCGGCGAGCCGTCGCGGCGCTCCCGCCGCGCGAGCAGGCCCGGGCCGTCCGGTTGCTGCGCGCGCTGGGCCTGGGCGCGGCCGGGCGGCTGAAGGCTGCGGAGGAGGGCTAGAGCCCCTGGCGGAGTCGCAGTCCCAGCGCGCGGTAACGGAAACTCGCGCTCACCACCGCGGCGGTAGCGGCCGCCGCACTATTCGTGATCGATCCTACGAGCGCGATCTCGTTGTTGGCACCCCAGCCGCGCGACAGCGAGACACCGACGTGCCATTCCGTCTGGCGTGGAGCCGTGGGCGCGGCGAATGCCTGTACCTGCTGCGACCCCAGCCCGCCATCGGCTCGCAGTCCCCAGCGCTGCCGCTGCCATTGGTACACTCCGCGACCTTCGATCACGCTGAATCGGACCGGCGTGAAGTAGAGACCGGGCTTGGGCTCGCGATACCCCATCACGCGGGCAAACGGGCCGATCTGCAGTCCTTTCGCCACGCGACCGAGCACGGCACCCACCGCGGAGTAGCGGCGGTTCCCGTCTGAGAACCAGGCCCCGCCGCCTCCGGCCGAAAGGGACCATCCGGCACCAGGCGACGCATCGAGACTCCAGTCGAGTGCGTCGATGGTCAGGTCCTGCAGCATCAGCCCGGCCGTCTCGTCGAATGGCGTGCGGCTGTAGCCGAGGCTGACGGCCGTGTAGCGTCCGGGACGCAGCCCGAGGCCGAGTTGCGCAGTCAGCGGTGTGCGAGCCCGTCCGCCGTCGGGCGCGACGCGTCGGGCGCCCAAGCCCGCGCGCAGCACGGCGCCCTGCCCCAGCGCGGCAATCCCATACGCACCGCCGCCATAGCTGGTGCCGGACGTGATGACGTTGCCTGCGGCGTCTGAAAGCGTCGCGTAGCGCCAGCCCGCGTGGAGCGTGCCGCGGAGGTCCGAGCCGAGCGACGTCGAGATCGTCGCCTCCTGCGCCACGAACGCATTGTCGTCGGAGTCGCTCGCTCCATCCACACTCGTCGCGATCTCTGGCCGGAGCGCGGCGCGCACCGCCCGCGCGAGATCACGGACCGTGCGGTCCTCGGGCGCGACCGCGCGCGCCCGGGTCGCATAGACCGCCGCGAGATCGGGTTGACCCTTCCAGTAGAGGGTCTGTGCCAGCCCGACCAGAAGCTCGGGATCGTCGGGATGCCGTTCCAGGGCCGTGCGCCACAGACCCTCGGCCCGGTCCAGGTCCCCGCCCCAGGCGGTGACGCGCGCCCGCCCCGCCAGCGCATCCGCGCGGTCCGGGTATCGCGCCAGGACGGAGTCATACAACGCTTCCGACGCCGCCGTCCTGCCCGCCCACGCCAGGACCTGCGCGTGCGTCACCATGATGTCGGGATCGCGAGGATCGATCCGTCGCAGCCTGACGAAGCGCGCCAGCGAACGGACCAGCTTGCCGTCCCAGCTGTCGAGGATCGCGAGCCGGTACAAGGCCCGCTGGCTCGTCGAGTCGGAGGCCAGGACGCGTTCATAGCCGGCGCGGGCGGCAGCGTAATCCCCTCGCTGGAACGCCTGGTCGGCCGCCGGCAGCTGCGCGGCCAGCGGGCGCACGAGTAAAGCGGCGCCGAGTGCGAGGGCGACGTGGCGCGTCACCAGGACCCCCACACGTCGCGCATCGCCTCGTACGCGGGCTTCAAGCGCTCGTGCCACGTCGGCACCTCCCAGGTCGGCCAGGCGTAGGTCTGCCGGGGCTCGAGTCGCGCGACCACGCCACCACCGGATCGGCCCAGGGCCACGACGTCGAACCGAAACCCATCGGTCACGGCGGTCTCGAATGTCCCGCTCCGCCGGTAGCGCACCATGACGTGGCGCGAGGACGGGTCCGTGACGTTCAGCAGCCCCCACGCGATCCGAACCTCCACGAGCCCCCCGCCCGTGCGGTCCACGTACCAGTCGACGAGGCTCGACTCCTGCGCCCGGCCGTAGCGCAGCCGGCCGCGATTCACGCCCCGCGCCGGGTAGGTCCGGCCGCCCCGCGCGATCCGCCAGCGGTTGGTCGTGACGAACAACGAATCGAATGCCCCGTCGCGCCGGGCCTGGTCGACGGTCGCCGCTTCATTATAGAAAAGATCGAGGCCCGTCGGCCCCATCCCCTTGCGTGGCCCCAGGAAGGGGTTGTACCACGGCGCCACCACGAGCTGGGCGTCCGTCGTGTCGTTCAGGACGAGCGCGAACTCGCATCCGACATCGCTCGACCCGACGACGCCCGGTAGCCGGTAGCCGCCCCGATCCCGACGATACGTGTCGATCCCGACCACGTAGCGCGCAGAGTCGAACCCCGGTCGGCCCGCCAGCGCCACATACAGATAGGATGGGTCGGCCCCGACGCGCAATACGAGCGAGTCGCCACCTTGGAGCAACGGGAGCGCCTGCCACACGGCTGGGTCGCCCCCGGGCTCAGGCGTCGCGCCAGCCGACACGCCCCCGTACTCGCCCATGAGCCCGTAGTGCTGCTCCGCGTCCTCCACGTTGTGCCACAGTCGGCCGCGCGTCGCCGGCACTTCCAGATCGACCGTGACCCAGGTGTGCTTGAACCACTCGTCGAGCCAGGCGAACAGCACTCCTCCTGCCGCCCCGGCGGCGCGCACCTCCCGCGTGAGCCGCGCGTCGATGTCGGCCATCGCGCGCTCGTCATGCCCGCCGTGCCCCAGCCCGTCCCCCTGCACGTGCGACACGCCTCGCGACGAGGGAACGCCGTACTCGGCGATCAACAGCGGCCGCCCCGCATGATGCTGCTTGAGGGCGCGCAGGTAGCCGAAGTAGCGTGATCGGCCTTCGGCCGACCCTGCCGCGCTGTAGGCCGAGTCGAGATCGATGAAGTCTGGATAGTAGGGATACGCGTGATACGATGCGAAATAGCCGGCAAGGTTCGCGGGGGTGACGTGCACCAGCATGGCGTCGAGCGATTCGCGGTCGTTGTCGTATTCCTTGAGCCGCGGATTGGGCGGGAAGCCGTAACGGCGGCGCAGCCGCTGCTCCTCCTCCAGGGTGGGCTCGGTCGGGTGGGCGAGCGGATCCAGCGTCGGCCAGTTGGTGTAGGCGGTGGGCCGCTGCGCGTGATAGGTGTCCCATTCGTACGTGAGCAGGTAATCGCACTGCTCCGCCATCCACGCGTCAGCCGGTGTGCCAAGGTCCACCGTCAGGAAGCGGCCCGCGAAGCTGGTCCGGTCGCGGCGGCGCGTGTTATAGGCTCGGATCGAGAAGGGCTCCCACTCCCGGCCGAGGATGAATCCGAGCGCGTGCTCGGACACGTCGCTGTCGTAACGGCCGAACGCATGACCGGGCCGCGCCGCGATAACCGCACGCCCGTGCACCAGGTCGACCACGCGGCGCATCTCAGCACGGAACGCCGTCTTCCAGGCGGGGGCGTCGTAGTCGTCGCCCGGCGGCAGCTCGGTCCACACGCCATGCACCAGCCACAGCGCGCGATCCGGGTGCGCGCTATTCCACGCCTTGAGCGCCCGGTAGAACGCGGGAGGGAGGATCGTGTAGACGCGGACGGCGTTGGCGCGCGCACCGGCGATCAGCTCGAGCCAGCGGCCGTAGGTCGAATCGTCGGTCGGGAACTCGGAGGGAAAGTGGCCCGGCAACGCGACCCCGAAGTTGATGCCCTTCACGTAAAACGGTCGCCACCCGCCGTTCGTGTGGATCTCGAAGCCGTCCCCTGCCGTCCGGGACGGCACATCAGGGTGGACCGGCCGTACGACGGCGGGGACTGCGAGCCCACTGTCGATCCCGAGCGCCAGGAGCTGGAGCTCGGCGTCCTCGTACCGCGGGGCGAGGCGTAGCGTGCGGCGCCATGCGTGCGCCGCCGCCGCCCGCTGGCCGAGGCGCGAGCGGGCCAGGCCGAGCCCGTACCACGCTTCGGCGTCGGTCGCGTCACTCGCGACGGCCCGCTGGAATCGCTCGGCAGCGGCGACCGGCTGGCCCTGCCGCAGGCGGACGAAGCCGAGCCCGATCTGCGTGGCGTGATCACCTGGGCACAGGGAATCGGCGACGGCGAAGTGCGTCGCCGCCTGCGCGATGGCCCCACGGCGGTACTCCTCCAAACCCGCGGTCGCCTCGCCAGCCACGGCCGCGGCGTGCAGGCACGGCGGGGGGACCTGCGAGGCGAGCGCCACGAGCACCATGAGCATTGACGGGTGGGTCAAGATAATGAAAAGCCGGGAGCGTGCCCGAATTAGTGGAACGTGACGCCCAGACCGAACTCGACGACGTTCTGCTTCCAACCGGTGGCGAACCTTCCCGCCCCGCTCTCGTTCACGTCGCCCACGGCGCCATACACGTAGTTCACGACCGGCGTGAGGGACACGTCCCGGCCGACCCGGATGTCGTAACCCGCGCCGGCGGTGAACCCCCAACCCGTACCGTCGAAGGACGGAGCCGAATTGACGTGATAATTGGAGAATCCCAGGCCGCCGGTGACGAACAGCCCGCTCCTCTCGGCAGGATAGAAGTACAGCGACGCCGTGAGGTTGGTCATGGTCTCGGTGGCCGAGCCGTCGGAATGCGACCAGCCGTTGATTGCCCCGCCGAGCAGCACGTTGCGGCTGGGTGCACCGCCGAGCTTCACGAACCCGGTGATGCCGTCGGTGCGTGGCCCGCTGCCGCAGGCGTCGCATGTGATGTTGGCCGAGCCATAGCCCAGGCCGAAGCCGATCCAGAAGCCGTCGCGGCGCTGCGGGTACTGCCCCTGGGCCGCGACCGCCGCGCAGGAAAGCGCGGCGAGCAGTCCGACGACTCGCGCTGTGTGCATGGAGCCCTCCCGTTCCCGGTGACGGCACGGGGTGAGGGCGAGTTCCATGCCGGAAGCGGCGAGCACGCGGGGCAAGACGGAGGTGTCCCCGCCCGTGGTCAGCCGACCGCCCCCATCCCGATGCCGCACAGGTGTCGTGTGCCCCCCACAAACGGTTAGCCCAAATGGATGGGGTGATCCAGCCAGATTGCACAACTTGCATGGTTTCTGTGACGGCATACGGTATGCTGTGGGTGTAGTTTGTCGGGTGACGGTCAATCCGTGCATCTGACGCACGATTCGGTTGACAGCGCATGTTACGGGGGCTAGGTTTTCATCATGAAACTCATCACAACCATCGTTCGGCCCGAACGCCTGCCCGAGGTCAAGGCGGCGCTGTTCCAGGCCGGCGTCACCGGGATCACCCTCAGTCGCGTGAGCGGCCACGGGGGCGAGCAGGAGATCGTGAGCCAGTACCGCGGCACCACGGTCGTCATGGAGTTCCACGAGAAGGTGAAGATCG
>Ga0137359_10006039_pt1 | contig 10034 bp, 8 predicted proteins | sample Mad1_40_16metaG_FD_108281 | JGI IMG/M metagenome (GOLD analysis project Ga0137359, IMG submission 108281) | Vadose zone soil microbial communities from Angelo Coast Range Reserve, California, USA - Mad1_40_16 metaG | ecosystem: Environmental > Terrestrial > Soil > Vadose zone | place: USA...
CGCTCACGGTGAAGTAGGCCCCGACCAGACCCAAGTGGAACAGGTGTTCCTGATTCTTGTCACCCATGTGGAAGACGGTCACCGCTTCGGGATCATTGTGCTCGGCCCATGCGAGGAAGTTCGTTCTGACGAAAAAGAACGGGTGGGAGGTCAACCGGGTCTCGGTGGGGAGTCCCACCTTGGGCGGCCGGGGCAGGGTGCCCCCGTTGGCGGCCCGCTGTGCCATGAGGAATCGGGCCACGGCGGGCCAGAACTTCTCCCTGCGAGCGTCCTTGGACTCCGCGTAGTTTTTAGCCACCCGCTGGGTCTGGGCGAGCGCATTGTACTCGGCGTCCGCAGCGGACCACCTCTGATCCGCGAGCTTTCGGTCGGTGGTTTCCAGCGAGCGAACGAAGTACTTCCCGTTCGGCAGGCGATGCCTGTAGAGGACGTTCCCAGACCTTGCATCCGTCGTCGTGTATCTCACTGTGTTCTCCGAAAAGCGACACCAATGCCGTGCCCGAATGCTACACCAAATGCGACACCGATCAAGTCACCAGTGCGACACGAGTCCGCTAGGGGGTCCCGAGGAGCGATTGAAATAGCCCATACAGAGCGGGAATAGATTGATCTACTTGAGTTTTTCGCCGCGTCTGGTACAACTCCCTTGCCAATGGCTGGGTAGCTCAGCTGGTTAGAGCACGGCACTCATAATGCCGGGGTCGGCGGTTCAAGTCCGCCCCCAGCTACCAAATTCGGTCCCTCCGTCCTTCCCGGGCGGAGGGACTTTGCTTTTGATGGGTTCTCACGTCATTTTGTCGGCATGAATGCAGGGCATACGCACCAGACCGACGTTGTCATCATAGGCGCAGGGCCGGTGGGGCTTTTCGCCGTCTTCGAATGCGGCATGGTCAGGCTGAACTGCCATGTCGTCGATGTGCTCGATGACGCCGGCGGCCAATGCACGGCGCTTTATCCGGAAAAGCCGATCTACGACATTCCGGGCTTTCCCCGCATCGAGGCGGCCGAGCTTGTGGTCCGCCTGAAAGCCCAGGCGGCGCAGTTCCGGCCGGTTTATCACCTCGGCGAGCAGGTCCAGTCGCTGAAGCCGCTCTCCGGCGGGTTCTGGTGCCTTACGACGTCGCGCGGCACGACCATCCGCGCCCGGGCGGTGATCGTTGCAGCAGGCGTCGGCGCTTTCGGCGCCAACCGGCCGCCGATGGACGGAATCGAAGATTATGAGGGCAAGAGCGTCTTTTATTACATCACGCGACGCGAGGACTTCCGCGGCAAGCGTGTGGTGATCGCGGGGGGAGGCGACACCGCCGTCGATTGGGCGCTGTCGCTATCGGAGATCGCCGCGCGCGTGCTGGTGGTCCATCGCCGGCCCAAGTTCCGCGCCGCGCCCGAGAGCGAGGCCCGGTTAAAAACCCTGGTCAGCGCTGGCAAGATCGACCTGGTGGTGCCGTATCAGCTCCAGGCCCTCGAGGGCGCCAATGGGCAGCTGAGCGCGGTCACGGTGGCGACGCTCGACGGCGTGCAGAAGCGGCTGGCGGCCGACGTGCTGCTGCCTTTCTTCGGCCTGTCGATGTCGCTCGGGCCGATCGCCGAATGGGGTCTCGAGCTCGAGCGTAATCAGATCGCGGTCGACGCCTCGACCTGCGCCACCAATTCGGCCGGGATCTTCGCCATCGGCGATGTGGTGACCTATCCGGGCAAGCTGAAGCTGATCCTGACCGGCTTCGCCGAGGCGGCCATCGCCGCGCGTTCGGTCTATGCGCTGATCCATCCTGAGACGCCGTTGCACTTCGAATATTCGACCACCTCGGGCATTCCGACGGTGTAATCGGGCGCGCCGGCGGCCGGCTCAATCGACGGGGCGGGACTGGGGCAGGCGGTTGTGCGTCGTGTAGACCGGCGGGGCCAGTTCGTCGACCGTGCGGCCAGCCCAGTCGCGCTGGCTCACCGTCTCGAGGCGCTTGCGCTGACCTTCGATAAGGCCGGCGGTGACGGCCTCGACATCGATCGTCAACACCTTGCTGTCGCGCACGACCTGCACGCCATCGACATAGACATGGCGGATGGCTCGCTCGCTCGCCGAGTAGATCAAGCTGCGCACCGGCTCGTGCGCCGGCTGCATGTAGGGATGACTGAGGTCGACCAGGGAGAAGTCGGCCTTGGCGCCAGCCATCAGTCGCCCGAGGTCCGGACGACGCAGAAGTCGCGCGCCGCCGATCGTCGCCGCCTCGAAGGCGTGGCGGGTCATGCCCATCTTGTAGTTGCCGGTGACAACGCGCGCGAGATAGCAGGCGAGCCGCATCTCATCGACCATGTTGTGCGGAAAAGTATCGGTGCCGATCCCGACCGGAATACCCGCATCCATGTAGCGACCGATCGTGTTCAGCGCCATGCCGCGGCGCGCGAACACGGTCGGACAATGCGCCACCGCCGCGCCTGAGTCGCGTAGCATCTCGAAATCATGGGCGTGCGGGTAGTGGATCTGCGGATGGTCGCTCAGGAAGATGCCGTGGCCGATGATCAGGTCAGGCCCCAGCACACCGATGGAATCGAGCCATTCGATCGGCGTCTTGCCGTGGCGATGAACCATCTCATAGAACTCGACGACCGCCTGGCAGGCATGGGTCTGCATCGGGATGTCGCGCTTCCTGGCCTCCTGGTGCGCCTCCTTGAAGAAGCCCTCCTTGCAGGTGTCGATCTGCGCCGGCGTGACCATGCCGGAGAGGCGTCCGCTCGGATGCTTGGCCGCCGCGTCGATGGTCTTCATCGCCGTCCCGAAGGCCACGTCTCCGGCTTTCTCGTCCCAGCGATACTCCACCGCGTGGCCGTTCTTGGTGTACCACACGCCTTGCCGCATCATAGGGCAGACGACGGCGCGGATGCCGGTCCTGGCGAGATCGTCGAGCCAGCCTTCGCGGCTCACCGAGAGATCCGAGATGGTGGTGACGCCGCTCTTCAACAGCTCCGACATCGCCACCTGGGTCGAGGGGCCGGCATCCTCCGGGTTGAGGCCGAACACCGGCAGATACTCATAGAGCGAGCTTTGGCCCAGCTTGTCGGAGCCGAACTCCTCGGTGAGGCCCTTGTTGGCGGGCTCCGAAAAGGGATGGCTGTGTACGTTGACGAGGCCCGGCATTGCCATGAACCCCTTGCCGTCGATCGTCGTGTCGGCCGGGCCGGCATAGCCCGGTCCGACATGGACGATCTCGTTGCCGGTGAACACGAGGTCGGCGCCGTCGAGATAGACATGGCGCTGCTCGGACTCGTCCCACGCCACAGCGAGGTCCAGGCCGGCGATCCTGGTCGTCTTCCCGATCTTGGCGTTCATTGGGCGTTCCTCAGATTGCTTGAAGGCGATCGCGAGGCCATTGTAGAAGTCACAGCCTTGCTGAAAGATTGGCCGACGCGGCGACGCTCGACAAGCGCCCCGCGGCTGGCATGATCGCTGCAAGAAGCGCGTTGGAGTTTCAGAACATGACCGTCTCAAAGCTGACCGAAGACGCCAAGGGCGTCTACATCATCGCCGCTACTCCTTTCACCGACGATGGCGCGCTCGACCTGCAGAGCCTCGACACGCTCACCGATTTCTATCTGCGGTGCGGCGTCCATGGCTTCACCCTGCTCGGCATGATGGGCGAGGCGCACAAGCTCGGTGCCGAGGAGTCGCTCACTGTCGTCAACCGCGTGATCGGCCGCGCGCAGGGCCGTCAGGTGATCGTGGGGGTGAGCCATGCCGGCCTCGAGAATGTGCGGCGTCTCTCCCATGAGGCGATGATTGCGGGCGCGGCGGGCGTCATGGTGGCGCCACCGCCGGGTCTCAAGGGCGATGACGGCGTCTACAACTATTACGCCCAGGTCTTCGCGGCACTCGGCCCTGACATTCCTGTCGTCTACCAGGACTACCCGCAAACCACGGGCGTGTATCTCGCGCCGCCGGTGTTCGAGCGTCTGGTCGACGATTTCAAGCAGCTGGTTATGCTGAAACACGAAGACTCGCCCGGGCTCGCCAAGCTCACGCGCGTGCGCGAAGGCGAGAAGAAGCCGGGCCGCCGCCGTGTCAGCATCCTGGTCGGCAATGGCGGCCTCTATTATCCGCAGGAGATGCGGCGCGGCGCCGATGGCGCCATGACAGGCTTTGCCTGGCCGGAGATGCTGGTGCGGGTTTACGACCATTTCGCCAAAGGCGAAGCGGAGGAGGGGGAGGATTTGTTCGATCTCTATTTGCCGCTGGTGCGCCACGAGCAGCAGCCGGCGATCGGCCTGGCACTGCGCAAGGAAGTCCTCTTCCGCCGCGGCGCCATCAAGAGTCCCAGGCAGCGCGCGCCCGGTTCATCGCTGACTGCGGCCGATCGCGCCGAGCTCGATATGCTGATTGCGCGGCTCGATCGCCGGCTCGCGGCGGCGGGCAGTGGTTCGAAAATGGCGGCGGAATAGGGCAATGACCGATTTTGATCTTGTTGTCCGCAACGCCCGCATCGTCACCGAGGATCGCCAGTTCGAGGGCGACATCGCCGTCAAGGATGGCCGCATCGTCTCGCTAGAGGCCAATATCGCCGGCAAGGGCGCGCGCGAGATCGACGCCGGCGGCAAGTTCGTGCTGCCTGGCGGCATCGACAGCCACTGCCATATCGAGCAGCGCTCCGGCATGGGCGTGATGTGCGCCGACGATTTCTACACCGGCACCGTGTCGGCGGCGTTCGGCGGTACCACCACCGTCATTCCCTTCGCCGCCCAGCATCGCGGCAATTCGCTGCGCAAGGTGGTGCAGGAATATCACGAGGCCGCCAAACCCAAGGCGGTGATCGATTACGCCTTCCACCTGATCGTGTCGGATCCCACGCCGCAGGCGCTGGGGCAGGAGCTGCCGGCCCTGATCAAGGACGGCTACACCTCGTTCAAGATTTATATGACCTACGAGGCGCTCAGGGTCAGCGATTACCAGCTCCTCGATATTCTCGCGCTGGCACGACGCGAGGGCGCGCTGGTCATGGTCCATGCCGAAAATCACGACATGATCCAGTGGCTGGCCCATCACCTGGTCGAGCAGGGCCATGGCGCGCCCAAATTCCACGCCATCGCCCATGCGCGCGTTGCCGAGGCCGAGGCCACCAACCGGGCGATCTCGCTCGCCCGCCTGGTCGATGCACCGATGCTGATCGTGCACATGTCGGAGACCGAGGCGATCGAGACACTGAGGCAGGCGCAGAAGAAGGGGTTGAAAATCTTCGGTGAGACCTGCCCGCAATATATTGCGCTCACCGCCGACGACATGGACAAGCCCGGCGTCGAGGGCGCGATGTGGTGCTGCAGCCCGCCGCCGCGCGATGCCGAGGCTCAGGAAGCGGTGTGGGCTGCCCTGAAGGACGGCACCTTCCAGACCTTCTCGTCCGATCACGCGCCCTATCAATTCAACGAGGGCGGCAAAATCCCCAAGGGCGACAAGACCACCTTCAAGGAGATGGCCAACGGCGTGCCGGGCCTCGAGATCCGCCTGCCGTTGCTCTTCTCCGAAGGCGTGCAGAAGGGAAGGATCACGCTGCAACAATTCGTGGCGCTCACCTCGACCAACCATGCGCGCCTCTACGGCCTCTATCCGCGCAAGGGCACGATCGCCTTGGGCTCCGACGCCGATCTCGCCATCTGGGATGCCGACAAGGACGTGACCATCCGCTGGAAAGATCTGCACGACAATGTCGGCTACACGCCCTACGAAGGCCGCCAGATTCGGGGGTGGCCGACTACCGTGGTGAGCCGCGGCCGCGTCGTGGTCGAGGACGGCAAGCTCAACGCCGAGAAGGGCAGCGGCGAATTTTTGCCGTGCGAGTCGCCAGATTCGGCCAAGCCGGTTGGCAAGGCGGCACCGGAGCTGCAAACCATGTCGCGCTTTGGCGCGAAGCCCTTGTTTTAGAGAGAAGAGGTTAAATCTGTGTCACGTCGTCTGAAAGTTTCTGCCGCCCAGCTCGGCCCCATCCATCGCGCCGACAGCCGCGCCAGTGTGGTCAAGCGGTTGATCGAGATGCTGAAGGAGGCCGACTCGCGGGGCTCCAAGTTCGTGGTGTTCCCGGAGTTGGCGCTCACCACCTTTTTTCCGCGTTGGTGGATGCCGGACCAGGCCGAGGTCGATCGCTATTTCGAGTCGCAGATGCCGAGCCCCGAAACCTTGCCGCTGTTCGAGCTGGCGCGCTCCAAGGGCATCGGCTTCTATTTGGGCTATGCGGAGCTGAACGAGGAGGACGGCAAGCTGCGCCACTTCAACACCTCGATCCTGGTGGCGCCGGACGGACGCATCGTGGGCAAGTACCGGAAGATCCATCTGCCCGGCCACAGCGACCACATTCCCGACGCGCCGTTCCAGCATCTGGAGAAGCGCTACTTCGAGGTCGGCGATCTCGGCTTCAATGTCTGGAAGATGTTCAAGGAGAATGTGCTGGTCGGACAATGCATCTGCAACGACCGGCGCTGGCCCGAAACCTTCCGCGTCATGGCGCTGAAAGGCGCCGAGATGGTGGTGCTGGGCTACAACACGCCGACCGAGAACATCTATTTCCCCGACGAGCCGCCTTACATCCGCGTGTTCCATCATTTGTTGTCCTGCCAGGCCAATGCCTATCAGAACGGTATCTGGGTCGTGGCGACGGCGAAGGCCGGCAAGGAAGACGGGTTCGGCATGTATGGCTGCTCGGTGATCGTGGCCCCGACCGGCGAGATCGTGGCCAAGGCGGTGAGCGAGGGCGACGAGGTCATCTCTTATGACTGCGACCTCACTTTGGGCGATTATATTCGCAACACCGTGTTCAACTTCGCCAAGCATCGTCGCATCGAGCATTACAAGCTGATCACCGAACGCACCGGCGTAAAGCAGGAACCGGCGAACTGAGGAACTGAAAGATGCAATACGCCGCGTCGGATGTGAATCATCACGACCGCTACAAGATCCTGACCGCCTTCGTGCTGCCGCGTCCAATCGCCTGGGTGACGACGCTCGGACCGACAGGCGTTGTCAATGCCGCGCCCTTCAGCTTTTTCAATGTGTTCGCGGAAGACCCGCCGCTTTGCATGTTCGCGGTCAACAAGCGGCCGGATGGCCGCCTCAAGGACACCTGGCTCAACATCGATCGCACCGGTGAATTCGTGGTCAACCTGACCGACGAGCCGCTCGCCCGCGCCATGCACGATTCGAGCGGCGACTTTCCGCCCGATGTCGGCGAGCCGGACTATCTCGGCCTCAAGCTCGCGCCCTCGGTCGACATCAAGCCGCCGCGCCTGGCCGACGCACCCTGGGCAATGGAGTGCAAGACCTGGCAGATCATCAACGTGAAGGACGATCGCCAGCTCGTGATCGGCGAGGGCCTGCGTTTCCATATCCGCGACGAGCTGTGGGACCACAAGGCGATGCGCGTCCATATGGACCGCTACCATCCGGTCGGTCGCATGTTCGCCGACCGCTACTGCCGCACTGACGACCGCATGGAGTTCCCGGCGGCGCTGGGGCCGGAGAAAGCGGCGGCGGAGTAGCGAGCCTGCCGAGTAGAGTAGGGACCAGAATCGTCGGTTCGGGCCGACTGGGCTTATGATGGGCAGATCATGAGCGACTTGCCAATCCCAGCCTCACGCCGCGAAGCCCGCGCCAGATGCGTGAACTCCTCGCGAGGCCACTGCTACGGGAAGTCTTGCGAAACCAGTACCGGAAGTTGGCCTTTTCCCGTTTTTTTTCGTTTGTTTAGCGGGAATCCGGATTGGGCGGCGCGGCGAAAGCAATACGCTTTAAGCCGACCAACCGAGCCTGGAACGGCCAATCGCCATCGAGACGGCGGCCTGGCTCGGTTCGACGACGGGGAGGCCGACATGGCGCTCCAGGCGGTCGCGGTAGCGGGCCATGCCGGCGCAGCCCATGACCAGCACGTCGGCCGCATCCTCGTCGCGCAGCTCGTCGGCGACCTCGGCCATCCGGGCGAAGGTCGCGGCCTCGTTGGAAAGTTCGACGACGCCGAGACCGATCGCGCGGTCGCCGGCCAGGCGGTCGTTGAGGCCCATCTGCCCGACATAGCGCAGGTGGCGCGGAATGGATTTTCGCAGGATGGAGATCATGCCGAAACGCTGGCCCAGGGTGAGCGCGGTCAGGATGCCGCACTCGGCGATGCCCAGCACCGGCTTGGTCGTGACTTCGCGCGCGGCGTGCAAGCCGGGGTCGCTGAAGCAGGCGATGACGAAGGCCGAGCAGTCATTGTCGCGCTGGCGGACCATGGCGCTGACCGGCGCCACGACGCTCTCGACATGGGCCTGCGTCTCGATGCCGGGCGGGCCTTCCTTCAGGGTCACGCACTCGATGGCGGGGCCGCCGGAGATGCGCAGCGGCGCCATGGCGGCGTCGATGCCCTGGGTGACGGCTTCGGTGGAGTTGGGATTGATGACGAGAATGCGATCCATGGCGCCAAGCATGGTCTCTAAATTGCTATTGAACAATGCCTGTTCTAACTTCCGGCCGCATGAAATGTTGAAGGGACCGCTTCCAATGTTGCAACGCCTCGCCGCCATCGCGGTCGCCACGCTCCTCTGCGTCGGCCCCGCGCTGGCTCAAGACAAATTGCCGCCGCTCAGGACCGGCGTCGACGGCACCTTCGCGCCGCATGCCTTCCCCAAGCTGGGCGGCGGCATGGAGGGCTTCCAGATCGATCTGTTCAACGAAGTCGCCAAGCGCATGCATCGTGAGATCGTGATCGACAGCGTGAGCTTCTCCACCCTGATCCCGGGCCTGCAATCGGGCCGCTACGATTTCATCGCTGCGCCGACGACGGTGACCAAGGAGCGGGCGGAAAGCCTGATCTTCACCGCGGGCTATCTGTGGACGGCGTTCCAGTTCGGCATCAAGAAGGGCTCGGCGCCAATCAAGGGCTGGGAGGACCTCAAGGGCAAGGTCGTCGCGGTCAACAAGGGCACGCCCTACGAAACGCTCTCCAAGGCGATGGGTGAGAAGTACGGCTTCACCGTCCAGGTCTACGACACCCAGCCCGACGCCACCCAGGCCGTCCTGTCGGGCCGCGCCTATGCCACGCTCGGTGGCAACACCACGATCGTCTATGCCGCCAGCAAGAATCCGCAATTCATCGCCGATCTCGAGCTCAAGGAGGATCGCGCTCATTGGGCTGCTCCGTTTCGCAAGGATAGCGTGGCACTGCGCAACCAGATGCAGGACGTGCTCGATTGCATGAAGAAGGACGGCACGCTCGTGAAGCTGTCGGAGAAGTGGTTCGGCCGCACGCCGCCGGAAGACGCCCTGGAGCGGGTGATCACGCCGGGCTACGGCGTCCCGGGCATGCCGGGCTATGACCCGACGCCGCATGAACTGAAGTGCGGCTGATCTGACCGATGGTGGCCGCCAATAAGCCCATTGTCGAAGCGCGCGGCATCCACAAGCATTTCGGCACCCTTCATGTCCTGAAGGGTGTCGATCTCGTGGTCGCCGAGCGTGAGCTGGTGTTTGTCATCGGGCCGTCGGGCTCCGGCAAGTCGACCCTGCTGCGCTGCCTCAACCGGCTGGAGGAGCCGAGTTCCGGCCGCATCCTGGTCGACGGCATCGACATGCTCGACCCCAAGACCGACATCAACCATGCCCGCCAGCGCATCGGCATGGTGTTCCAGTCCTTCAATCTCTATCCGCACATGACGGCGTTGGGCAATGTGACGCTCGCCTTGCGCAAGGTCGCCGGCAAATCGCGCGACGAGGCCGACGCTCTTGGCCGGGCCGCGCTGGACCGCGTGGGCCTCGCCGACCGCGCCGGCCACACGCCGGGCCAGCTCTCGGGTGGCCAGCAGCAGCGCGTCGCTATCGCCCGCTCGATCGCGCTGGAGCCGCGCGTCATGCTGTTCGACGAGCCCACCAGCGCGCTCGATCCTGAGCTTGTCGGCTCGGTGCTCGAGGTGATGCGCTCGCTGCGGGAGAGCGGCATGACCATGATCGTGGTCAGCCACGAGATGGGCTTTGCCCGCAATGCGGCCGACCGCGTGATCTTCATGGATGACGGCGCCATCGTCGAGCA
>Ga0137359_10006041_pt1 | contig 10033 bp, 7 predicted proteins | sample Mad1_40_16metaG_FD_108281 | JGI IMG/M metagenome (GOLD analysis project Ga0137359, IMG submission 108281) | Vadose zone soil microbial communities from Angelo Coast Range Reserve, California, USA - Mad1_40_16 metaG | ecosystem: Environmental > Terrestrial > Soil > Vadose zone | place: USA...
ATGATACGACGTGCTATCTCTTCAACGCGACTCGATCCAGTGCCGGTTGTCGCCAGTGAGTCTCCCGGATCACATGCCGGCATGGATATGGACCATATGAAAATTGACTGGTTAAAGGCTCCCCCGGAATTGATAGCCGGCAACGTTGCTTCGGGGGAAGCGTCAGTCAATCTCTTAGATGGTGGTCAAAAGTTACAGCTGAAAGGTGACAACACGAAGTACGGAAATCAATTCGTTACGGAGGCGATTTCGGTCCAGCCAGGCAAGGACTACGCATTTCGTTTGCCGTTAAAGCTTGAAGAAGGACGGGTCCTCATCAAGGTTACGAGCGCAGATCAAAGCAGGATACTCGCTTCAATTGGAATCGATCTGGTCGAAGGTGTTTCACCTGAAGAGCAGCCTTTGAATCGAATCTCACTGCCGTTTGTGAGTAGTAACAATCATGCCGTGCATTTGATCATTGCCAACAACGCCTCGGCCCCAGTGCACCCGATAGTTCAGCTGGGAAGAATTGAGTTGTTCGATTTAGGACCAAGCTCCTATCAGTGGCTGCGTTATCTGCGTACTCCGATCGGCTTTCTGCAGAAAACCTTTCTCACTGCCGGGATTCTTCCGCTGGTCATCGTTGGGACTATTCTGTTAATCCGCTTTCGGCAAGTTCGGACAGTAGCCATCCTGCTTATTGTTCCTGTTTACTACATGTTGGTCCAATCGGCTCTTCATACGGAACGCCGCTATGTCTTAATTATTCAATATTTCTTCCTGATTCTTGCGAGCGTTTCGTTATGGTGGAGTGTTGGATTGCTGCGATCACGTGCGCACTTCATGAACCGTAGTCGCAAACAGCGAGGGACTATTTAGCCCGATTCCAAAAATGATTGAACCTGCGCCCGAAGTTTGACCGCTTTTCAAGACTGCCTGAAGACACTCTGCGCCTCCTTGGCGTACTCGCCGTCTCTGCGGTGGGCTCGTTCTTGCGTTGAATCTCACCGCCGAGACGCAAAGTACGGAGGAGGTTCCGCAGAGGAAAATCGTATTCCGACAGACTCTTTTAGGTGGTCCTTTTTACCATCTGGTCCTCACGGCCGAATACCAGAGCCTTTACACCCAGCCCTGCAAAAACAAACAACAACGCCTGCATTGGCAAGCCGTAACGAATTTCTGTGTGGAGCGCTGAGCCGACCATAAGATAGTAGATCACCGTGCTGAGGAGAAAACAGGCAAGCCGCCAATCTTTTTTTATCGCGAACCAAATGCCCAACATCATGAGAGGTAGCGCGAGATAGCGCATTACACTTTGGACCATGCCCAGCACGTTTACCGAGAGGCCCACAACGCCGCCTTGCCAAATCGAGGGCAAGCACTTCTTGCTCGTCACATTAATACCGCCACTGCCGTAAAAAGGCCCTGGTTCTCCGGCGTACTTGAGCACACCCACCATCCGCCGCAACATCACGCCGCAGTACCAAACTGGATGCGCGCGAATTACCGCGAACGCCTTGCGCGCTCGTTCGCGGTCGCGTTTCACACCATCCGGGAAATAGAGACCGAAAGGAATATCCGGAGAAACACCGAGTGCGGCGCGTTCCTGTTCGATCAACGCCCGATCTCCATAAACGGCTCCAAATTCCAATGCACGATCAGTTTCGCCAATTCCCTCCCAAAGATTTGTCCCCGCGCCTAAACCAGCGGGTGTAAGCATATGAAACGCGACCGCGTTGCGAACCAACAAAGGTGTGACTAGAAGCATCGAGCCGAAGACAACTATCCCGCTGAGGGTAGCGCGGTCGCGCCAACTAAATCGTGCTGCCAGCAGTAAGGCAGCAACCCAAAATAAAGGAAGCAGCAGAGCATTGACCCTAAGCCAACAGGATGCTCCTAGCATCAATCCGGCGATAAATGCTGCGGCAAAACTGTGGCGCTGGGTCGCCAACAACAACGTCAAGACGCCTGCGATTACAATCCAACTTGCCGGCGCATCAGCCAGCGGCGTCGCACCATAGAGCGCCAGCAGAGGAGAAAGTGCCGCCAACAATCCTGCTGCTAACCCAACGCGCCAGTTGTAAGCCGTTACAGCAATACCGACAATTAGGAGGATGGAGAGAGAATCAAGGACCCATTGGACTCTTTGCACACTCGCGGCAGATCGTTCGCCGCTTAGTTTGTAAATGAGGGCGATCCAAAGTGGGTATCCGGGAGGATAAATGGCGGTCTCAGTGCGCGAAGGATCCTCGATCCAAAAAACAGAAGACTTATGGTCTAAAATCTCCTGGGCTTGTCGGTCGAAGAGAGCGTAAGTACCTGATTGAAACCATCCGGGATCGGCGAGATGGTCATGAATGAAATGGGTGGTCAGGGCACGCACCGCAAAAGACAGCATGAGAATCAGAAGCAGGAAGAGCAATCGAGATTGGACGTACTGCTTCAGTTTCATCTTCTAAGAGAAGGCTCGACTTTGAGACGGGGGAGGAGTCAACCGAATACCAAACATTCGACGAGCCTCTAGAAACACATTCTTCTCAGCGCAGAGTTTTTTTCTAGTCACTTCTTGGCGGTGATGATCACATTCCATCCGAGCCGGTGTTGTAGTCGTTTGAAAGCAGACTCCGAAATGATCTTGCCAAACATACGAAGTTCGACACGAGTCAACTGCTCTATTTCTACTTTCACATCCTCGAATAGATCAAAAAGTGCGCGCGCCTGTTTCCGACTGTAGACCTTCACCAGGGGGCGCGCTTCGTGCTCGCTGTATTCGACTGACCGGCTCATGATTTCCTCGGGCGAACGTCCGCGAAATAAATCCCTCTTCAAAAGACCGCGGCGCAGAATTATCTCGATCCAGTAGTTGAGCGAGTTGCGATGGTAAAGCATCACCTTGGCAGTTCCACCTTTGCGGAGTACGCGATGGATTTCGCTTATCGCACCGCCGGTATCAGGCGTATGATGAAGAACACCATTTGAGTAAACAACGTCAAGACTCTCGGAAGCGAAAGGCAGTCGCTCTCCGTCAGAAATCAAGAACACTCCGCTGGCGCCGTAGAGCGCAAAACGATGTCGCGTTATTTCTATTGAGCGCGGAGTTAGATCAAGCCCAATGCAGTGCGCGCCCCCGCGAGCAAACTGGAGCAGGTCGGTGCCCATGCCGCAGCCTATCTCCAGCAACTTGGCTCCAGGGAATCGTCCAAACTCCATTACGCTAGGCATCCATGGCGCATATTCCGTATATCGATGCCGCTCAACGCCATCGAAAAACTCACGAGTGCCGAGTTCGTGTTCACGGACGTATTCTGCACCGCACGGATCCTGACCCCATTGCTCGCGAGCACGCAATTTATCTTCAGCCAGACTGCTGCTCACTCTTTGCTGGTTACTACTCATTATGTTCGGCCCACGATCGATACGCGTCGAGTACTCGCTGTGCGTTATGTTTCCATGTGTAGCTTCGCACCGCAATCTCTCGAGCTTCTTTCCCCAAGTGTTCTCGCAACTCTGGAGATTCCACCAGGCGGACAATTGCTTCCTTGAGCGCACCCGCATCTCCTGGCTCTACCAGTAGGGCCGTTTCCTCGTGCGTGAGCACCTCACCAATTTGGCCGAGCCGGCTGGCCACGATCCCCTTCCCCATCGCCATGTACTCGAACAGCTTTGTGGGTGAGCCAAAGAATTCGCTTCCTTCGGCGAGCGGCACATGCGGCGCAACAAGAACATCGCAGGCGTCAAGGAGGGCCGGCACACGTTCATGGTCAACCGCCCCAGTGAAGATCACGCGCCCGTTTTCGCTTTCCGATCTCAAGAGTTGTTCTACCTCACCAAGCAGCACGCCACTGCCCACCAGAAGAAAGCGGACTGACGGCTTAGTTGAAATGGCTTTGATGGCTTCCGCGAGGGTCAGCGCCCCATGCCATGGACCAAACGTACTCACGAAACCAACCAGGACATCGTCTGGACTGACACCAAGTTCGCGACGAACATCGCCGCCACCAACTCCCGGACGGAACACATCCGTGTCTACGCCGTTTGGATTGACGATGATCTTGTTGGCTGCAATCCCACTGTTTTCCAGATTGCGGCGCTCGACTTCAGAGACCACGAAAATACGCGCAGCCGCTGCCAGATTCAAAAGCTCAAAGCGTGCGAGAAGGTTCAGCCTTCCAACACCGTCCCAATGTCGTCCTACCCAAACCTCGGAACCATTGTATTCGAGAAAAAGAGGGCGCGACGTTCGCAGCGTGGCAACGACGCCAGACCAGCTGAACCGCGCATATCGCTGATAGATAAAATCCGGAGGCTCGCGCGTGATCAGTGGCAGAACGGCGCGCGTGAAGACCATGTTGTTTTGGATATCAAACAGCGCCCGTGTTTCGCCGCCGGCTTTGGGTTCAACGATCGTGAGCCTTGCGTCGGATTGATCCAGGCCTGCTATCGCATCGTTGCTGATCAGGCTCACCTCGGCGCCCAGGTTGATGAGCGCGTCAACCACCCCCCTGAGGTGGCTGGCAGCACCTCCTGCCTGTGTTCCGGGTCCGGACGTGGCGCGCAGGTAAACAATGCGCGTCTTGTCGGCATGAGCGCTCAAAATTTTTCCCGCCACCCTGTGGCCCGATCGTTTCAATTGGTCCACCTCTCGTTCGAGCCTTTGCAGCTCATGCCGGGCACGTGCAAGGGTTGCGGCAGTCGAAATTGCTTCCCCCGTCAGCCTCGCAGGAGCACCCGCGAGGAGATTAGCGCGCGACTTTCTCAACACTCCGCCATGAGCGTCGATCATAAGCACGTGTCCCGCCCCAGCCAGGGCTCCAAACAACATGAAGATATTTCGTCCTCGCTGCCAGGCCAGACGTTCTGTGGCAATCGCAAACACATTTGGGCGGCGTGCGCGCAGTGTGCGAAGACGCATGGCAAGGCTACCGGAATCGATTTCGCTGCGTGAGATTGTTTCGATTGAAGCTTGCGGGTAATACCTGGCGAGCCACTCATGCGCCCGGCGCGCGTCACCGCTGAGCACGAGCAACACTACCTTCATGAGACCACTCCACTGGCTCCACGCCAGTTTACCAGGCGGCGCAATTCAGATGCTCGCAAGAGGAAAGCATCTGAAAGAGGTCGTCCCGTACTAATACGAAAGTGAACTGCAACCAGGCAAGAGATCAACGCATAGCTGATCGTGGAGGCGACAGCGGCGCCGCGCGCCCCGAAGCGAGGAACCAGCGCGAACACTAGAACCATATTGATTAAGAGAGTTACCAGCCAGAATACTGGAATTGTCCGCGGTAAACCTGCAGCGTTGAAATGCTGCACCAGAACGGATTCGAGGCCGATGAGATAGACGCCCGGCAAAAGGATTAGTAACTGCACGCTCACGTCCGAAAACGCAGGGCCGTAGAACACCGGAAGTAAGAAACTGAGAGGAGCGGCTGCCATGCAACAAAAAAGCATTAACGGCGCCGTGTGCCTCGTGACCACACATGTCATTTCGCCGTTCACATCCTGCTTGGCGGTAACGCGGGGAAACAGCAACGTTGCAATCACCGCAGGTAGCAACATCAACATCATGGCCACTTGTGACGATACGCTATACACACCCGCTTCCGCCGCTCCACGAAAATGATTTACCACTAGCAGGTCAGCACGAAAAATCAGCGCGCCCGCGAGAATCGAAATATGGAACTTGATTCCGTAGCGCATCATTCTCCCGAGAAGCCTCAAATCAGAACGCCATGCCACTGTATTTTTCAGTTTCGCGCCATAAGCTGCTACGAACGCCGCGATCAGAACGCTGATAACGATGCTTGCTCCGGTATTCAGACAGACAAGTGTCCACAGTCCGGCATTAAGGATCAGCAGCGCAACGATCGCGTTGATGAGCCCGAACGATTGCCCGGCCAAATCGAGAAGACTGAAACGCTCGATGCGCCCTAGCGCTAGAAAGATGTTGAGACCGATGAGCGTCACGAGTTGAAAAGGGATTGAGATGGCAGCTATGCCTATGAGACGCGGCGGAATAAAACCAAACCAACCGGGTCGCCACGCTGCCAGTGAGGTTAACCCAAAAGCCAACAGGCCTCCGACGATGAGAGCGAAGAGCAGAGAGTTAATCGCCGCCGGAGCGAGATAACGTCTCTCCTGGGCGATGAAATAGGTGTTGGCAGAAGGAAGGCCTGCGCTGCTGAGTTGAACAATTGTTCCGACAGCAACGTTGATGACCGCCAATTGTCCGAGCCGCTCAGTTCCGAGCCAACGTGCAACAATGATCCCCGCCGCGACGCTGTTGATCGTCATCAGAATGCGAGCAATAAATGTCCAGGCTACCTGGATGGAGAAGCGACGCCGAGAGGAGACGACGGTTGCCGCCGCTTGATCTAAAGGCTGTTCTAACATTAATCAATCCAGCGCTCGTACCACAAACTGAGATTCAACAAGGCCCACAGGTGAAACCCCCAATCCCGTTTCTTGCTGCGATGTTCATCAAAAAGCCGCTGCACAAACGTGTAGTCCAGCAGATCGCGCCGGCGCATTGTGGAGTTCATTACATGCGAATCAAACCAGTCGCCCAGACCGTTTCGGAACCATTCGCGGACGGGCGCACCGAACCCCCGCTTGCGGTTGTAGAGCAGATCTCGCGGTAACACCTCCTCAAGCGCGCGTTTCAAAATGTGCTTGCCACTTGCGCCTTCAACTTTCAAGGAGCGCGGCAAAGCAAGCGCATATTCGACAAGATGATGATCAAGAAAAGGAACGCGCGCTTCCACGCTGGTAGCCATGGTGATCTTATCAACGCGCATCAACAGCAGCTCTGGCAGACGTAGTTTCAACTCGAGATAAGTCATGCGGGCGAGAAAATCTGATTTCGGTCGCTCGCGTTCAATATGATCCAGATACGATCCGACAACCTCCAGAGATGAGGAGCCCCTCATGCGCTGACGCAGTTGCTTTGAAAGCACCCGCGCCTTAAACGTCTCGTCGTAAACAACAACTCCGCCCCAGAACAGCGGCTCATCCGCTCCGAGTCTGCGCATCAGTTCTATGGGCAGACGTTTGCTCCCTGTAGCTTCCAACGCAGGGCGCGCAATACCTGAAACGGCGCGACGAAGAGCAACTGGTAATGCTTCGGCATGACGCCAGAAGTTTTCGTAAATCCGCAGATGGCGCACGTAGTTTTCATACCCGCTAAAGATTTCGTCGGAACCTTCGCCCACCTGGACGACGATTGTTCCCGAATCACGCGCGAGCCTGGAAACATAGTAGAGCGGCACGCAAACAGGATCAGCAATTGGCTCGTCCTGGTGGTAAACAAGACCGGGAAGAAAGTCTTGCATCTCCTTCTCCGAGATGATTACTTCGTGATGGTTTGTTTGAAAATCTTTCGCTATGCGACGTGCTGAATCAAGCTCGTTGAGATACTCGGCATCGCTAAATCCAACCGTAAAGGTCTCAACTGGTCGCGACATCTGCTCCGACATGAGCGCCACGTTAGCTGAAGAATCAACTCCGCCCGACAGGAAAACTCCGAACGGTACATCTGACATCATGCGCTTTCGTATGGAGTCGCGCAGCAAGCGCAGGATATCTGCCTTGTGTTCCTCATCGCTGCGTTCGTCTATCCGTTCTGGAGGCAAAGCGTCCCAGTACTGCCTTATGTTGAGAGTGCCATCACGCTGCAGCGAAAGCATGTGACCAGCGGGAAGTTTTTGTATGTCGCGAAATAGAGTGTTAGGCGCGGGCGTAGTCAGGAAAGTGAGATAGTGATAGAGCGACTTCTCATCAATGTCCGGCGTTACCCCGGGGTGTTGCAGTATTGCTTTAATCTCAGAAGCGAAAATGAACCGGCCATCCTTGTAATAGTAGTAAATGGGTTTGACGCCAATTCGATCGCGCACAAGGGTGAGCTGCTGCTGTCTGGCATCCCACAAGGCAATGGCGTAATCGCCTTCAATCTCGCCCACGAAGTCGAGGCCGCGTTCTTCATAGAGATGAAGAATGGTTTCCGAGTCTGTGCGTGAAGCATAGATATGGCCGCGTTCCTCCAGACCTTCCCGCAAAAGCATGTGGTTATAAATCTCACCGTTAAATACGAGCCAAACATCCTCTGTACAACCGTGCATTGGCTGATGGCCGGCTTCTGAAAGATCGATGATCGACAAACGACGAAAGCCAAACCCACCGCGGCCGCTGTCAAAGACCAACTCGCCGGCATCGTCAGGTCCGCGATGCCTCATCTCATCGCTCATCCGCTTCAGCAAGGAGGCATCGATGTTGCCCACGGCTGAACTGTGTTCCCACACACCGCAGATGCCGCACATCAGCCCACCACCTCAGGCGGATGCCCCGCTGCCACACCAGAGCGGCTGCCGCCCTGGAGATCCCGGGGGCGCGAACCCTGGTTGTTTGTGTCAATCAAACTTTGCACCACGCCTCGAAAGAGTTTCAACATAACGTAATATCTCCCGCGTTACTGGATCAAGAACCCGCGCGAACGCGCGACCAGATCAGAGCGCTCTGCTACTTTCTCGCCAGCACACACTGGGACAAGGGCCCAACGAAAAGACTGACCGGCGCGCGAGATTAGGGTCCAACAAGTCGTAATGCTTTCCCGTTTCGCGCCATAATCTTCCGAGGTGAATTGATTCTCAAAGGTGGGCTTCTCCTGCGAGTCGAGTGGGCAAATAAGAAGTTTGGCGTCGCTTTTAGGATCGCAGGCCTGCGCAATCGTCTTCCTGTAAATGCTTACGTCGAGTCCGGCGTCAAAGTGGAATCGCACTACAAAGGTGTGATCGCCATGGCCGATGAACTGATCCTCAACCAGCCACCAACGTTCTCTCTTTGCAAATGTAATGGAGCGTCGATGTGTCACCGGCTGAGGCAGGCGCAAGTAACCGTCGTGCTCAGCAATCACGCGATCCAGCTCAGCTCCAGTTTCCCAGAGCAACACACGTGGGCATGCTTCCTCACCGATGATGAATGGGGCCTGAGTGGTTATCGTGTTTTGCTCCACGCCATCGATCTCGACGGTTGAATGGTAGGCAGTGGAGCGAAACAGATGACGCTGCTGTAAGTTTGCCGTGTAAACATACGTTCCCGGATCGACAATAAACGGACGACCGCAAGCGGAAACTTCTAAACTGAGCGCGTCATTATGTCCATGCGAACCCCGGCCATTAACTCCGGCGCCGCTTGCATTGACCAGAAGGTAAAGATCCTCGTCGCGCATGACATAAATGCCCGCGTCCGGAAAGGGGCACGAGCCTTCGGATGTTTCAGCAGACGATAACCTCTCGTACGCGCCTACCCCCTGCTCACCTAGAATCCAAAGTAATTCTTGTGGCATCGCGACACCGGGCAGCTTGAGTCGCGGATCATTAAAGACGACAGCGCCGATAGCCAGAACGTACGCATGATCGTCGGCCGAGCGACGGGAAATTGGGAAAACCTGACCACTGTCAGAATCTCCGATGAGCGGCGCGTGGCCGTCAGGCCTTAAGTAAGCAAGTACATATTCCAGCATCTGGTGGAGTTTCTTCCAGTATCTCTCCTCTATCTCAATCTCATTGGCGCGACAAAGAATGAATGAATATAGAAACAATTCGAGGACGAAGCGGTGATAACCCGTTGAGGCTTCGAAATCCGAGCCGTCAGCCGCCACCTGCTTGTCCATTTGGCGTAACATCTCGCGCAAACCAAAATCGCGCCACTCTCCGGCCTGCTCGAGTTCCGGCAGCATAATTCCCAGCCAGAGCAAGCCAATGATATCTGACAGATAGTGATTGCTGGCGGCAACGTAAGAGAACTCGAGATTCCGTCGTATGAATCTACCGTGGTGGTCGAACATTGCGAGCTGCACGGCTAGAGCTTTTTCGTCCAAATAACGGGAATGACGGAAAAGATCAAACGCCCCGAGCAAGTTCATTGCCCGCAATGCCACTTCCATCGCGCAATTCCAGTTAGCGCCGCGCCCATAGGGATTCCGCGAGTGCCAACTTGCAACTTGTTGGAAGAACTCTTCGCTGAAACGCTCTTCGCTCGTTACAGTGTATGCGCG
>Ga0137359_10006042_pt1 | contig 10033 bp, 8 predicted proteins | sample Mad1_40_16metaG_FD_108281 | JGI IMG/M metagenome (GOLD analysis project Ga0137359, IMG submission 108281) | Vadose zone soil microbial communities from Angelo Coast Range Reserve, California, USA - Mad1_40_16 metaG | ecosystem: Environmental > Terrestrial > Soil > Vadose zone | place: USA...
CGTGGCATCTGGGAGAGTGGCGCAGCTTTTTTTGTAGCCGCGCACGTGAGTCTCCACGGCGCAAGGCCGTGGCATCTGGGAGAGTGGCGCAGCTTTTTTTGTAGCTGTGACTACCAGTGTTGGGTTTTGATGACTGGCGAAGTATGGTAGATACAATCATTCGCTTTCTTGGTATCGTCTTGAACTCATGGCTTTAAATGGAGATCCTCCCATGCGCAAAGTTAACCTTTTATTCAGGTACGCAGTTTTCTTGTTCGTGGCATGTGCAGTTTTCGGCCCGAGGCTTTGCTTTGCGCAGTCTCTAAGTGATGAGTGGCAGTTCTACGGAGGCAATCAGGCGGGCACTCGATATTCGCCTCTCAAACAAATCAACCGCAACAACGTCGCTCGGTTGCGGAGGGCCTGGGTCTATCACACAGGTGAGCTGGACCTCGGTCTGAAAACTGCTCCATTTCAAGCTTCATTTTCCTGTACACCGCTTGTCATTAACGGAGTGATGTATCTATCGACTCCATCGAGCCGCGTCATCGCGCTTGACGCGGAAACAGGAAACGAGATCTGGAAATTCGATCCGCAGACCGGCAAGAAGGAGCGCGAGTTCAATTCTCATCGCGGCGTTTCTTACTGGGAAGGCGCGTCACTTAAAGGGGTTGGCAAAGAGCGGCGCATACTTTTCGGGACGGTCGACGGGCGACTCTTTTCACTCAATGCTGACACAGGTCAGCCCGCGACTGATTTTGGCAAAGGTGGCCAGGTCGATCTGCGTGCGGGTGGCGCCGACAAGTGGGCCCAGACACCGTCTTGGGGAGCGCGGGTCACTTCTCCCGCAACGATTTACAAAGACCTGGTGATTATCGGTTGGGGCCTGCCTGAGTTCCCCGCGCAAGGTCCCAGTGGTGACGTACGCGCTTACAATGTGCGCACGGGCGAACTCGTCTGGACCTTTCACACTGTGCCTCGTCCTGGTGAAATAGGCCATGACACATGGGACGCGAACTCATGGAAAGACCGGATGGGCGTTAATGTCTGGTCCATGATGAGCGTCGACGAACAGCGCGGCCTGATCTTTCTCCCCATCGGCTCACCTTCCTATGACTTCTATGGTGGTGACCGGAAGGGACAAAATCTGTTTGCCAACTCTCTTGTCGCCCTCAACGCGGCGAATGGAAAACTAGTGTGGTATTTCCAAATGGTCCATCACGATCTGTGGGACTATGACCTGCCGGCACAACCGCTTTTGATTAGCATCAGGTCACACGGCCGAACGGTACCGGCGGTCGCGCAAATAACTAAGATGGGCTTCGTCTTTGTATTCGATCGGGTGACCGGGAAACCACTCTTCCCGGTTGAAGAACGCCCGGTGCCGCAGAGCGATGTGCCCGGAGAGGCGACGTGGCCCACCCAACCTTTCCCCGTTAGACCACCGGCCCTGGCGCGCCAGTCAATGACGCGCGACGAGATCAGCCGCGTCTCCCCAGAGTCACAGGCCTACTGCACTGAGCTATTCAACAAGCTGACCAACAAAGGTATGTACACTCCGGCCCGCGTAGAGCCAACCTTGATGTTTCCCGGTTATCACGGGGGCGGCAACTGGTCGGGAGGTGCTTTTGATCCGACGACGGGTTATCTCTACGTGAATATGAATGAAGACGGCGCCGTCGGTGCAATGACGCGACAAGGGAAAGATGCACCGATGCCTTTTGTGCGCCAGGGCAGATTCGAAGAGTATGCCTGGTTTCGTGATAAGAACGGCCGACCCTGTCAGCAACCACCCTGGGGCACACTTAGCGCTGTTGATCTGAATAACGGTGAGATTGTTTGGAGGGTGCCGCTCGGAACAGTTGAAGAACTTGAAGCCAAAGGAGTCCACAATACCGGCACGCAGAATTTGGGCGGGGCGATTGTAACGGCGGGGGGAGTGGTCTTTATCGCGGGTACGACCGATCGTCGGCTCAGGGCCTTTGACGCGCAAACTGGGAAAGAGTTGTGGCAGGCAGAACTCGAGGCTGACGGTCACGCCACGCCCATGACTTATAGAGGGAAGAAAAGCGGCCAACAGTATGTCGTGGTCGCAGCGGGAGGCGGTGGCTTTCTCAGATCCCTCAGCAGCGTGCTCTCAGATACGGTAGTGGCTTATGCGCTGCCAAAATAATGTCGCTGGAGAGCGATGCAACTCATGTGTTGCGCCTGCAACGATCTTTTTCAGCATTCACGGCAGAAGCAATCAATTAGAAGTGTCCTAATTGGAAATTGTATTAGTGCATTCTCTGTGTTCTCCGTGCCTCCGTTGTGATAAAAGTGCCGAAAACCATTTCACCACGGAGCAGACACGGAGAACACAGAGAACCCCGTGGCACGTGAAATTAGGAGACTACCAATCAATTCGTATTGCTGACGAAAGCTACTCTTTTACTGTCCGGCGACCAGGAAGGCACGTTGATCGTTCCCTGCCCCCCATAGACATAAGCGACAACTTTAGGCTGGCCGCCTCCGATGGGCATGAGCCGAAGGTAAACCCGCTTGTAAAAGGGGTGATCGCCCGGTGCTACATCCTTGGGGAAGGATAAAAAGCAAATCCATTGTCCATCGGGAGAGATGTGCGGGAACCAGTTATTGAAATCGTCATTTGTAAGTTGTTGCTGCTCGCTTGCGTCCGGTTTCATTCTCCAGAGCTGCATTGTTCCCGAGCGCGTCGAGTTAAAGTAGATGTACTTCCCGTCAGGGCTATATTCCGAGCCATCGTCTAACCCCTGAGCTGAGGTGAGCCGCGTCTCGTTCCCTCCGCTAACAGACATTCTGTAGATGTCGAATTCCCCATTTCTTTGCCCTGTATAGATCACGAACTTACCGTCCGGTGACCAACCGTGCAGATAGGAGGGACCACTCGCGGTGATTCTCCGGGGCTTGCCTCCTTCGATAGGAAGAACGTAGACGATGGATTTATTGTCATCTTCCTTGCTGTGATTGCTGATGCCTATCATCTTGCCATCGAAAGACAATACGTGATCGTTGTTGTTATTAACGGCAACGTCGGTGTCTATCGCAACCGGAGAATTCCGGGCCAGGTCAAAGCGAAATAAGCGTCCATTGCGGTTGTAGATTAATGCTTTGCCATCTCTGGTCCAATTGGGCGCCTGCAAGGAGTCAGGCACGCTGTAGACTACTTTTCTCCGTCCGCTCTGAACATCCAGAATCTCGAGATTACTCCCGATGTAATCTCTGTATGGGACAAACTCATCCTTCACAGGGACCGTGATTCTCACGTCACGGAAAGCGGCCTTCTCGATAACATTGTTATTGTGCGAGCAGACGAATAGTCCAACGTAGACATCGTCGCCCAACGCGATGTCGGAGACCTGCTCGGCGACAAACGGCTCGCCGAAGTGTGCGACCGCCATCACATATGTGTTGCCTTTCCTTTCCAGTTGAACTACATCTGGCGCTGTGACGTTAGACTTGATCTCCTCAGTTACAGTTCCCTTACTTCGTCTGAACTGAAGCGAGGTGAGGCCGTCTCCGTGCACTACCGCACTGACTTGAGCAGAATCTGTCTCGAGCTCAGGACGAATAATCCAACCGATCTTCCGATGTGCTTCTACGCCCTTACCGATGAATGTAGTCCTCGCCGTGAGGATGAAATTTCCCCTCATGCGCTTCCAAACGAAATGAAACTCGTCGTGGTCCATCCACATATTAGAACCAGAGCCAGCGACGGTGTACTCTTCTCTTTCATCATCGTAGAGAGCAGAGCCCGCCTGGTTAACCTTCCCTACATCGGTTTGGCCCTCGAACAGACCCAAAGGCTTCTGACTGGGAGCCGAATGAGTAGCTGTTGAGATAATCAACAAGGTGATGCCAGGCACCGCCTTCAAAGACTGAAAGATTCTATTTTTCATTTCAACCTTTTTCTCACACTGTAGAGTTGCAAGCCAAGCTTCGAGAGCTTTCTTCTCGCAGAGCTCGACCCTCGAAGGCCAAATCTCGCGGCACACAGACTAACGGCTGCACCATGCTTTGTACAAAAAGTCCTGACTACCGCCACGTGGAGCGCGATCAGTACAGTACCGCGAGCGAAGCGACCGGATGTTGCGTTTCAACTAACTAATTGACTGGCTGCCAAATTATGAGAATCACATTGGGAGGCGAATGTAACATCCGGTCGCTTCGCTCGCGGTACTGTACTGATCATCGCACCTTTTTGTGCAAGGCTGCACCACAAAACCCTCGATGCAGAAATGAGCGACGATTCATCAGATCCTGAGCTTCGTTGCTTATCACGTCCGTTGCACAAATATCCCTGAGAAGTATTGGCGATGGCCATAGAAGACAATGAACCACAGGATTGTTCCGAGGATTGCCAACTGTGCACCACTTCGATTCAGGAAAACGTGATACAAAAGGATGTTCACAATTACAGGTCCAAGAAGCACTAGCGCCAGCGGGACAAAACGATTAACCAGCAGCAGCACGCCACCTACGACTTGTAGCCCAGCTATCACCCACAAGTAATGAGACGCTGCGAGTGCGATGATAAACTGGCCTGCCAGGCCTGAAGGCATGGGGCCCATGTTAAGGAAATTCAAGAAGCCATTCAGCCCAAAGACAACGAAGATCAGGCCGAGTAGAAGTCGTGCGACCAAGTTTACGATTTTCATTCACTCTCCTTCCGATAACTCGATGGCTGAAAAGGGTAGTCGGGATATCAAAGCCAGTCGCTGAACTGGCCCATGCCCAACTGCTCGCTTTTGAGGTGTTGCGTCGGATCAGTTTAGCCCGGTATTCCACGCGGGACAATCGCGTTGGATGGTTTCGCCGATTGAATCCAGTGTTATTTTCAGGCGTCCCCAGGCGACGGGTAACGTGAGCTGCTAAGCTTTCACCCATCGTTCGGCCCACTTGCCCAGGGCTAATATCGCAGGTTCAAGGTCTTTTCCCGATTCAGTGAGTTACAGCCTCAGACACAAACGTCTGCCGGATAAGACCGCCAAGAGAGAAGCTGTGAAGAAAAATGAAACTAGCCAGATTAACGCGGATAACGCGGATAACGCGGATCAGAACAAATAAGAAGTTAAGAAAGCCATGAACGTTTAATATTCCTTTTTTGATCTGTCTGATCCGCGTTAATCTAGGCGTCGATGAAACTCTCGACCAGGCGGCGTAGTCAGGTACTTATTAGGCATTCAGCAAAAGCACGCAAGCGGCCCCAAAGTTTCGCGTCGGTATGGAAACCTTTGCGCGAGCCACTTTTCCGCGCGCTATGGATCGCTGCTGTTGCCTCGAATGTTGGTACGTGGATGGAGGATGTCGGGGAAGCCTGGCTGATGACTTCCCTTTCCACATCGACGCTCATGGTTGCGCTTGTGGAGACTGCCGGAAGTTTACCCATTGTGCTGCTGGCAGTTCCGTCTGGCACCTTCGCAGATCTTGTCGATCGGCGCCGGCTCTTACTCATCACCCAGGCATGGATGCTAATCGTCGCTGCGACGCTGGGAGTCTTGACCATCGCAGGGGTCACCACACCCTGGCTCCTGCTGATTCTGGCTTTCGCGCTGGGCTTAGGTGCAGCCGCGAACGCACCAGCATGGGAAGCGATCACGCCTGAACTGGTCTCCAGAGAAGACCTACCAGCAGCTGTCACACTTGGCGCCGTAGCATTCAACGTGGCGCGTGCAGTCGGTCCCGCTTTGGGTGGCCTGCTGGTCGCGGCATTTGGACCAGGAGCTGTCTTCTTATTGAACGCAGCCTCTTTTCTCGGCGTGATCTTCGTGCTCTATAGTTGGCGGCGACCTGTCGCAAAGAGCAATCTACCGCCCGAGCACGTCTTGGGGGCAATGCGTGCGGGGCTTCGCTACGTGCGACATACGCCAGCGCTCCAAGCAGTGTTAGTACGCGCGGCAGCTTTTATTTTGTGCGCGAGTGCATTGTGGGCGCTCCTCCCCCTCGTGGCACGACGCGAACTAGGGCTGACTGCCGCAGGCTATGGCGTACTTCTCGGCTGCCTCGGATTGGGAGGTGTCACCGGCGCTTCATTTCTGCCAAATGTGAGGTGGAAGATTTCGACCGACTCGTTAGTTGTTGGTGCAACGTTGATCTACGCCGCGGTGATGGTTGTAGTTGGCTACGTGCATACCGTAGCCCTGGTCGGCGGATCAATCTTCTTTGGCGGCATTGCGTGGATTGCACTGCTCTCAACTTTTAACGTCGCTGCGCAAACAGCAACCGCTGCTTGGGTGCGAGCCCGTGTACTCGGAGTCTACATGCTTGCTTTCTTCGGTGGATTCGCGATCGGCAGCGCCATGTGGGGTTGGATTGCTGGTCGCGCCGGCATATCACTGACGCTCTTAATTGCTGCGGTAGGATTGGTCGCCGGGCTCGCGACCGGAATCCGCTTTAAACTGAGGTGCAGTGAGAATTTGGACCTGACACCGTCCGCTCATTGGCCCGAGCCGAAAGTACAAGCAGAACCCGAAGCGCAGGCAGGACCAGTGCTGGTCACCATTGAATACGAAATCGACCCCAACGACGCTGAGGCATTTACCGAGGCAGCACGAGCATTAGGTGAGATCAAACGACGCGATGGCGCCTTCTACTGGAACCTGTTTCGCGACACAGCTGAACCAGGCCGCTTCGTCGAGACCTTCATTGTGGACTCCTGGGCCGAGCATGAGCGCCAACATGGACGTTTGACGAAAGCTGACCGTGAGGTGGAAGAACGCGTGCAACGTTTCCATTTGGGAAAGTTGCCACTAAAAATATCCCACTTTATTGCCGCGGAGTGAAGCACTACCTGATCGTCTTTTCAAATCTCGCTCGAGGGGCGCGTCCAAACACACATCAAGATCTTTCTTTGAGCCAAGCAGTATTCCCTTAAAGCAATCTGCGCGAACCAGATAACCACCGTGGTCGCGATTTAGGGAGTTTTCACCCAACACTCCGAGGGTGAATTCAGCCACTCTCCCGCATCGCGCATATGGATCACGGAGCTTAGGTGGCATTCCCTCACGGCACATCACTTGCGCGTTTCCGTCTCACAGATCCATCGAAGGCAAAACGCAATATTCGCAGCCTGAGCCGGCAATGTCCGGTTCAGTGGCGAAAGCAATTTTCAGAAAGGAATAACTACTATGCCAAACCACGGTACGGCAGCTAAAGCGCCAGTGCGCAGCGACGACGAGATTCGTAACAGCGTTCTGATGGAACTCAGGTGGGACCCGAAGATCACTTCAACCGACATCGGGGTAGCAGTGAAAGACGGAGTAGTGACGCTCGCCGGTTTCGTTTCCAGCTATTGGGAGAGAGACGCTGCCGAAAAGGCCGCCAAACGTATCTACGGAGTCAGAGGTGTGGCGAACGATCTTGAAGTGAAACTTTTGGAGGCTCGCACCGATCCCGAGATTGCCAGAGATGCTGTGCACGAATTGCAGAGCCACATCAGCATACCCGCGAACGACATCAAGGTCACGGTAAGTGGCGGGTGGGTAACCCTCGAAGGCAGAGTTGACTGGCAATACCAGAAGGTTCTTGCTGAGTCAGCGGTCAAGAAACTGAGAGGAGTGGTTGGTGTCAGCAACAAGATAGGGGTCAAGCCAGCGGTCTCTCCATCAGACATCAAGAGCAAGATCGAAGATGCACTGAGACGTAGCGCGGAGCTTGATGCCCGTCGCATCACGGTGGAGACCGACGGCGGCACCGTCAAACTTTATGGCAGTGTGCGTGCCTGGGCCGAAAGAGAAGAAGCCGAACGAGCTGCATGGTCGGCGCCAGGAGTGCTAAAGGTTGAAAACCACATAACCATAAGCCCCTAGTTCATTCTGGTCTGTTTAGCAGCAAGAGCTGCTTACGCAAGTCAACCCATAATTGTGGAAGGAGAGAAGTCATGAAGAGATACACGTGCATGGTAGTCGCAGCTTTGAGCCTCTTGATAGGGCTGGCCTCAAGTTTCGCGTCGCCGCAAATTGAAGGCGAGCTCAAAGTAAACGTGCCGTTTACTTTCTACGTCGGCAATACGGAACTACCCGCCGGCGAGTACACCATCAAGCGTGTCCTTCCCAGCGACCCCGATGTGCTGGAGATACGGAGCTCTGACGGTAAAGCGGCAGTCCTGATTTCAGGGCAAGCGGCGGTATCCACGACCACTCCGGCTAAGACTGAGCTGATTTTCAAGAAGTATGGAAGCGTGCCAGTTCTCTCGCAGATTTTCGAGGCGGGAAATCAGACGGGGGTCGAACTCCCGAAGTTGCTCCAGGAGGAACGTGCGGGAAAGGGCGGGGCCAAACCCGAGAGGCAATCGGTTGGCGGTAAGAGTAGCAAAGAGAAGTGAGCCCGAGCCCATTCGCCAAACCAGCGAATTAGGAGATCCGCCGGAGGCCAACGTGATGAATGGGTTTACGATCTTCGCCGGCACCGCCAACCCTGCGTTGGCAGCCTCAATCGCGTCCGAGTTGGGCGTGCAATTAGGCGCGTGCAACATCGAGCGATTCCCTGATGGTGAGGTGGCAGTTAGAGTTCTTGAGCCAGTGCGCCGCAAGGAAGTCTTCCTCGTGCAGTGGTAACCGATACAGTCCCTGTGAGAGAGGAGAACTGGCCGAAACTAAACGTAATCTCTATCGCGCCATTGATCGCTGGCGCGCTAGAGCGCTTCCTCGCTGACGGCACGCTTGCCGACCTGTACAAAGTAAACGCCCCGAAGCGCGCGGCTGATAAGGAGAAGAAGAAACATGCAAGCACCACTCTTTCGTGATCGCAGAGAAGCTGGCCGGCTACTTGCTGCGAAGCTTACCGCTTATGCGAATCGTCCTGAGGTGCTAGTGCTGGCTCTGCCACGCGGCGGAGTGCCCGTGGGTTATGAAGTTGCTCGCGCCCTCAAAGCACCGCTCGACGTTTTCATAGTGCGCAAGTTAGGAGTGCCTGGCCACGAAGAGCTTGCGATGGGAGCCGTTGCGACCGGCGGTGTCCGAGTACTCAACGATGAGATTGTGCGGGCTCTCCGCATTCCGGAATACGTAATTGACCAAGTGGCGGCGAAGGAACAGCAAGAACTGGCACGGCGCGAGCGTCTTTACCGGGGTAATCGACCTGCTCCCGACGTGCGTGGTCGGACCGTGATCCTGGTGGATGATGGTCTAGCGACGGGGGCAACGATGCTTGCTGCAATCAAGGCCTTGCGACAGCAGCAGCCGGCTCGCATTGTCGTTGCAGTGCCAACCGCAGCCCCCGAGACCTGCGAAGAGCTAAAGGCCGAGGTTGATGATGTCATTTGCGCCGTTACGCCGCGGCCGTTCTACGGCGTCGGTCTCTGGTACCAGGACTTTTCACAGACGACGGATGAAGAAGTTCGCAACCTCCTCTCGCTCTCGCCTGGCGCCGGGAAAGGTCAAGCCGCCTGAGACAACCGAAGGAGAAAGAACGTGCAAAACACAACCGAGTCGACACTTACGAAGACAGTACGTGAGAACGCGCGCACGCTAACGGGCGCCTACCAGGACTATGACCCGCTCATCGATTTGGTTGGTGACGCGCGCTTCGTTCTGATAGGCGAGGCCTCGCATGGCACACACGACTTCTACCATGAACGCGCCCAGATAACGCAGCGCCTTATCAAGGAAAAGGGCTTCACGGCCGTCGCGGTCGAAGCGGATTGGCCTGACGCCTACCGCGTCAATCGTTACGTGCGCGGCATGAGCAGCGACGCCTTTGCCATAGAAGCATTAGCGGACTTCCGGCGATTCCCAACGTGGATGTGGCGCAACACCGACGTCGTTGAATTCGTTGAATGGCTGCGCGCATACAACGATACGCTCCCCACAGGTGCGACAAAGAGCGGGTTCTACGGACTCGATCTCTACAGCCTCCGCGCCTCAATGGAGGCCGTGCTCAAGTACCTCGAGAAGGTCGACCCTGATACGGCAAAGCAGGCCCGCTCTCGTTACGCCTGCTTCGACCACTTTGGCGAAGACACTCAAGTTTATGGTTTTGTGACGGGCACCGGCCTCGCCAAGTCATGCGAGGAGGAAGTCATTAACCAGCTTGTCGA
>Ga0137359_10006045_pt1 | contig 10032 bp, 6 predicted proteins | sample Mad1_40_16metaG_FD_108281 | JGI IMG/M metagenome (GOLD analysis project Ga0137359, IMG submission 108281) | Vadose zone soil microbial communities from Angelo Coast Range Reserve, California, USA - Mad1_40_16 metaG | ecosystem: Environmental > Terrestrial > Soil > Vadose zone | place: USA...
CCTGCGCCGCGTCATACGCCCCGGAATCACGGGTTGGGCCCAGATCAACTGCGGTTATGGCGCTTCTGTGGAGCAGTCGAAAGAGAAGATGCGATATGACTTGTACTACATCAAGAACATGTCGCTCACCCTGGATCTACTGATCACTTTTCAGACCATCAAGACAGTAATTTTCGGACGAGGCGCCCGGTGATCTTGATGAGTCCGCACCAGGTGTTATTTGCGTTCGCTGCCGTGGCGGCCGTTTTGGCGCTGGGTGGAGCACTATACGTTGTGCTTCTCGCGTTAGTTGGCCTTTTGGCGAAGCCCGCCGCCCGTTCTGACCGAACGGAGGCGGTTCCTCGCACGCGATTTGTGATGCTGATCCCCGCGCATAACGAGGAAGAGGGAATTAGCGCGACGCTGGAGAGCATACGGCTTCAGAAATACGCGGCGACTCTACTGCGCGTAATTGTTATCGCTGACAACTGCTCAGATCAAACCGCCGCCGTAGTTCGAGCCCACGGTTTCGAGTGCTGGGAACGGGTGGCACCCACCGCCCGCGGTAAAGGCCCGGCGCTCCGGTGGGCGCTCGATCAGCTGGCCAACGCGCCGTTTGATGCGGCTGTCTTCATTGATGCCGACACGCGCGTCGATCCGGAGTTTTTGCCGGCGATGGATCGCGGAATCCAGCAAGGGGCAGTGGCCCTTCAGGGAAGATATGAGTTCGATGTTGCCGATTCCTCGTATTTTTCGCTGATTAGCTTCGCGAGCAAAAGATCAGAAAACAGTTTATTTTGGCGGCCTAGGCAGCTTTTTGGTTGGGCAGGTTTCATCGTCGGGAACGGTTTCTGCCTGAGGCGTGAAACCATCCAATCTGTACCCTGGGACGCATATTCCATCGTCGAGGACGTGGAATATTCCATTCAACTGGCGCTGCAGGGTTTGCAAGTGCGGTATCTCGAGGCTGCGTTGGTCACCTCCCGTCCGACCCGACGTGTGGCGGACGCCGCGCCGCAGCGGTTGCGCTGGGCCTCTGGCACGTTTCAGGTGATCTTGCGATATGCCCCGAAATTGTTGCGCGCGAGCATTGTGCAGAGGTCGTTTCTTTTGGCGGAGATGGCGCTCGCACTTACTCTGACCAGTCGCTTCCTTGTGCTTTATCTTCTGCTCGCTGCTTCAGGAGCCTCTCTCGCGCTGGGAGTCAGCGGAAGCGCCTTCTATCTGCGCGCCGCGGTAATCGCGTCATTTCTCCTCTTGGCGATTTACACAGCGATGGTCTTTTCGCAGATTCCCAAGAAGTACGGCAGTCCGCTGAAGTCATTGGCAGCCTTGCCGTTCTACGTCTGCTGGATGCTCTTCGTTCACATGGCCGCCGCCGTTGGACTGCGCCGCAATAGTTGGGTCCGAACGGCTCGATAGTGGAAACACTGATGACCGCCAATCCAATCCGGATTCTCCACTTGATTGCCAGCAACTTTGTTGGTGGTCCTGAAAAGCAGATTTTGCACCATGCGGATGATCTTCGGAACAGCGGCTTTCAGATCTGGATTGGCTCGTTCCGCGACCAGCAACATCGCCCGGAGATTCTTGACCACGCAGAGCGGGAAGGCTTGCGGACCTGTGAGCTTCTTCCGTCCTGGCGGTTCGACCCGAGCGTCGCCTGGCAGTTGGCGTCATTTCTGCGCCGGGAGAAAATCCAACTTCTTTGCACACACGGCTATAAGGCGAACACATTCGGCGCCCTTGCCAAAAGGCTTGCTGGCGTTCCGCACATCGCTTTCTGCCGAGGTTGGACGGCGGAAACCAGCCTCATTAGAGCATTCGAGTTACTTGACCGCCGGCTCCTACGTTTTGCTGACCACGTCGTTTGTGTCTCCGAGGCCCAAGCCGAGCAGCTAGGTAGTAACTCCCCAATACGGCCGAAAATTTCGGTCGTACAAAATGCAATGCTGCAAAATCTACCCTCGATTCCTGAAAAGAATCGTGAACTCTGCAGGGCACAACTCGGGTTCGCGCCGGACGCGCGGCTGATTGGAGCCGTCGGCCGCCTCAGCGTAGAAAAGGGGCAAAGATTTCTCGTTGAAGCGTCCTCAGAGTTGGTTCGCGAGTTCCCTGACGTCAAAGCTGTGTTGCTAGGTGAGGGCCGGGAACGCGCCAACCTGGAGTCGCAAGTAAAAAAGCTTGGACTGGAAGAGGCCGTCCGGATACCGGGCTTTCAGACCGATATTGCCACTTGGATCGGTGCGCTGGACGTGATGGTCAATTGCTCTCTGACCGAAGGGCTCCCCAACGTGGTGCTAGAAGCACTGGCCATCGGAACGCCGGTGGTGGCGAGCGCCGTTGGAGGCGTCCCGGAATTAATCAAGGACCGGGAAACAGGCCTTTTGGTGCCACCCGCGGACTCTGCTGCTCTGGCTTGTGGCGTAGCGTCGCTTCTGCGCGATCCGCGGCTCGCTTCCTCGTTGAGCAGCGCTGGGCAGTCCTGGGTGAGAACCAAGTTCTCCGCCTGCCGACAGCGTGAGTCTTTGCTGGCGATTTACCGGCAAATCCTGCATCTCGCGCCCGACGCGGAAATGACACGTAAGGAAGACACGCCGGAAGCTGACGTTACGAAGGGATCTGTCTGCGAACAAGCGCAAGCGGATAAATCCAACAAGGAATCTTCTCCGTTCATATCTATCGTCATCCCGGTGCGTAATGAAGAAAAACACCTGAGTGCAGTGATTGAGGGGCTGTTAGGTCAGGACTATCCCGCCGATCGTTTTGAGATTTTGGTTGTGGATGGAAACTCGACAGATGGCACCGCGCGCGTGGTGGAAGAGACCGCCGAACGTTCCGCGACGCCGATCAAGCTGCTTCCTAATTCCGGACAGCTATCGAGCGCCGGACGCAACGTTGGTGTGCGCCACAGCTCCGGCGAGTTGATCGTTTTTATCGATGGTCATTGTCACATTCCTAGCCGCGAGTTTCTTCTTGATACGGCGCGCTACTTCCAATCGGCTGGCGCGGATTGTCTTTGCAGGCCGCAGCCCCTTACCGCACCGGGCAGCAATTGGTTTCAGAGAGTTGTCGCGGATGTGCGAGCCAGTTTGATCGGTCACGGATTGGATTCGACTATCTATTCCTCAACTCTCGAAGGATTCGTGGATCCGACCAGCTCGGGAGCGAGCTATCGCCGAGATGTCTTCGATCGAGTCGGCCCGTACGACGAACGATTGGATGCATGCGAAGACGTGGAGTTCAATCATCGCGTCCTTCATGCGGGACTTCGCGCGTATATCAGTCCGCGCCTGACGGTTCAATATCACGCGCGATCGTCGCTTTACGGCCTCTGGAAACAGATGGTGCGATACGGCCGCGGCCGCTATCGTTTCAACAGAAAGCACCCGCAAGCATTTTCGATAACCCAGGTAATACCGGCTCTGTTTCTGGTGTGGTTGCTTTTCGGATCTGTGGGTGGCGTAATTTCGACCCGGATCGCGCAAATGCTTCTATGGTCGGTGGCCGCGTACGGCGCGGTCATAGTTGCATCCTCGATAGCTCTGGGGCTGCGACGTGGCTGGCGGCATGCCATAACGGCTCCCAGTGTCTATCTGACGATCCATTTGGGATTGGGATACGGTTTTCTCGCTGAAGCAGTGCAGGCTTTGCGGCGAAAGATCTGGCGGCGGCGTTCACAGGCACGTGAAGACAGCTCCGTATTTCAGGACTCATCGGCTCGATGCAATTCAACTACGGGTTGCGTGCAGGCTCCGCGGCCGCAGACGGCGACGTCCGCAGTTGGCGACTTGCCTTTAACTCCCGCTGGCAAGTTCCAACCCATAAACGCTTTCACGGTTGATGTCGAAGACTACTTCCATACGGAGGCGATGGCCAGCGTCGTTTCCCGCGAAGCGTGGGAACACATGCCTTCGCGAGTGCAAGACAGCACCCGCCGATTATTCGAGCTGCTGGGTAATCACAACGTGCGCGGTACGTTTTTCTTTTTGGGATGGGTGGCGGAGCGGTTCCCGCGTCTGGTACGTGAAGCGTTAGAGCTCGGGCATGAGGTTGGTTGCCACAGTTTTTGGCACCGGCCCGTCCATCGACTCACGCCCTCTGAATTTCGGGACGACACGCTCCGGGCCAAGCGCGCAATTGAAGACGCGGGTGGCGTTCGCGTTCGCGGATATCGAGCGCCCAGTTTCACCATGGTGGCGGGAACGGAGTGGGCTCTCGCTATCTTGGCCGAACTCGGTTTTGACTATGATTCCAGCGTCCATCCGGTTCCCCACGATTTATACAGCAACGCTTCGGCGCCTCGCGTACCCAACCGCGTTAGTGGAGGGGCAATTCTGGAGTTGCCAATCGCCACCACTCGCCTTGGGAACAAAAACTTGCCCATCGGTGGTGGTGGCTACCTCCGAATTTTGCCATACGCTTATTCACGCTGGGGGCTGCGCAGGTCCAATCAGGTGGAAGGCATGCGTGGGATCGTTTATCTCCACCCGTGGGAAATCGATGCAGAGCAGCCGCGGCTGCAGGCGCCTCGCAAAGCACGTTTCCGGCAATACGTTGGTCTCAGCACAATGGAGCGTAAGCTCGATTCCTTGTTGCAAGATTTCCGGTTTGCGCCGATTTCGAGTGTGTTTCAGCAAGAACTGCTCGAGACTGCTCCGGTCACCCGAGCTGCTGCTTCACCTGAGCACGTCGAAACCTTATCCGGTCGCGGGTCCCAGCGGGTTGCCAGCTCCGTCGTTCCCCTTGGAGGCCGCTGATGGTTTGGGCCGTCTCCGCAGTGCTGGGTGTCATGGCCATCTGGGCCTTGTTCAACCCATTCGTCGGCTTGATTGGCGTGTTGGCCATCATCTTCGTACGACCGGGCGAGTTGTATCCGATTCTGGACGCGATTCACATCCAGCGAACCTTCACCTTGCTGGTGTTGATTTCCTTCCTTGTGCATGAACGCCGGCTGCAAGTGCCCAAGGTAAGCAAGGCCTTGCTGATTTTTTGGATCGCAATGTTCTGTACGGTACCGCTTGCTTTTTGGCGCGCCGGCGCTTTCCAGAACAGCTTCGATTTCGGGAAAGTAATTATGTATCACCTGCTGATCGTAAATTTGGCGACGACGGCAAAACGTTTTCGGATCGTCCTAATTACCATCTGCGGGCTGGTAGCGTGGATGGCCGCCTGGAGTTCCTATCTGTATTACGCCGGAGAATTTCAGGTTCGGATGGGCATTCAAAGAGCCGTCGGGTTGAACAACCAAACAAACGATCCAAACGCGCTAGGAATCACGATTGTGACGGCGCTACCGCTGTTTCTGCTCCTTTGGCGCAAAGATGCGGGCCGCATCCGCTGGCTGATGATTCCATTAACCGCGATATGCCTCTGGACCATCGTGCTTACCGGCTCACGCACGTCGTACATCGTTTTCGTCGCGCTGGCTATGGTTTACGCGCTCACGCATCGCTATCGAATCCCGATGGCTATCGGCACCGTTGTGTTGGTCGCGGTGATTTGGTTTGCCCTGCCGAGTCAGTATCGCGCACGCATCGCGACCGTCGACAACCTCAGAGCGGACGATTCGTATCAGGGGCGCGTTCAGTCCTGGAGCGCCGCATGGGAGATGTTCAAACATAATCCGCTGACCGGTGTCGGAGTGGGCGAATTTACCGATGCGCACGGCGCCATGGCAGGACACTGGCTCAACGTGCACTCTCTTTATTTCCAGTTACTTTCCGAGATGGGCTTGGTCGGCATTTTCTCCTTCGGCGCCTTTCTCATCACGGTGTTTCGAGAAAATAGATTAATCCACCGGAGAGCGAAACGCATTCCTAACTGCCCGGCCTGGTTTCGACAGTATCCCGCTGCCTGCAACTTGGCGTTCATCGGCCTTCTACTGACTGGCTATTCGTCGCATAACCTTGGCCGCGACACCTGGTATTTTTTTGCCGGGTTGACAGCGGCCGCGGGTTTGGTGGCTAAGCGCGAACTTCGTGTTGCGGAACAGCGCAAGGATTCCGAGGTCGCGGTCCAAGTTGCCAGCCCGGTTGGTCTTGCGGAGGTGCAGGCATGAAGGGTAAGTCTGCACCGCTGCGAGCCGCATCCTCCTGGATGGTTCGCAACTTCATTTTTCCGGCCTGGGTGCGCCGCGATCATCCGGCATACCCCGGATACTTTAAAGAGTTCGACCGGAGCCAATTTTTTTCCAAGGCCGAGGTGGAAGCTCTGCAACTCGAGCGCCTCCGGAAACTGCTTCGCCACGCGTATCAGCACTGCCCCTTTTATCGCGAGCGCATGCAGCGCGCCGGATTTCATCCCGAAGCGCTTCACTCCCTCCGCCAGCTCGCAAGCATTCCCGTTCTGACCAAAACCGATATTCAGGAGCACGGGCGAGAGATGGAGGCTGCAAATTTTCCCGCGGCTCTTCGCGTTCGCAACCAAACAGGCGGCTCCACGGGCAGCCCGCTGCAGTTCTATGTGGATAAGGAGCGATTTGCCTCGCGCTTTGCCAGCACAACCCGTCACAACCAGTGGGCGGGACTTCGTCCAGGAGATTGGCATGCGGTGCTTTGGGGCTCGCGCCTGGACCAGAGTGGCCAGCAAACCTGGTGGGACGCCTGCCGCAGCAATCTTTTGTACCGTTCGATTTTCCTGAACACGTCCTCCATCGACGAGCAAGACTGGGTGGAATTTCTTCGCAAGCTGCGAGCGAAGCGGCCCCGCATCTTGCTCGCATATACGCAGGCAGCCGTCCTCTTTGCAAACTATCTCCGGCAAAAAGGCATCACCGACATTCAGTTCGATTCCATCATCACCACTGCCGAGGTCTTGTTGCCCGGCCAGCGGCAGTTCCTGGAGCAAAGTTTTCGCGGACGAGTCTTCAATCGCTATGGCTGCCGGGAAGTGAGCGTGATCGCCAGCGAGTGCGAGCATCACCGCGGAATGCATGTAAGCTCTGACACGTTTGTGGTTGAAATCGTGCCCAACGATGCGATTGCCAAACCGGCGGGCCGAATCGTAATCACCGATCTCTTGAATCTGAGCATGCCGCTGATCCGCTATGAAATTGGCGACGTTGCGGCGTGGGCCGAGGACCAGAATTGCCCTTGCGTCCGTAATCTTCCGCTGCTCACGGAAGTACAAGGCCGGACTACGGATTTCCTCGTGTTGCGCGATGGACGGCACATCTCAGGTCCCGCGCTCACGCTCGTAGTTGCGGATATGCCGCAGGTCCGGCAGGTGCAATTCGTGCAGAAAGCGCTCGATCACATCGTCATTCGCGTCGTTCCTGGAAAAGCGTATGGCCCTGCAACCGCTGAAGAACTGCGGCGCCGCTTGAGCCTCTATCTCAGTTCCGACACCACTCTGGACATTGAACCGGCGCAAAGCATTGCCAGCGAGATTTCGGGGAAGTACCGCTTCGCCATCAACGAGATCGCCGCGCCGGTGAAATTGACGGAAACGGCAGAAGATCAGGGGCAGCCTCTTGCGCGCAATTAACTGGCTCTACGTCAATGGCGTCTTGCCGGTAATTCACCCGGCACAGTACCGGGGTTTGGGGCGCGAGCTGCGCAAGCACGAAGCGTTCGAGCGCAAGTCTCTCGCGGAAAACCAACAAATACAGTGGGAATCGCTGATCGTTCTTCTACAGCACGCGTATGACACTACGCCTTTTTATCGCCGGCGCTTCGATGCGGCTGGGATTCATCCAAAACAAATAAGCTCTCCATCGGACTTGCAAAAACTTCCAGTCTTGACCCGAGATGATCTTCGTCATCATCAGGACGATCTCTGGTCCCGTCTATATCCCCGTGAGGTGCTTCCGGGCGCTGCCACCGGCGGAACGACGGATCTTCCTGTTCGCCTCTTGCGATCGCCGGAATCACTCCTGAAAAAGGGCGCCGTCCATAGTCGATTCAATGCCTGGGCTGGATTGTGGCCGGGCGACAAGATTTTCTATCTGTGGGGAGCGCGCGTCGATTTCGCGCAAAATCCCAGCTGGCGCTGGCGCTTGTATGACCGCTACGTTAATCGGCGCGTCTGGGCTCCGGCGTCGTTGTTGAACGAACAGATTCTGGAGACCTTTCGTCAGTCGCTCAATCAATTTCGTCCACGCACCATTTATGCGTACCCCACTCCCCTCGCTCATTTCTGCGAATACTTACGCGATTGCGGACGTGCATTTCATCACCCGGTGAGCGCCATCTGCACCGCCGAACCCCTGCTCGACCACCAGCGGCAAGTAATTGAAGAGGTTTTGGCCTGCCCCGTATTCGAGATGTATGGAAGCCGTGAGTCTGGGATGATTGCCGCGCAATGCGAATATCGTCAGGGCTTGCATCTGAATCCGCACGCCGCTTACCTCGAATTCATTCCCCTGGAAGGGCATGAGTCCGGAGGCGCCTACGAAATATTGATTACGGATTTGTTGAACTACGGGATGCCATTCGTCCGATACAAAATCAATGATTGCGCGCTGCTCGGCGAGCAAAAGTGTAAATGCGGTAGAGGGTATCCCGTCATTGCGAAAATCATCGGACGCACCGCGGACATGTTCCAGCTGCCCAACGGAGATCGAGTGCCCGGAGTTACGCTGCACCGCCTGGTCGCCGAAGATTGCCCGGGCCTCAAGAAAATTCAGATTATTCAAGACACGTTGTGCGACTTTCGTATCCGCTTTGTCCCCGGAGCCGAGTTCCAGGAGTCTTATCTATCTTTATTGAGCAAACGCCTGGGCCAACGCTTTGGCGATTCGCTGCGCTGGAAGTTCGAGTCCGTGGATGATATCGAGCGGGAACGGTCTGGCAAAACGCGTTTCTGTATTTCGCATGTCACATCGCCGAAAGATTCATCCGCGGTTGTGACACTGGATGCGCGCCGATGAGCGTGTCCGAGGCAATCGCATTGTTCTGGCAGGGGTTCGCGTCGGCCATCGTGCGCGAAGAGCGGGATCACCGCCGGACAACCTCGACAAGCGGCGCTGCGACTCCGGAGTCGTCAGAGTCGATCCGTAAACTTCCGGACATACTTGCCACCGGTCCGCACGCTCTGCCTGAAGAGTTGCTTCGCCGTACGGAAGTCTTGCCGCCGACCGAAAAAATATGGTGGGAGCACGTTTTCACGGCGCTTCGCCTTTCCGGGCTCGTGCAACGCAGCCGCCAATGCCGCCGCGCTTGGGCGCTGTTCCGCAAGTCGCGGGATTTTGACGCCGTCGTTACTGACGGCGCCCTCCTCGGCCTGACCTTTGCCGTTCTGCAGCGCTTGCGAGGACCACGGCGGCCCATACACGTCATGTACGATTGCTACTGGTATGGCGGCAACTGGCTTAGGCGAGCGTTCATGCGCTTCTGCCTACGTCGAGTTGATCTTTGCGTTGTTTGGACGCGGGTCGAGTGCGTACGTTACGCGAAAACCTATGGCCTTCCCGCCGATAAATTTGCTTTTGTAAAGCATCATCACACCTTGAATCGCTACCAGTTTGAAGTTGGCGACGATGGATACATTTTTACCGGTGGAAATTCCGACCGCGACTATAGACTTTTTCTGGACGCGGTGCGCGAACTCCCCATACCGTGCGTTCTGGCGAGTAACCTTCCCGAACTTCTCCGGGGACGGTCCATTCCACCGCATGTGCGCGTAGTAAGCGCATCGCCTACCGAATTTCGTCAGCTGATGGCGCGCGCGCGCGTAGTGGTCGTGCCTATGCAGGCAAATCTGTTACGCACTGGGGGTCAACAGACCTTTCTGAACGCGATGCATATGCGAAAACCAGTGATCCTCACCGACCCCGAAGGCGTGCGCGATTACATTGAGCATGGCAAGACGGGGTTGCTGGTGGCCTATCCCGATGTGCCGGCCTTGCGCGATGCCATTCTCTATCTATGGCAAAACGCAGAGGAAGCTCGCGGCATGGGCGAACGCGGCCGCGAAGCGGCACTGCCACTGACTACGGAACGTTGCAACGTGGAAATTTGGAATCTCGCGTTTGGATTGATCGCTTCGCGGCGTACGGATCAAATGGTCGCGGAACGTCGCAACGCTCAACCAGACGAGCGCCTGAATTGA